>JAABUR0100000308.1_pt1 | contig 112058 bp, 92 predicted proteins | sample 5560091 | NCBI WGS metagenome assembly JAABUR01 (sample SAMN10711879, study PRJNA513375) | rock metagenome | isolation source: Antarctica rocks | place: Antarctica: Victoria Land, University Valley sud | reverse complement strand
GAAACGTATGGCTTTTGCCTTTTCGATAGCCGTGCTCAACAGCGGTGCGTTGCTCAGCAGTCAATTCGATTATTTTTGTTTTACCCATACTGGTAAATAGTCTAACCTATTTCTGCTTGGGTGCTTACAACGCTTGGATGTTATTAAAGTAACCTATTATGGATTTCATAGATTGGTGCCACCACGTTTTACAAACACTGGAAAGAGAAAAATTCAACCCTCATTTAAGCGACCATGAAATTCAGCGCGTACTTTTTGGAGAGGATGTTGTTAAGCGCCCTGAGTTTCATACCTCGAACGCGCGGCATGGCATGTTTGACGCCTTAGACCTTTTGTTAAATGCTGGGCTAGCGGAGAAAGGGCAATACAATTGGAATATCACTCCACTGGGAAGAAAAGTTCTGTCCGACCCAATAGATTACTGGATGGAGGTTTGCCAGCAGGAGCTTGATACTGAAGAACGGTCAATGTTGCACCTTGTCAATGAACTAAGCCCACAACAGGGGGCAGACCCGGAATGCGCGTGGCTAAAAGACGTAGAACGTGAGCCTATTTTAGCTGCCTTCAATACTTCGCTACCACCACCCCAATCTAATGAACACATGGGCGAATTGCAGAAGTATCTCTATGAGCTACCTAAGCTGCTAGCGGATAGGCTATTCCTCAAATCTCGCGGCTCAATTGGCTATCACGCTAGATTGACGCCAACGTATCGAGGATTGGTTTGGGAAACTCGACGTGATTTTACGCTCGAATCAAAACTCATTGATGAATTAGTGAGAGAATGGGAAACCACGAATGTTGATTTCAAGCGAGAATTGAGTCTTGATACGAAAAAGCAAAAAGCGGAATTAGCCAAAGATGTATTAGGTTTAGCTACCACCAAATCAAGCGGACGGCGTTACTTAATCGTTGGCTTTGACAATAAAACACGGGAGTATCACGCCGCGCCTGATGATATGGTTACACAAGACCGTATAGAGCAAATCTTAGCGGACTTAACCGACCCTGTAATAACGGTTCGCTATCAAGTCATAAATTATAGACTGGGCAAAGTCGGAAAACTCGAAGTCATCCGTGAGCCTGAAAAACTACCTTACCGAGCGTCCAAAGATGTTCTTATTGACGAAAGAGGCAGGAAAGGTTTGGAAAAGGATAAAGTGTATGTAAGGCATGGTTCACAAACCGAAGCCCCAACAGATGCTGAACTTCAAGCGTTAGAAGATGAAGGACGGCGCGCACGCGGCGAATAAACCAGTAGGAATCAGAAACAGGAACTTGCTGTTAACTTGGCTAATCTTCAGCTTTCGGCACAAAGTGCGGTGTTGCGAGTGTAAGACAATTGGTCAAAAGAGATGATTTGACCAATACAAATTCTTGTTGAAGAGGTACGGGAGGTATGACCCAGTAGCTTTAATGCGTGTGCAACTATGAAGGTGAAGTTTGAAGCCGCGCCACTTAATCAAATAACTGTGCGCGCACGGTCTTCCATCATGAAATCATTTGTGTAATAGTTTGCATCCAGACGCGCGCCTTTAATGTTTACGGAAACCTCGCGGCGCATTTAATCGTTTAGTAGAATGAGTATCTGCGCACGTTCGCATGTAAATATATCGCCAGAGGAGTTGGCTACCATTATGGGCATCTTCGATTCGCTTCGCACACAATTTATTGAAGTCATAGAGTGGCTTGACGATTCAGGCAACACGATGCTGTATCGCTTTCCCGTCAGCGGACAGGAAATCAAGAACGGCGCGCAACTGATCGTGCGCGAATCGCAAGCGGCGGTCTTCGTTCACGCAGGCCAGATCGCAGATATTTTCCCGCCCGGCTCATACACGATTGACGGTGGCAATACGCCTATCCTGACGAAACTCGGCGCGTGGAAATACGGCTTCACTTCGCCCTTCAAAGCCGAAGTTTATTTCGTCAACACTAAACAGTTCACAGACCTCAAGTGGGGCACGCCGAATCCCGTGATGATGCGCGATGCAGATTTCGACATGGTGCGCCTGCGCGCGTTCGGCATTTATTCGATGCGCGTGACAGACCCGCGCGCCTTCATCAAAGAAGTCGCGGGCACGAACGCACGCTTTGAAACAGAAGACATCGAAGGCCAACTCAAGCGCACGATTGTCAGTAACTTTACGGACACGCTCGGCGAATCGAAAATCGCGGCGCTCGATCTCGCCTCGAATTACGACGAACTCTCCAAACTCGCGCGCACGCGGCTCGCTGAAGAATTCAAATCGTTCGGCCTCGAACTCACGAAGTTCGCCATCGAAAATATTTCACTGCCGCCCGAAGTCGAAGCCGCGATGGACAAACGCACTTCGATGGGCGTGATCGGCGACACAAACCGCTACACGCAGTTCCAAGCGGCGGATGCTTTGCGCGCGGCGGCGGAAAATCCTTCGGGCGGCGCAGGCACGGGCGCTGGCCTCGGCGCAGGTTTTGCGATGGGCAATGCGATGGCGAATGCTATGTCTAATTCGATGAACGCCGCGAATCAACAATCAACGCAAGCAAAGAACGCGGGCGTAGGAAACGCGGGCGCGGGCGATACAGGCTCTGCGACAATTAAGTGCCCGAAGTGTGCTGCTGCGAACATCGCTTCATCGAAGTTCTGCAACGAATGCGGCGAGAAACTCGAAGTAGCCAGCGACACAGTGCCGTGCGTTCAATGCGGCGCGCAGATACAAGCGGGCGGGAAATTTTGCAGTGTGTGCGGCGCGAAGCAAGAGAAAGAGTAGCGATGCTCAAACACGCAAGCGGAAGACACCACTTTGCAATTCAGTCAATCATCAATGACTTTGGTTCGCCTGTGGAATCAATTCAGAAAGCGCCATTAGCATGAAAACAAATGTTCGTTTGCTCGCCCTCACCCTGTTTGTTGGCCTCTGGACAAGCTGCGGCACGTCTTCTAACTTCGTTAATTGCATCGAAGGCTCCGGCAAAATCATTACCGAAAATCGCACTGTTGAAGCGTTCGACAGCGTGCGAATCGCGGGCAGCGCCAACGTCTTCGTCACGCAGGACACCAAAGCCTCGTTGCGCGTCGAAGCCGACGATAACATTATGGAAAAAGTGCGTACCACTGTTGACGGCAACACGCTTGTTATCGAAACCGACGGCGGCTGTTTCAAAAACGTCAAGCTCAACGTCTACGCTTCGATGGCGGATGTTAAGCGCCTCGAAATCACAGGCTCCGGCGCGATTGAAAACAAATCGCCGATCAAGACGGACTCTCTCGATGTCGTCATCACGGGTTCGGGCGATGCGAAATTGAATGCTAATGCAAAGACCGTCAACGCGGAATTGAAAGGCTCCGGCAATATCACGCTCTACGGCAAAGCAGACACGCTCAACCTTAGCAAATCAGGCTCCGGCGACATTCACGCTTCTAACTTCCTCGCGCAAAAAAGCTTTGTCACCTCTTCCGGCAGCGGCGATTGCGAAGTCAACGCCACAGAGCAACTAGACCTCAAAAATTCCGGCAGCGGCGATATTTACTACACAAGCAATCCGCCGCAATTAAACGTCTCGAACACGGGCAGCGGCAAGATCAGCAAAAGATAAAGACGAACGTCAGTTGAAATTGTTGAACTAGCTACAGAGAGGAAACAGTTTTCAGTTTTGAGTTTTCAGTTCTCAGCACGGAGCTAGCGCTTTATTACTGAAAACTGATAACCGAAAACTGAAAACTGTTTCCTCTTCTTCTCGCAAAGTTTCGCCATCATTCCTACAAACATTGTGCATACGCAAATCAGCGTGGCTGTTACCCTTTGCGTCGCGCGCGGTGTTATGCTGAATGTTCTCCCCTGATAAATTTTCTTTCAAAGGAAAACGTTCTTGTATGTTGAGACGTATGAAGCAAGCGCGCCGCGTCGTGATTACCGGCATGGGTTGTGTGACGCCGATAGGAACGGGACGCGAAGCTTTCTGGCACGCGCTTCAACAAGGCGAGAGCGGTATCAGGCGTATTGAAAGTTTCGACGTGACGAACTCGCCCGTGAAGATCGCCGCCGAAGTGCGCGACTTTGATTGGGAAGCGGAATTGAGCGTTAAGGATCGCAAGCACGTCGCGCGCACAGTGCCGCTTGCGCTTCGTGCAGCGCGCGAAGCGCTCGCGGACGCGGGCATTTATCCGAACGATCTTTCGCTTGAAGAAAGGCGCGGCATCGGCGTCGAACTCGGCACGGGCGGCGGCGGCCTTGCCTTTACAGAAAAGCAATACGAACGCTATTACACAGGCCAGACCAATCAAGTTAGCGTCTACACGATTCCATCATCAACGCACGGTGGTTTGTCGAGCGAGCTTTCGATGCAATTCGGCTTGCGCGGCCTTTCGCACATCGTTTCGACGGGCTGCACAAGTTCAACCGATGCGATTGCTTATGCTGCCGAACACATCGCCGTTGGCCGACAGGAAAGAATGTTGACGGGCGGAGTTGATGCGCCGATTGCGCCCGGCATTCTCGCAGGGTTCAATTTAATGACCGTGCTGACGAAACAATGGAACGACGACCCACAACGCGCATCGCGGCCTTTCTCGCGGGATCGTTCAGGAATCGTGCTCGGCGAAGGCGCTTGGATTTATGTGCTCGAAGAAAGAGACAACGCCATCAAACGCGGCGCGAAGATTTACGCGGAGATTACGGGCTACGGCGCGACGTGTGATGCTTATCATCGCGTTCAACTTGAAGAAACGGGCGAAGAGCCTGCGCGCGCCATGACGCTTGCACTTGAAGACGCCGGACTTAATGTTGCGGATATTGATTATGTTAACCTGCATGGCACGTCAACAATGCTCAACGACCGGATTGAGACGCACGCGCTCAAGCTTGCTTTCGGCGACGAGGCGAAACGAATTCCGATGTCCGCAACGAAATCGCAGATTGGTCATCCGCAGGGCGCGAGCGGCGCGGCAGGCCTCGCGGCAACGCTCTGCGCAATGCACACAAACATTATTCCGCCGACGATCAATTTAGACGAACCGGATTCAGAATGCGATCTTGATTACGTTCCGAATCGTGCGCGCGAAGCAACGGTTCGCACAGCGCTCTGTAATTGCATCGGGTTCGGCTCAAAAAACAGCGCGCTGGTAATTGAAAGGCCGTGAACCTGTCATCACAAATCGTGAACAAGCGAGTAAATACCGCCTTGAAAGCCATTCGGTAAGGAGCCTAAACGTTCGAGCGTCGCAATCAAAAATTTGTCGCTTTGATTTTTGACGACGCGGTTTGGATTGCCGTTTGCCTCTTCTAGCGTGCCAATGCCATCTATCACAACCTATCTGCATAAGCTTTTCAGCAAGCGCGGTCAAGACAGACGACGCGAAGCGAGGCATACCGTGCGCTTGACAGCCAGCGTTACGCTAATTAGCGCAGCGCCGGAAGCACGCTCGTTCAAAGGACACACATGCAATATCAGCACCTACGGTCTGTCATTAATCATTTCAGGAATTACCCCCGATGACGCCGCCAAGCTCAGCCAAAACAGCAATTTATTAATCCTCGTCTCCCTGCCAACTAAGATAATTAAAATGGTGGCGACAACCACTTACTGCCGGATATTCGATGAGAAGAAGCCGGAGCAAGGATTTTTCATTGGCGCGCAAATTACAGAGATGAGCGAGGACGAGCGAAACTTTTATGATGCATACCTGGAACAATGTACAGGCAAGTAGCATGAAAACGATAACTTCCTGCGCTAAAGCTGATTCATTAAAATATGGTAATTAGGCGAGCGTAAATTTGCCGAAATCTACTTTTGCGCGGCACTTCTAATTTTTCGCAACTTCGCCGCCGTCAGCGCCAGACACGTGCCGAGCAGTACCATAATTAGCGGTTCGATCATTATCATTTTTTCCTCGTTCATTCCTTATCGTCCTCTTGATTAAAGTCTCAACAACTGTTTGCTTCCAAACTTCAGCCGGAACGTTCAAATCCGTCTGCTAACGTTCGCTGGCGTTAGGTGAGACGCTGGCTTGCTGTCGAGTGCGAAGATGTTGACGGAGAATGCGGTAATAACAGCTAAAGCACATGCCTTGTGAATCCTCAATATCGTCTCGCCTGATTACTATGTCGCACCAAGCGCAAACAACCTTGTAGTTCAATCTGGATTTCGCCCAACTCTTTGTCATAGCTCCAACCTCAAAGAAAGTAAGTGAAATTCTCATCGTCAGCGCGCAAAAGAATCATCGCTAATGCGTATTACCGGAAGGTGACTTGAGTTTTAATTGGATGTGAATTCTTGTCGTAAGAAATAGGACACAGGAAAGCATCAAAAGCTTTTGATGGCGGCTGCTTTAGCACACGGTCAAAGAGCGCGACGCATCTAATAAGCGATAAGCTGTAAAACGGTTTTGGGCTGTATAGAGGGCTGATGTTATACTAATTATTTGATTTTGGGGCTGCTTTTGCGGTTAGGCAATTCAGCACAGTGTGCGTCATGAGAGCCTGACGCTATGTGCTTTTAATGGCTTGAACTACGTCTGATACGAAATGTCATCAAATATTCTTCTGGAACAAAACGGCGTTGCGCACGGCACGCCCGGCGAGAATTTCAAATTGGGGATTGAAGGCTTCAATTATCAAGACTTGTATCGCCCGCAACGTTTGCGCGAATTGGCCGAGGCTTTTTACGCGGAGCTTGGCATAGCGGACGCGCCCTTGCACGCGCAACTCATCGAGTACATCGAAGCGCGTGGCGCAAACCTTGTGGCGAAGGCCGAATCGGAACTCTTGATCGCCGCTGCGCCGCATCTATCGCGTTTCATCGCGCGGCTTTTCGATGTCGAAAAAGAGCGCATGACGGAGATCGAAGCGACGAACGAGCAGCAGGCGGTTTTCGCTTTCAAGTTTTTTGTGGCACGCCGTGCGCTCAAGAAATTTAATGCGGAACAGGCCGCGCAAATTGATGCGGCAAGGCTTCATTCGACGCTTGAAGAGTTGCGCCGCAACGCTTTCAGCGACACGCTCGCAAACGATGACGAGCTTGGCATTTCGCGCATGACCGTGCGCCTTCTTGAGTGCGAAAAAGAGTTGATAAAAGAAGGCGAGGCTGTTTCGCCCGTCGCGCAAAATGCTTTGCAGTCGTTAAGGGACGCGCGCCAAATTTTGCGCGACGCACAAACAAACGCCAAACTTACCGCGTCTCTCACCGCGCCGATTGAAGGCGAAGCAGTTGATAAAGAAGCAAGCAGCGATCTAGCACTTGTGCAGGCAGTGCTGCGTCTCGTTGAAGCATGGGCGGCGGCGCACGCCACGCAAAGGGAAGCGAAAGAGCGCGTCAGCAATTGGGTGTCGTTCCGCTTCCCACATGCGCTTGATTACTCGCATCTCGTCGAAATCGAACGCCCGCGCGCCGATTTGCCGGAGATGATGCGCGGGCTAGATCATCACCTACGCCGCAGAGAAGGCTTTGCCTTGACCGATCCGCGCGGAACGAAGCGCGAGGTCTTGAACGAAGTTGATTACTGCCTTTACTGCCACGAGCGCGGCAAGGATTCTTGCTCAACAGGAATGCACGAGCGCGACGGTTCTGTGAAAAAGAATCCGCTCGGCATTAGTCTCGAAGGCTGTCCGCTCGACGAAAAGATTTCCGAGATGCACGTGCTCAAAAAGCACGGCGATTCGATTGCTTCGCTTGCCGTTGTGATGATTGATAACCCTATGTGTCCGGGCACGGGGCATCGCATTTGCAACGACTGCATGAAGAGTTGCATTTTTCAGAAGCAAGACCCGGTCAATATTCCGCAGGCAGAGACGGGCGTGCTGACCGACGTGCTCTCTATGCCATACGGCTTTGAGATTTATTCTTTGCTCGCGCGCTGGAATCCACTAAATGCGAAACGCCCCTACGCCTTGCCGTACAACGGACGCGATGTGCTCGTCGTCGGCCTCGGCCCCGCCGGTTACACGCTCGCGCATTATCTTTTGAACGAAGGTTTCGGCGTCGTAGGCTGTGATGGGTTGAAGATTGAACCTTTGAGCAAGATGCTGACGGGCGACAATACACACGCGCCACAGCCCATACGCGACGCGCGCGAGATGACGACGAATCTGGAAAAACGCGTGCTCGCAGGTTTCGGCGGCGTCTCAGAGTACGGCATCACTGTGCGCTGGGATAAAAACTTTCTGACGTTGATTCATTTAACGCTCGCGCGCCGCGATCATTTTCGCTTTTACGGTGGCGTGCGGTTCGGCGGAACTTTGACGATTGAAGACGCTTGGGATTTAGGCTTCGATCACATCGCAATTGCGACGGGTGCGGGCAAGCCGACGATCATTCCGATGAAGAACAATCTGATTCGCGGCATTCGCAAAGCATCTGATTTTCTGATGGCGTTGCAATTAACGGGCGCGTACAAACGCGACTCGCTCGCGAATCTACAAGTTCGCCTTCCGGCGGTGGTGATCGGCGGCGGACTCACCGCAATTGATACGGCGACCGAACTCTTCGCTTATTATCCTGTGCAGGTTGAAAAAATTCTTGATCGCCACGAAGCGCTCGTCGCGGAGCTTGGCGAAACCGAAGCGCGTGCGAGATACGACGCGGAGGAACGCGCCGTTTACGAAGAATTCTTAGCGCACGGGCGCGCCATTAAAGCGGAACGAAAGCGCGCGCGTGAAGCGAACGAAGCGCCGAACTTTGTGCCCTTAGTGCGCGAGTGGGGCGGCGTCTCGCTTGTTTACCGCAAGCGCCTACAGGATTCGCCCGCGTACCGGCTCAACCACGAGGAAGTCACAAAATCGCTCGAAGAAGGCATTAGTTACGTCGAGAATATGAACCCGACAGAAGCCGTGCCGGATGAATACGGCGCAGTCGAAGCGCTTGTGTTCGAGCGTATGCGGCATGATGTGGAAGCAGGCAAGTGGAAACCGAGCGGCGAGTTGGTGACGTTGCCCGCACGCACTGTCTGCGTGGCGGCGGGCACAAGCCCGAACACAACTTATGAAAAGGAAGAGCCGGGAACTTTCGCGCTCGACGAATGGAAAGAATTTTTCTCGCCGCACAAAATTGAAGCAAGCGTAGACGGTATGGCGCATGTTGTGCCAGCAGCAAAAGGCGAGAGCGCGTTTTTTACTTCTTACGAAAGAAATGGACATTTCGTTTCTTATTACGGCGACAATCATCCTGTCTATGCGGGCAACGTCGTCAAAGCAATGGCTTCCGCGAAACATGGTTACAGCCACGTTGCAAAGCTATTTGCTGAAGAAATCGCAACTGTCGAGTCCTCATTTGATGAGCGTCAGCAGACAACGCGCGAAGAAAAATTCACAGCTTTAACCGAACGTCTTGATGAGCAAATCGTCGCGCGCGTGGTGCGTGTCGAACGCTTGACGGAAACGATTGTGGATGTCGTTGTGCGCGCTCCGATGCAGGCACGCAAGTTTCATCCGGGACAATTTTATCGCTTGCAGAATTACGAGACGGACGCCGTGCGGATGAGCGACGGCACAAAGCTTGTCATGGAAGGATTGGCGTTAACGGGCGCGTGGGTGGATCGTGAGCGCGGGCTGCTGAGTTTGATTGTGCTTGAGATGGGCGCGTCGTCGCGTTTGTGCGCGCTGCTTGAGCCGGGACAGGAAGTCGTCGTGATGGGGCCGACGGGAACGCCGACGGAGATTCCCGAAAACGAAACGGTGCTGCTTGCGGGCGGCGGTCTCGGCAACGCTGTTCTGTTCTCGATTGCGAAGGCTTTGAAAGAGCGCAACAATCGCGTCATTTATTTCGCAGGCTACAAACGCGGCGAAGATTTATTCAGGCGCGAAGAAGTCGAAGCCTCAACCGATCAGGTTATCTGGGCGACGGACACGGGCGTAGAAATCGAGCCGCAACGCAAAGGTGATTATCATTTTCGCGGCAACATCGTCGAGGCGATGGTGGCTTACGCAGAGGGAAAATTCGGCGACATGCAAATCAATTTGCGCGAAGTTAATCGCTTGATCGTGATCGGTTCGGATCGCATGATGGCGGCAGTCAAGGCCGCGCGCCACAACGCCCTCGCGCCTTATTTAAGCAAGGCGCATATCGGCATCGGTTCGATCAACAGTCCTATGCAGTGCATGATGAAGGAAATTTGCGCGCAGTGTTTACAGCGTCACGTTGACCCGGAAACAGGCGAAGAAACATTCGTCTTTTCCTGCTTTAATCAAGATCAACCGCTCGATAAAGTTGATTTCAAAAACTTGAATGACCGCCTTCGCGCCAACACAGTGCAGGAAAAGCAAGCGAATTTGTGGTTCGATAAAATTCTGAAAACGATAAACGCGGGATAGTTGATTGTGCGTTAAGCATGTCGCAGCTAACCTCACATTCTTCGCAAAATATTTAAGCAAGGAAAAAACATGAGAAAGCTTTTTGTCTCACTCGCGCTCGTCTGCGCGCTGGTTGCGCCGTTTCCGTCCGTTCACGCGCAGCAGCAGCCGCGACGCAGTAACAGAAATGCGAGTGCCAGCACAAGCAACGCGAGTTCGCTTGCGGCGCGTGCGCGTGAGGATGCGAACAACATCACGGCGGCGCAGTTGAAGAACTACCTATCTTTTATCGCTTCCGACGAAATGGAAGGTCGCGATACGCCTTCGCGCGGGCTTGATACGACGGCAAAATTTATTGCCTTGAATCTTACGCGCTGGGGCTTTAAGCCTGCGGGCGATGGCGGAACTTATTTTCAACGCATCGCACTGCGCCGCACGAAAATTGATCCGGCGACTACGCGCATGGAATTCGGTGATCGGCAGTTCAAATTTGGTGAAGACTTTCTCGCGCAAACAAGTGGCGCAGATAGCGCGGCAGGCTCGCTCGTTTACGTTGGCAACGGCTGGATCGTCAAATCGAAGAACATCAATCCGTACCAGAACGTTAGCGTCAAAGATAAGATCATCATCATCAATGGCACAGGCAGCAGTCCGTATCCGAAAGGCGTGACGCGCGCGGATTTGAGCCGCACGCGTGGCGAAGACTGGGCTAATCCTGAAATGGCGGTGCAGAAGTTTGGCGCGAAGGGCATTATCGTTCTCGCGGATTATCAAGCGCTCGCCAATTGGGACAGAACGCGCCAGACGGTTCTTGAACGCGGCAATACCTTTGTTGAAAAATTCCGAAGCGAAGACGACGCTACGCAGATTCCCACCATCACACTCTCGCCGAAATCAGCGCAGATATTGTTTCAGGGGGAAAAGCAAAACGCCGCGTCAATCTTTAACCGTAGCGTGGCGGGCGAGACAATCGAATCGTTTGATCTTGCAGCGGACAAGCGAGTGAGTTTCAACGTCGCAGTTAAATCCGAAGCCCTTCAAACGCAGAACGTCGTCGCCGTGATGGAAGGCAGCGATCCGCAACTCAAGAATGAATATGTTGCTGTCGGCGCGCATTACGATCACGTCGGCGTCGGCTTGCCGGGCGCGGGACGTGGCGGGTCAAAATCGGGCGATGCTTCCGGCGATGTTATCTACAACGGCGCGGACGACGACGGTAGTGGTACGACGGCTTTGCTTGCGATGGCGGAAAGTCTGGGACAAGCGCCGCAACGCCCGCGCCGCAGCGTGCTTTTCGTCTGGCACTGCGGCGAAGAAAAAGGTTTGTGGGGATCGCGTTATTTTACAGAGAACCCGACCGTGCCTCTGAATCAAATCGTCACACAGATCAACATCGACATGATCGGGCGTAGCCACGCGCCTAATGATGCCAATCCAGTCAATAAAGAACTTTCAGGGCCGAACGAAATCTACGTTATCGGATCAAAGATGATGAGCACAGGGTTGGGCGATTTAAGCGAGCGCGTGAATAAAGATTATCTCAATCTCGCGTACAACTATCGCTACGACGACACGCGCGATCCGAACCGTTTCTTTTTCCGCTCGGATCATTTCAACTACGCGCAAAAAGGCGTGCCGATCATCTTCTTTTTCGACGGCGTGCATGAGGATTATCACCGCCCTTCGGATTCACCTGATAAGATAGACTACCAGAAAATGGAAAAAGTCACGCGCACCATATACGTGACGATGCAGGAACTCGCCAACACCACTTCGCGCCCGCGCGTGGACAAACAGTTGCCGAGCGAGTTAAGGGGAAATTAACAACAGAAGACAGAAGTCAGAATGAAGAACAACCGCAAGACCTAAGTCTGCGTCGCTGGTATTCTCTTTGCTTATTCTGACTCCTGACTTCTGTCTCCTCAATACTCGTCCGAATACTCGCACTTCATCTCCACTCGCCGAATCGTTCGCGCGCTATTGTTCGACTTTCGTGGATGCGTTTGCGTACCAGCAGCAATTGTTCGCGGCGGAATTCCAGACACCAGCAAACGAAAACGATCAACGCGCCGGTTGTCACAAGGTAAATCTTCAGTGGCACTTGCGCCCAATCAACGCTCGTCAACGTCAATACTGAAAGCTCCGCAAAAAGCGCCGCTGCTCCCACCGTCACAGGCGCGCGTAATCTGTTCAACGCTCCGAAAATAATAAGCGCCAGCGATGCGCAAAGCAGCGCCAGATCACGCGACAGCGCGGGCACGCCTTCCACAAGTCTCGCCCCAAAAGCATGTGCGCAGAGCGGCAGGCATAACAGCACGCTGCCCGCCCACAACAGCGCGCTCGTATCGCTCGCTCTTTGTGCAGCATCACGTTCACGACGAACGGACAGGTAAGAGATCACAAGCAACAAAACGGCGACGGGCGTTGTGTAAACTTCAACATCACTGATGGGACTGTAGCCCGCGCGCAAACACCATAGTGCGTATGACAAAATCATCGCCATTAACCCGGCGCGAAAATAGTTCTCACGCGCGCTTTCTTTCGTCAGCGCAGATGCTGCAAATGAAAGTGCGCCGATCAAGAGCGCCGTCACGCATGAGGGAAACAACAACGCATTTCCTGTTGACAAATGCGCCCCCGCTTCAAGGAGCGTTGCACTGAAAGCAATCAACAACACTGCGCCCGCTGCGTCAAACGAGAAGTTTTCAGGCCACGCCGCGCCGCACTCACGTGCGAATCTGCTTGACAACAGAAGCGGCAGAAAGAGCGTTAACACGAAGATCGCGGCAAACCAATGAGTGCTTGTGTGCAATGCAAAGAGCACCGCGAGCATGAGTATTGATGCGAACGCAAGAATTCTTTGCACAAACGGCAAGGAGAAACGCGGTGCACTTCCCGTCGCAAAAACAGCCGCCAAAACAAAGAGCGTCGTTCCGTGTGTCCACGTCGCTGCTTTATCATCAAGCAACGCGACGATGCTCGAAGCAAACGCCAATGGCGCCGCCACCGACAAACTCGCGCGATGGAATGCCTTCGCCAGAGCTTCGTTTTGCGAAGGCATTGCCGCGACGCAGAGACCAAGCGCCGTGAGCGACATCAACAGCAGCGTCGTCAAATAGTGAACGCGCAAGCCGTCAAGCATCAAAAATTCTGTCCAGCACAAAGCGAGCGCGCTGAATGTGTAAAGAAGCGCGCGGCGATTCGTATAAATGAAACGTCCCGCGAACCACGCCACATAAGCCGCGCCAGCGAAGAGCAGCATCGCCACGCCCGAATCATAAGCGTTTGTGCGCAACCGGAAAATTTCTTCGTAAAGCGTGGGCGACGGCCCCAAACGCAAAGGCATATAGCACAGCGCGCTCAAGCTTGCGCCAACAAGCGCGACATGCGCGAATGGCACGCCCCACAATTCATAACTCCAGCCGGACGATTGCAAGTCTTCATCCGGCGATTTCGTTGAGTGTTGTAACAAACGTGAAAGATGAAGCAACGCGAGCGATGTAATCATCAACGTCAGCGCATAAAGACCGTATGCCTCACGCTCTGCGCGAAAGATAATCGCCCAGATGGTTGCGACGCTCGCGGCGGACGCGAGGTAAACATATAATTTTTCGCCGAGCAGTCCGGCGTTCGCCGCGTAAAGCGCCGCGCACACAGCGCAGACCATCCACGCGCGCCCGTTGTTGCTGATTAATCCTGAACGCACGAGAAACCAGAAGTTGATCGGCACGAGCAGCGAACCGATCAACGTCAACGCGCGGCCTGTCAGACGTTGCCGCGTGCGCAAGGTGGCAAACCAGCCCGCAGCCATCGCCGCTGATGTGCCGAACGCGAGAAGACCAGCCTGCACGACGGGTTCCTGTAGTTTTAAGTAAAGCGCGTCGCGCAGCCAGATGACGACACCGACAACGAGCATCGCCGCGCCCGTGTAAAGCAGTAGGCGTAGCGTGTGCGCGTCCGATACGATTTCAAGCATCTGGCGCTTTGGCGCAAGAGAGGCAGATAAGAAAGGCGGATTATTTGTTGGAAGCGTTGGGGGTGATTTTAAGTTGGCAAACTGCGCGTGTAATTCGGCTTCACGGCGCTTGTAAGTTTCGCGTAATGTCTGTGCCTGCTCGTTGCTGATGACACCTTGCGCTTCCCATCGCGCAAGTTCCGTCAGGATGTATTGCACGTTGCGCAATTCTTCAGTCGAAGGCGAAGGTCGAGGAGATGTCATAAAACAGATACCGCGTTAATAAATCGGCTGTCGGTTAATCCATAAGCGCGCGTTCGGCGACGAGACGACGGTATGCTTCCGAACGACTCAAACCGGATTCGCGCGCCGCCCGTTTAAGCGCTGCACGCGCATCCAACCCTTCGCTCTCAAATGCTGCGACGCGCGCTGCAATGGTCAACGCATCGCAGGCAGTTGTCACTGCTTTCCCGTCGCTTGCGGCGCGGTCAATCACCAGTACGATTTCGCCGCGCGCCGCTCCTTCGTCAGCAAACCGCGTCGCTAATTCGCTCAAAGAGCCGCGCGCGATTTCTTCGTGAAGCTTGGTAAGTTCGCGGACGACGGCTGCCTCGCGTTCGCCTAAAATTTCGCGTGCGTCCGTCAATGCGAAGAGGAGGCGATGCGGCGCTTCGTAAAAGACGAGCGTGGCGGGAAGCGCGCGAACTTCTGCGAGCCGCGCACGCCGCGCAGTCGAACGCGAAGGCAGAAAGCCACCGAAGAAAAAATCGTTTGTCGGCAATCCCGAAGCGATCAACGCCGCGACAAACGCCGTCGCGCCCGGCACGGGCACGATTGGCAGTTCGCGTCTGGCGCACTCGCGCACCAAACGAAAACCCGGATCATTAATGCCGGGCGTGCCCGCGTCGGAAACAATCGCGATGTTTGCGCCGTGCTCTAAACGCTCTGCTAGTTCAAGCGCACGCTCTCGTTCGTTGTGTTCGTGATAGCTGATCGTCTCCGCCTTGATATTGTAGTGATCGAGTAGCACGCGCGTGCGCCGCGTGTCTTCGCAGGCGACGAGATCAACTTCTGCGAGCAGACGCACGGCGCGATATGTGATGTCTTCAAGGTTGCCGATGGGCGTAGCGATCAGATAAAGCGTGCCTGCCATAAAGCTATTTTGGCACGATGGGGCGCAGAATGCGAAAGCCCTGCTTGAATTGTTTAAGAGTTCAAGCAGGGCTTCGGTGATTAGAAGCTGGCAGACGCGTGGTTGTTAAAAGGGAAACGGTCTATACGACGGATCGTTATTGTTTTGCGGGTAAGAACTGCGGCGGCGATAGCCATCGTTGCCGGGTCGATTGTAACCGTCATTAAAGTCGCCCATGCGAAAGCCGTAAGCGTTGGCAATGACGCGCAAGTCCTGACGTATTGCCGACCAATCGGCCGACGCGCGTCCGCTCAGTGGATTGCGCTCGGCGAAACGGTCGAGGCGCGAGGCGATTTGCAACAGATTGCGTGCATCTTCAGCGCTGCGATTCAAATCGCGTCCATCATCGTAATGATCTTTCAAGCGATCCGCCGCGTTACGAAAATTATTCGCTTCTTCATTGATGCGATCTTCACGGCGGCGTCCATCATAGCGGCTGTGGTCGAGCGCGCTGTCGAGATGTTTCTTGAAATCATTGCTGCGATCCTTGACGCGGCGCACGCTGTCGCGTAACACGCGCCGATCACCATAGCGCCCGTAGTCGCGTTGGCGTCCGTAAGGGTTGTAGTTGCCTTGCGCGCTAGCGACGACGGGAAGAGCGAAGGCGACGACGGCGGCGAGAATGAAAGTTTGAACGAGTTTCCGGCGTTGATGTGTCATATCTTTTGATCTCCTCTTGAATTACTGTTTAGAGGCTTGGCCGCGCTCGCAACGCGAAGGTATCGGGGCATCGGTCTAAAGCCTTGCTCAACGCTTTGACAGGGAAGATTGGATCAAGCGCTCTGATAAAGCGACGCATGGCAAGCTGTATGCCGCGAATTGCTGGAGGAAAGCGAGCGCCGGACGGATTACGGAATCTCGCGGTATATCTACGGCGCGGCAGCACAGATGAAGCTTTACAGAGAAAGTAGCCAAAGATTTTATTACGCGAAAACGTGCATGATGTGCCGTATATCGTAGAGCAGCACTGAAGCGTTCGATCCAAGTGCGAGTTAAGCGCGCGCTTCAACTTTCTAAAAACCGCGCGACGTGTTGATAGGCATGTGCTTCGGAAAACAACGTGCGTTCGCCTGTCGCGTGAAGAATAAACCACTGCGGCGCGCCGCTTTTTGTTTGCGCGAGAAGCAATTCTTCGCCTGCCCCGCGCTGGCCGAAATGTTTGACGCGCGCGCTTGCGAGTCCGCCACCGCGCACGATGCCATGCTGCGGCGCGCGCGGCCATCCCGCTTCAATCATCAACGCGCGCACACCTCTGCGCAACGTTAGTAGCGAGCCGACCATCGTTGCCGCGCCCATGCTGAATTGATGCGCGTCTTTTCTTTCAATTGTGACTTGTCGCCCGGCACGCGTCGCTTCATCCGCGAGCCACTGAAAAATTGCGTCAAGCCATTGAATGCCAGCCGCGCGCAACGCATCGTTTGCCGCGCGCAGTTGCAGGTAATCAGCGACATCAACGCGCCCGTGCTCGCGCGCACGCTGCTCGGCTTCAACTAAAACCTGCGCCCATCTCTCTTCAAATTCGCTCACACGCTTTACGCTCCAAACAATTCCCAACTCTTTTATCCGCTCGCGCCCTTACATAGCGCGATGCTATCATGCGCGCATACGCTTGAGCGCTCAATCCATTATATAGAAGGCCAATTGTGGAAATCGAAATATTGAAACACACGACACTTAAAAAATTCTCCGTTACGGTACGACGCTGTGCAAGTTTGCTACTGGCGCTCTCGGTTGTTTGCAGTTTGACGTTTGCGACAAGCGCGCAGCAACGCCGTCGTTCCGGCAACAAAAAGAAGGCAGAGGCCGCGACAACGCCGACGCCCGCGCCGGACAATGACAACTCTACGCCGCCGACCGAACTTTCGACAGCAAACGAATCTTCGACGCAAAACGCAAACGCCGGAGAAAGCGATGAAGCACCGAAAACCGAATTGGATGAGATCGTTAAACTTCCGCCGCCCGAGCGCATTGATCGCCTGCGTGCGTTCATTAAAGGTCGCGCAGATTCTTCGCAGAAGTTACGCGCAAGGGAATTGCTGACCATCGCGCGCGCCACGCTTGGAGACGAGAAATTAAAGGCGGGCGATGCGCGTGGCGGCACAGAACAATTTGTGCGCGCCGTCGAAGACGCTCCATCGCCGATGTCCGATAAACTGTATGCAGAAGTCGTCTCGCGTTTTCCGCTCAATCTTTTTTTGCGTAACGAACGTGCGGCGGCGCTCTCGCTCGCGCGCTTAATCGAAACCAAAGTAAAAAACGATCCGCAGCGTTTGCTGGTGCTCGCAGGGTTTTACCTGAGCGTCGAGCAAGCAGACGAAGCGGCGCGCACAAGTGAACTCGCCATCAAACTCGCGCCCGATAATTCTGCGGCGCATCGCGCGCTCGGCGCAGCACGCCAGATCGCGCTCGATCTCGACGCCGCCGCTACGGAATACGCACGCGCGCTCGAACTCGATGCGCAATCTCAAGCGGCGCGGCTCAGCCTAGCTGATTTGCGTCGTGCGACCAACAAGCCGGAGGATGCGCTGGCGCTTTATCGTGAAGCTTTGAAGAATGATCCGGCGAACAAAGCGGCGCGCGCCGGAATGGTGCTCGCGCTCTTTGATTGGGGCAAAAAAGAAGATGCCGAACGAGAGCTTGCCGTAGCGCTGAAAGATGAGCCGCGAAATCTGCCGTTGCTTGTCGGCGCGGCTTACTGGTACACGTTGCACGAAGACGGCACGCGCGCCGCAGATTTCGCCACGCGCGCCGTCATGCTTGAGCCGCGCTACACTTGGGCGCAGATCGCTCTGGCGCGTGCATTGATACTGCAAAAGCAGCCGCTCGCTGCCGAGCAAGCCTTGCGCGCCGCACGCAGCTTTGGAAATTTCCCGACGCTCGACTACGAACTCGCCAATGCTTTAGCCGCCTCCGGTCTTTACGAAGAAGCCGCCGCGCAACTCAAAAACTCTTTCACGCTGCGCGGCGATCAGCTTGAAACAAAACTCGCCGGACGCATCCCAGCGCGCGCCGCAAGCTTCACTGAACTGCTTGCGCCCGAACGCCGCGCCAGTATTTTTCAGTTCAACGCGGCGGATACGGAAACCAACGCGCGCATGTTGAAAGCTTTGCTTGTTTTCAAAACCGCGCTCACTTCGTCCACTCCAAAGCAAACGATAAACGAAGCGGAAGCGACCACTGCGGCGCAGGAATTTGCGGCAGGCGAAGACTCGATGCGCGCCTATCGCCAGCTCTACGCGGCCACGCGCTTGCAGCAAAATTCGATTGCGCCGCAAACGGTTTTGAATTTGACAGACGCGGCAACTAACGGCGTTGAAGCCGCGCTCGACGCGCCCGTTGCCGCCGTCGCAGTGCTCGCAGACGACATCGCAGACGTGCGCGCGCAATCAATCACTGCGGGTGCTGCGCCGCCTTTTCCCTTGAGTGATCGTCGCACGCTTTCAAACATCTTACGCGGGCGCATTGAAGATACGGCTGGATGGGCTTTGCTCGGTCAAAATAAACCAGCAGAAGCTTTGATTCGCCTGCGCCGCGCCGTCAGCGTGCTGCCGGAAGGCTCCGTGTGGTGGCGCAATGCTTTGTGGCGTTCGGGCACGGCACTCGAACAAACAGGTAACTCGACAGATGCGCTCACGGCTTACTTGAGCAGCTACAAAGGCGGCCCGCCAGATTTCCTGCGCCGCGCCGTGATCGAAGCTCTTTATCGCAAAATCAACGGCTCGCTCGATGGTCTGGACACAAAACTTGGCAACGCGGCATCCGCCAGCTCCGGCTTACGGCCATAAAATCTGCATGGCAGCGGCGCGAAATACCGTTCGCCGGAAGCTTTAGGACAGCCAACGAACAGCCCGCATTTAACATCCAAAATCTGATTACTCGAAGTGCCGGAACAAGCGCTCGTTTTTCGCTGTGTCGTGAGAGATCGCCGCTTGACTGCGCGGCACTTGAATCAAATTTAAGTATTACTTATGCAAGTGTTGCCGGATATTTAACCGGCATCTTAAAGCAAGCAACCGAAGCTTTTTCACGAGTCAATCTTTATGACTAAAAATACTCTCCGCTGCCGCATCGCCGCACGCTCATTCGCCATTACGTTTGCGCTTTTCTGCGCGCTTCTTACAGTGACGAGTAATGCGTCGGCGCAGCAGAAAAACGCTGTTGCCGGACGCGCTCGCTTTGATGTCACAAACTATCGCATCGAAGCGCAATTGCTGCCCGCCGAACATCTCCTGCGCGCGACGGGCGACGTGACGTTTACGCCGCAGGATGCGACGCGCTCAATTGTGTTTGAACTCAACGGCTCGCTCAAAGTTGATGGCATTCAGCGCAATAATAAATCGTTGACAAACTTTGTGCAGGACGCGGCGGGCGCTGATGCCTCTATTGGCCCGAACGTGCGTGTTGATCTGGGCGAAGTCGTTCCGGCAGGCCAGCCCGTGACCTTGCGCTTTCGCTGGAGCGGCGCGCTCGTCTCGGCTGAAGGTGGCCCACTCGCGACAAAGCGTCTGGCTTACGTCGGCACGGAAGGCTCGTATCTGACCTATGCCGCGCGCTGGTTTCCGTTTCACGACTACGCGGCGGATCGCGCAACCTCTGACATCACGATCATCGCGCCTGCGGGCACGGTTGTGGCAGGTTCAAGCGATGAACCCGTCAATGTGCAGCAAGGCAGCGGTGGCACTGTGCGCTATCGTTTTGTGACGCGCCAGCCTGCGCTCATCGGCAACATCGCGGCAGGCAACTACATCGTCAAAAGCTTACGTTTCGGTGGCTACGAAATGCAGTTTTACCTGAAGCCGGGCAGCGAGAATTTGACGAATCGTTACGGCGAGATTATTGGCAGCGCGCTTCGTGCTTACACGCAAAGCTACGGCACGCCTGCTTTCGGCACGCGCTACGTGGTCGCGCAGATAGACGACGATAGCCTTGACGCATACGCTGCGCCGGGCATGGAATTTCTCGCCGCGAAATTGTTTGACCAATCGCGCAACGTGCCGCAGGAACGCCTGCAACGCGAAGTCGCGTATCAATGGTGGGGACAAACCGTCGGCCTCAAATCTTTCGATGACGCGTGGCTGTCTCTCGGTTTAGCGGAATGGAGCGCGTTCGCTTTGCGCGAAGCGACGCTCACGAGCAGCGCACTCGATGCAGCGCAACGTGAAGAGTTAGAGCGCGCTTTGACTTTTGAACAAACAGCTTCGATTGCACGCGCGCCTTCATCGCTCGACGATCAATCGGCGGCGTTTCAATCAATTGTTTTCTACAAAGGCGCGATGGTCTTCCGCTTGTTGCGCGACGCGCTTGGCAAAGACAAATTCAATACACTTTTGCGCACTTTCCTCGAACAGTATCGCGGCAAAAATGCTTCGATTGATGATTTCGAGCGTTTGACGAGCAGCGTTGCGGGCGAAAACATGCGCTACTTTTTCGCGCAGTGGGTAGAGGGTACGGGCGTGCCGGAGTTTACTGTTGACTATCAGATCATACGCACGCGCACAGGCAAATTTCGCGCTCGCGGAACGATCAAGCAGAACTACGAAACTTTGCGCCTGCCCGTTGAATTGATGCTGCGCGCGGAAGGCGACACAAATAATCAAACGATCACGGTCAGGCTCGAAGGCAAAAGCGAAGATTTCGATTTTGAAACCAACGGCCAGCCGCTCGAAGTTATCGTTGACCCGAACAACAAAATCCTGCGCCTCTCGGATGATCTGCGCGTCTCAATTGCGGCGCGGCGCGGCATAGATCTGTTCCGCGAAGGCCAATATAGCGAAGCGCAACAGCAATTTGAAGCCGCGATCAAGCTCGATAAATCAAATTCGTGGATTTACTACAACCTCGGTTTGCTTTATCTCGAACAACGCAATTACCAACTCGCGCTCGATAATTTTCAGGCAGCACTCGACGGCAATCTCAAGCCTTCTTGGATCGAAGCATGGGCGCGTATTAAACGCGGCAACGCCTATGACGCGAAAGGTGATAGAGGCCGTGCCGTCACTGAATACAACAAGGCCGTGCAGACAGGCATCTCCTACGACAACGCACAGGCCGCCGCCAAACAATTCCTCGCTACGCCTTATGATCCGAAGGCAACATCGGCGCAGTCCAGCGGTACGGGAACGTTTTAGCCTCAGCTACATAAAAACAAAAAAGAAAAGGCGCTACGTTATGTAGCGCCTTTTCTTTTTGCTTGAGTGAAAGCGGTCGCTCGATAATCAAGCGTGTGGGACGGCGACGATACTGATGCGCTTTTCGTTTGCGAGACGCAGCATTTCGTCGCGGTCAAACAGCAACGTCTTGCCTGCCGTGAGGCACAAACACGTCGCGTTCGCTTTCGCCATCGCTTCTATCGTCGGGCGTCCGACGACGGGCACGTCAAAGCGCATGTCTTGATCCGGCTTGGCGACCTTGATGACCGTCAAGCGCCCGTGCGCAAGCGTGCCTGCGCGTGCGATGACAGCATCCGTGCCTTCCATTGCTTCGATGGCGACGCAGGCTTTGGCGCGCACGACGATGGTTTGACCAAGATCGAGGCGGGCGATTTCGCGTGCGACTTCGAGGCCGTAAGCGATGTCGCCGCGCTCGCGCTCGTCTGGCGCGCGGCGTGTGAGTGTGCCTTCGCGCGGCAGTTGATCTTGCAGGAAAAAGGTTGAGTCTATAAGTTCGATTCCTTCGCCCGCGAGTTCGTCGGCGATGGCTCCGATGAGTGCATCGGTATTGCGGCGCGGAAGTTTCACCAATAGCTTGAGCATACGCACGTCCGGGATTGCGCCGCTGAAAATCTGTATGTGTTTGACTTGCCCGGCCATGATCGCGCGCTCGACGCCTTCGCGTTTGAAGAAGCGAATCATTTTGCCAAGTTGCCCGATGCTAACCCACGTGATGTGCTCCGCAAGCTTTTCTATCGCCGGATCGGTTTCCTCACGAATCGCCGCGACGGACATTGAGACGCCCGCGCGCCGCGCCTCTTCCAGCACCAAAAAAGGAAATCGCCCGTTGCCTGCGATTAAACCGTAACGCATGTAAATATCGAAGTCAGCAGACAGAAGTCAGGAGACAGAATATAAAGCAATGATTGCGGTGAAAGGAAGTGGTGTCCGCGAATTAATAGCTTTCCACATCTCCATTCTGATTCCTGTCTGCTGACTTCTGTCTCCTGATTTACTTGATGATTCCGCGTTTCGATGTTTCGATGAAACTGACGAGCGTATCTACTTCTTTTGAATCATGAATCTCTTCGCTTATCGCGGCGAGTGCCTGCGAGGTGTTGAGGCGCGAATTGAGCAGCAAATGAAAAGCGTGACGAAGTCTTTCGGTAATCTCTGGCGGATAGCCGCGTCGCTTCATGCCTTCCGTGTTCAAGCCGTAGCAGCGTGTATGTCTGTTACCGACGGTAAGCGCGAACGGTAGCGCATCTTTGACGACGACCGAATAACCGCCGATGTAGGCTTCGCGCCCGACGCGGCAGAATTGGTGAACGCCCGAATAAGCGCCGATGGTTGCCCCGTCTTCGACGTAGACGTGACCGGCGAGCGTTGCGCCGTTTGTCATAATCACATTATTGCCGACACGACAATTATGCGCCACATGCGCCTGCGCCATGATAAGACAATCGTCGCCGACTTGCGTGAGCATTCCGCCGCTTGCTGTCCCGCGATGAACGGTAACGAATTCACGTATTGAACAGCGCTGCCCGATGCGTGTTTGTGACGGCTCGCCTTTGTATTTCAAGTCCTGTGATGCAAGGCCGATGGAAGCAAACGGAAAGACATGTGTTTCGTCACCGATCTCCGTGCGCCCGTCTATCACACAGTGCGATTCGATACGCACATCATCGCCTAAAATTACATCGTCGCCGATAATTACATACGGGCCGATGAAACAGTTGCGGCCTATTGAAGCGTGTGCGCTGACGACGGCTGAGGGATGAATAAGCGGAGGTGAATTGGAATGATGTGCAGCGTTGTTTCGGGTCACGTTTTCCGTCAAATAATCCGACGTGGTGCGTTCGTTGCGAATGCTTTTCGGGCGGGTACTGCTCATTGAGAAACTGCCTCGCGGTCGGCAACGATGCTCATAATAACCGCTTCGGCGACAAGCACGCCGTCAACTTTGGCAAACCCACGCATACGTTGCACGCGCGAGCCGATCCTGATCGCAGTGACTTCCAAAGTTAAAGTGTCGCCGGGAACGACGGGCTTGCGAAAACGCGCTTCCTGAATACCACTAAACAGCACAAGCTTTTCATCGCGGTTCTCGATTTCGCGCAAGGCCAGAATCGCTCCAACCTGTGCGAGCGCTTCGACGACGAGCACGCCGGGCATTACGGGCGCGCCGGGAAAGTGGCCTTGAAAAAAAGGTTCGCCGATGGACACTTGTTTGATGCCGACGATGCGTTGGCGCGGCGCAAGTTCGATGATGCGGTCAACGAGCAGGAACGGATAACGATGCGGCAGCAATTGCTGAATCGCGCGCGTGTCGAGGATTGTCTCCATGACGCTCTCAAAAAATATAGAAAAACGGAAATGGCCGCGCGAAGGCAAAGCGCAGCGGAATCTAAAAGAACGGGCGGGGCTTACGAAACAGCGCGTAGCCGCGAACGAATTTCCGCGACTACGCACTGAATGATTATCAATCCTGCCTTAGCGCCCCGCTGCTGCTGTCGCCGGATTGCGGCTGTTGTATTCGGTGATAAAGGCTCTCGTCACATCCATCGCAGGATTGACGGTGAGCACGGCGGGCGCAAACTTGCTAATGTCGAGCATTAAATTGATGCCGCGATCTCTGGCAAAAGCGTCGAGCGCTTTGCCGATGTTGTCGGAAATCGGCGCGACCACATCCTGCAAACGCTTTTGGTAAGCGGCCTCTGCTTCTTTCTTCTTGAATTCAAGCTGGCGTTGCAAAGCTTCACCCTGCTCCTGCTTTTGCTGGATCGTCTTCGGATCAACGACGCTCGAGTTGTTGCTCAATTTAGTGATGTCGTCGGAGATACCTTTAAGCTGATTTTGTAGCCCGCTCAGTTCGGTCTGGCGCGGCTGAAACTCGCGTTCCAGACTCTTCACCGCATTGACGTAGCGGGTGATGCCCTGCTTCTCATCACCGAACGCCTCGGTATTGATAAAAGCAATTTTAGTATCCGGGATGGCTGTGGCAGCGCCTGTTGCGGCAGCGGCGCTGGCGGGCACGGCCGAACGTGCACCAGCGGGCGCGGCTGAACGCGGTTGTTGCGCGTAAGCTGGAATAGAAACGACGGCCGCGAGGAAAAGTGACGCGGCGAAGAGACGGTTCGTTTTCATAATTTTAACGTAATGCTCCTTAAAGGGTGGTGAATGCGGTCGCTGATTCGGTTTTGATGTCCGCGCCGCCTCAATAGTTTACTTCAAACACTTAAAAAGTTCGTCCGATGCTAAAGCGAAAGACGCTGCGTTTTTCGCCGAAGAAAAAGCCGGGGATTTCGCTCGTCTGGCCGGTTCGCGCATTCGGGTTATACGCGTAGATCAAACGAAACGGCACGTTGACGACGGGAACTTGAACGCGCAATTCAACGCCGAGACTTGAACGGTAATTCGTGAAGCGATCAAAGGCGCTCTGACCGACGCGCACGACAGTATTAGTCTGCGCTTCGCCGCGCAGGAAAACCTGTTGAATGCCAAACGGCAAGTTCGTGTTCGGATCAATCGCCGTGTTCAGCGCACTGCTAAACTCATCTTGCGTAATAAGGCGATTGTCACGCAAAAGAAGCGCGCCCGTCGCTGGCAAAAATGCCAGTTGCGAACTTGGATTGCAAGCTGCGAGCGAATTCAGAGTGACCTGTGCTGCCCCGCCGCGGCATTGAATGATTCCAGTAGTTCTGAGAAACGGATCGTCCGCAATAAAATTTGTGTTGATGAACTGATCGCGTCCCTTTCGCAGATTAAAAGCAGAGCCGATGTCGGCGAAACCAGCGAGGCTGACGGGGCCGAAAATAGGCACGCGGTATTCAAAATTTCCCAGAAGCTGTGTGTCGGCACCGATGGGCGTAAAGCTACTTGTGATACGCGCGTTAGGATCGTTCGCTCCACTGAAAGTTCCGACCCGCGCCGCCAGCGCCTCAGTTCCGCTAATCGTTTGCGGATTCGTACCAGTTTGACTGGTTGCCAGCACAACATTGCGCGATGTGATGAATGATTCAATCGGCGCATACGGCGTAATCGAGCGCACGTTGTAACCGCGAATCGTGAATTCGTCGCCGAGGAAAAATCGGTCAAAAATCGGCACGCCGTTCACGAAAGCAAGCGAGTTTGAATTTCTGATCTTGGCGGTCTGGGCGAAGCTGCCGACGTTGGCGGCGACGAGCCGGAAACCAAAAACTTCCGGGTTGCCGCCGCGCTGCTTACGCCGCACAGGAATAAATTGAATGTAGGAGAGCGAGGGCGCATAGCTGCGCACATCGCCGCCAATGCCGGAGAACCCCAGCGAAGCTTGAATCTGTTTGCCACGCACCGGATCGTTTTGATTCCTTGAAAAGTCGCGCGTGTCGTAAACGGCAGTCGGCGTAATGCGGCTCGTGATGATGTTCGGCTGCGTGTAGAGCACAGGAATAAACTGCGTTACGTCGCCGGAAGTGTTAACAGCTGGTTCTCTCACGCTGTCCTGCCGGATCGTGTAAGAAAGACCGATGCGCGTGGACTGCGTGAACGGGCGCTTGCGATAAAACTCGGAAAGCGTGGAACTGGCGAAGATGGACGCGCCGTTCGACGTGCGCGTGAACAGGTTTTCTTGGCGCGTGTTGAAAAAGTCCGTTAGCGAACCCGAAGTGCCTTGAATCGCGTTGATGTTTTGCGAGAGCGTTGTGCCCTCGCCAAAAGTTTTCGCCGAAGAAGTAAAGATCGAAAAGCCTGTTGTGATCGGGCGATTGCGCAGGTAAGGTTCGGTGAACGAAAACTCTAGCGAGCGCTGGCGATTGCCCGCCGCTGCGTTAAAAGAAAGAACTTCGCCGCGTCCGAGTAGATTGTTGGTTGAATACGAAAGTCCGAAGAAAGAGCCGCCGATGCCGCTGATGCCGCCGTTGAAAGAGATTTGATTGCGCCCGCGCTCCGTCACTTTTACGTTCAGGTCAACGGTCGCTTCCTCTTCGTTGGTCTTAAAGTCTGCGTCCTTGTCCTTGTCAATCGGATCAAAGAAGCCTAGTTGATTGAGGCGCAAAATCGAAAACTCGAAAAGGTTTTGATTGTAAACGTCGCCTTCGTTAACGACGACTTCGCGGCGCAATACGTTGTCACGCGTAAACGTGTTGCCCAAAAATTCGAGGCGGCGCAACGTAAACTGCTTGCCTTCCGTGACTGCAATCGTAAAGTCTGCGATGCCTTCGTTCGGATTTTTTGGATCGTCGCGGAAGGTTGGCGTCGGCTCTGCTTCGTACTGGATGAAGCCCTGCGAGCCGTAAGCTTTTCGGAGTTCTTCAAAAAGCGATTTGCCGATGCGCTGGCCGTCGGCAACGTCGCCCGGTTTCAATCCGATGACGTTGCGAATCACGTCTTCGGAGAAGATCGAGTTGCCTTCAATTTTGATTTGGCCGATGCGATAAAGCTTGCCTTCGGTGATGGGCACGGTGACGCGCAGCGCTTCATCGGTTGACGAAAGAAGCGGCAGCGGAATAAAGAATCCGGTCGTGCGCCGTCCCAAGCCTTCGATGCGCGGCTCGCCGACACGTGCGTTCAGATAGCCTTTCGAGGTCATGTAAAAACGGACGCGCCGCAAGTCTTCATCTAGCTTGCGGCGATCAAGTATGTCCAGACCTTTGAAGCGCGAGACGAGTCCGGCCTCCTGCACATACTTCATTTCGCCACGCAGCTTGCCGTTGCTGAAGTGATCGTTGCCCTCGAAATCAATCTCGACGACGCGCACGCGCTCGCCTTCTTTAACGTCGAAAGTGATCGCCGTTGAAGTCGCCGAAACTTCGTCCGTGCGTATCTCAACTGTGGCGTTCGGATGGCCTTTGGCGGCTTCGAGTTCCTTGATGACGCGCGTCGCATTCTTCACCTTAACAGGATCAAAAACGGATTCCTTCGAGACGCCGATACGATTTTCACGAAAAGCTTTGAGCACTTCGGATTCGGTAATGCTCTTCAAGCCTTCAAACTGTATGTCACGAATAATCGGCAGTTCTTTAACGTTGAAGACAACCACGATGCCGCCGCGCGCGCCGTCTTCAACAGTCACACTCGTCGCTGTTTTATCGAAAAAGCCCTGCGAAAGAATCGCTATCAGATCGCGCTGCACTTGTTCCGGGTTATAAGGATCGCCCGCGCGGGTTTGCACATAATAAAGAATATCGTCTGTGCGTAGGCGGCGATTGCCGCGCACATCGACGTTTTCGACAAGGCGTTGTGACTGCTGTTGCGGCGATTGGGGCGCAGTCGGTTCCTGCGCGTGTGCGCCGCGCGAGACGGCAAACGAAACAATGATTCCAACAATTGCGCTCAAAAAAGCGAACGCTGCGGCACGACGAAATGTGTGCATAAAATAACTGTCATCCCTTTAGAATTTACTAATACTTCGGGGAGCCTGAAACGATATGAAAATTGGCTTTACGAGGCGAGGCACGGAGCGAAAACTACCCTGCCCGGCCTTTGAACATGCGAGAAGCTTTTGATTCTGGCTCTTACCATCCGGTTGCCAGCGCCTGTTCTTATCCAGCAAAGCGGCGAATTATACAGATAAACAGGAAAAAACAGAAGTCGAAAGAGCAGAAGTTAGAAGCTATGAGCCGGAAGCCAGAAAGAAAACAAGTACCAACAAACATACTCGTCAACAACTGAGTCGCGCCGCTACTTTTCTAGCTTCAACTTTAATATGCTGTCTTCTGACTCCTGAATACTGACTTCTGTCTCCTGCTTTTAGTGAATCAGCAATGCGTCGCCCGGTTCTTCGACACCCGCCGAACGGTAATTGAGTTCGTTGCCATCGAGAAACACTTCGATAATCGTCGCTTCGTTTAATTGGCCTTGAATGAGCGCTTCGGAGAGCGGGTCTTCGACATGCTTTTGCAGTGCGCGGCGCAACGGGCGCGCGCCATATGTGCGATCAGCGCAAGTCTTCGTCACCAGCCAGCGTTTAGCTTCGTCCGTCAAGCGAACTTCAAGACCGCGCGTCGCCAGCGTGCGATTCAACTGCTCGATCTGCAACTGCACGACTTCAAACAATTCTTCGTCAATCAATTGATCGAAGATGATAATCTCGTCGAGCCGATTGATAAATTCCGGGTTAAACGTCTGGCGCACAGCAGACATAACCATCTCTTCCAACTTTTCGCGAGAGGCATCTGTCGTCGCCTGAAAGCCCATCGTGCCGCGCTTTTGAATAAATCGCGCGCCGATGTTGGAAGTCATAATGATAATCACATTTTTGAAATCAATCGTGTTGCCGAGCGCGTCCGTCAAAATCCCGTCCTCGAAAACTTGCAACAGCACGTTGAAAATATCCGGGTGCGCTTTTTCGATTTCGTCGAACAGCAAGACGGAGTAAGGCGAGCGTTTGATGCGCTCCGTTAATTGACCGCCTTCTTCGTGGCCGACATAGCCCGGAGGCGAACCGATCAATTTCGAGACGGAGTGCTTCTCCATAAACTCGGACATATCGAAGCGAATCATCGAACGCTCCGAGCCGAACAGAAACTCCGCGAGGACGCGCGCCACTTCGGTTTTACCGACGCCCGTCGGCCCTAAGAAAAGAAACGAACCGACCGGGCGCTGCGGATTCTTTAGCCCGGCACGCGAGCGCCTGATCGCACGCGCGAGCGCAGAAATCGCTGGACGCTGCGACACAACTCTGTGGTGCAATTCCGATTCGATGCGCAAGAGTTTCTGCGTCTCTTCTTCTTTGAGCGACGTGATCGGAATGCCCGTCCAACGCGCAATCACATCTTCGATGTCGTCTTTCGTGACTTCAATTGTAATGAGCGCATCTTCATCCGTTTCGGAAAAACGCGCGCCGAAAGATTTACTGCCCGTGCCCGATGCAGGTATGTTCTGCCAATCATTTGCGGGCGGATTCCAAGCGGGCAAATCGCCTTGCTCGCGGCGCACACGAAGCTTGACACGCGCGCCCGCTTCGTCCAACACGTCAATGGCTTTGTCCGGCAAAAAGCGATCCGGTATGTAACGGCTCGATTGATAAACGGCGGCCTCGATAGCTTCCTGCGTATAGCGCACTTGATGAAAGCTTTCATAGCGCTCGCGCACGCCGTTCAAAATTTCTACCGTTTCGGTCTCGGACGGCGGCGGAACTTTCACGGCCTGAAAACGGCGCTCTAATGACCGATCTTTTTCGATGGACTTACGAAACTCTGCCGGAGTCGTCGCACCGATGCACTGCACTTCGCCGCGCGATAAAGCTGGCTTCAAAATGTTTGCCGCATCCAGAGAGCCTTCGGCAGAGCCTGCGCCAACGAGCGTGTGAAGTTCGTCTATGAAGACGATGTACTGCGGATTTTCGATCAACTCGCGCATGATCTGCTTGAGTCTTTCTTCAAACTGCCCGCGATATTTTGTGCCCGCGACGATTAAAGAAAGATCAAGCGAAAGGATGCGTTTATTTTCCAGAAAAGACGGCACGTCACCTGAGACGATGCGTTGCGCGAGGCCTTCGACGATAGCTGTTTTGCCGACGCCCGGCTCGCCAATCAAGACAGGATTGTTCTTCGTGCGGCGACACAGAATCTGCACGACGCGTTCAATCTCCGCTTCGCGCCCGACGAGCGGATCGAGCTTGTCGCTCTGCGCGTCGTCCGTCAAATCGCGCGAAAATTCTGCGAGGTGCGGCGTGTCTTTCTTTTGCGAGGCACGCGAGTCTGCTCCGGTCTGGCGAGCGATTTCATCTCTGACGGCCACTAAGCGCAGTCCTCTCTCATACAATATCTCGGCCGCCATTGACCGCTCTTCTCTTAACAACCCCAACAATAAATGTTCTGTCCCGATGTGACGGTGCTGCAGCCTGTCGCTTTCTTCATGCGCATAGGCCAGCACGCGTTTCGTTTCCGGCGCGAGAGGCAATTCCACGCTTGTTGATATCTTTTCTCTGAGCAGCGTCCGCCCTTCGATCTCTTTGCGGATTGCTTCAATCGAGACCTGCGCGCGTGGAAAGAATCTCGCCGTTAACGTCTTATCTTCTCGCATCAAGCCCAACAGTAGATGTTCGGGTTCGATGGCCGGTGCCCCGAATTGACTGGCTTCATAGCGCGCAAAGAAAATCACCCGCCGCGCTTTCTCTGTGTATCGCTCAAACATATTCTATATTTACCGCCGTACTGGAAAACTGTTTAGTAAATAAATGCGAATGCTGCCGCGCATTTCAAAATAATCTGCGACATTGCCATATCATTATAACCTAACGACGGTAAAGGCCAAACGCAGGCGGGCGAAAGCGTAAAGATAAACGATAGTTTCCGCCGGTGTGATCCAAAATTTCTTCACCAAAAAGCCCGCGCTCATCAATGCCCGAAACCAAGCGCCATTTTAACAGACAGGCGGCGCGTGTTGCTGTTAATTATCCGTCAATTCTTCCGTTTCGTAAGTGCAGCGTGCGGTCACAGATTGACGCGAGTTGGTCGTTGTGCGTTGCAATGATGACGCACGCGCCGCGCGCACGCGCAAAGGCTGAGAGCAGTTCACCAACAGACGTGCCTGCTTCAGCATCCAGATTTCCCGTCGGCTCATCCGCCAGCACAAGACGCGGATTCTTCACGATGGCGCGCGCCAGAGCCACACGCTGCTGCTCGCCGCCCGATAAACGATTGACGAGATGCGCCGCACGCTTGCCCAATCCAACATCGTTAAGCGCCGTCAGCGCACGGCGTGTGCTCTCTGCCTGTGCGACGCGGCTAATGCGAAGCGGCAATTGGACGTTTTCCAGCGCCGTCAAATCCTGCAACAAATGATGAAACTGAAAAACGAATCCGACCTCACGTTCACGAAAACTCTCAAGCGCTGCTTTGCCTGCGCGCGTAATCTCAAAGTCGTAGAGACGCGCGCTTCCTTCATCCGCCTGTTCCAGCCCGCCGATTACATGCAGCAGCGTTGATTTGCCCGCACCCGAAGCGCCCATAATCGCCAACACTTCGCCCGCTGCCAAAGCAAAAGATATGCCCCGCAACACTTCAATTGTCGCGCCTTCTACTTCCGCCGCGAAACTCTTACGCAGTTCAGTGACGACAAGCGCTGTGCCTTGACGCATGTTTGCCGTTGCGAGTAATTCTGATTCAACAGAAACGATCATGCTGCCTTACTCACGCGTCGCGCAAAGCTTCTGCGGGACGCACACGCGAAGCCTGTCGCGCAGGATAAACAGTCGCCAGCAAACTCAACACGAAAGCGACGATCATTGCGAGCGCAACATCCTTTACGTTGATGTGAAACGGTATGTTGGTCAGCGAATAAACATCGCCCGGCAGACTCACTAAATGATATTTCTCGCCGACGGCGCACAACGCGAGGCCGAGCATTGCGCCTGTGATCGCGCCGATCAATCCAATGCACGCGCCCTCGATCATAAAAATCAACATGATGCTTTTCGCGCGCGCGCCCATCGCATTGATGATCGCGATGTCGGAACGCCGTTCGACGACGACGAGCACAAGCGTCGTTGTGATGTTGAGCACAGCAATAAAAATAATCAACGCGATGACAATCAAGCTCATGCGCCGTTCAAGCGCGAGTGCGGCGAACAGTGGGCGGTTCGCTTCCTGCCAATCAATCGTTGTGTAATCCTTGCCGACTGCCTCGCGCACTCGCGCCGCAATCCGCGCCACATCATAAATATCCTGCGCCTCAACGCTGATTACAGAAGCTGAAGACGGTGGCGTGCCCGCTAATTTTGCTGCTGCGGCAAGCGAAACGTAAATCCACGTCGAATCATATTCATAAAGGCCGGAGCGAAAAATTCCGCAGACGCGTACACGCGCGACGCGCGGCTTAACATTCTCAAGCGAAAGTTCCATGTCGGCAGAGATAACTTCGGCAACGTCGTTAACGTGCAGCTTCGTGCGCGCCGCAAGTTCCGCACCGATGACGGCGTTCGGCAGAGGCGCTTCATCGCGCGCTTCATTGCGAACTTCGCGCGAAGTTGCGTCCCGTTTAGCATCATCCAGCAACGGCTCGATTGCGCCCGCGACAATCGTGCGGCGAACTTCTTGTATGACTCTTGGTGAATCAAGATCGAGTCCGCGCAGCACACTATAAGCAGAGCCGCCCGCGCCGCTGATGAGCGCGCCGTCGTAACTCGTGCCCGCCGCGTCGCGCACTCCTTCAACGTGCCGCACCTGTGCGATGACCGCGCGCCACTCCGTCAACGCCTGCCCGTCGCGGCGCATTAAAGTGATGTGCGCCGTGCCGCGCAAAATCTTGTCGCGCATTTCATCCTGAAAACCGTTTGCCAGCGCGAGCGCGACGATAAGCGCCGCCACGCCGCACGCGATGCCGACGATTGCTGCAAGCGCCGTCACTCGCGCCGACGCACGCCTACGCCGCGAATAGAAATAGCGAAAGGCGAGAAATAGTTCGTAAGGCAACGCTTAATTCACTCCAAGACACCGCTTCGCATCCGCAGGTCTGTTTTCCGGCAGCAAGCTTTGCAGGTTCGGCATATCGAGCGCCGCCTCGTCCGCACGTGGCCTTATCTCATAGATTGTTTCTGAAATGCGGCGAAAGTGAAACTGCGATTCAATAGCAATGAGTTCGCGCGCTTCTTCGACTTGCCAGCCGCACGCAGACCACCAGCGCGAATCCGTATCTAAAAAAACGCGTCGTCCCGCGCTTAAATATTTTTCGATAACAGATGAAACTTCCCTGCCGGGCCAACCGCCGCCCGTGCCGATCACGTCCCAATTGCCCGCGCCAAGCCCGCGCCAGTAAGTGACGCCGACGGTCTGCGCGCCCGCAATCATAACCGCGTCCGGCGGCAAGAGGCGCAGGCGTTCGATGTAGTTTTTCGTGAGCGCGCGGTTTTTCAAATTCTCGCCCGCGACTGGCTTGCGGTAAACGGCGAACAGCGCGGCGACAAAACAGATGGCGAGCGTAACGCTCCAGAACGCTCGCCGCACGCTGTGGAGTTTGATGGTCTGCACGCGCAACAAAAAATCTGCCGCGAGCGGTGCGAGTGCGGGCAGTCCTGTTAGAAAATAACGCCAGTTGATCGTCGTACTGTAATTAAAGAAAAGCAGCGCGTCAGCGAAAAACCCAACGCACGCAAGCAGCAGCAACAGCGAAAGTTTATGGCGCTTCCATTCACTCCACACGGCAGAGGGCAGCGCAACGGCAACGAGCGGCGAAGCGACGAAAAAGAAAAGCAGGAACACGACTGCGTTGTGCCAACCGAGCGGATGCCGCGCCGCTTCCATTATCAAAGATTCGCGCCAGCTAAACCAAGACGCGCGATAACTAAACGCATCCACCGCGAACAGGAAAGCAAAAACGCCGAGCGCGAAAAGCAAAAAAAGCGCGCCGGACAAGGCGACGATAACGACTTCACGCCGTCCACGTTTCCAGCCGCACACGAACGGCGCAAAGACAAGCCAAGGCGCATAAAACGCCGCCGCCTCGCGCACGTTGACACACGCGCCGAGCAACGCGGCTCCTGTAAACACAAGCCACATCTTATGCTTTTGCAAACCGCGCAGATGCACGACGAGCGCCGTCGCAGTAATAAGTATGAACGGAATTTCGGTCATCGCCTGCCCGCTATAAACAATGAAGGTTGGCGATGCCGCGATGAAGAGCGCCGCGATAGTTGCCGAGTAAATGGATCGCGTTACGTCGCGCGCCAGCAGCCAGCAGAGGATGATGGCAAACGGAGTTTCCGCAACGACCGTGTACTTGAAAAGCAGGTAAGCATTTTCTGCGCGCAACTGAAAGAGCGAGTGCGCGACGAGCCAGAGCGCGTGGTTTGTGTAGATGAAAAGGGAACGTCCGAACGCCATCGAAGACGGCTGCCCGCGCACAGCAAGTATTGTGTAATCAATCGCATCCCAATCACCGACGAACGGGTCTGCAAAGAGGATAGCGAGCAGCAGCGAAACGAGCGCAGGCGTGAGCCACCAACGCCATGCGCGCCAAAAGCTTTGCGCTTCGACGGCTACGGCGTCTGGCGGTTTAGTCGGCGGGTTGCTTTGTGTTGGCGGTGTGCGCGGGCGAGTCAAATGTTTTCGTTTGCAGCAAACCTTCGTTCGAGCGTTTGACCATCGTCAATTGATTGCCGCGCGCATTGTACTGAACTTCGTCCATAATATTACAGATCAACAGCACACCGCGCCCGCTTGTCTTGAAAAGATTTTGTGGATCGCAGGGGTCTGGCACATCCGCGACGTTAAAGCCTTTGCCTTCATCTTCGACTGTGAAGCGCGCTTCGTCTGCGGAAAGGTCTGCGCTGATACGCACGAATTTAGTGTGATCGTAACGATTGCCGTGCTTGACGGCGTTAACGAAAGCTTCGTCAAGCGCGACGAAAAGATTGGATTGTTCGGGCTTGATAACGCCGAGCCTAGAGACGCGTTCGATTAAATATTGCAGCACGCCGCTCATCAAAGCAATATCACTCGGCAACTCAAATTCAATTTTCTCGCGCGTCAGCGAAAGCTTCATCAAATTTTCGTTGTGTCCGAGATGGCAAGCAAGAGTCTTTTCAACGATGATGCGCAATTCTTTGCTGTCGTAAGGCACACGCAGATAATTTCCCGTACCAACGTCTATCTTGAAAGATTTGACGATGCCCTGCGACGCGAATTCATTAGCAGATGGAGCGGGCGCGGCGATGTAATGATTCGTTTCGGTGTCGGGCGCAATCTCCGCGTCGTCCACCAGATCGCTGATGACCAAATCAAACTCTTGAAAATCTTTGCGTGCGAGCGCTTCGCGGCGGCTGCTTGCAATCGCCACATCATGACTGAGTGCGCGCAAAGCTTTTCTGAGTGCGGCGCGTGAGGCATCATCGTCATCGACGATAAGAATCCGTCGTTTTTTCATTCGTTGCGTTTCCGCTTCAAGCCTTGATTTCAGGAGGGAGAACACACGGCGCGCGAAACAAAGAAATGCGCTCGCTTATGACGCTATACGAAAAAGCCGCGCGCCGCGTTCCACAATAATATCATCGCGCCGCGCGCCGCGCCTAGACACATTCCACACACGTCCCTTAAATTATTTCGCGCAGATCAAGAATGACACAATTGCGCGGCGCGACGAACGAGTTTTGTGCCGCGCGCTCCCGAATTGCTTTCCGCATGGCTAAACCCGGAACATTGCAGGAAACTCTCGAATACGCGGCGGCGCGTTCGATGCTTTCAATCTTAGGTGCACTGCCACGCTCCTTCGCTGTCGCCACAGGTCGCGGCGCAGGACGCATCGCGTATCATCTGTTAGGGAAACTGCGGCGCACAGGCGAACGCAATCTGCAACTCGCTTACCCGGAACAAAGCAAAGCGGAACACGCGCGTACCTTACGCGGCTCGTTCCAGAATCTAGGACGCTTGCTCGGCGAGTTCAGCCACTTCCCGAATGCGACGCCGGAAAGCCTGCGCCGCATGATCGTGTATGACGCGGAAAGCATCGCGCGTTTGCGTGCGATTCAGAACGATGGGCGCGGCATTATTTTTTTGACGGGACACATCGGCGCTTGGGAATTGATTAGCTTCGCTTGGTCTGCGCTCGAACATCCGCTCAGCTTTCTGGTGCGCCCGATTGACAATCCGCGCGTCGAAGAATTGATCGAAAACATGCGCACGCGTTTCGGCAATACGGCGATCAACAAAAAAACTGCCGCCCGCGCCGCGCTGCGTGTGCTACGCGACGGCGGAACTCTGGGCATTCTCGCAGACCTCAACACGCATCCGCACGAAGGTGTCTTCGTGCCTTTCTTCGGTCATCTGGCCTGTACTACGGCGGGCGCGGCGACGCTCGCCTTGCGCACCAACGCGGCGGTGATGCCCGTCTGCGCCGTGTGGGAAGAGGCGCGCAAGTGTTTCGTTTTTTACGGCTTGCCCATTGTCGAACTCGTCCGCACGGGCGACGAAAAGCAGGATGTGGAAATTAATACCGCGAACTTCACTGCCGCACTTGAACAATTAATCCGCCGGAAACCGGAACAGTGGCTCTGGATTCACAAACGCTGGCGCACGCGTCCCACAGGCGAGCCGGATTTGTACGCCGCGCCGCACACCAACTAATTCGCTTTTGAAAAATTAGGCAAACACAGTCAAGCCTTACAAAGTTTCGTATGCAGGCTTCAGCCGAACAAGAGCCGCACCAACCGCAGCGCACTGAGCAGTCTGTCTCTAATCGTGCAGACAACGTGCGACGCGCTTACACGTTCGCCGATCTTTCAGTTTATTCGTTCAAGCAGCGCTTTTTGATTCGCGCCGCCGATCTAATTTTTTATCTGCTCATCAATCTCATCGGGCGCACAGTGCGTTTTCAAGTCGAAGGCCGCGAGCATTTGGAAGCGATTACGAGTCGCGGCCAACTACCGATCTACACTTTCTGGCATAATCGAATTTTCATCGGCACTTATTTTTTCCGGCAGCGCGGCATCGTCGTGATGACTTCACGAAGCTTCGACGGCGAATACATCGCGCGCTTTATTCAACGCTTCGGCTACGGCGCGGCGCGCGGCTCTTCGACGCGCGGCGGCACGGGCGCGCTTGTCGAAATGGTGCGATTAGTGCGGCAGGGATACCCGGCAGGGTTTTCCATTGACGGGCCACGCGGCCCGCGCTACGTTGCAAAAATGGGCGCGGTGCTGCTCGCCAAAAAAACAGGCCAGCCCATTTTGCCTTTTACGTTTACATGCAAAAGTTTTTGGGAGGCGCAGCGCAGTTGGGATGCTTTTCAAATACCGAAACCTTTCACGCGCGTGCTCGTCTCAATCGCTGAACCGATTTATGTTCCGGCAAACGCAGGCGATGCCGTGCTCGAAGCCAAACGCGACGAACTGCAACGCGCGCTCGACACGCTCAACGCACGCGGCGAAGCATGGCGCGGCGGTGAACAACTTTCGCATGGGGGCGTCGTGTAGTAGGATCACGATGAAACAGTTTTCAGTTGGCGGTTTTCAGTTTTCAGTGGCTCAATTGAACAAACGCATCCTTGTACTGGAAACTGCTTTATCAAAATTTTCTATTGAGGTTAGCAAGACGTGATTAATCAAGAGCGCATCAAAAATCTCCTTCTCGAATTGATTCAAATAGACAGCCATTCGCGCAAGGAACACGACATCGCTCTGCGCATCAAAGAGTATTGCGAAGAATTGGGCGCGGAAGTTGAAATAGACGATGCAGGCGAGAAAGTCGGCGGCAATTCTGGCAATGTCATCGCGCGTTTTCGCGGCACGATTCCCGGCGCTGAACCCTTCATGTTAAGCGCGCATATGGATACGGTTGTGCCCGGCGAGAGCGTCAAGCCTGTGATGGATGGCGACATCGTCAGAGCGGACGGGACAACCGTGCTCGGCGGCGACGACAAATCAGGCTGCGCCGTGATTCTCGAAACCGTCCGTTGTCTCAAAGAACAAAACATTCCGCACACAGACATCGAAGCCATCTTTTCTATTTGCGAAGAAGTCGGCTTGCTCGGCGCGAAACATGTTGATGTCTCGAAGATCAAAGCGCGTCGTGGCATCGTGCTCGATTCCGAAGAGCCGAATTTTCTTTTCACCAAAGGCCCTTCGGCTAATCAACTCGACGTGAAAATTTACGGCCTCGAATCACACGCCGGTGTCGCGCCCGAACAGGGAATCTCCGCAATTAAAATTGCTGCCGAAGCGATCAGCGACATGAATCTCGGACGCATTGACAAAGAAACCACCGCCAACATAGGCATCATCGAAGGCGGAAAGGCGACGAACATTATTCCCAATTTCGTTCATCTTCAGGGCGAAGCGCGCTCGCTCGATGAAACAAAGCTCAAAGCGCAATGCGATCACATGGTCAGCCGCTTCAACGATGCCGCAGCCAAATACGAAGTCATCGTCGAAGGCAAAACCACACGCGCCCGCGCCGAAATAAATATCGAACCGGATTACTCTGCGATGGACGTGCCGGACGATGCTGCAATCGTGCAACTCGTCAAAGCCGCCGCCGCGCGCTTAAATCAAAAAATGGAAACATGCGCATCGGGTGGCGGCTGCGACGCTAATGTTTACAATCGCAAAGGCATTGAATGCGCCAATCTCGGCACGGGAATGCGCGCCATTCACACGCTCAACGAATGGATCGATCTTAAAGATTTATATCTATCCGCCGAAATCACACTCGAAGTTCTAAAGCTCAACGGCGAGATGGCGGCGCAGAAAAAATGAACGCTATTGCTTCATTAATTCCACTTGCTTCAAAAGTAAGTAAACTGCATAAAAGAGAATTGAGATGCAAGAGACTCTGCTTTATAGAATCATTTTGGGCGGGATATTCATTGTAATTGGACTCGTAATCTTTTTCTTCCACGAGCATGTTATTAAGGCATGGGATGATGCAAATAATAAACCATTTGGCGATCCGTGGTGGACAGGCACATTTACACGCGGTGCTAAACTGTTTGTATATTTCTTCGGTACACTCGTTATAGTCTACGGACTACTTATTATTTTAGGCTTCTTCCATTAACTAGCTTCAAAGACTTACAAAGGCTAAAGCTATTATGAACTGCTGATGTCCGATCCTTTGTCAAATTATCGCAGCGGTTACGTTGCGCTCATTGGGCGGCCTAATGCGGGCAAGTCCACTTTGTTGAATAGGCTTGTCGGCGAAAAAATCGCGGCGGTGTCGAACAAACCGCAGACGACGCGCCACCGTATTCAGGGCGTTATCACGCGTCCCGAAGGACAGATTGTGCTAGTGGATACACCGGGCGTGCATAAGCCGGGTTATCTACTGAATCGCCGCATGATGGCCGCCGTGCATGACGCGCTCGCGAGCGTTGATCTTGTGCTCTTGATCCGCGATGCCTCTGTTTCAACCGGCAATGGTGATCGCTTCGTGCTGGAACTCATTAAGCAAGCTGAAAAGCCTGCGCTGCTGCTTCTTAATAAGACGGACAAGCTCGCGGAGAAGTCGAAACTGTTGCCGCTGATGCAGTGGTACGGCGGCGAATATGATTGGCAGGCTGTCGTTCCGCTCTCTGCTTTGAAGGGCGAGATGATTGACGTGTTACTGAAAGAGATCATCGCGCATCTGCCGGAAGGCGAACCGATTTTTGGCGAAGACGAATTGACGGATCAACCTCTGCGCTTAATGGTTTCGGAGCTTGTGCGCGAAAAGATTTTGCAGACGACGGGCGAAGAGCTTCCGTATGTGACGGCGGTAGTAACGGAAAAGTTCGACGAAGCGCGCCCGGATTTAACAGTCATTCACTGTGCTATCTTCGTCGAACGCTCTTCGCAGAAATCGATCATTATCGGCAAGGGCGCAGAGCGTTTGAAAGAGATCGGCACGCGCGCCCGCCAAGACATCGAACAACTCTTAGGCCATCGTTGCCATCTCGAACTCTTCGTCAAAGTCGAAGCCGGTTGGCGCGACAAAACAAATCTGCTCGACAGTCTCGGCATCACGGAATAAATCTCGAAGATGAACGCACAGAAAACATGGCACGCCGTTGACGTGCATCTCGCGGCGACAGCGCGCGAAGCCGTCGAATATGCGTTAATGGAAGCGGGCGCGTTAGGCTCTGAAACAACGGACGATAACAACTTGACGGCGCGCGTCACGGCTTACTTTGCCGTCGCGCCGTATCAAGAACATGTGCGCGCTTGTATTGACGACGCACTGCAAATTTACGATCTTCCAACATCGTCCGTCTCCAATGTGCAACTACACGAAATTGCGGGGCGCGACTGGCTCGGTGAGTGGAAAAAAAGTTGGCAGCCCGTTGCAATAGGAAAGCGTTTCATCATCGCGCCGCCGTGGAGCGAGGTTGCAAACGCGCCGGATCGCATCGTCATTCGCATCGAACCCGGCATGGCCTTCGGCACGGGCACGCACGAAACGACGCGGCTGTGTCTCGCGGCAATCGAAAAATATTTCACGGGCAAAAGCTTTCTAGATGTCGGCACGGGCACGGGCATTCTCAGCATCGCCGCCGCGAAACTTTATCCGTCTGCGCGAATCGAAGCGTGCGACGTAGACGCCGAAGCAATTGCGATTGCGCGTGAGAACGCGACGTTGAACGGTGTGCAAGATGAACGCATCCGTTTCCGCGTCGGCACGATTGACGACACCACGACGAGTTCCGCCGATTGCGTCTGCGCTAATCTTACGGCGGACGTAATTCTGGAGCTTTTACCCGCGTTGGTCGGCGCAACTTGCGGACGCTTGATTCTCTCCGGCATACTCGACACGCAAACCGAAACCATACTCACTTCGTTGCGCGAACATGGTGTGACACACTCGCCTGAAGTTACAGCGGACGGCGAATGGGTTGCGTTGATCGTATGAAAATCAATTTCGTGAAACTGAAAAGTAATTGCGTAAAATATTTCTCTTGAACCATTTCTCTTGAACCGATGCCGCGCCGCCGCTTTTATGCTCCGCCGGATGCTTTTGCCATTGATGCAGGCCGTATTGTGCTTGCGCCGGAAGAGGCGAGGCATTTGCGCGACGTACTGCGTTTGAAAGAAGGAGATGAAGTGTTCGTCTTTGACGGAGAAGGCGGGGAATACGCTTGCGTTGTCGCAGAGCTTGGGCGCGGCAAAGATGCTTCGGCGCGGCTTGAGGTAAAGGTACGTGTTGAAGCCGCAAGCCCTGAATCGCGGCTCCAGTTGACGCTCGCGTTGGCGTTGCTGAAGGGCGAAAAATTCGAGACTGTTATACAGAAAGCGACGGAACTCGGCGTGATGCGGATTGTGCCCGTCACGACGACGCGAGCGGATATGCGTGTGCGCGATGGGGCGGACGCCGCGCGGCGTAGAACGCGCTGGCAACGCGTCGCGCTTGAAGCCGCCAAGCAATCCGGTCGCGCTCGTGTGCCGCGAATTGAAGAGTTAGTGACGTTTGATGCGCTATTGAAAAATTCATCTTCGAGCGCCAAAGAATTGCGCGTTATGTTCGCCGAACGAATGGGCGACAAGCTTCTTGATGTTGTTGGCGAATGGCGCGCGAACGAATTTGAAAATCAATTTGAATCAATCACGGCGCTCGTCGGGCCGGAAGGCGGTTGGACAAATGAAGAAATTGCGACAGCAGGCGAAGCGGGTTGGCGCGTCGTCACGCTCGGCGGGCGCACGCTGCGCGCGGAGACGGCGGCGATCATCGTCACAGGTTTGCTGCAACATCTCTGCGGCGATCTCGCTTAAAAATTCAATTGATTCAATCTGAAGGTTTCATCGTTTGTAATAAATCCAGCGCGCGGCGGCGATCACGCGCCGTCTCGAAAGCCCATGCCGGATCGAGCGGCGCGTTGAGAAGTGCTTCGAGTTGCGCGCGTGCGCGCGTTGCGTCTCCCATTTCCAAAAGCGTCTCGGCAAAGTAAAGCCGCGTGACGGTGTTCGAGGGCGCGAGTTCGATTGCTCGCTCGAAAAAAGCCAACGCGCGGTTTGTGTTGCCGCCGAGAAGTCGCGGAAGCTTATGCAAAAGTCTGGCGAGCACGCGCCACGCTCCTGCTCCATGATATGCCGGATTGATAAGTGCTGCGCGTGAGAGCACACGTTTTGCGCGTAAGGCGTGGCGTGCGGCGCGGAAAGCGTTTTCAAGATTCGCAAGCAGCGCGAGATTAACACCGAGCCAGAAATAACCTTCTACGCGTTGCGGCGCGGCTTTTATCGCTCGCTCGCCTTCAATGACACCGCGTGCGTGAAGTCGCCGCGCTTCGCTTTCGCCCGGCGCTTCCTGCCCTAGAAAAAAGAGCACACGGCACAGTCGCCACGTTGCTTCGTAGTCACTGGCGGCGGCGAGCGGTTGCAGTAATTCTACACTCTGGCGGACGCGATTCGTTTTCTCGCGGGCAGCATAAAGCGCATCAGCCTGTTCAATTATACCTTGCGGCGATTTGGTCATGTGTGAAGCCGGAATGAAAATCCTTTGCGCGCGGCTTTGACGAAGTTGCCCATGCGGGCGCAGAATACTTGACGTGACGCGCGGCGAACAAGGCCGTCGAAATTTGATAGTGCGTAAAGCGTTGCTTGAGGCGCGCGAAAAAAGAGTCGAAGGAGCATTTGCCGAATATGGCTTTGAGTAAAGAAGATGCCGTCAAACAGGCGCGCCGTGATTTGGCAAAGCGTTTGGGAGTCGCGGAAAACGAAATCAAAGAAGACTCCGTTGAAGATGCGGATTTCCCGGACACTGCTCTCGGCGCGTCCATCGAAGAAGAGATGAGCGGGCAGATGATAACGAAGGGCTGGCGCATACGCTTGAGCGCGGGGCGCGATGGTTACGAATATCGCGCGAACAAAGACGGCCTGCGTCTCTATAATTTCAAGGGCGAGAATTATCGCGTTTGAGTTGAGAAGATTTTTGGAATTTCAGAGGTAATGCAATGAATCGGCAAAACTTTTTAGGTCATCTAACGTTGGCGCTTTCGATAATATTATTGGCCGCGTTTGCCGGACAGTTAGGTCGCTGGCACGAACAGCACCGCGCGCGGGGATGTGTGAATTACGGCACGGGTCGCTATCAGATAAAAGTAAATGAAAACGCCGCGCGCAAAAAAGCGGAAGTGCTAGTGCGCTTTCATCCCAATGTAACGCTTGCCGCAATCAAAGAGATTGCCGCCGCGCACAATGACCGCGTCGAAGATCAATGGGAGGAAGTTGAAGGCATCGCGGTTATCGAAGATGAAGATGGCGAAACGGCTGAACAAATCGCCGCCGAATACAATGCGCTCTCAGATAAGGTTGAATACGCCGAGCCGAACTATCAGATAAGCCTTGAGCCTGAACCCGCTGGTCGCTTCAGCCGCTTCTCTGCGCATACGACACTAACGCAAGATTTCCTGTCAAAGTTCAACGCACCGAATGATCCCATGTTAGGCGATCAATGGTCACTTGCTAACACAGGACAGAACGGCGGCAAAGCTAAAGCAGACATTAGCGCGCTTCGGGCATGGACGAAAACGCATGGCAGCGATGAAGTTGTCATCGCCGTGCTCGATAGCGGCGTTCAGTACACGCATCCAGACCTCGCCAGTAATATGTGGACGCGTCCCGCGAATATCGCCGCGTATACGGACGATCAACTCGGCGCAATTGATGATGTGCATGGCTACAACGCTGTGAATAATAGCGGCGATCCAATGGATGAAAACGGGCATGGCACGCACTGCGCGGGCATCATCGGCGCAGAAGCTGATAACGACAAAGGCATCGCGGGCATTAACTGGCAAGTCGAGATTATGCCTTTGAAGTTTATGACGGCGGGCGGCTTTGGCACGACGAAGGATGCCATCGAGTGCATTAACTATGTGATTAACCGCAAGCACGCGGGCGTCAACGTGCGTGTCATCAGCGCGAGTTGGGGATCGACTGCAAAATCGAAGGCGCTCGAAGACGCGATACGCAAAGCGAGCGAAGAAGGCATTTTGTTTGTTGCGGCGAGCGGCAATGCGGGCGTAGATGGAGATAAATCGCCGCATTACCCTGCGGGCTACGATCTGCCGAATATGTTGAGCGTCGCCGCGCTTGATCGCAAAGATGAACTCGCGTCGTTCTCAAACTATGGCGCAAAGAGCGTGCATATCGCCGCTCCCGGCGTGGATATTTTGAGCACATGGCTTAACGATTCTTTCGAGGAGCATTCCGGCACTTCGATGGCGACGCCGGAAGTCGCGGGCATCGCGGGCTTAGTGCTCGCCGTCGATCCAGACATTTCGATGAATGATTTGCGCGAACATCTCTTGAATTCAGTTGATCCGTTGCCGTCGTTGCGGGGCAAAGTTTCCACAGGCGGGCGTATCAATGCGGCGCGTGCCGTCGGCGCAGAATAAGCATGTAAACAAATTACTGTCGAGTAAATTAAAAGCCAACGCGTCAACAAAAGATGCGTTGGCTTTTAATTTTTCAAGCGCGCGCAGACAGTCGCTAACTTGCGTGTGTCCGTTGAATATGTGATGATTTATGTTTCAAGTTGATTGACTTGATTTGCCCTTGTACCCTTTTGATCTTTTAGGAGAACACCGTAGTGAAAGCGGAATTAGAGCAATTGATCGCTCTGCAAAACACAGACACGAGCATACGCAGATTACAATCTGAAATCGAAGCTATCCCAGCAAGGCGCGCCGAGATCGAAAAAGAATTCGATCAGCGCGCCTTTGAAATTCGCGCACTTGAAACAACGCGCGATGAAGCACACGCGGAACGGACACGTCTCGAAACTGAAATTGCCGAAACACGCGCCAAAGGCGAACGCGCCGAGCGCAATCTGATGTCATCGAAAAACGAGCACGAGTACACCGCCGCGATACGCGAAGCAGACGCCGCGCGCAAACACATCTCGCAACTTGAAACCCAGGTGCTCGAAAAAATGGAAGCCTTCGAGCAATCCGAAAGTTCTTTGAAGGAACGCGCGCCGGAAGTCGAGAAACTCAATGGCGAAATGCAGGAACGTCTCAAAGCCTTTGAGGAACAGATACGCATGCAGACTGAGCAACTCGCCACGCGCCGTAACGAGCGCGAACAGCTTCTCGCCACTTTACCGAAAAACGTCAGCGCTCTCTACAAACGCATCAGCGCACGCATACGCGACGGCGTTGCTGTCGCCGAAGCGAAAAGCGGCGCGTGTACCGCGTGCTTCATGGCCTTGCGCCCGCAGGTGATGGCTGAAGTCAGGCGCGGCGAAGAAATTGTCACCTGCGATAACTGCAATCGGATTCTGTACTACGCGCCGCCGCCGGAAACAGCGCAAAAGAAATCGCCCACCGCCGTTTCGACATCAGAGGCCGCTGCTTCATAGCGTTTGACGCGAAGATCGAATGGCGCGCATAACAGGCGAGACCAAGCAGCCAAGCGTAACGGGCACAACGCAGGACAAAGGAGCGGCAGACCTCGTTGCTCGTGGAACGCGTGCGCGTTGGTGGAAACGGCGCGGCTCAAAGCGCAGCAGCTTCTGGTACGAAGATGCGCGTGGGCGACGCATCACAAATGAAGAAGACCTCGCGCGTATCGACGGGCTTGTGCTTCCGCCCGCGTGGACAAACGTGCGCATCTCACCATCAGCGCGCAGCCACCTGCAAGCCATCGGTATAGACACGAGCGGGCGCGTGCAGTACCACTATCATGCGACTTACGCGGCGAGCCAGCAGCGCAAAAAATATTCCAAGATCGAACGCTTCGGGGAATTCCTGCCCGCACTGCGTCGTGCTGCTAATGAACACATCGCGCAAGACGAGTTGACGAAAGAGCGCGTGCTTGCCGTCATCGTCCGCTTAATCAACGAACTTTATTTTCGCGTCGGGTCGGAAGAAAGCGTCCGGCGTTATCGCACCTACGGCGTTACTACGCTGCGCAATCGCCATCTTGAAATTGGACGCAGTGGCCGCCTTACCTTCGCCTTCGTCGGCAAGCATCACATACATCATCGCCGCATCATCGTTGACGAAGAACTCGCCGATGTGTTGCGTGACATCAAAGCGCTCGGCGGCGCAAAACTTTTTCAGTATCTGGATGATGAAGGCAAGAAGCACGCGATCACGCCGCGCGATGTGAACGAATACATCAAGACGCACACCTCCGAAGAATTCTCCGCCAAAGATTTTCGTACATGGGGCGGCACACTTCTCGCCGCGACAGAGTTAGCCGAACTTGGCGCGCCTGCCGATGAAAAGCAGGCCAACAGCAACATGGCGCAGGCCGTCAAACGCGTCGCCGAACGACTGGGTAATACGCCGATTGTCTGCCGCAGTTGTTATATTCATCCAACCGTCGAAAAGCTTTACCTAGAAGGCGTCACCCTAGATGAATTTCGCCGTCGCAATCAACGACAGATACGCCGTCTCCAACCCGAATACGAACCGGAAGAAGCCGCGCTGCTGAAAATGTTCCGCACCAGTGCTTAAAACTTTAACGATTAGACTGCGTTATAAATTAGCTGACAATCACTGCTGTCAAAACGAATGTTGGAATAAGTTGAAAGCCCTATAAGTTTAGCTTTGCTGTTCACCGGCTAAGCGAAAATGTCGTATTACATAAGATTCATTTAATGGATCGGTCTCAAAGTAAACATTTAACTTACCTTCTTTGATAAGCTCGCCTACTACTTCCGCATCAACATCATCAACAAATTTATTGTCGTAAGTAAGACACGGGAAATGACTAAGCCTCACGAGTTCGTCATTCCTATGCTGCCAATCTCTCTCACCATTCTTGTCTAATATATCTTTTAACATTGCACCGTTCCTCAATTCTGCTAACACATAGGCCATACTTTGTTCTTTAGAACGATAGTTAGGTGTTTGAGTCATATATTCTGTCATCGGTAGAATTTCCTTTTGCCTTGAGTTTTCAATTGCAACTTCGATAATAAACGCTATTTAAAAAGGCAGGAAGCCCTAAAATTTCGTATAGGAAATATAAACAGTTGGTGCCTTATCGCGCACAAAGCCATGCAAACCCGCGTTTCTCGCGGGCATCCTTTAATTTTCCCTTTGTTAGAAATTTACGACGAACAAATGCCTTGCGCCGAACGAACAGACCTTAAAAGTGTTTGCTCGTTTTCTTGGAATCGCGCTCTTTTCCTTTACCTTTGCGTCTAGATTCATCTGTGCCTTTGAGCGACGCGAGCGGCCAGAGCTTGTGTTCGACGCTTGCCAGTCCCGCCGAGACAACAGCTTCAACAACGCTCTCGGAAGATTTGTAGCACGGTGCGGCTTCATCAAGCGGCACGCGCCCGTTTGTGTTCACTAAAATTCCTGCCTCAGCGTATTCCGCGTCAATCTCTTTTTGTGATAACTGTCGCATCGCTTCGCCGCGCGAAAGGCGACGGCCTGCGCCGTGATTGACTGAATAACCGCTGTTCACGGCTTTCGCTTGCGGGCGCAAAATGTAGCTCCAATCTTTGTTGCTGCCGGGAATCAGCACTGGATGTCCGGTCTCTTCCCAAATTGTTCCTTTGAGCGCCGGATGATGTGCGGGAAAAGCTCGCGTCGCGCCCTTACGATGCACCCACACGTCACCGAATTCAGGATGCTGTTCATGCTGCACAAGGTTGTGGCTGATCTCGTAAATCAATTCGAGGTCTTCACCGAATACTTCGCGGAATGCTTCGGCGACTTCCTGAAAAATAATCAAACGATTGAGAATCGCGTAGTTGCCGCCCGCCGCGACTGCGTTTAAGTAATCACTGTAATGCGCCGAGTCCGGCATGAAATAGCCGAGGTCTAAGTCGGTAATCTCTGCGGGGCGTTCCCCGCGTGCCAGATCAAAAAAGTTTGTCGCAAGGCCATGCCCGAAGCCGCGACTGCCTGTGTGAACTTGCACAAAGACGGTGCCGGTCTGTTCGGAGCGCTGCAATTCTATAAAATGATTGCCGCCGCCGAGACTGCCCATTTGTTCCTGCCCGCGTTCGGGACGCCCGCGCCCGCCCCAAGGAATCTGCCACTCGTCTTCAACCGGAATGCGATGGCGTTCGGCGCGACTACGGTCAAACGCCGCGCCATATTTCTCGACGTAATATTCCGCGCCGCCGCGCACCAGATTATTAAACTCGCTCTTCGATACGTTGCCCAATCTGCGACTCTTGCCGCCCGCACCCATCGCCACGCGTTCCATCACCGCCGTATTAAACTTCAAACGCATTTCCGGCGTCGCGCGCCCAACAGGCACTTGCGACTGCGCGCTCATCATCCCGCAGTTATGCACGAACACGCCTGCATCAAGCGCGAAGTTGCCATAGTCCGGCACGGTTAGACAATAAACGTCTGCTGTCTCACCCATTGCTTCGACGGAAACGACTTTATGGTTATAGCCGTGTTGCCAGCGACGATGATTGTGGATGCCGAAGCCGCCAGTCAAAACTTTACCGCAGGTTTCGCATGTGTACTCACGATGCGCAACTTCGGAAGATTTGCGGCGTCCTTCAGAACTCGTGTTGTAGGCTTGAAGATATTTTTTGCCGCGCTCACCGTTGCCCGCGACAGCCGCACGGAAGTGCTCAGGTCTGTCACGCATATAAGCCATGATGTTTGTTGTGCCTCGTTCGGCAAAGTAAGCGTGGCCTTCCGGCGTGCGTGCTTTTGCGGCGAGCGCTTCACAGCGTCGAAGCTCAAACTCGCGCGTTTTGAGTTTATGGTTGCGTTTGCCGATTGCATGATGAAAGCGCATGTGATCGCGGTCGCCCATGAACTGTAGATTTTCCGGGCGGTTATCAATCGGCTGAAAGTTACAGTGGTGAATAATCGTGCGTTGTCCTTCAAAAGCTGGAATCTCGCCGAGCAAACCGCATCGCGCAATGATCCAATGCGCACGCTGACTGCGCCCCGTCGCAGGATGCTGCACGAGTTTGTATCCATCTCTATCTGTGTGCGTGTAGAACGGCATAAGCGACGTTTGCGGTGTGAGGTGTTGCGCCTGTTGATAGCTTCCATCGCGCAGCATAAACTCGTGGTCGGGTGTGCAACGAATTTCGCGCCCATTGTCGAGTGTGACTTTAATAAGCGGCGCACGCTCACGTGTTTTCTGCGCGGTGGCGCGTGCGACAGCAACTTTGTGTTCCGGCGACAAAGCATAAACAAACAGTTCTTCGCCACGCTCTGCCATCTCGCCAATCGAATATGAGTTGCCATCAGCGGTCGGAACGAGCGTATCAGCCGTAAAGCAACCGATGTCATAACCCACCGGCCCCATCGCTACTGCACCGCTGTCTTTGTCAGTGATGAGCACGCAGCCGACGGGCACGCCGTAGCCGTAGTGCGTATCGGGCGTAATCACGACGAGGCGCACGCCGGGAAAGCGCGTCGCGTTGACGATCTGGCGATACAATGTGTTTTCGGCTTCATCAAGCAGCGCCGGTGTAAGGAAAAGGCGCACGGGCGTGTCGCCTGTGTCTTCGGTCTGAAGGTCGTAGTAACCGTCGTGCCCGTTCCAGCGCGCGAGGTGTTTCCAGTTGTCAGCGTTCGTTAGGGTCTTTGCCGTCCGCAAAGCTTTCGCGTCTGCCTTATCTTTAGCCATTGCTTTCCCCTTGATTCAAAAGCGTTGAATTAATTGATCTACGAATTCAGCGTTATACGATAAACGACTTGGCCGCGCCCGAAAAGTTTCGTGTTGTGTTTCTTCTCTAGCGCAACGCGTCAACGATTTCCGCGACGACAGCCGCAGCGCTTTTCGCTTCGTCAATTTCGACGCGCAACGCGGCAAGCTTATAGACCGCGCGGCGTTTTAGAAAAAGCTGTTGCGCCTCTTCACGATCACGCGCGAGCGGACGTGAATTGTCTTCGCACGCAATTCTTCGCCAACATAACTCGAACGGCGCATCAAGCCACACGGTCAATATGTTGCGCTTTGAAATGAGTTGGCGATTGCCTTCGATTGTCCACGCGCCGCCGCCGAGCGCGATGATACGCAGTGAATTATTCTTCAACACGTTGCATAGCGCGTTTGTTTCAATTGCGCGAAATCGCGTTAGCCCGTCTTCGTCAATAATTGCGGGCACAGTGCGCTTTTCGCATTCTGCGATGAATTGATCTAAATCTACGAACAGGCAATTAAGCCGCGTTGCGAGTGCACGCGCGACCGTAGTTTTTCCTGCGCCCATGAATCCGGTAATGATGATGCATTGTGGCGGTTGTTTTATTTCGTTCATCATTCATCGTTCGGTTACGGATTCGAGCAAAGAAAAGAATTCCGGGAATGAAACGCCGACGCATTCCGCGCCGTTGATATTTGATTCTCCGTGTGCCGTCAGCGCGGCAATGGTGAACGCCATCGCAATGCGGTGATCGCCATATGATTCAATTTCAGCGCCGCGTAATTGCACTGGCCCGTGAATTGTCAGACCGTCTTCGTGCTCTTCGACTTCTGCGCCCATGCGTCGCAAATTTTCGACACACGCGCGAATGCGGTCTGTCTCTTTGACGCGCAATTCGGCGGCGTCGAGAATTTGCAAGCCTCCTTTGATCTGCGTGCCAAGCACTGTGAGAATCGGTAGTTCGTCAATCAAAGACGTGATCACGGAACCACGCAAAACATTCACCTGCGCTTTTTGGGAATCGCGCGCGCGACTTAGCTGGCGCGTGCTATTGACGTGAACGTCCCCGATCTCTTCGTTGCATTGTACGCGCGCTTTATCAATCTGGATGTTTGCGCCAAGCGTGCGCAGAGTTTCGATAACTTGTGCGCGTGTCGGATTGAGGCCGACGCTTTCGATACGCAAATCAGAACCGTGCAAAAGCGCGGCGGCGACGAGGAAAAAGGCCGCCGACGAAATGTCGCCGGGAACAGAAACGTCGCGTGCGTGTAGTTGCGCATGGCCGTTTATCGCAACGATTGTTTGTTCGCCTCCAGCAGCATCGCGTTGTTCGATTCCTGTTTCCACCTCGACGCCGAACCAGCGCAGCATACGCTCTGTGTGATCGCGCGTCGCGGCGTCCAGTTCGATGACCTCTGTGCGCCCGCGAGCGTTGAGACCGGCGAGCAACACACATGATTTCACCTGCGCGCTGGCAACGGGCATCTTGTATGTGATCGGCGTTAGAGTTTCGCGCCCGTCAATGCGCAACGGCGGGCGTCCGTCTTCGGATTCGATGTGCGCGCCCATCAATTCAAGGGGTTCGATGATTCTGCGCATCGGACGCCTGAGCAGCGAGGCATCGCCCGTGAGCGTCGAAGCGAAATTTTGTCCGGCCAGCACGCCTGCTAGCATACGCATCGTCGAACCGCTGTTGCCGCAATCGAGCGCTTGTGTCGGCGCGCGGAAATTGTTTGTCCCGACACCTTCGATAATTACATCATTATTGCCGTCGAGTTCGATGGAAACTCCGAGTTGGCGCAGACAGTTGAGCGTGGCAGTGCAGTCTTCGCTCGTCGAAAAATTTGTGATGCGGACGCGCCCACGCGCCAGCGCCGACATAATCGCCGCGCGGTGTGAAATGGATTTATCGCCGGGCAAACGCAAGCGCCCTTTGAGATGCCGCGCCGGTTGAATTTTCATGGCCATAATATTACATCATGCGTCGAAGCAAGGTAAAAACGGGCGGGCGGCATTGAACAATGTTTTGTTGAATAATATAGTAAGAAAAACTTACCGGAGAGCAGTTTTCTTGACAGGCAGGCGGTAGGCGTGTTACACCGTCCCATCCTTTTAGTTGGCTTGTCGTCGGCCGCTTCGCTGGTTTTATTATCTTGCGCCACGCCTTTTATCGTGACCGAAGGAACTACTAAAATCCACTTGCCGAGCCGCCTTGAAGCAATCAATGATGCGGTTGTGGCCGTTGCGAAAATCGCCCGTCGCGTGGGCTTTAATGATGAAGCGCTCTTTGGTATTGATATGGCAGTGCGCGAGGCCGTCGCCAACGCAGTGCTGCACGGCAACGAACAGGATGAAACAAAAGAAGTTGATTTAACGTTTGTCACTTCGCTGCAAACTTTAGAAATACACGTGCGCGACTGCGGCGAAGGGTTCAATCCCGACACCGTTCCTGATCCAACCGCGCCGCAGAACATTTTGAAAACAACTGGGCGCGGCATTCTTTTTATGCGCGCCTTTATGGATGAAGTCGAATACACCACACACGCCGGAGGCGGCACTATCGTGCGTATGACGAAAAGGCTTTAACGATTCAACGCAACTTTCCTTAAGGAGATATTTAGCAATGGCTGAACTTGACATCAAAGAGCGTCAGGCCGGAGATGTAACCGTGCTGGACATGAGCGGTAAAGTGACAATCGGTGAAGGCAGCGTCGCGCTTCGCACGGCGATTCGCCGTCTGCTTGAAGAAGGCAAAAAGAAGATTCTGTTGAACCTCGGCGGCGTCGGCTACATAGATTCGAGCGGCATCGGCGAGCTTGTCTCAAGCTTCACCGCCATCAACAAAGAAGGCGGCCAATTGAAGCTTCTCAATTTGACGCAAAAGCTGCGCGATCTTCTCGCAATCACCAAACTCCTAACCGTCTTCGACGTTTACGAAGGCGAAGCCGACGCGCTTAACAGTTACAAGTAGCGCGCAAACGGCAAGGATAAAGCAACCGGACACAATCATTCGCCGCCGTTTGACGAGCGTCGTTTGCTTTCGACATTTTGGAGCTTTGACTTTAGCGCCGCCCTGCTTCTTTCGTGTTCTTTGCGAGCAGGCGGCGCAAGCTTTTTTACAGGCGCACTTTCCCCTTTTAACATCATGCTTTGGCTGGCATCCGCCGCGCTCTGGAAAGCATCTGTATCTTATTCGATACTTAAATCACCTAACAAAACTTGCCACAGAGACCGGAGAGCAAATGAAACAGTTTAGAGTTTTCGGTTATCAGTTTTCAGTAGTTAAGACAATTGCGCTCATGCTCTAAACTGAAAACTGAAAACTCTAAACTGAAAACTGTTTTCCTCTGTGACTCTGTGGCGTATAACAACTTCAACTTCAACTTATCCTTTTAACTTTTATGCGAAGATACGTTTTACTACTCGCGTTATTCACGCTTGGCGCGATCAATACGCAAGCGCAAAACAACGCCGCGCCATCGGCTTCTCCCGCGCGCACGTCGCAAACGGCGAACGGAAATGTGGCATCAACCGCGCGACAGCAAAATAATTCCGCCGCCTTCGATCTCTCTGAATATGGTGTGCAAATTAAGCCGGAGCCGCGCTTGATTGTCGTAATGGCCGCGCTCGACGCCGCCGGATTCGATCCAACGCCTGCCGGAATCATGCCGACGCCGTTTCGCCAGCGAGTGAAAAACGACAACGCGGCGATTGATAAGAGTCTGCGTGCGCGTCTACGCGCTTTCTACGAAGGCCATAAATTGCCTGCGCCCGCTAATGCTGCCGATCAAGCCGCGCGCTACGTTTCGTTCGCTTACGCTTTAGGCGTAGCGCCCGCATTCGATTCGCCCGCGCGCACAGATGATCTGCCCGCAGGCTTGCTCGAAGTGCTCGATTTCGCTCCGCTCGTGCGTGAGTTCTACGCCTCGTCCGGCATGTCCGCACGCCTTTCTGAATACATGAAGTTATACGCGGCGGAAGGCGAACGCTTGAGCCGTACAACGCCGGAAATGATTCGCACAGTGCTTTCTTACCTGCACACGCGCCCGCTCACAGTCATCAACGAACGCGTGCCCGCACGCAATTCTTCCTCAGCAGGCAAACAAAAAAATCCCCAGCAGACTTTCACGTTGCGCGAACGCGAGCGCCATTTCTTCATCGTGCCCGACTTATTAGCCGCACCCGGCACAATCAATTTCCGCGTCATCGCAGACGACTATTACGCCATCGCTCCGGCGGGCACAAACCCTGCCGCCTCTGAACTGCGTCGCGCGTATTTGCAGTATGTGATTGATCCGCTCGTGCTGCGCTTCAACCGCGATGTCAGCGCGCGCCGCGAACAAATCAAAAAAATGCTCGACGAAAAAGCGAAGATCGGCGCGCCCGCCTCGCCCGATGTTTTTCTCGCCGTGACGCGCTCGCTCGTCGCCGCATCGGACGCGCGCATAGACGAAAACGCGCGCCTTTCCGTACTCACACGCGAAACGCAAACTGAGCTGCAAAGCGCAAAGACAGCAACTGAGCGCGCAAGTGTTAGCAAAAAATCGCAAGATGAGCGTGCCGCCATCAGTGATGAAACAATCGCTCAACTCGCAGATGCGTATGACAGGGGCGCGGTGCTTGCTTTTTACTTCGCGGATCAACTGAAAAATCTCGAAGCGTCTGGCTTCGACATCGGAAACTTTTTCGCAGACATGATCGCTTCGTTTGATCTCGCGCGCGAAGCCGCACGCCAGACGGAAGTAGCCTCTGCGCGACAGCGTGCGCAAACGGCGCGCGAAAATCGACGACGCCTTCAAAGAAACACTTTGGTAAACGATACGGAAAGCGCCGGTGCCGCATCCATATCTCCTGCGCGCAACGCGGTGCTCGTGCGTAATTTGCTTGAGGCAGACAATTTGTTAAAGGCGAAAGATTATCCGGCGGCTGAACGCAAGCTGCAGAAGCTGTTGCCGGACTTTCAAAACGAGCCGCGCCTCTATTTTGCGCTCGGACAAACGGTGAGCGTTGCGGCAGCCGACGCGACAGATGAAGATGTGCAAAGTGAGCGGCTTGCGAGAGCGCTCGAACGCTATCAAATGGCCGTTAAGCTTGCGACCGCCAGCACAGACCCCGCGCTTTTGTCTCGCGCACACGAAGCGATGGGACGCATCCTCGCATTTCTCGATAGACCCGACGAAGCGATGAAAGAGTTTGACGCGGCGATTGCTATCGGCAAAGTGGCGGGCGGCGCTTACGATGCCGCAGACGCCGGTAAGCGAAAACTTGCGCAGCCAAAGTAAACATCAAAGAAGAAATAACTTTCGACGTATCCAGTAAAATTAACGATTGTCCTATTTTGTTAGACGCTCTTAATGTGATGCGGCAATGCTATTAGTGCTTGAATCGTTACGGTAAATTTCCTGCCCGCCGTTGCTCATCTCAATTGCGAGCTTGCCTTTCGAGTGAGCCAGATCAAGATGCGCTATCGCTTCGGAGACGGCGAGAAAGCGATGCACATCCACAGCCTGCGGGAAAAGTTCCAACGCTATTTGCCAGGCGGTCGCGCCTTCCTTCGTCACCAACTTGATAACGTCTCTTTGTCGTTCCTGTATCGCTTGTAGATAGCGATTGAATAGTTCCTCAAAATCCGTCACCGCATCGCCATGTCCGCCATGCACAAGCGTCGGCGCAAAACTGCGTAAACGCGCAAGGCTGACCAAATATTCCGCGAGCGAAGGAAAGCGTTTCGACGGATCAACCGGATCGACTGCTAGCAAAGGATTCGGCGTGATGCGCTTTAGCACGCAGTCGCCAGCGATGATCGTGCGGTTGGCTTCGCGCACGAACGAACACGAACCGGGCGTGTGTCCCGGCGTGTGCAACACGCGCAAAGCGCCGCTCGCAAACATTAACTCTTCGTCATCCATCAACTCGCCGTATCCATCGTCCGCGAGCGAATCCGCATATACGCGCAAGCCTTCATAGAGCTTCCGCATCGCTTCTATTTCTTCTTCGGGAAGACCTGCGCGAAGGAGTAGCGCGCGCGTGCTTTCGTATTCAAGCCTTCCCGCACGATGTCCCGTCTCCCAAGGATGCACGAGCACTTCCGCATCACGCGCTTCATCGCGCAAAGTATGCGCGAGTCCACAGTGATCTTCATGCGTGTGCGTCAACACAATGCGGCGAATGTCCGTTACACGAAGGTGCTCACCACGCAACGCTTCACGCAGAGCTTCATGCGCTTCTTTCGTCTTCGGCCCCGTATCAATCAACGTGATCGGGTCTTCGCGGATCAAATAAACATTAACCGGCCCGATGTAAAAAGGCGTCGGCAACGAGATAGGAATAATGCGCATGGTTAAAAACAAGTATTCAGGAGTCAGAAGTCAGGAGACAGAATAAAAGCAGGAAGTATAAATCCAGCTCGTTAACACTTGCGTTAACGCTTCTCCATTCTGACTCCTGACTTCTGATCTAATACGTGTAGCGGTTTGCTTTGATAATCACGTCACTGATGTTACGGCGCGCGGCGACCGTGTCAATCGGCGTGTGCTTCGCAAAACGGCGCAACGCGGCGAGCAACGTGCGCAGTTCATCGCCTTCACTCATTGCGGCGAGTGCGTTCTTAGCATGAGCCTCAACACGCGCATTGGCGTCGTTGCAGAAAACGCGCGCCATATCTATGAAACGCGCCGCCGCTTCCGCGCCTTGCGCTGCCGCGATCTTTTGCGCGCGTAAGATTGCCGATTCCATCGCGTAAGCATCAATGATGATGTCTGCAACGTTCATCAAAATTTCCTGCTGTTCGGCGAGCGCTTGATTGTATTTCTGCGCCGCTGTGCCGAGCGTCATCAGCGCAACTTTCTTCGCGTTCTGCGCCAGCTTCATCTCCGCTCCGAGCACAGCATCATCCCTATCAAAACCCGGCATCGAAGGTGATAACACTTCGTCTATCAACTTTTGCGCGGCGGGCAGCAAAGCGAGCTTGCCGCTCATCGCGCGCTTCATCAAAAGACCGGGAATCAACATGCGATTGATTTCATTTGTGCCTTCAAAAATGCGATTGATGCGTGAATCGCGATAAGCGCGCTCCGCAGGGTAATCCGCAGAGTAACCGTAGCCGCCGTAAATCTGCACCATTTCATCGGCGACAAAATCACAGTATTCCGAAACCGCTACTTTGATGACAGAGCACTCCGCTGCGTACTCTTCAATTGCCTGAAGTTTCGCACTTGATTCCGTCGCATCGCCAATCGCCGATTCGATCAAACCGACGAGACGATACGTCATCGCTTCACCAACCCATATACGAATCGCCATCTCCGCGAGTTTGTGTTTGACCGCGCCGAAAGATGAAATGGGCTTGCCGAATTGATGGCGCTCGTTCGCATAACGCACAGCGTCGTGCATTATTAACTTCATCCCGCCGACGCATGATGCGCCGAGTTTGAAGCGTCCGATGTTCAAGATATTAAAAGCAATCTTCGCGCCCTTACCCGCTTCGCCCAGTAAATTTTCCGTCGGCACTTTGACGTTTGAGAGAATCAACGCACATGTTGATGATCCCTTAATGCCCATCTTGTGTTCTTCCGCGCCCGTCGAAACTCCCTCGCCGCGCTCGACGACAAAGCCGCTGAACTTGTCACCGTCAATCTTCGCAAAGACGACGAAGATGTCCGCGAATCCAGCGTTGCTGATCCACATCTTCTCGCCATTCAAAACATAATGCGTGCCGTCTTCCGCAAGACGCGCCGAAGCCTTCGCCGCCAAAGCATCCGAACCTGATCCGGCTTCGGTCAACGCATAAGCCGAAATGATCTCGCCCGTTGCGATGCGCGGCAGATACTTTTTCTTTGTCGCTTCATTGCCGAAATAAACGATAGGCAACGTGCCGATGCCGACCTGCGCGCCGAACGTCACGGCAAACGACGCCGAGCGTCCGATGTTTTCCGCAACCAACGCGCCACTTGTTTGGTCAAGCCCTAAGCCGCCGTATTCTTCAGGGATATTCGCCCCGACAAGTCCAAGTTCAGAAGACTTTACGACAAGCTCGCGTGCCAGATTCCAATCATGCTTTTCGAGTTGCGGAGTTGCGGGACGCACTTCGCTGTCCACGAAATCTCTCGTCGTCTCGGCGATCATGCGATGCTCTTCCGTAAAATCCTCCGGCGTGAAAATCTCTTCCGGCGCGCGCTCCTCAATCAAAAAACTTCCGCCCTTAACGATTTGCTTGTTTTCTTCAACTACGGCTGACATAGCTTATCCTTTCTTAGTGGAACAAAAACCCTTGCGTAATTCTCTATTGCTAATCTTTATCGTTTAACTGATGCGCTCGAAAATTCCTGCCGCGCCCATGCCGCCGCCGACGCACATCGTCACCATACCGTAGCGTCCGTTACGGCGTTCGAGTTCGCGCAAAATCGTCGCCGTCAATTTTGCTCCCGTGCAACCGAGCGGATGACCGAGTGCAATCGCGCCGCCGTTGACGTTCACTTTTTCAAGGTCAAGGCCGAGTGTTTTAATCACGGCGAGCGATTGCGCGGCGAACGCTTCGTTGAGTTCGATCACATCTATCTGGTCAAGCGTCAGACCGGCGAGCTTCAATGCTTTCGGAATCGCAAACACGGGGCCAATGCCCATTTCTTCGGGAGGGCATCCGGCAGTTGCATACGCGACGAATCTTGCGAGCGGTTTCAATCCCAATTCCTTTGCACGCGCATCGCTCATCACGATTGCCGCCGCCGCACCGTCCGACATCTGCGAAGCGTTGCCCGCCGTGATCGTGCCCTTCACATGAAACGCTGGTTTTAATTTTGATAACACTTCCGTTGACGTATCACGCCTGACGCCTTCATCCGCCGCGAAGATTATTTCACGCCGCGTTTTTTTGCCATTCTCGTTTAATTCTTCGACGCTGACAGTAAGCGGTACTACTTCATCTTTGAACTTGCCTGCGTCGAGCGCCTGCGCTGCTTTCTCATGCGAGCGCGCAGCAAACGCGTCCTGCTCCTCGCGCGAAATTTCATACTTGCGCGCGACGTTCTCTGTCGCAAGTCCCATGTTCAGATAAAAGTCCGGGTAGTGCTCGACCAGATACGGATTCGGGCGAATCGTGTGGCCGCCCATCGGAATTAAGGACATCGTTTCAAGCCCACCGGCGATGATGACTTCTGCTGCGCCCGTGCGTATGCGATCCGCCGCCAGCGCAATTGATTGCAGGCCAGACGAGCAGAAGCGATTGATCGTCATCGCAGATGTTTCAACCGGCAATCCCGCGCGCACGCTCGCCGCACGCGCGACGTTCATGCCTGCTTCTGCTTCCGGCATCGCACAACCCATAATCACGTCTTCGATTTCGTTGAGTTGCAAACCTTCGGCACGCGCAATCGCTTCTTTGATGACAACCGCGCCCATTTCATCGGGTCGCGTATTCTTCAGCGTTCCCTTCGGCGCGCGTCCTACTGCGGTGCGAACGGCGCTGACGATCATTGCATCTCTCATAAATTCTCCCTGAACAATCAGCACATAGTAACAGTAACGAAGCTTTCAGTTTTTGCTGACTGCTGACCACCGACCACTGACCACTTTAATTTCTTAAAGGCTTGCCCGTCTTCAGCATGTGCGCCATGCGTTCCTGCGTGCGGCGCTCACCGACAAGCGAAAGAAAAGCTTCGCGTTCCAGATCGAGCAAATATTGTTCGTTGACGCGCGTCGCGTGGTTCAAATCGCCGCCCGTCATAATGCGTGCAAGCCGTCCGCCAATCAACGCATCGTAATCTGAAATAAAACCGCCGCGCTTCATCTGGTGAATGCCTAGCTTTAAGGTAGCGAGCGCCGGAAGCCCGAGCGCGAGAATGTCTGTGCGCGGTTGCGGAGGGACGTAGCCACTTGAGGCGAGCGCGAGCACTTCCTGTTTTGCGTCGGCGATAAGGCGATCCGCGTTCATCGAAACACTGTCATCTTCCCGCAAAAATCCGAGCGTGCGCGCGTCTTCGGCGGACGTGGCGACTTTCGCAAGCGCGATGGTTTCAAAGGCGCGTTTGAGAAGCGGAAAGGAATCTGCGTCCGGCATGTCTTTCGGAATCGAAGCAAGCGCGCGTAAAAGCAATTCTTTCGTGCCGCCGCCCGCCGGAATCAAGCCGACGCCGACTTCAACAAGACCAATGTATGTCTCTGCGGACGCACGCACGCGGTCAGCATGAAGCACTACTTCACAACCGCCGCCGAGAGCTAAACCAAAGGGCGCGACGACGACAGGCACACTCGAATAACGCAAACTCATCATCGCCTTCTGAAACGCGCGCACCATCAAATCAATGTCTTCCCAATTCTCTTCCTGCGCTTCGAGCAACATAAGCATCAGGTTCGCGCCGACGCTGAAATACGCGCCCTGATTGCCGACGACTAGCCCCGCGAAATTCTTTTCAACTTCAGCAATTGACTTTCCGATCATCTCAATTGTGTCGCCGCCGAGCGCGTTCATCTTCGAATGAAATTCAAGACATGCCACGCCGTCGCCGATGTCTATCAATGATGCGCCCGCATTTTTTTTGACGATGCCCGCGCGATCCTTCATTGATTTAAGAACGATGACGCCGGGAGGCTCGTTGATTAAAACGTATTCCGCTGAAGCAAAGTCGAAAAAGAATCGCTGCCCGTTTTCTGTTTTATAAAAGCTGGTTGCGCCTGAATCCAGCATTCGTTGCACGTTGGCGGGAATTTTTTGATTTTCTTCCTTCATGCGCGCGACGGATTTTTCAACTCCGATGGCGTCCCAGATTTCAAAGACGCCGAGTTCCCAACTGAAGCCCCAGCGCATCGCCAGATCAACTTCGACGATGGTGTCCGCGATTTCAGGAATGCGATTCGCGGCGTAGCGCAGCGTGCGCGAAAAAGTTCTCCAGAGAAAAGTTCCGGCGCGATCCTTGCTCCACACTAATGACTTGATGCGCTCGCCCGTGTCTTCAATACTCTTCACCATGTCGAGCGCGGGCAGTTTAACTTTCTGCGCCGGACGATATTCGAGCGACGCGTGATCGAGCGTCCATATCTCCTGTTTCTCGCCGTCTGTGGCTTTCTGCTTTCGGTAAAAGCCTGCCTTCGTTTTATTGCCAAGCAAGCCTTGCCCGATCATCTTCTTCAAAAATTCGGGCGCGACGAAAGTTTCGCGTTCCTCATCTTCATGCACAGCGTCGTAAAGGTTTTGTGTGACGTGCATCAGAACGTCTAAGCCGACGAGATCGAACGTGCGAAACGTCGCAGTCTTAGGCCGCCCGACGACTTGTCCCGTCAGCTTGTCAACCTCTTCAATCGAAAAGCCGTCTTCGAGCATCGTTCTGATCGTGTCAAGCGCGCCGAACGTGCCGATGCGATTGGCGATAAAGTTCGGGCGGTCTTTCGCCATGACGACGCCCTTGCCGAGACGCCTGTCGAGAAAACCGTGAACCGCGCAGGCGGCTTCCGGCTTTGTCCAAACGGTTGTGATGAGTTCGACGAGATGCAAATAGCGCGGTGGATTGAAAAAGTGCGCGCCCAGAAAATGAGCGCGAAAATCTTCGGAACGATCTTCGGCGAGCGCGCGAATCGGAATGCCGCTTGTGTTGGAAGCGATGATCGAACCGGAACGACGATGCTGTTCCACTTGCTCGTAAAGCTTGCGTTTAATGTCTAGATTTTCCACTACGGCTTCGATAATTAAATCGCAATCTTTAATGCGCGCGATGTCGTCATCAAAGTTGCCGATAGTCACGAGCGAGGCCAAATCGGGCGTGAAAAAGGCGGCGGGACGGGCACGCTTCGCGGCTTCGAGTCCGGCGCGGGCGATGCGATTTCGCACCTCTTTTGATTCGAGCGTTAAATTCTTTGCGGCTTCTTCGGGCGTCAGTTGGCGCGGGGCGATGTCGAGCAGCAGCACAGGAATGCGCGCGTTCGCCAGATGCGCGGCGAGTTGCGCGCCCATTGTGCCAGCGCCTAAGATCGCCGCTTTCTCAATTCGGAGCATAATAAAAGAAGCCTTTCATCGGATTCAGGCGAGGCCGGATAATCATACTGAATGAGCGCTCATTCAGCAAGCGGAGTCTGCTATGGTAGTTTGATTACTCCAGCGAGTTAACGCTGCGTCACACTTTCTGCTTCTTCGTAAATCCGGTTAATTACATCCGAATACTTTTCATCAACAACGCGCCGTTTAACTTTCATTGTCGGAGTTAGTTCGCCGCCTTCAATCGTCAGTTCGTGTTCGAGCAACGCAATGCGCTTGACTCGCTCGTACTGCGCTAGATTCGCCGAGAGCGCCTCAATCTGCCGCTCGAAAAGATTGATGATGCGCGGGTGTTTGCATAACTCGGCAGGCTCCCGTGCCTCTATGCTTTTTAATTCTGCGTAAGAGCGAATCTGCTCCCAGTCGGGAACGATCAGCGCGGCGGGAAACTTGCGCCCGTTGCCGACGAGCACAACCTGATTGACGAAGCGAGAGTTTTTAATTAATTGTTCAATGAACTGCGGCGCGATGTATTTGCCGCCGGAGGTTTTGAATAACTCTTTCTTACGATCAGTAATGCGCAGATAACCGTCCGCGTCGAGCGCGCCGATGTCGCCTGTCTTAAACCAGCCGTCCTCTGTGAATACGCTGACCGTCTCCGCAGGCTTGTTGTAATAACCGCGCATCACGTTCGGCCCGCGCGTTTCAATTTCGCCGTCAATTGCAATGCGAACTTCAACATGCGGAATGGCGCGGCCAACCGTGCCGATGCGCTGCGTTTCCGGTTCGTTGATGGTGATGCCGGGCGAAGTCTCCGTCAAACCGTAACATTCCATAATCGGAAGGCCAGCGCCCGCGAAGATATAACCGAGTTCTTCGGGCAATGCCGCGCCGCCGGAAACAAACAATCGTACACGCCCGCCAACGCCCGCGCGCCATTTGGAAAAGACAATCTGCGAAGCGAGTTTATGTTGCAGCGCAAGGCCGGGTGGAACGCGTTGCTTGTTGAAGACGTGGCGCGCATGACGTTTTCCGACTTCGACTGCCCACGCGAGCAAAGCAGCTTTGACGCGTCCGCCCGCTGCGGCTTTTTCTTTGATGCGCGCATAGATTTTCTCGAACAGGCGCGGCACGGCGAGCATCAGCGTCGGGCGCACCTCGCGCATGTTATCGCCGATTTTTTCCAGCGACTCTGCATAGAAAACGCTGATGCCTCGATGTATATACATGTACATGCCTGTGCGCTCGAAGATGTGCGAGAGCGGCAGCACGGAGAGCGCGACATCACGTGCGGTAAAGCCTAGGTGATGCGACACAGCGGTAAAATTCGAGACGAGATTCGCGTGCGTCAGCATCACGCCTTTCGGTTCGCCCGTCGTGCCCGAAGTGTAAATGATCGTTGCGAGGTCTTCAGGCTCAACGGCGCGCGCGAGTTCATTTGCGAGAAAGGGTTGCGTTGTTTCAAGATCATGCCCGCGCGTTTCAAGCTCTGATAACGAAAGCGTGTTAGCCGCTTCAACACCATTTGCGTCAAAAAAGACGACCCACTGAACGGCGGGACAATCTTTGAGCGCGTCTTGGATGCGTTCGTATGCCGCAAAATTAGAAATGAAGAGAACGCGCGCGCCGGAATCGTTCAGAATGTATGAAACCTGCGCGGGCGTTTGCGTCGGGTAAATCGGTACGTCAATCGCGCCATTGAATTGACAGCCAGCGTCTGCGAGCGTCCATTCGGGGCAATTTTCGGAAAGCAGCGCGACGCGATCACCGTGTCTGATACCGAGTGCGTAGAGTCCAAGCGCGATGCGGCGTGCGCGCGCAACGAGTTCACTTGATGAGATGGAATGCCACGCGCCGTTTCGTTTGTAGTTGAGTGCGTCTTCTTTCTGAAGCTTGCGTGCGGCGCGCTCGAACATTTCGACGAGCGTTGTCGGTTCACCTTCTTCCATTGGCGGGCGGGCGAGGGAAACGTGCATCGCCGCTGCTTCGCTTGTTGTGGAAGTCTTGTTCATTCGGCGATTACTCCGTTGAGAAAAATATCCAAAACTTGATCGGCGAGCGGCGCGAGTTTATAGCGGCGTTTGGACAAAATCCAGTTCGTCGCCATTTCGTCGAGCGCGCCGAATAAAATCTTAGCGACGACTTTGGCATTAAGATCGCGGCGAAAAAGTTTGGCACGCTGGCCTTCTTCAAAAGCCGTGCGAATAAGGCGCAAGTATTCGCCGAAGCCAGCGGCGGAAAACTCTTCCATAAACTTTGTCGAGCCGCGCAGTTCAACTTGAAACACGATTGCTAAATCACGATCCGCGCCAAGCCTTTCGAGATGCAGCAGCGCGATGCGGCGCAATTTCTCGCGCGGGTCTGTAATGCCCTGTAGTTGCTTGCGGCATTCCTCGATTGCTTCGCCGACGCTCTTGTCAAAGATCGAATGCAGAATCTCTTCTTTGCTTTTGAAGTAAAGATAAACCGTGCCGTCTGCGACACCCGCTTCGCGCGCAATGTCTGCGACTTTGGAATTGAAATAACCATTGCGCGCGAAAGTGCGTGTGCCTGCGCGCAAAATCGCTTCACGCTTATCGCCGACAATTACGCGAGCAGAAGGAATGGAGCGAACGGAGCGCATAAAAATCCCATAAGGACGACTATTAAAAATAAGATTTGCGGCAATGAATGAACAGCCATTCAGATATTAAAAGTAGATTACGCCGGACAAGCGATGTTTTGCAACAAAATTTTCAGGTGAGCTTACAAGCGCCGCGTTCCTAACGTGAGAGCGCGTCCACGTCCGACGATTTTTCATCGTTAAGCAGATTATCGCCACCGTCAATTTGCAGCGCGCCGCCGCGCACGCGAAACTCGCGTTGCGGATAAGGAATCTCAATTTTGGCTTCACGGAAAAGGCGTTCGATGCGGTAGTTGATATCGCTCTTAATTTGCGGATGTGTGCGCGGCTTATTTGTCCAGATCATCAAACGAAAATCGAGCGACGAATCGCCGAACTTTAGAAACTGCACGGATGGCGTCGGGTCTTTGAGCACGTTGTCTACGTCTTCGGCGGCCTGCAATAGCGTCTTTGTGACAAGCTCGACGTTTGAATCGTAGGCAACGCCGATGGGAATCGAAATGCGCGCGCGCGGATCGCCGTAAGACCAATTGATGAGGCGCTGGCTGACGAGTTTTGAATTGGGCACGATGATCGAGATGCGGTCGTTCGTCATCACAACCGTTGTGCGCAGGTTAATGCTCTGCACGTCGCCTTCGTCTTCACCAATCGTCACGCGGTCGCCGACACGCACGGGACGCTCGAAAAGAAGTATGAAGCCGGACGCAAGATCGGCGGCGATATACTGCAAACCGAAACCGATACCGATGGAGAGCGCGGAGAAGACTACGGCTAAACTTGTCAGATCAAGTCCGAAAGCTATTTTGAGAGCATAGGCGATGCCGATTGAAATGATTAGATAATGAACGAGACGAATCAGCGTGTAACGCAAGCCCGGATCAATATTCGTGCGTTTCTCTAATCTATGTCGCAGAGACGAGCGCAGCCAGCGCGAAATGAGCATCGTCAGCAGCACGACAGCGATGCCGCACAGCAGACTCGTGACGGAAATCTCGAATCTGCCGATGTGATAAGGAGCGTCTAGATAAGCCCAGACGCGTTTGAGTGCGCTCAGATAATCTTGCTGTAACCATAGCAACAGCGCGAATCTTTTTGTTGCAAAATTAAACACGTTGCTCATCTGGATTGCGCTGTTACCTGCTTCGACCAACAATATTGGATTTTCCTGCTTTGCTTGAAAATGCGAAAAACAGATTGCGCGGGGCAGCAAACTATGCTGCAAAAACAAAAGCCATCGCGTGCGCTCTTAATGTCGTCGAGCGAGTGGCGAACGGCTTATCTGTTGGCAGCGGGCGCGGCGTGCCGAAAAAGATTTATGGCGGAGGCTGAGGGACTCGAACCCCCAAGGGATTTCTCCCGGCAGTTTTCAAGACTGCTGACTTACCAATTAGCCTAAGCCTCCGCATCCCGAAGCAAAAGGAATATACCGCACGCCGTCTGCTTGGCTCAACTCTCGAACGCACATTCTACACATAAGTCGGCGGAGGCTGGAAACCTTCTGTGACGCCCGCGATTAACTCCGCCGTATCCAATAGCGGCATGTCTTTCCAACGTGCGCCGACGGCCTGCACACCGATAGGCATTCCGCATTCCGAGCGCGCGACGGGTAGTACGACGACAGGATTTCCGGTCAAATTAAAGATCGAAGTGTAACTGCCGAGTGCAACCGAGTAAGAAAGTTTTTCGTCGTCCACCGCGATGCGTGTTCCCTTCCGGCGATGCGTAAACGCGTGTACCGCCGCCACAGGGCACAGCCACGCATCCCAATCGCTGAAAAAGTTTTCCATCGCAGCAATAAAAGCATCACGCCGCGTCAAAGCCGCCACATACCGACGCATCTTCAAACTCAAACCGCGTGTAAAGCCGCGCGTCCACGCGCCTCTCCCGAACATCAATTGAAACATCGGGCGCAGCGCAACGCGCGCGTAAGATTGCATCTGCGCGCCCATTTCGGCTCCGGCAATCTCTCCGCAAGTCTCCAGCGCCGCAGAGAAATCGAACCCCTGTGGACTCCCGCGCTCGACGTGACAGCCTTTCGCTTGCAACTTCTCCGTTAAATTCCTTAACACGGCCTGCGTTTCCATTGTGACGGGCACGCCGCCGAAATCATCTGTCCAACTGATGCGGCACTCGCTTAACTGCTTCGCCGGACGGTTCTGTGAAAAGAGATCAAGCGGCACAGGCGGCATTTCCTGCTGGCAATTATCCGGCCCGGCGATAATTCGCAAGGCGAGGCGCAAATCTTCAATTGAACGCGCCAGCGGCCCAAAACTCGCCGTGTGCCGCACGCCTCGCGGCGCGCCTCTCGGTATCAACATGTGACCCGCGCCGGACACACTATGCTCTGTCGGCTTGAGTCCGTACACACCGCAGAAGTGCGCCGGAAAACGTATTGAACCCGCAGCATCACTGCCGATCTCCAGCGGCGATAAACCCGCCGCGACAGCCGCCGCCCCGCCGCCCGTGCTTCCGCCCGGAGTGCAACGCAAGTCCCATGGATTGTTTGTTCTACCGAAGATGACGTTCTTCGATTGCCAGTCGAAAGACGAATCTGGAATGTTAGTCTTACCAAGAATGACCGCACCCGCCGCCAGAAGGCGCGCGACAACTGTCGCGTTTCGCTTCGGAACATAATTACGCGTCGGCAGGTAGCCGAAAGTGGTGCGCAATCCTTTTGTCTCAAACGCGTCTTTGATTGTCACAGGCACGCCGTGCAGCGCCCCGCGCACTTTGCCACACGCGATCTCCGCATCCAACTCCCGTGCACGCACGCGCGCACGCTCCGCATCAAGCGTGACGATAGCATTGAGTGCCGGATTGTATTTCGTGATTCGACTGAGGTGCGCTTCGACAATTTCCGCCGACGAAACTTCGCGCTGCCGTATGGCTTGCGCCAATTGGTGAGCGGGCAGGAAAGTTACGTCATCCATCTTTTCACTTGGCGTGCAAGGCTATTGAGAGAATCTCTGACGGTTTTACACTGCTCTGAAACGAACGCTTCGCTTACTCCTCTACAGTTTCACCATCCTTCTTTTCTTCAACGTTATCGCTCTCGTGTTTCTCCATCGGCGGTTTCTTGCCGGGCTGCGGAACATTGACTGTGCCTTCGTGTAGGTCTTCGCCCTCGTGTTTCTTTTCTTCCATTACCTTTTTATCGTGCGCCACATTTCTGGGGTCTGCCATTGTTGATCTCCTAATATGAATTGAATTCCTTGCCGGGCTACGCCGCTTATAGTAATGCGTCGAAACCCAAAGAAAACTCTATTGCTGCACGAACGTCGCGCATCTTTTCCTGAGAAAGCTGTGTGATAAACGTGCCAAGATTCGCCTTCTGTATTGTCTGAATGTTATCGGTGTTCACCGCACAGTCGGCAAACACTCCGTCTTCGTCCGGCGTCAATAGAACTTCCGAGGCAATGCTACGAATTGTAGTTGTAATCGGCGCGACAGTGATGCCGGTCAGGAACGGGATAGCCGAACTACGCGTCAGGATCAAAACCGGACGGCGTTTATCGGGAGCGCGGAATGTGTACCAGTAGACAGCGCCTTGTTTCACGACTCGCCCCACGCCTGCTCCGCTTCCCATTCATCAAATTCGCCGGGCTTGATCGGATAGCGAATGTAACCTTGAGCGTGTTGCTGTTCCCGCGCGATTGTTCTCTGATTACGCAACGCGAGTTCCAAAGCGGCGTGGACGAAAGCGACGCGCGTCATCGCCAGCGAGCTGATTGCTCGATCAACTTCCGCAAGTAAAGATTCGTCAACTGCTAATTCGATAGTTTCCATCTTGTTATTCCCCTATGCCTATTCCACTATCAGAATTTCCTTTGTGCATTATATCTAATTCTCCGAAAAGACTAGCGGTGCGGTTAAACTCTTGATGGAAGCAAAGCGATCAGCAAGTCAACTCGAACCATTTGCTAGGCGCGCCGTTACAGATAGGCTCTAAACCATATAGAACTCCCATGCGATACGATCAGGGTCTTTGAAGGCGACATAGCGCTTGCCCAGTGCCTCGTCGAACTTGATGCCTGTATTCTCCACACCCGCCTCTGTGAGCGCAGCAGCCACCCGCTCCAACTCAGTCTCGTCTTCGCAGGCTAACGCAATGTGATCCAACCCGACGCGGTGCGGGTTAAACTTATCTCCGATTGGCGTATCGGCTTCGGGAGCACGAACACCGAATGCGGTGTTACCTGCTCTGAAGAGAAACAATTCAGGGAGTTCCTTGATAATCTTGAAGCCGAGCGTCTCTGTGTAGAAGCGCTTCGAGCGTTCTAAGTCCGTGCAGCGCAGCGCGATGTGGTGCGCTCCTGATGTCTTGATGTTGATGCTCATACCTATTTCACTTTCTGTTGCATATTGTGTGTACTTCTTTGTTGGACTACGGTACAGCAGGCAAGCAACTTCATCAATGTGGATTCCGAATTGTAGAGGTTAGCAACGATGAAAGGATTAACATTAAGGTGTCGGGTTGAATGAATCGTTAGACACCGACGCTAAATTCCATAGAACATTTCTCAAAGTCACTGAAAACTTATTGCAGCATCGGTGATCCGTATTAAATCGCGTAACGATTCTAAATGCTCTTGCGTTAGCGTGAATTCTATTTTCCCAATCTTTATCTTCACCCCAGCACCATCTGTGAGCTGTACAAATTGACTGTAAGGTATCCTTTGGCTTATGACTTCGGTAGTTGGAGTACCACTGCTGCGCTTAAGAAGCGACAATTTCAGCCTTCCCGAATATAAGATTTTGTCTTCTAGATAGATGAGCAATTGCCGATCATGTAAGAATAGAGGCCCCTTTTCCGAGTAAGATATAAACTCAAGATCAATCCACTTGGGTGCAATTATCTTTTTACCCCAAGAGATATAATTTGGAACCATAACAATCCCGTCGTTGAGGTCGCCATAAACCTGCAAGGGCATTACTTGTACGGTTATTTGGTTTCGTTTGCGAAAAAAGGTTGCTGATGCTTTCCCGATTACCTTTTCTGGTGCAAGACTCTGGCTGAGATTTCGAGGTAAATTGCCTTCTTGAGCAAAGCAGAACGTCGCCCAAGCCAGCAAAGAAAAGATGCTTAAAAGGAATTTCACGGTCGGTTTTATAGCTTTCATCACCTATGATACCTCGCAAGATTCCATTGTCTAAGTGCCATTACGAGAGAAGTGGCCGAACACATATTATACGCAGGCCATGCGTGTAATATACATAATGTGGCGTTGTCTAGAACTGCATGGACGCTTCATGCTCCAGAATTGCAAAGTCATCAGATTGCTTTCTTCACGGTTTCTGCGACGATTAAATCAACGACATCTTCGAGGCGTCCGTTTTCCCTGTAGGCGGCGCGTTGGCGTGTTGCGCCGTTGCCGCGTTGCAGAACTTCGCGTGTGAGTGCGTTGATTTCGTCCCACTCTTTGTGTTCTTCGAGGTCAGGGCGTAGACGCGCGAGAAGTTTCAAGACAAGCTCTTGAGCGGGAACGGAGCGCGCCGCTTCGATGTCAATCAGATCGGCGTCGAGGCCATAGCGTGCGGCGCGCCATTTGGCGGCGCGCAAGAGTTCGGGACGCGCGTGTGTGATCGCATCACCGCGCATCGCTTCCGCGTAAGCTGTACGTGCGAGCGCGCGTGCGAGTCCGGCGATCATCACGGCTTCATCAATCGTCATGCAAACATCCGTGACGCGAAACTCAAGCGTCTCGAAGCGCGCCGAAGGGCGCACGTCCCAGTAGATTTTCGTACCGTCTTCGATGCTTTCAGTAGCGACTAATGCCTCAACAAGTTGATCGTATTCGGCGCGTGACGCAAAGGCTTGCGGCGTGCCCGCCATCGGCCAGCGTCGCCAGATTTCCGTGCGAAAACTTGAGTAGCCCGTGTCTGCGCCGAGCCAGAAAGGTGAGTTGGCGGCAAGTGCAAGAAGCACCATCAGCCACGGACGCGCGCGGTTCATCACGTTAATCGCCGCTTCACGATCATTGATACCAACATGAACGTGGCAGCCAAAGATCAGATGCTCGCGCGCCAGTTGCTGGTAATCCTGCTCGATCCCTATGTAGCGCGGTTTCGGCGTAATGGTTTGATCTTCCCAGTGAGAAAAGGGATGTGTTCCGGCGGCGGCAAGGCGTCCGCCATCGCGCTCGGTTGCGGCAATTACGGCGCGTCGCAGGCGCAAGAGTTCGGCGCGCGCTTCTTCTAAAGTGTGGCAGACGGGCGTGCCGATCTCGATTTGCGAGAGATAAAGTTCCGGCTGCACTTCATCGCCGACAGCCCTTTGCGCGCCCGGCAAAACCTCTGCGGAGCGTGGGCGCAAGTGTCGCGTCTCCCTGTCAATAATCTGATATTCTTCTTCGACGCCGATAGTAAATTGTTCGTCCTGCATAATGTCTTTCAGTGTATAACCTTAATCATGCGACGGGAAGTTAAGACTAAGGCATCGCCAAATATTTCGTTCGTTTGCAATTAAAAGAAAGGCCTGAAGTTCGCTTGTTCAAATTATTTCGCTCACAAATTCTTGTTATCGCCTGTGTTCTTTTTTGCTTCGCTTCGCTGGCAAGCGCGCAAGCGGCAAACAATGCTTTTGTCTTAACGCCGGAAAAGCTAAACAACAATGGGGAAGCCGAGCCGGACAAAGCGTCTTGGCGGTATCGTTTCGGCGACGACACGGCGTGGGCGGCGAAGGATTATGACGATTCGGCGTGGGCGACACGGGGCTTCGATGATGCCGTAAGCCATCCGCAAACTTTGCCGATTGATGCGCGCTGGCGCGGGCGAGCATGGTTTCGTTTGCGCTTGCAAGTTGACGAGCGCCTTGCCAATCAGCCTCTCGCTTTGCGTTACGAGCATTGGGGCGCGTCGGAAATCTACATTGACGGCAAACTGATAAAGCGTTTCGGCCGTATCGAAACGAATAGCGACACAGAAGAAAATCCGCGTTGGCTGCCCGTGCCGTTCGTCTTGACAGAAGGCGGCGAGCACATTATCGCGCTGCGTTATTCGTACATGGCGGCGCGCGACACAACACAGGGCATTGGACGTTGGTTGATGAAAGGAGACTTTCGTCACGGTTTTCAAATGGCATTCTACTCTGCGGACGTTGCCGCCGCGCGTAGCGTGAGAAACTCTTTGAACGCGCGTGGCAATCGGCTTTACGTCGGCATTCTCGCGGCACTCGGGCTACTGCATTTTTTGCTTTATGTTTTCTATCGGCGCGAACGCGCCAATTTATTTTACAGTTTGTTCGCGGTGGGCTTGGCGGTTACGCAAACGCTTAGCCCATATTATCAAAGCGGCTTTCCGGGCGGCGCAAATACGGGCATCGGCGCAGGCGTGAGCTTTGTTCTGTTCATCGCCGCCTTTGCGATTGCGATGCCGTCATTGTTGGCTTTTCATTACATCGCGTTTGAAGTCAAGTTCTCAAAACTTTTTCGCTTGATTCTCGCGCTGTGGTTGCTGACAGTAATTCTCGTAGTGTTTTATGTGCGCGTAAACATCACCCTTTATGTTGTGAGCATCAGTTTCGCGTTCACATTGTTTGAAGCGATTCGCATTATGGTGTTGGCGCTTGTCAGGCGACGCCCGGGAGCGTGGATTGTTACGACGGGCTTACTGTTTTTCACTGCGGGAGTTGGCGTAAGTTTAGGACACGAACTCATCGGCTTCAAAATTTCATCGTTCGTAGATGAATTGCAAGGCTATGCGATTTTGCTCGCCGTGCCCTTCGCCGTTTCGATTTATCTGGCGCGCAATTTCGCGCGCACGAACACGAATCTTGAAGCACAGCTACAACAAGTTCAGGAACTCTCGGCGAAACAATTAGAGCACGAACGCACAGAGGCCGAACTTCGCCTTCAGCACGAACAGGCGCGCGCCGAGAACGAACGCCGCGCCAAAGAATTAGAGGAAGCGCGGGCATTACAGCTTTCGATGCTGCCGAAAAATTTGCCGCAACTTCCAAACCTAGAAATCGCCGCGTACATGAAACCGGCGACGGAAGTCGGCGGCGATTACTATGACTTTCATGTTGAAGAAGACGGCACGCTGACGGTTGCGATTGGCGACGCGACGGGTCACGGTTTGAAAGCCGGAACAATGGTCACGGCAGCGAAGAGTTTGTTTCGCACGTTTGCCGCCGAGCCGGACATTACACAAATTTTCCGGCGCTCGACGCGCGTGCTGAAAGAAATGAATTTGCGCGCGCTCTTTATGGCGATGACGATTGTTAAAGTCAAAGACAATCAATTGACGTTGAGCGCCGCCGGTATGCCTTCGACGTTGATTTATCATGTGGCGACGGGCATCGTCGAAGAAGTTTCGCTCACGGGAATGCCGCTCGGAAGCTTCCGCGATTTTCCTTACAAGCAACAACAATTTGCGCTTGCGCCCGGCGACGCCGTGGTGTTGATGAGCGACGGCTTTCCCGAACGCTTTAACGAGCAGAATGAAATGATTGATTACGAGCGGGCGAAAAGTTTGTTGAAGGAAGTCGCGCGCGAATCATCGCAAACAATTATCAATCGCTTCGTCGAAGTTGGAGACAAATGGGCGGGCGCAAAGGCGCAGGACGACGATGTGACATTCGTTGTGCTGAAAGTCAAAGGCAAGACAACTTAAATGCGGCGCTCTGCCGGGATCAGGGATTTGTGTATGTGTATGGCGGCTATCGCGCCTTCGGCAGCGGCGACGACGGCTAGTTGCGAGTTGGGCGTTAAGTCACCCGCAGCATAAACGCCCGGTACGCTGGTTTGCTGATCGCCGTCAACCCAGACGAGGCCGCATTCTTCATCCAACTTGCAGCCGAGCGCTTCATGCAAATATGCGGACGACGGTTCAGTGCCGAGATTGAAAAAGAGCGCATCGCATTCGAGTGAATCGCCATCTTCAAAACGCACGTACTGAAGCTGCTTGGATTCCAGATCGCCTTCGAGTTTAGCGACGCGCTGATTCGTCACAGGAATATTAAACTCCGCGAGTTTTGCGCGATGCTCGTCCGTAATGTCGCCCGGATCACCGTTTGTAATGAGCGTTAGTTTGTCCGTCCACGTCAGCATATTAAGCGCGAAGGCGACTGTTTTCTTTCCATGCCCGAGCACGGCGACGCGCTTATTCGTTGCTTCAAAACCGTCGCAATCAGGACAGTGATGCACCGTTGCGCCGTAGAAATCAGGGAAGCCCGGACAATCCGGCGTCAAATCGCGCAAGCCCGTCACCAGCAGAATGCGCCGCGTATCAAAAGTTTGCTCGACTGTTTTTTCATCGCCCGATGTGACGCGGAAATGATCTTCGGCGATGCGCTCTGCTTTCGTCACACAACCTTCAATGATAAGGCCGCCGTGCTTTGTTACTTCGTCGCGCCCACGCTTTAATAATTCGAGCGGCAGAATATTGTGATGGCCGAGAAATCCATGCACGCCGTGCGAGTAAATGTTGCGCGGGCTGTTGTGATGAAAGGTCAAGACGCGGCGGCGATAACGCGCGAGAAAAAGCGCCGCAGACAATCCGCCCGGCCCCGCGCCGATCACTATGCAATCGCAAAGTTGTTCACTCATAAATTCAGTTTTGTGTTTTCAGTTTCAAGTTTTCAGTTAAGAAGTTACTGCTCGGCTATTGAAAACTGAAAACACAAAACTGAAAACTATTTTTCACGTTGTCAGTCGCCTGTAAATGCCCGGCAATCGTTCGGGCAGGCTCATCACATCGTCAATGATTGTGTAACCGACATCGCCGTAGAGATCGCGTAGTTCCGTTTCGGATTCGCGGTCAATCGTAATGCAGAAAGGAGTGACGCCCTGAAGCTTCGCTTGTCTTAGCGCTTCGCGCGTGTCTTCGCGTGCGTAACGCGCATCGCCGTAATCGTGATCGTAAGGCCGCCCGTCGGAAAGCACAATCAAAAGGCGCGTGCGTGATTCTTGTCGAACGAGACGCGCCGTCGCGTGACGAATCGCCGCGCCAAGCCGTGTGTTGTTCTGGTAAGTAATGCCGCCGATGCGCCGCTCGACTTCCTCAGAATATTTTTCGTCGAAATCTTTGATAACGTAGAAACGCACGTTGCGACGGCCTTCCGAAGTGAAACCGTTGATTGAATAAACATCGCCGACGGCTTCGAGCGCTTCGCTCATCAACACGAGTCCTTCTTTTTCAACTTCGATAATGCGGCGTCCGGGATGCGTGTAGGGCTGCAAAGGATGTCGTCCGATAGTGCGCGCGGTTGATGAAGATTGATCGAGCAGAAACGAAACGGCGACATCGCGTTCGCGGCGCAGGCGCTTTGTGTAGAGACGTTCAGAAGTGTGATTGACCGAAACGCTAGCTGTGCGGCGGTCTATGATGTAATCAATGACAGCGTTCAAATCGTAATCATCGCCATCGAGTTCATTGACGACGCGCTTCAGATTCTCCGGCTTCATCAATTGAAACTGGTGACGAATCGAAGAGATGACACCTTTGTAGCGATGGCGCGTGTCTTCAACGAACATATCATTGCCATGCCGCACTTGCTTTTCAATCACGCGACACCAACCGACGCGTGTGTCCGTTAATTCTCTGTCCCATTCGTCGTAATTGTAAGCCACATCGCCCGGCTCCAAATCCTGCTCCGGCGTATCGGCCTGCGCCCAACTCTCATTCGATTGGAATTCATCCGGGTCGCCTTCCGTATTCGAGCTGTTCCACGCGTTAAAGAGTTCGCGCGCATCCTGTTCCTGCGGACGCTGTTCCGGCGTGCGTTCTGTCTCTTTTGTTTCACGCGCGGGCGCATCGCTGCTTGAGTTGTCGGTGCTCGATTCTTCTTCGGGCAAGAACTGTTGCTGTTGCTCTGAATCGTCCGGCGAGATGTTTTGGAAAAGAGAATAAACTCGGCTCGTCGCCATCAATGTATCGGCGACGGTCGGAGCGTGCGGCGTCGTGAGATAATCAGCGACAATGATTTCAAGCTCTGAAACAATCTGGCTATAAAACTGCCGCGCGTCATCGAGTGCGCCGCCGCAAAGTGTGATTTGAAAAAGAAGTTCAAAGGGCACGAGCGTGACGGGCAAATCAATGATGCGCGGACGGCGTTTGCGCAAGTGGTCGCGCGTCAAATCGAGGTCGCGTGCGAGGCCACGATATGCGCGGCGCAGGCGGCGATCAATGCGCCCGTTCTCTAAAGTTCCGAAAATTCTTTGCGCGAGAGCGGCTTGTGGAAAGACCGCGAGCACGGCGCGGTAATCTGCGCCGTGCGGCAACGTGCGTTGCTCTTCGGCGCGCACGCGTCTGGCTTCTTCTTCGGGCGCAAGAGCCGCTTCGCTTTTCGTGATGTCGTTGATGTAACCGTCTAAGGCAAAGGCATCGCGTGCGTCCACGTTCTCCGGCGCGTAAAGCTCGCTGATTGACAGGTAGGCAGAGCGTAAATCCGCCGTGTCCTGTTCGTGCGTGTCGAATTCGATTTGCCCTGCGGCGTGCGCGGCCAAGACTTTGTAGAGACGAAAATCGAGCGCGTCATCATTGAATTCCGTGACGATGGAAGGCAGATAAATCGTGCGCCCGTCGTTGATGCGCGCTTCTTCGCCAATGGCGCTGAGCGGGGCAATCTCGACGACTTGGCCGGTGAGTCCTTCGATGTAAAGCCGGAGCGTGTGCTGAACTTTTTCGAGCGCGAGGCCTGCCGCATGTTCATCGCCGCCCGTGCGTAGAGCATCGTTGCTGCGGCGTGTTTCCAGCGCGTAATAACTACGGCGCGCGCGCGCATCTTCGTGCCGTAAGCCTTCGCGCGCCCACTGCTCGAATTGTTCGAGCGAGGCAACGCGCAATGCCGTCAAACTTGAACGAAAACAGGCGAGCGCGGCTTCCGCATCCACACGCGCCACTTCGCGCGTGACGTTCATGACGCGCTGCGAAACATCTTGCGCGCGTGCATGGTTCGCTTCTTTCGCAAAGGTTTGAAAAAAGCCGGGGCTTGCGCGGACAAAGGCGACGAGCGCGGCGTTGCCGTGTCCAGCAATTGTCCAGAGCAAATTCGTCCATGCATCAAACGCTTCAGGCAATGCGCGCAAAACCTCGCCGCCCGCGATGAGCACATGCAGGGCTGCGCCACCGCCGCGCTCTAAAAATTCACTGGCGCGTTGCAAAAGCAAGAGCGCATTTTCAACGTTCAAATCTTTGAGAGCGGCGGGCAACGCTGCCCACGCGTCGGCGGCGACTCCCCCGGCACGCGCGGCGAAAGCCTTAGCGAGCGACACGGCAGCGCGCGCCAACGCTTGTCCCTTTCCATTTACATCTCCGTCGTCAAAGTTACGCAGTGTTTGAGCGACACCGGGCGTCGCGTCTAAAAAGTCTGCGCTGTGGCGTGCGGAACGTGTGGCGATTTCCGATGCGATTTCAAAGATCGCGCGTAGCAGTTCGGAGTTTGTAATTTCCCCTGCAAGTAGCGGCGCAGAGCGAAAGGTTTGAAGCGCTGTCTGGCTTGAAAGCGTTATCTGGTGCGCGCAAATTTGAAAGATGAGTGAGCGCGCTTCGTCAGGCACGCATGCTAAATCTTCGACGCCCGCGCTGAAAAATGTCGTGGCAGTTTCCGCATCGCTCATCGCCAGACGCCGTCCCATTTCACCCCACGCGCGCAAGAGTTCGGCTGTCTTTAGCGTGCGCGTGGCTTCAGGAGCGGCGCGCAAAAACTCTATGCTCGCGCGCAAAGAAATGCCCGCAATGCTTGCGCTTGTTTCCAAAGCGGCGCGCGCGACATCCGCCGGAAGCAGCGCTATCTTGCGCGCGAGTCCGGCAATCGTGCGCCGCTCCGTCTGGCTCTTAACTTGCCGTAAACGTTCGCGCAGCGCCTTTTCAAGCGACGGCGTGGCAGTTGTAGAAGTCGCTGATTCGCTTTCTTCCGCTTCCGCGTCAAACATGTGTCCGCGATTACGCTCGTTCATCACTTACAATTAAAGTCATCGAATAGATGTTAAATCACCGTTGTGACGATCTCGCGTATGCTGCGTTGCAAATCGCGGTCGTCCGTGATGGGCGAGCAGAGTGCGACTTCTGCGGCATGTATGGCGGGAATGCCGCGCGCGATCATCTGCGCAGCGTAGATCAAGAGGCGCGTCGAAACTCCTTCTTCGAGGCCGTGCCCGCGCAGGTTTCTGATCTTTTGTCCGATGGTGACAAGATCACGCGCCATAGCTTCGTCTATTCCGCCTTCGTGCGCGACGATTTCTGTTTCCTGTTCGGGCGCAGGATAATCGAATTCCAATGCGACGAAGCGCTGGCGCGTTGATTGTTTCAAATCCTTAAGTATGGATTGATAACCCGGATTATAGGAAACGACAAGCATAAATGCGGGCGGCGCATCGAGAATCGTGCCTCGTTTTTCAATCGGCAAACGGCGGCGATCATCTGTCAGTGGATGAATGATTACGACCGTGTCTTTGCGTGCTTCGACGACTTCATCGAGGTAGCAAATCGCGCCGCTACGAACGGCGGCAGTCAACGGGCCGTCGTGCCAGATTGTTTCTTCGCCTTCGAGCAGGAAACGCCCGACGAGGTCTGTCGCGGAGAGGTCTTCGTGACACGCGACGGTAATGAGCGGGCGATTCAAGCGCCACGCCATGTATTCGACAAAGCGCGTCTTGCCGCATCCCGTAGGGCCTTTGAGCATCACGGGCAGGCGCGCGGCGTGGGCTGCCTCAAAAAGTTCGATCTCGCCACGTGCGGCGAGGTAATAAGGTTCTTCCGTGACTGTGTATTCTTCGATAGCTTGTTCGGACATAAAACGTTCGCTCTTAAAATTTTTAACTCCCGGCAAACACAAGCGTCGCCGTCTTAGATATTGCTTTACGCAAGACGGACACTCACGGCGTGGGCTGACTTCTGCGCCCTGTTTCGGGTATCCTGAATAATTGCTTGAAAGCAGTTTTGATTGTTCAAGCGTGCATCTTAACACTCGCTGCAAAGGAGCGGCAAACAAGAGGACGTGGCGTGTGACAAGGGAAGGGCAATAGGGGAAAAGCGTTTTTCCTATCACTTGTTACCTGTCATCGGTCATGAATTTTGAGAGTTATGAAAATCGCAGTAGCCATGAGCGGCGGCGTGGATTCGAGCGCAGCGGCGGCAATTCTAAAGGAACAGGGACACGAGCTTGTCGGTTTCTCGATGCAGTTGTGGAATCAACGGCGCGGGATCAACGTGGACGAGAATGGCGAAGCGTTGCCGTCGCGCTGTTGTTCGCTGGACGACGTGTATGATGCGCGGCGCGTGGCGGCTAACTTAGGCTTTCCGTTTTACGTGCTTAATCTCGAACAGGATTTCGAGCGCGACGTTGTGCAGCCGTTCGTCAACGGTTATCTAAATGGTGAAACGCCGATTCCGTGCGTTGCCTGCAACAGTCGTTTGAAATTTGCATCGCTTGATCGTCTTGCCTTGAGTCTCGGTTGTGAAAAGGTTGCGACGGGGCATTATGCGCGCGTGGAATATGACGCAAAAGCGAAGCGCCACAAACTTTTTCGCGGGCGCAATCTGCAAAAAGATCAGTCCTATTTTTTGTGGGAATTGACGCAGGAACAATTATCACGTTCGCTTTTTCCTTTGGGCGAAATGTCGAAGCCGGAAGTACGCGAAGTGGCGCGCGGTCACGAATTGGACGTTGCTGAAAAAGCGGAGTCGCAGGAAATTTGTTTTGTGCCCGACGGCAACTACGCGGGCTTTATTGATCGCTATCTCGAAGCGGAAAACGCGAGCGATAGATTGCCGGGCGCGGGAGAGATCATCAATATGCGGGGCGAACATGTCGGCGAGCACAATGGCATTCATCGCTACACAATCGGGCAGCGGCGCGGGATCGGTATTACTAGCGCACGCCCGCTTTACGTCGTCTCGATTAACGCAGATAAAAATCGCGTCGTTGTCGGCGAAGGCGAAGATTTGTTGCGCGATCAATTTACGGCGGCGGGCATTAATTGGATCGCGTTCGCCAAGCCGAAAGAAAGCGCGCGTGCCGAAGTTCGCGTGCGCTATCGCCACCAGCCCGCACACGCGACGATTACCACGCAGGAAAGCGGGCGGGTGTCTGTAAAATTTGACGAACCGCAACGCGCGATTACGCCCGGACAAGCGACAGTCTTTTATCGCGGCGACGAGGTTGTCGGCGGCGGCTGGATCGTTAAATAGTGAAAGCAGTATTCAGGAGTCTGCAAGTCAGGAGACAGAATATAGATGACGTGCGCGCGCGTGCGCAGCATAAACGCAACTGTTGCCGGTTCTTCTTTCGGACGTGCGGCTCTCGTCTTCTGAATAATATCTCACGGCTTTTCCACGGCTAAACCTTTTCCGCTTCTGTGACGTACCCACAAACGGCTTCCACTTGCGATTAAGAAAGTTTGCTTCGTTTCGATTCTGTTTCAATGAAATATTCAGGTAAGTAAATTATGCCAATGTCACGCACACGTAAAATTGTTTTTATTCTGCTCGGCGTTATGTTCGCGCTCGTCGTCGTGGCCGTTATCGGCGTCGCGCTCCTTTTCGTCGCTTTCAGAAGCAACGAACCTGCCATTGCCAACAACAGCGTGCTGCTATTAAAGATCAAAGGCCCTCTGCCGGACTATTTGCCGAACGATCCGACACGGCGTTTGTTCGGCGGCGCAGATGAACCGTCGCTGACAGGGATTCTCACCGAAATCAGAAAAGCGAAAGCCGATAAACGCATCGGCGCGTTGCTCTTTGAGATTGATTCATCGAATGACGCGGGCTGGGCGAAGGCAGACGAACTGCGCGACGCGATTGCGGATTTTCGATTGTCGAAGAAACCCGCCTACGCGTTTATGGAGATTGCGACGAACAAAGAATATTACATTGCAACGGCGTGTGATCGCGTTTACCTTGCGCCGTCGGGCACGCTTTTCATCAACGGCCTCGCTGCCAACGTGACGTTCTTTCGCGGCTCGCTCGACAAACTCGGCATTTATCCAGACACATTCCAGATCGGCAAATACAAATCTGCTCCAGAATCCTTCACACGCAAAAACATGTCGGACGCGCAACGCGAAGTGACGAACGCTCTGCTCGACGATCAATTCAATCGCTACGTTAACGTCATCGCCGCGACACGCCGCAAATCCGTTGAGGACGTGCGCGCGATCATTGACAACGCGCCGTATGTGGCAACCGAAGCAAAAAACGCGGGCTTGATTGACGGCGCAAATTACCGCGATGAAGTTGAAAATGAATTAAAGAAGCGGCTCGGTTATAAAGATTCCGATAAGCTGCGACTCATTAAGGAATCAGATTATCGCAAGGTGTCGCCCGAATCTTTGAATCTCAACGAAGGCGAGCGCATCGCCGTCATTTACGCTTCGGGCGATATTGGCACGGGCAAATCCGACAACAGTTCGGCGGGCAGACAATCCGTCGGCTCCGACACAATGGTCAAAGCGCTTAATAAGGCGCGCGACGATAAAACGATTCGCGCCATTGTGCTGCGCGTGGATAGTCCGGGCGGCTACGCGCATTCGTCGGACATTATCTGGCACGCCGTCGAACGCGCGCGGCAGAAAAAGCCCGTCGTCGTTTCGATGAGCGACGTTGCGGCATCGGGCGGTTACTATATCTCAGCCGCCGCCAACAAAATTATTGCAGAGCCTTCGACGATCACGGGTTCCATCGGAGCCTTTGCGGGCAAGCCTGTCGTGAAGGGTTTTTATAATTGGTTAGGGATCAATAGCGAATATGTGTTGCGCGGCAAAAACGCCGGACTGTTTCGTGAAACCGAACCCTTTACGAAAGACGAACGCGAGCGATTTGAAAATTGGATTAAGAGCGGTTACTACGACGACTTTGTGCCAAAGGTGGCAAAGGGGCGCGGGCGCGACGCTGAATACATTGATTCCATCGGACAGGGACGCGTGTGGTCGGGCGCGCAAGCGAAAGCGAATGGCCTCGTTGACGAATTCGGCGGACTTGACCGCGCCATCGAAGTCGCCAAAGCGTTGGCAAACATTCCTGCGAACAAAGGCGTGCGCCGCGTCATATTGCCTGTGCCGCGCACTTTCTTTCAACAAATATTTTCTGATGACGACGAAGATGAAGTGAGCGTCAAAGTGCAAGTGCAACAACAGTCCGCACTCGCTCTCTTGCCCGAAGATTTGCGTCGCGCGTTTCGTTATGCGTCTGTCCTAGATCACATGCAGCGCGGTGAAGTAATGTTAATGATGCCGTTCGATTTGCGCATCAAGTAGCGGGAACGCTTTCGCTGCTTGTCGCTAAAAGCATTTGGAATATCAAGCGCGCTTCTCAATCTTCTCCGCGCCGTTCATGTACGGGCGCAAAACTTCCGGGATCAAAATCGAGCCGTCCGCTTGCTGGTAGTTTTCCAGCACGGCAATCCATGTACGCCCGACAGCGAGGCCGGAGCCGTTCAAGGTGTGTAGGAATTCGGGCTTTGCGCCGCCTGCGCGACGAAAGCGTATGTCGGCGCGGCGGGCTTGGAATGCTTCGTAGTTCGAGCACGAAGAAATTTCGCGGAAAGTGTTCTGCGACGGCAGCCAGACTTCGATGTCGTAAGTCTTCGCATTGCTGAAACCAAGATCGCCTGTCGAGAGGGTGACGGTGCGGTAATGCAATCCAAGTTTCTGCAAGATAGTTTCCGCGTCGCGCGTTAAAGATTCCAATTCATCGTAGGAATTTTCGGGCAAGGCGAGTTTGACAAGTTCCACTTTGTCGAACTGGTGCTGGCGAATCAATCCGCGCGTGTCGCGTCCGTAAGAGCCTGCTTCAGAGCGAAAGCAGGGCGTATAGGCGACCATTCGCATCGGCAGTTGCGCGGCGTCGAGTATCTCTTCACGATAGATGTTGGTGACGGGAACTTCGGCAGTCGGGATTAAATACAACTCGCGTTCGTCTGTGAGCTTGAATAAGTCCTGCTCAAATTTTGGAAGCTGGCCGGTGCCGAAAAGAGCCGCACGGTTGACAATAAAAGGCGGCAGCGTTTCAGTATAATTATGTTCAAGCGTATGCACGTCGAGCATAAAGTTGATGAGCGCGCGTTCAAGCTGTGCGCCCGCGCCGCGTAAGATCGCAAAGCGCGCGGCGGCAATTTTGCTAGCACGTTCGAGATCGAGTATGTCGAGCGCGTGGCCTAAATCAACATGGTCTTTCGGCGCGAAATCAAATTGCGGCGGCTGACCCCAGCGGCGCACTTCCGTGTTGGCAGTTTCATCTGCGCCGACGGGAACTGTCGCGTGCGGAATGTTCGGAATCGTGGAAAGAATTTCGCGCATTCCTGTTTCGGCTTCGTCGCGTGCGCGGTCAAGCTCACCGATACGTTCCTTGAGTTCGTTTACTGCCGTGCGTCGTGCGTCCGATTCTTCGCGCTCGCCTGCTTTCATCAGCGCGCCGATTTCGCGGCTGGCGTTGTTGCGCTCGGCGTTGAGTTGGTCGGATTCAGCGATGACGCGGCGGCGCGTGGCGTCTGCTTCGGCGAAGGCGTCGAGCGCATCTGTGGGAAAGCGCCGCGCGTCGAGCGCAGCGCGCACGGCCTCTAAGTTTTCACGAACAAAGTGTAGATCGAGCATTTGCCGTCGTCCTTCAAACTATGGTATGAGTGACGCCTTTTCACCGCCAGCGCCAAGGGAAATGCTTCTGAGCGAAAGCGCCAAAACTAGCGGACGCGTATCGCGCGTGTCAAGCAGAAGTGAATGCGTGCGGGCGTATCTTTGGCATAAATCAATGCGTAAGATGATGGTGACTTTAGCTAATGACGCCTTTAACTTTTAACGGTCACGGGGAGATTTTAAGTTATGCCACAAAAGATTCGTAAAGCTGTGTTCCCGGCGGCGGGGCTTGGCACAAGGTTTTTGCCCGCGACGAAAGCGTCGCCGAAAGAGATGCTGTCGCTCGTCGATAAGCCGCTCATCCAATACGTTGTCGAGGAAGCAGTCCAGTCCGGCATTGAATCCGTCATCATCGTGACAGGGCGCGGCAAGACGGTCATCGAAGACCATTTCGATATTTCATTCGAGATGGAATATCTGTTGCGCGAACGCGGCAAAGAAAAAATGCTGAAAGAAGTGCGAGCGATTTCCGAGATGGCGCGCATCAGCTACGTGCGCCAGCGTGAAGCGCTCGGATTAGGCCACGCTATTTTGCAGGCGCGCGACATGGTCGGTAACGAACCTTTTGCCGTGATGTTGAGCGACGACATCGTTGACGCAAAAGTGCCCGCGCTTCGGCAGATGCTCGATGTTTATGAAAAATATGACGCGCCGGTTTTGGGCACGATGCAGGTTGCGGGCGAAGCCATTTCGCGGTTCGGTGTGATTGATGCAGAGGAAGTTGATGAGGGCGTGTTTAAGATCAAAGATATGGTGGAGAAGCCACCTTTTGCAGAAGCGCCGTCCGATCTCGCAATCATCGGGCGCTACATCCTGACGCCGGATATCTTCGATGAAATCGAAAACACGAAACCGGGCACAGGCGGAGAAATTCAGATCACGGATGCGATGCGCAGGCTGTTGAAGAAGCGCCCGTTCTATGCCGTGCGTTTCGAGGGCACGCGCCATGACGCGGGCGACAAGCTTGGTTTCTTGATTGCGACAGTCGAGTTCGCGTTGAAGCGTCCTGACCTCGCGCCGGAGTTTGTCGAATACCTGCGCTCGCTGAAATTATAGATGTCGAATGTAGACGTTAGCTTCGATTCTTAACCGGGATCAAACATCCAGCGTCCATTATCTATTTTTCGATGGGGAGAAAAGTTTGAGCGAAACGAATAAATCATTTGCTGGCCGGGCGGCGATTGTGACGGGCGCGACACGCGGCATCGGGCGGGCGATTGCGATTGAGTTAGCGCGGCGCGGCGCTGATGTCGCTTTCAATTATGCGAGAAGTGCGGAGGCGGCAGACGAGTTGAAAAAAGAGTTGGAAGATTCAGGCGTGCGCGTAATCTCTGTGCAGTGTGATGTCGCGAGCACGGAAGCCGCCGCAGAGTTTGTTAAAAGCGTCAAAGACAATTTCGGGCGCATTGATTATCTCGTCAACAACGCGGGCATTACGCGCGACAATTTGATTCTGCGCATGAAGGAAGCGGATTGGGACGCAGTGATCGACACGAATCTGAAAGGCGCTTGGAATTTTGCGAAGGCGGCGCTTCGCGTAATGCTCAGACAGGAAACGGGCGGCTCTGTGCTGAACATTTCTTCGATCAGCGGAAGCAACGGCATGATCGGGCAATCGAACTACTCTGCGTCGAAGGCTGGGATGATCGGTTTGACGAAAGCGCTCGCGAAAGAAGTCGCAAGCCGTCAGGTGACAGTCAACGCACTCGTGCTAGGGCTTGTTGCGACGGACATGGCGGGCGCGCTTGACGAAAGTTACCGCGCGAAGCTGCTTGAACAAATTCCTCTGGGACGTTTTGCCGAAGCAGATGAAGTGGCACGCATCGCTTGTTTTTTATTGTCCGATGAAGCGAAGTACATCACAGGTCAGGTCTTGCAGGTGGACGGCGGTCTTGCGATGTAAAGTTTCGACAACTTTACACATGCTTGAATTTGTGTTTGGTATTGGAAAAGAGAAAAGTCCCCGTCGGCTTGTGACCGGCGGGGACAATAGTTTTGGGCAGGCTCGGAGATTCAGGGTGGCGTTGGCGTTTGAACTGAGAATCGCCGCTTATGTTCGATCCCGTATGTATGGTAGTACGTTTATGCGTGGCAGGATGATTGCGCCCGGCGCGAAAATTAAACGCCGCAAACAATAGAATTATAAAGCCGCAGCACACGCATCACAGATTCGGCTTGCACTGAATCCGTAAATATTCTTCGATGAACTTGCGGGGTAAAATGCAGAATCTAAAAACAGGAATCGTCGAATCCCGCCAATCTGTAATCTGTGCGAAACTATACAGTGGCTTCGTGAAATGTCAAGAACAATTTACAATAAATCTTGACGTTTTTGTGACAGAAAAATTCCCCTACCAATTTTCGGCAACTAAGTAATCTCGACGTATACGAAATTAACGTATGAATTCATGGTTAAATATTGTTTACAAAGCGACCGAGGTTGAGCGGTTATAAATTTTATGCCTTCTGGAAGAACGCATGATGCGATCACTATATTGCTGTGTGTGCCGACGTTTGCGTTAGCGTGGGGCACGACGAATAGTTTTGGGCTGGCATGTGTTACGACGTGCGCGATGCTGTTCGGCGGGTTTATGTTCGGGCCGGATTTGGATATACAATCCAAACAATATACGCGTTGGGGCGTGTTCCGTTTTTTGTGGTGGCCGTATAAGGTAATGTTTCGGCATCGTTCGCGCTGGTCGCATGGCATTGTTTTCGGAACGCTGATTCGCGTCGTTTATTTCGCGTTGATGCTGGCGCTAGTCGTCGCGGCAGCCATTTATTTGCGTGCGATGCTAGTTAACAGTGCAGCCGCGCCGAAGTTTGAAGAGATCGTAACGGCGTGGCGTGCGATTGAAACGGGACTCAGACATTATGGCGGTACGACGGCGGGCACGCATGTCGTGTGGGCTTTGCTGGCTGGATTGTGGTGGGGCGCGGCGAGCCATACGCTGACGGACGTGGCATGGTCTGTATTACGCAAAGGCTCGGAGATTTTTTAAGAGTAAAGTAGAGAAGCCAAAGGCGACTCGACTGCGGAAGTCGCCTTTGGCTTCATCGTTCGTTAAAGCGTATAAATGTCTTGCGCCTGTTAATTACTGTCTGCCGCAAATCTCAAGCTCTGCGGCGAATCGCGTGCCAGATAACGAGAACAATCACCGCGCCGAGAATGGCGATGAGTATGCTGGGAATGTTAAGTCCTGAGACTCCTCCAATACCGAGTACGTTCTGCGTGATAAAGCCGCCGACGAGCGCGCCGACGATTCCGAGAACGATGTCGAGGACGATTCCCTCACCGGTTTTGTTAACGAGTTTGCTGGCGATGAAGCCCGCGATCAAACCTAGTATAAGCCAGGCCAGAATTGACATTTTCGATTCCTCCGTCGAGCAGTGTGTATATTTTCAGCACGATATTGCGCTATGCACGAATGCGTAGCAATGCTTGTGCCGAGAATACAAAAGACGACGCGCGGTTGCTGACTCTCAAGCGCGTCGTCCCGCTATCAAGCGGTAAATACCCAACAGAATGAGCGCACCGATAATTGCGAAGATCAGGTGCGGGATATTGAATACGTCGTTGTCCGCGCGCCCGTTTGTTCCGAACAGCGCGCGCCCGACAAATCCGCCGACGATAGAGCCTGCGATGCCTAGAAGAATGGTAATGATGTAGCCGCCCGGGTCTCGTCCCGGCATGATCGCTTTAGCAATCGCGCCCGCAATGAGACCAAAGATAATCCATACGATAATGTTTATCATGTGTTCCTTTTCCTTGTGAGAGCGCTTTTAACGTTTGCGCCCGGTGGTCATGCAATAACGGCGGCCACTCCCTTTAACTTTCAGAAGCGGGCGGCGAACCGTACATTCAAAAAGAGTGCGAAAAACCGCAACGACAGATTACTAATCGGCAGCGCGAATTCTACGGGCGGGCGGGCGGTGTGTCAATGAAAATTTTCGCTGAACTTAATGTCCGGCGCGTGTTTGCGCGAGGCGGAAAGCTTGACGACGGACAGCTTCCGAGACATTGCGATTCTGCGAGATCGCTTGCAAATCTTTGGCGCGAATGCGTGGCAGGATGCCCATTGCAGCGGCAATCGGCGTGCGCGGATTGCGCGCGAGATTGTAGATGATCGGATAAGAGCGTGCCCACGCGCGATTCAAAGCGATCAGGCGCAGCACTTCATCCGAGATGGTGCGCATCGCGGCGATGCCTTCAATTTCGTGTTCCGTGATGCGCGGGTTATGTATCACGGCGGAAGCGACGACTTTGTTGGAATCGCGTATGAGGATGGCGCGCGCCTCGCGGTCGCCTTTCATGCCGAGCTTGATGCGGTCTTTGACGGTCATCAGCATCACGCGACGAATCAGCGAAATGCGTTCGGGCGGCAAATCAGCGCCTTCGAGTTTTACTTCTGAAAGGATTCTCTCGACGTTGGCCGCGCGTTGCTCCGGCGTTTCATCATAGAGTTCTTCGATGAGTTCAAACTGCAACCAGGAATCGTCTATATCCGCGTCGGAGACTTCGATATGCGAAGCCAGCAGCCACGCGTCATCGAGTGTAAGTTCAGTGCCCGCCGCATCAATTGATTCTGCGGCTTCGATAAACTCTGCGGCGGCCTCTTGCCCGCGCGCGCGCAACTCTCCGGCGACTTGCTGCGCGCCGCGTTCCTTCTCGAAAAACTCTCGACGAGTTTCTCTGGCGCGTCTTTCCGCTTCGGGCGTGCGCGCCGGATTAGAAACAACTGCTTCAATAATCGCGGGCGCGCGAATAAGGCGCTGCTGGTTGACCGTCATCAATTCCAGCAACTCGCCGTCCGTCGTCATGCCTGCCAATAGCGCAATGGCTTCGTCGGGCGTGCCCGGATGAAGCGTCACGGCTTCGTGAACGGCGCGTCCCAGATCGGCGCGCGTCGCAAGGAAACCGAGCACGCTGGGCGCTGTCTCCTGCGCCTGCGCCACCGTCAACAAACCTTCCGGCTCTTGTTCGCCGAGCGTCGCCGCTGCTGCCTTTGCAATTTCACTATCATCGCTTTCGCGCAAAGCGACTAAGGCTTCGAGCAAATCGCCCTGCGCGAGCGGGAGCATTCCACGCGCCGCCGCCAAACGCGCCGCTTGCGGAGCCGTGCCCGCAATGATCGCCTGCACAATCGGATTACTTGAAGTGACGTTTGCGCTCATATAAAAGTTTTTCAAGTATGGGAAACAAAGCTTACGGTCAGTCTGTCAGACAGTATCACGAAGGGCGACTCAATGCTTGAACCAATGAGTCGCCCTTGTAATTGTAAGGTTATGAATTGTGAATTGCCAGCGCAATCTTTCAAGCGCCGCAGCACTTTTTGTATTTCTTGCCGGAGCCGCAGGGACAGAGTTCGTTGCGCCCGACTTTGGGTTGGTCGCGTGTGATGGTTCTGACCTGTGCGGCTTCTTCGCCCGCCGCCGGAGCGTTCTGGTTGGGGCCTGTGAAAGTGAGCGGTGACGGGCGACGCGGTGGACGACGCTGTTGAATTTGTTCAGGGTCGTCACCCGAGACGATTTGCAGATTAAAGAGCGAGCGGATCGTGTGCTGATCAATGCGGTCGAGCATCGCCTGAAACATATCGAAGCTCTCTTTTTTATATTCGACGAGCGGGTCTTTCTGGCCGTAGCCGACAAGCCCTATGCCTTGCTTCAAGTGGTCGATGGCGAGCAGGTGGTCTTTCCACTGCGCGTCAATGATGTTGAGCATGATAATGCGCTCGTATGTGCGCATCGCTTCCGCGCCGATCTGTTCTTCCTTCAAGGCGTACTTCGCTTTCAACTTTTCCCAGATTGTTTCCTGAATCTCTTCGGATGCGGAGTTCTGAAAATCTATGTTTTCAGCGTCCGCGTCGAAATCGTAGATGGAATAAAGTTGAATCTTGTAGTTCTCGACATCCCAATCATCCGGCGCAACGTCAGGGTTAAGATATTGCTTTGTTGTGTCCGCGAGCAGATCGCGCGCAACACCCGTTTCGCCCAAGAGATATTCGCGCTGGTCAGGTTGCTCCATCAATTGACGACGAAGGCCATAAATAGTTTCGCGTTGCCGGTTCATCACGTCGTCGTATTCGAGCAAGTGTTTGCGTGATTCAAAGTTGCGGCCTTCAACGCTCTTTTGCGCGCCTTCGATGCGTTTCGAGACCATCTTAGATTCGATAGCGACGCCTTCTTCCATGCCGAGCCGCTGCATCAAAGCTTTCACTTTATCGCCCGCGAAGATACGCATCAGATCGTCTTCCAACGACAGGAAGAAGCGGGATGCGCCGGGGTCGCCCTGACGCCCTGCGCGCCCGCGTAACTGATTATCGATGCGGCGTGATTCGTGGCGCTCTGTGCCGATGATGTACAGGCCACCGGCGGAAACGACTTCTTTGTGTTCATCTTCGACGATGCGCTTGGCCTGCGCGACAGCTTGTTCCCACTGTTCTTCGTTCGCTTCATCAGGATCAACTTCCTGTTTCTTCAGAAATTCGCGCGCCATAAATTCCGGGTTGCCACCTAAGAGAATGTCCGTGCCGCGTCCCGCCATGTTCGTCGCAATCGTTACCGCGCCTTTGCGCCCCGCTTGCGCGACGATCTCTGCTTCGCGTTCGTGATATTTGGCGTTCAGGACGTTGTGCGGAATGCCGTCTTTTTGCAGGCGGCGTGCAATCAATTCGGAATTTTCAACCGACACCGTGCCGACAAGTGCGGGCTGTCCCTTCTCGTAGCACTCTTTGATTTCTTCGGCGACGGCATTCCACTTTTCGGGAAGCGTGCGATAGATCATGTCGGACGCATCCTTGCGAACCATCGGCATGTTGGTCGGGATAACGATCACGTCGAGCTTGTATGTGGAATGAAATTCGGCGGCTTCTGTTTCGGCGGTGCCGGTCATGCCGCCGAGCTTTTCGTAGAGACGAAAATAGTTTTGCAAGGTGATGGTCGCAAGCGTCTGATTTTCTTTCTCGATCTTGACGCCTTCTTTGGCTTCGACGGCCTGATGCAAACCGTCTGACCAGCGGCGGCCTTTCATCAAGCGCCCTGTGAAGTCGTCAACGATAATGACTTCGCCTTCCTGCACGACGTATTGATGATCGAGCCTGTAGAGCGTGTGTGCTTTTAAGGCCTGCTCAACGCAGTGCAGCATTTCCATGTTCGATGGATCATAAAGATTGCCGACGCCGAGAAGTCGTTCGGCTTTGTCCACGCCGTCTTCCGTAAGCACGGCGGTGTGTTGCTTTTCGTCTACGAGGTACTCACCTGTTTTGACGCCGTCAACTTCTTCGCCTTTTTTCAGTTGCGGAATAATCGCGTCGGCTTTGTAGTATTTGTCTGTCGCTTCATCCGACGCGCCGGAGATGATAAGCGGCGTGCGCGCTTCATCAATCAGAATCGAATCCACTTCGTCAACGATGGCGAAGTAGTGTCCGCGTTGCACGCAGGTTGCCAGATCAAACTTCATGTTGTCGCGCAGGTAATCGAAGCCGAATTCGTTGTTCGTGCCGTAAGTAATGTCTGCGGCGTAAGCTGTCTGGCGCTCGAAGTCGTCCATGTCGTTCTGTATGCAGCCGACTTCAAGGCCGAGAAAGCGATGAATCTGTCCCATCCATTCGGCGTCGCGCGAAGCAAGATAATCGTTGACGGTGATGACGTGAACGCCGCCGCGTCCCGTCAGCGCGTTGAGATAGGAGGGAAGCGTTGCGACAAGTGTTTTGCCTTCGCCCGTGCGCATCTCTGCGATCTTGCCTTCGTGTAGCACGACGCCGCCGATAAGTTGCACGTCGAAGTGGCGCATCCCCGTCGCGCGGCGACTCGCTTCGCGGACGGTGGCAAAAGCTTCGGGCAAGAGTTCGTCAAGAATCGCGCGTTCTTTACGCTTGCGGTCTTCCTTGTCTGTGGAGCTTGCGACGGCGCGTGCAACACGCTCTTTGAACTGAGCAGTGCGTGCGCGCAAATCTTCGTCGGAGAGTTGCTTGACGGACGCTTCAAGGTCGTTGATGCGCACGATAATCGGAGCGATGGTTTTCAGATAACGCTGGTTACTACTACCGAAAACTTTGGTTAAAAATTTATCTATCATTATCTTTCTGCCTTAATTTTTGACGACTAACAGGCACTTCAAAACCAAACGTGCCTCGCCTTATTTTACGCGATGGCGTCCGCCGCTTGACACGGGCGCGGGTGCGCGAACATTGCATTGTAATGGATGTTACAAAAGAGTGGCAAGCAACGCATCAGGCGGTTACTGTTGAAAACTTAAACAATTATAACGATTATTTGGATGCGTTTCAGCCGGGCGGAAGTTGTTTGGTGACGATGTCTCCGGCGGTGTTGCGCGGCATATGGAAATTGACGAAGACCTGTTTGCCTTTCGCCGCGACGGTGGTGCTCTTTAGAATTGTCGCCGCCGGTTCATCCTTTTTGAAGAGTTGTCCGCCGACCAGCAGCAGGCTGTAACCCTTCGCTTTTTCTTCTGCGCGCTGTTCGGATTCAAACTGTGTTGAGGCGACGGCGGCGATGGCTTTGTCGTCGGCTGTTAAACTCAAACTCAACGTCTCTGCGCCGTCGAGCGCGATGAGAGCTTTGCTGGCACTCAAGGCGCTCACGAACTTCAAAGCGAAGTTGAGCAATTTCTGATCCTGCGGGCCTTTGACGATCCTGATGTGGCTAAGAGTTCCGTCGGCATTCAAGTCAGCTTCGAGTTCGAGATGAATCGGCTTGCTTAAATCAATTTCGCCTGCGTCTTTCAAACGCTTGCCTTCCGCGAGCAGATCAACAAACGGCTTTTTGTTAATCTTCGGGAAAGGCTTGACGCCGAGTTGCGCCGCCTGCTGTTCCATCGCGTCGGCCTTCGCTTTTTCGGCGGAGACGGCTGCGCCCGTGTTCTGTTGTGTGGCATTCGGCGCAGTCGCGTTTGCTGCGTTCGGTGTCGTTTGCGGCGACGGAGCAGGCTGTAGTGTCGCGCGCGGAGTGGGCGACGGTCGCAGCTCTGCGCTTTCTTTATAAAGTTCGACGATCTGCGCTTCCGGGTAATTCTCGGGCGAAAGTTTTGCCGCGATCAAATTCGGATCGGCGGTAAAAAGCGCGTTCTGCGCAAAGTAGCCGGGCGGATATTGAAATTTACCGTTCGGATTATTGAAGCGCAGGATTTGCACGTCGCGTGGATCAATCGCCGTGTAATCTTCGTTGACATAATCTGCGCCCCTAAATGCGTTGACTAGATTCAAAGCGTCGCGCACCGCCGGAATATAGATCGCGGCGGAAACGGCAATCGTATGAAGGAAGATTGAACCGATGAGAAAACGCACCAGACGCGGCCAGCGCGGTGTGCTGTTGACTTCGTAATTTGCTAAAAGCTCTGCCATTCGTTTTTCGCCCGGCGCGCTTTCACCCATTGAAATACCTAAGCGCGAGAACCTATTTAGACGCGCCCTTCGCCCGAATCGTTGCGAAACAACTGCGCCGCCTCTAAATTAGCACTCGAAAGAGCGTCCATTCAAAGCTTTCCCGTCGCATCTGCGCTAAACTGCGTTCATCATGCCACGCCAACGCACACGCCGCCGCAAACAGAACAGGGAACGCGCACAGGGAAACGATAACACGCCGCAGCGATCTGATAACACTTCCTCACGCATTCCGCGTGAAGCCAGCATAAGCGTCGCACGAAACTTTTCGTCTTCTTCGTCGCGCGGGCTAAGGCAACTCCTTGAAGGCATCGGAACTCCTGCGCCCGCCGCGTTCACGCCCGATCCGTTTCAACTCGAAGCCCTCCACGCGCTCGAACACGAAGACGTGCTTGTGACTGCGCCAACCGGATCAGGAAAAACATGGATCGCCCGCGAAGAAATCCGGCGATTGCTCGACGCGGATAAACGAGCATGGTACACCAGCCCGCTCAAAGCTCTTACGAATTCCAAGTATGTAGAGTTCGCGGAAGAATTCGGGCAAGAGCGCGTCGGCATTCTGACAGGTGACCGCAAAGAAAATGCGGACGCGCCCCTCATCGTCGGCACAACGGAAATCTACCGTAATCAATTGTTCGATGCACTGCGGCGCGGCGAAAATTTGCGCGCCGATTTAGTTGTGCTCGACGAAGCGCATTATCTTGCGGACGCGGATCGCGGCCACGTCTGGGAAGAAGCGATTATTTTGTCGCCGCCGCGCGTGCGTCTGCTGCTGCTGTCGGCGACCATCGGCAACGCCGAAGAGTTTGCCGCATGGATTGCGGAAGTGCGAGGGCTTCCGTGCCGCGTCATTCCGCGTCCGGGCGCGCGTCCCGTTCCCTTGCGCGCGGCCTTTCTCTATCCAGACGGCGGACTCGCGCCGCTCGTTGACGCGGGCGGACGCATGAATCTGGAAATCACACGCTTCAGCGAACAACGCGAAGCCGAACGCCGCACAACATCCACGCGTCCACCCTGGCGCTCACGCGGAGGCGGCAGAAGGTAAGTTCAGCTTTTACTCTGACAAATCTTACAGGAGCTAAAGATGAGAATATTCAAATGTGCTTTGCTTGTAATGCTGAGTATTGCAATTAGCCTGCTCACTATACCAACGTTCGTGGCTCGTTCTCAACCAAAAATTATCGAACAACCAAAAGTAGTATCAGCGGCGGCTCCGGTCTTTCCTTTAATAGCACTTGCGGCGCGTGCGTTAGGTGAAGTCGTTGTGGAAGTGAAGATAGATTCTACGGGCAATGTTATTTCTACACACGCAGATGGGCACCCGCTATTGCGTAAAGCCTCTGAAAATGCCGCGCGGCGTTGGAAGTTTGCGGTTGCTGAAGGTAGTTCTGCTGCTCGCACTGTGCGTCTTACATTCGTATTTCGTGAATCGGAAAAGAAGTTGCCCGAATCTGAAATTACGCCGGTCTTTGTCCCGCCTTACAAAGTTGAAGTTACGCATAACACACCGCGCATTGAGACGTACTCTAGCCATTGAATATGCTGAAATATAGCTTGGGGCTCTGCCTTGAAACTTAATTTGCCGGAGATGCCGCCCGCGCAACTTCTCGCGGCGCTCAATACTTACGATCTGCTGCCCGCCATTGTCTTTCTGCCGACGCGCAGGCGTTGCGATGAGTCTGCGACGGAAGCGGCGCTCACTTGGCGCGACGACAATACGGAGAGGCGTGAGGCGCGAGGGGGAATTTTGCGTGAGTACGCAGCGGAACACGCGGAAGTGCGCGGGCATCGGCACTGGAGCGCGGTGATCCGAAGCGGCGTCGCGGCGCATCATGCGGGTCACATTCCTGCTTGGAAACTTCTGATCGAACGCTTGATGAGCGCCGGATTGCTCGACGCGATTTTTGCGACGGCGACGGTAGCGGCGGGCGTTGATTTTCCGGCGCGCACGGTCGTCGTTTCAAACGTTGACGCGCGGACGGGAAGCGGTTGGCGGCAATTGTCTGCTTCGGAGTTTCAGCAGATGACGGGACGCGCAGGGCGACGCGGGCGCGATCAAGTTGGCTTCATCGTCGCCGCGCCCGGCCTACATCAAGACCCGCAACGCATCGTACATTTGTTGCAAGCCCAGCCCGATCCATTACAAAGCCAATTTCGCGCGACGTATTCGACGCTGCTTAATCTGCTCGACGCTTACGAAAGCTTCGGGCAGGTGCGCGGGATTGTGGAAAAAAGTTTCGCTTATCGAGAAGTCAATAGACGCATCAATCATCTCGAAGCGGAACGCACGGAGAATGAAGGTGCGATTAAAAGTAAGTTAAAGAAAGCCGGATGCCCTGAATCTATTGAAGCGGCACGCGGGCTGGAAAGGCTCGCAAGTGCGCGTGCGCGTCTGCTTGAGATATTACCGCAGACGCGCGCCGAAACGTTGTGGAGTTGGTTGGACGAAACGGTGCTTCCGGGACGCGTTGTCGGCGTCGGCAGAAACGGGCGGCGCTTTGTGTTCGTCACACGCAGGCGCGGCGTGAATTTCAATGGCATTCGTGAAGACGGGCGCGCCGCTTCCTTCGCGCTCGAACGTGTCGGCAGAGTATATGAAAACGTTTACGCGCTGCGTGAGGATTCGCCCGAACTTGCCTTTGAAGATTTGCGCGCCGGAAGAAATCAAGCGATCAATGAACCGCGTCTGCGTGAAGCGCGTATCACGGAAGACGCTGCCGTCGGGATTATTAACGACGCGATTGATAAAATTGTTGGCAGTCGCGGAAACGAAAACGAACATGACGCGTGCGCTGAAATTCTGTGGTCTGTGTTGGAAGAAGCGGAGCGAATTGAACGCGCCGATAGTCGCATCGAAAATTTGCGCGCGGAAGTATGGCAGCCGTTCGAGCAACGCGCGCGCGTGCTGGATCATTTCGGTTACATTGATTTTGCGCTTGAGCGTGTGACGGAGCGCGGACGCGTGCTCGCTGATTTGCGCGTGGATCGTCCGCTACTGTTTGGCGAAGCGTTGCAGGCGAAGTTGTTTGATAAGCTTGACGAAGTGCGCGTCGCAGGGCTTGTCGCGGCGTTGGCTTCGGATGCGGATAGAGATTACGGCGAACTTGAATTAGACAACGCGCTCATTGACGCGCTGGCGAAGTTTGAAGCGGTCGCTTATAAAGTTGCGACCGAAGAATGGAAACAGAATCTAGAACCCGCGCCGGAAATAAATTTCTCTGCGGCGGCGACGGCAGCGCGTTGGGTAAGCGGCGCAAAGTGGGATGATCTGGTGCGTGAGACGCGCGCCGAAGAAGGCGATCTGGTGCGTATGCTTTCACGCACGGGCGAATCGCTGCTCCAAGTCGCGGGGCTTCGCAAGGCGCAACCAACAGCGGCGGCAACGGCTGCCCGCGCTGCGGAAATTATTTTGCGCGAGCCTGTGCGTTGAAGATGAACGTGCGAAATTTGCAAACGGCGCGCGTCGTTTGCATCATCGCCTTTGCAACTTTTGTGTTGGCGAGCGTGGCGTGCGGGCGTTTGACTTTTTATCGAGCGCAGAACGATCAGAGTATGAGTGAGACAAAGAAGAATGCTTCTCCGATCCTTTATGTAGCGCTTGGAGATTCGACGGGCGCAGGCGTCGGCGCGCGTGAAGGCGGCTACGTCGCGCGTATTTTCACGCGCATCAACCGCGAGCACACGGATGCGCGTTTGATTAACTTGTGCGTCAGCGGCGCAACCACCGATGATGTTCTGCGCGGCCAACTTGATGCGGCGATTAAAGCGCGCCCGACGCTTGTCACGCTCGGTATCGGCATCAACGATGTGACGCGCGGCGTCGGCGTCGAAGAGTTTGCGCGAAACTACGAAACGATTGTCGGGCGCTTGAGAAACGAAACGAATGTGCCGCTTGTTGCGACGAACATTCCAGACATCGCCCGCGCGCCTGCCGTGCCCGCACCGGCGCGTGACGAACTGCGCCGCCGTATCAAACTCTTCAATGAACGCATTGATGAAACGATCAAACGACATGGCGCGCTCGTCGTTGATACTTACGGCACGACGCGCGAAGTGATCGGCGAACACACGGAATTCTTTTCAAGCGATGGGTTTCATCCGTCGGACGCGGGCTATGAATACTGGGCAAAGATAATGTGGCCGACTGTTAAGAGTGCGATAGATAAACGATGACGTAGCAGTCAACGAGTTTACAAAACCTACAAATCTATTTGACATTATTGGATAATGGGTTTATTTTACCGTCGTTTTCTTACGTCTGCTGAGTGACTTGTGCCATAACCGCAGTTTGGCAAGGTTTTCGTCAGCGGGCAAAACTGGCGAAACTTTTTTCGTCTTCCGCAAATGTTTGCCGCCGAACCGACGCTACGGCTTTTATAACTCCGAGCGTGTCAAAATCCCGGGAAGTTTCCGATCCACTGCTATCTTGCACATACTGAACAGAAGGATAGCTCTGTTGTTGGAATTCAATGGTAATTAAGTTATCGCAAAACGAAATTCCCTTAATTCGCTGCGCGCAATGTAACTATCGCTCGGGAGTATTTATTTTGATGCTTATCGGTGTGTTAACTACCTCGAATTAAAGTTGCACATGCAGCTACGCCGCATTCTCGTTTAACTTCATCCGGCATCGAATCAAAAGCGCCGGAGGAAGTCTTGGTTAAAGGAGCGACATCTTATGCAACCCCATGCGTACCCGAATGGATGTTCATCCGATGCTGGAGCGAGAACTCTGATATGCACTAACAACCCCTCAAACTTGATTAAGGAAGGCCACCATGAAAATCCCCCAGAGTCATTTGTTCTTTTATGTGATTGCTATTCTCCTGTTTACTTTCTGTGATGTGAGCAGGGCACAGACGCCGGGACCTAACAATAATGTCATCTCTGGCACTACAGATCAGTACACCGGCGACCGATTTCTACAGCGCCAGAACGAGCCGACAATTGCCGTTTCGACGCGCAATCAGGATCACCAACTCGCGGCGTCGAATGATTATCGAACCGTTGACCTTGCCGGAGATTCAAGCATCGGGGCAACAGGCGAAGGATTGATGACAAGGTTCCTCGCAAAGCTCTTCGGTAAATCTAAATCATCTTCAACTCATGCGGCAAAGAAGGCCGAGGCCGAAGAAGAAGCATCGGCGGAGGCATGGATCGGCGTTTATCGTTCATTTGATCGTGGACATAAGCACCCGTGCAAAATTAGCTTCACCCATTGTATAAACCGGACGCTTGAAAACTTAGCAAAAACAATCGAAAACCATGTGCGGTACTCAACTGATGGTTTCATGTAATTTTGCACGGGTGCTTACATATGTCGGCGCGCTGTTGCCGGGCTATCCGCAGGATACTTCACCCGCCGGAACAAGTTCTCCGCTCTATGGCTTGAATGCCGCGAGCGATCCAGTGATGGCTTCGGCTCCGTCCGGCCAGTTTTACCTAGGCGGCCTTGCGTTTGATCGTGACGGCATTAGCCGAATTTTCGTGGCACGCTACACGGACAGAAATAACACTGAAGGCGGAGAAGACATTTTCTATGACTTCACCAAGATTATAGATTCCGGCTCGACCTCTTCAAACGGCGCATTTGCCGATAAGCCAGCTATTGCGTCAGACGTTCCGCGCGCACCGGGCGTATGCGGAAACGTTTATATGAGCTATACGATGTTTGACGGGCTGCAAGCAAACGGTCGTGTGCGAAGCAAATTACTCGTTGCACGCTCGACGGATTGCGGCGTCACATGGTCGCGCCCCTTTAAGGTCAACATGCCTTACATACGCAATCAGGGAAGCGCCATCGCCGTTGATCCGCGCAACGGCTGGGTCTACATCATCTGGCGCGACTTCTACGAAAACAACATGCTGCTGGTTAAATCAACCGACGGCGGACGCAGCTTCTCCCGTCCATTGCAGATTAACGGTGCGACGCCAATTCAACAGTTTGACCAGCCGACGCTCGACACTCCGAATAATACTTTTCGTAGCAACGGTTTTCCCACGATGACCGTTGACGGTGACGGACGCGTGCATGTCGCTTGGCAGGAGCGAGTGGATTCTTTCGGAGTGCCGAGCGCAATGGGAAGCCCGCGCATCATGCTGACGACTTCGATTGACGGCGGCGCACACTGGACGCCGCGCGGTGCCGTCGACAACGCGAACGGCGCAGGCCCACAGGTTATGCCCGCGCTTAGTGCCAGCCGCAAGAAGAGTAGCGCTTCCGCATCGCAACTCATGCTTCTTTATTATGACGGGCGCGCCAGCGGCGGCCTCGATCCGGCGACTAATTTCATCAGCGGCATAGAGCGTCAGGTTGATGTGCGCGTCGTCGAAGCAGATTCCTTTGACGCAGCGACGGGGCGTCCGACGTTCGGCCCCTCTGTTCAGGTATCGCAATATTCCATCAGCGCCGCAAACGGCAATATTGTCGAGACGGTGCCGGGCTATCCGGCAGTCAATCGTCCAAACTTGCCGATCTATAGAGGCGGCACCGCTCCCTTCCTCGGCGATTACAATTATTTAGTGCCAGCCGTGCAGTTTGTCCGAACTGAGACGGGTTGGCGTTGGGCGACGGACTACAACGTACCTGTCGCTAAAATTCCTGACACACCGCATATCGGCGTCTGGACGGACAACCGGGACATCTTCTTTCCCGGCACGCCCGCCAACATCAACGGCGATTACACGCAATATGCGCCGCCGGGAACAGGCCAACCCTCCTGCATTAATCCCGGATCGCGCAATGCCAATATCTATTCTTCGGAAATTACGCCGGGCGTCGTGGCGGGTTCCCCTGCGACCTTCAAGTCGCTCGGCACAATCCAGCGCGCCTTCGTCGTTTATGTAGAAAATCCCAACGGCGGTTCAAACAGTGGTTTCTTCCGCTTGAGCATGGCTGATGATGAAGCGAACGGAGTGGATGGATCGTTTCAACAATTGAGCAACGTCAACACCCTTGATGTGGAGATTCTGCCGCATTCGAGCATCACACGGACGGTTTACGTTACCTCCGCGAATCAGACCGCATCCGTTCGCGTTGACGTTAACCAGATTTCCGGCATCGGCGGAACTTTGATAAGCGGCGGGCGCAGCACAAGCATCGCGCTTAACTCAGACCCGACCAATCCGCAACTGAGCAATCCGCAATTGAGCAACACTGAATTGCACAATCCGCAACTCAGTAATCCGCAGTTAAGTAATCCGCAACTTTCCAATCCACAGCTCAGCAATCCGCAATTGAGCAATCCACAAATCAGCAATCCGCAGTTGAGCAACCCGCAACTCAGTAACACAGCATTCACGGATGGCGCGACGGTTTACAAAACCACAGACATGACGTGGACTGTGAAAAATGCGGGTAACACGACTTCAGCTTATAGTGCTCTGACAAACGTCGCCAACTATGATGCTTTGAGGAACAGCTATCGCTTTCAGTTAATTATCTATCGCACGTACCTGACACCGGCGGCGAATAATTGCGATACGATTCAGACGCCGCAGGACGAAGTCATCTCGAATATTCCAAATCCGCAACTAAGCAACCCGCAGCTTAGCAATGCAACTTTCTTTGCCGCTCCGTCAGATGCCGCGCCAACTACGACTAACGCTGCGATGACGATGGCGACGCTGGCAACTACGGCGACCGGCGGACAGGACGGCACAACTCAGGCTCCACGTCTTAAAGAAGAAATAAAAATTACCTTGCGCGCTTTTCAGATCGTGCAGCATCCGCCTGTGACTTTTGATCCGAACCTTGTCACGCAAGGTGTTTCCGCGCAGGCAGCAAACATCGTCAACGGCATAATTGATCCGATGCCACCCGCTGCCTTCTACGCGCCTGACTTGATTGTGTCTTCGGGCACGCCTACCGCGACGCCCTCAACAATTGTCGCCGGAGGCACTGTGCAATTGTCAGCATGGACGATCAAGAATCAAGGAACCGCTGATACTCATACGGCGAGCGGCATCATCGAAAATGGCTTTTATCTTTCGACTGATCCGACGATCACGCCGGGCGATGTTCGTCTTGACGGAAACCAAAACACGGATTCAGTTCTAAAGGCGGGCGAGCAGTTCAACTGGGGCGCGCCGACATTGACGATTCCGGCCAACACGCCGCCCGGAAACTATTACATAGGCATCCTCGTGGATGAAACCAATCACGCCACTGAATCGAACGAGACCAATAATTTCGTGAGCGTGCCGATCATTGTTACTGCTGCTGCGCCGCCTGCCTCGAACACGGTTATTGATTTTGAAACGTACCCGAACGGCACGCCCGCGTGTTCAAATTGTCCATTGACAAATGAATACGCCAGCCGTGGAGTCGTGTTCTCGTTTACCTCGAACATTACTCCTTTCACTAACGCGCAACTGTTCAACTCAAGCGGATATGATCCGGTTGGCGGCACTCTCAATCACAGCGTGACTTCGGCGGCAACACCCAACGGTGGATTTTATTCTGGAACCGTCACAATGGCTTTGGCCCCTTCGACGGCTAATACCATCGGGCCGAACAAAGTCACTTTCCGCTTGCGTGGGAACGATTCGATTCCGGTCTTCCCTGTGACGGCTTATGATGCGAATGGAGTGCCGCTTTCGCCTTCGACGATTACGCGGACAAACGTCTCGACCTACACTTCTGGAGGAGGTTTTACCTTCCGCGAGGAGACAGTTACCATCACAAGCCTGAGCGAAATCTCGCGCGTCGATGTCGATATGAACGGCTTTATCGTGCTAATCGACAATTTGCAACTTCAGCAAGTTTACTTCTAACTCAAAAGAGAAGGGCGGGCACTCGCTAAATGCCCGCCCTTCTCTTTTACATAAAACGTAAGTGCCTTCATTGTTATCTGCGCCGACTCGTTTGGGTGGCGAAGCTCAGTGCTGCGCTTATTCAGTAAGCGAAACGAAAGTATCCCAGCGAGTTTACTTCAGCGCATAAGCTATTGCTTGCTCCAAAGTCATCGCGCGTCCTTCCGCCCACGCCGGAGCAAAAATGCCTTCTCCTAACACATCACAGGCTTTCGTCACGATGCATTCATAGTTAGTACGTTTGGCAAGCGAGAGTGGAGCGCCGATGGCTTCGCGCAGTGATTCGACTGCTCCCAAGAGATGCGCCGCGCTCTCGTATTCGGTTTGATGGCAAGCTACTTCTCCGAGACTGTTGAGCGCGGCGGCGATGCCCAATTTGTCTCCTAATTTTTGATTCGTCAACAAACTCTCTTTGTGAAATTTCACGGCCTGTTCATAGTCACCTTGATACTGCGCTAACTCACCTAAATTATTAAGCGACGCCGCCGTGCCCTGACTATCACCAATCTCGCGTCGCAGCGTCAGGCTCTCCTGAAAAAGCTCTGCGGCGTGATCGTAAGCTCCCTGATACTGCGCGACTTCGCCCAGATTGCTGAGCGAGAAAGCGATACCCAGCTTATCTCCAAGCTCGCGTTTAATTTCAAGACTTTCATTGTGAAACGTCGTGGCCTGCTGATAGTCGCCGCGTAGTTGCGCGACTTCGCCCAAGTTGTTGAGCGACACACCGATGCCGCGTTTATCACCAAGTTCGCGCCGCAGCGCAAGGCTTTCAGCATACAACTTTGACGCGTCCTCATAATTGCCTTGTGAATAAGAGACGCTGCCGAGATTGTTAAGTGAGTTGGCGATGCCCCATTTGTCTTTGAGTTCCGCACGCAGCGCCAAGCTCTCCGCATACAACGCCGCCGAGCGTTCAAAATCGCCTTGTGAGTAAGCAAGGCTGCCAAGATTATTAAGCGAATTAGCGATTCCCGATTTATCATTCAATTCACGATAAAGAGCGAGGCTTTCTTGCAGGAAACAATCTTCCTGCTGGTACTCGCCCTGCGCGCCAGCGAGCAGTGCCGCCCCGTTGATCGCCTTCGCACGCACCGCCAACGGCGCATTCGTATTTCCAGAGAGAGCTGAAAACTCTTCGAGCAATCCGCGTCCCTCACTAAGATGGCCTCGCACATCCCAGAAGCGCCAGATTGATCCGGCAACGCGCAATCCTGTTTCAACTTCAACATTTTCTTTTGCCCAGCGAAGCGCCGCTCTTAAATTGTCATGCTCCAGCTCTAGTTGACGGAGTGATGCGGCCTGCCGCGCTCCTGTAAGTTCCGGCTCCAGTGTTTCCACTAGGTCTAGAAAAAAGGCCGCATGTTGTCGTCCCGTTGCAACCTTCTCGTCATTCTCCGCAAGACATTCAAGGCCATACTCCCGAATCGTTTCCAGCATCGAAAATCTTGATTCGCCGTCTGCTAATTCCTTTTGCCGGATCAGACTCTTGTTTAGCAACGACTCGATCCCGTCCAGAACATCAAGCTCAAGATCGTCCATCCCGCCGCAGATCGCCTCAACCGCTTCGATGGTGCAGCCGCCGACAAAAATAGAGAGCCGCCTGAAAAGAGTTCTTTCGCTTTCGGTCAGCAAATCGTAGCTCCAAGCCACTGCGCCGCGCATCGTTTGCTGTCGTGCCGGTAAGTCCTGCGCGCCGCCGGTCAATAGCTTGAATCTGCTTTCCAAGCGTCCGAGAATAGCCTGCGGTGAAATCAACTTGATGCGTGCGGCGGCCAACTCAATAGCCAGCGGCAAGCCGTCAAGTCGCGCACAAATTCCGGCGACGGCTCTCGCATTATCATCAGTCAGTGTAAAGTTTGACTTGACGGCAACCGCCCTTTGAACAAATAACTTGACGGCGGCGTTTTGCGAGAGAACTGCGACGGGTGGCAATTGCTTGAGATCAGGCGCAACGAGCGGTTCGACGGCGAACTCGTGCTCACTCGTGAGATGCAGTACGGCCTGACTCGTCACTAACATTTTCAGTTTTGGAGAAGCCGCGAGCAGTTCGGCCAGAAGCGGCGCTGCCGTTAACACTTGCTCGAAGTTGTCTATGACAATCAGCATACGCTTATCACGCAGGTGCGCTTTCAAATCTTCGAGCAAGCCTGTGCCACCGGATTCTTTGATTCCAAGTGTTTGGGCGATGGTCGAGACAACCAGATTCGCGTCGCTGATCGGAGAGAGCGATGCGAAGAATACGCCGTCTTCAAAATCGCGGAGCAAATTCGCTCCAACTGTCAGCGCCAGACGTGTCTTACCAGTGCCGCCCGGCCCCGTCAGCGTCAGCAAACGAATCGTTTGCTGTTGCAAGAGTTTCTTGATGGCAGCAATTTCAGCTTCACGTCCGATGAGCGGTGTCAATTGCGTCGTCAAATTACCGGGACGCGAAATCTGTGTCTCGAATGGCGACGCATTGACAAGAAGAGTGCTGTCTGTTTCGCTGCCTATCGCTTGCGGTTGAACGGCGCTGTTTAATGGCTGTTGTGCGTTGGCTCCCAACCGTGCCGCAAATTCAAGCTCCTGCTTCAGATTCTTCAGCTCAGCCGCCATATCGTTGATCGTCTGATACCGTTCTTCCTTAACCTTATTGAGAGCTTTCTCGACGATGCGCTGGAGGTCAGCCGGGATTTCTCGTGAGTAGCTTGCCAATGGAATAGGCGGCTTCTCTAGGATCGCAACGATGATGTCCATCATGGTTGTGCCACGAAACGGAAGATTGCCCGCCGCCATTTCATAGAGCACTACTCCCAAGCTCCAGATGTCAGTGCGTGGATCAACGGCCAGCCCGCGCGCCTGCTCTGGTGACATGTAATTAACAGTGCCTATTATCTGTCCGCGCTCTGTCTCAAACAGCTTTTGCGTGGCAGCTTCGGGATCGTTGTCGGTAGCTGGTGAAGAATGCCCGGTTAGCTTGGCGATACCAAAATCCAAAACTTTAACGTAACCATCACGCCGTACCATGATATTGTCGGGCTTGATATCACGATGGACGATTCCCGCCCCATGCGCTGCTGCGAGAGCGGAAGAAACTTGAATCGCGACATCAAGCATTTCGCTCACAGTCATCGCGGCGCTTTTCGCGCGCTGGCGCAGCGTCACACCATCAATAAACTCTGTGGCGATGAAATGCGTATCATCTTCCAGACCTATTTCATAAATGGTCAGGATGTTCGGATGATTAAGGGCTGAAACGGCGCGCGCTTCTCGCTTAAAGCGTCCAAGCAGGTCTGCGTTATCAGTAAACTCTGGAAGCAGTAATTTAAGGGCGACCTGACGATCTAATCGTGTATCACGCGCGAGATACACTTCGCCCATACCACCCGCTCCGATGGGCGAACGTATTTCATAACCGCCAAGACGTGTACCGGCAGCAATTCCCACAGCTTTTAGCGAAATCTCTAATGCGACATCTGCGAATTTAGGCCAACAGTATTATCACAGAAATAAACATGATGATGGTAGCTGTCTTCAGCGATGCGCACTAGAGTTTCGTAAATGTAACGAATAGCAATTATTCGCCAACGTGCATGTTTCGGCAGCGTTGGAAGTTACATTACCCTTGCGTTTCGTGAGGCGCTTGTTTGATCGGCAATATGTTAAGATTAAAAATAACGTGCGGTTATAGCACCTTAAAATTCAACTTTGCGGAATAAGGAACGATGAAAGTTTTACTTGCGGACGAATACGGTTTTTGTTTTGGTGTCGAGCGCGCCGTTGAAATGGTCGAAAACGCGGTCAGCGAGGGCGCGAAGGTACGCGGACTCGGCGCTTTGATTCATAACGCGCAAGAGATGCAGCGGCTTGAAACAAAAGGCGTGGCGACGATCAACGCGCCCGAAGACGTGACGCCGGACGCCACGGCTGTGATTCGCGCGCATGGCGTAACGCCGCAAGTGCAACGCGAATTGCAGGAACGCGCCGCGCATGTGATAGACGCGACGTGCCCGTTCGTCACCAAAGTGCAAAAGCTCGCCGAGCGCGCCGCCAAGCAAGGCCGCGACATAGTGCTTGTCGGCAACCCGGATCACCCGGAGATGATCGGCGTCGTTGGCTACGCGCCGGATAATACGCACGTCGTCCGCGACGCCAGCGAAGTCGCCAACTTGCCGCCGCTTCATGCGCCGCTCGTCGTTTCGCAGACAACGATCAAGCTGCAAACTTTCCTCGACGCCGCCGAAGCTGTGCGCGGAAAAGCCGACGCCGAACCGCAAATTGTCAACACGATCTGCTCTGCGACGCGTGACAGGCAGGACGCGGCGCGTGCGCTTGCCGGACACGTCGAAGCCTTTTATGTGATCGGCGGACGCCATTCATCCAACAGCGTCAAACTCCTCGCCGTCTGCCAGGAGCAATGTGTAAAAAGTTTTCTGATCGAAACGCCGGATGAAATTAACGTAGACGATCTCGCGGGCGTCGAACGTGTTGGCGTCACCGCCGGAGCCTCCACGCCGAAATGGTTGATCGATCAAATCGTCGAGAAACTGCGCGCCATCGGTGAAGACTCAACTTTGTGGCAAGTGTGAGTTATACAGGCAGGAGAATCTAAAGCCGGAATCGAGCGGCAGATTTATAAGTCGCTATCGTCAATTCCTGCCAACTTCATCAACTGATAAGCAGCCTTCAGTCGCTTCATAAAGATTCTGGAGCAATTCCTCAAAAGTTTCGCCTTGCGTAGCACAACCGGGAATAGCCGGGATTTCCGCCTAAAAGCCGCCTTCTTCTGCTTGATGCACGATAACTTTAAGTTTTATATCTCACATTGATAAAGGTTTAAGCTCTTTTTCTTTCCCTAATCTTCAACTCCGGGTGACGCGCGAGGAAGCCGCCGCGCTTCATTCGATAGCGCCCGGGCTTGAGCCGCGCTTCTTCTTCAACACCCGCCGCGCGCTCCCGGCGATAGTCATCTTCCGAGACTTCGATAGTCACGCTTTCGCCATCGCTCTCGACAACATTGAAAGCGAAAGCATCATCGGTTTCATGATGTTTGCTCATAATGCTTCCTGCTCTTTCTTGACTGCTTTGCGTGCGGAAATGATTCTCACCACATTTTACTGACGCGTAGCTTAGACAACAAAAAGTAGCCGACGGCTCGATAGGCTATGATAAAGAAGCGGCTTTCATCCGTTGAGTGCTCAGTGTCATAGCCTTCCAGCGCGCCCGGGTCATAAAAGACTTCCGTCGCCTCTCCAAAGCTGACACCATGCTTCTCCAAATTGCCGATAGCTTTTTCATCATCCCACTCGAATCTCACTGGCGGCCTTTCTTCATCGCTTCATAATTGCGCAGACGCCGCCGCGCAACCTTAAAACTAATCCCCAGACGATCAGCGACTTGCTGCAACCGTTCGCGCCGCTCGCCCTTAAACTCTTCAAAGAGTGTGTAGACCTCGACCCACGTCTGGATTACTTCAGGTGTGGCCTGACTGCCAACATCTTTCACTTTTTACCCTTTCTACTTTTGACAGGAGATTGCTTTGGCTTGATTGTTACTTCCAAAACATCTTTGAAGGCTTTACCTAAGATTATCGTTGGCGAATAGCCACCCGGCGTCGTGGGCGTGTGTTCCTCGATAATCAAACCGAGTTCTTTGCTTCGGCGCTTGAACTTTTCAATCTCATCCGGTGCGTTCATTTCTTGCCTTTCTTCAAAGTGCCGGATCGCTTGCTGCGGCCTCTGCGCCTTTCTTATCGGCAGCGTAGACCCGGCTATCAGTGGAGTTCATATAGAAGGACTTCAACCCTGTGAATCCATACTCTTTCGGCGTTGCGGTCGCTTCAAAGGATGAGCCGGAGGTAACTTTCACCTCGAATCTGTAGCCTCTGTTCTCTCCGCTGCTGATATTTGAATTGATGGCTTGAGAGTCAATCAACTGTTTGAGAGTGCCGTAGCTACCCTCTCCGGTTGTGGCCTGATAGTTTGTTTCAGCTGAAGCGATAGCCCGCAATTGAGAAATCGCGGCGAGTTCATTAGCCGCCATCGTCGGCCCGTTGCCGGTGGGCGTTGGCTGGCTCGTAGTGTGCGCGCAGGCAGCGATCAGCAATGATATTGCGAGAATCAAACCTGTGCGGCCATTTCTCAATGCTGCGTTCTCTCTACTCATCTTTTATCCTTTTTCTTACACGTGAGAGCGCTATAAAGGATTTAAGGTTGTACACCACCCGTGCCGTTACTGCCCTGCGCAAGCCGTTCAACCGTCGAAGCTAAATCGCGCACAGTGTTACGCAAGGACGCATTGACCTCGCCCTGCGCTTCGATCTGCTTTAAGACTATTTGGATAAATTCAGTTTGTGATTCGGCATGAATTTCCAACCGATGATTGGTCTGCTCAATCTGGCGATTGGTCTGCTCGATTTGCCGGTTTGTTTTTTCTAATTGCGTCTCAAAGGTAGCCTGATTATTAAGCAGGGTTTCAATCGCTCTTTCTACTTCTTCATTCGTCATAACTTCAATCCGTGCTAAATTCGCTCCCTGATAATCATTTCAGAGAAAGGCTCACCCATGACTTCAATCGGCTCAAAGTCATCGTCCACGTCATTCGCCGCCGAAGTGTCGGGGAGCGTGATAATGCCTTCGGCTGCCATCTCGCGCTCGAGCGCATCTTCTAGTTCGTCTTCCGTCGGGGAAGAGGGAACTATTACATCTAATTTCTCGCGCAGAAGCCTTTGTTCATTCGGCGGGAGATGCAGAACCTCTTCAATGATTTTGTCTAATGTGGTGCTCGTTTCTCATTGCCTTTCTCATCCGATCATAAATCACTATCCGGCTAGGTCATTCAGGCAGGTGTGTTCTTCTTCTTCACGGCATTCAGTTTAGCCAAGAATCCCTGATAAACCTCAAACACAATTTGCTGATCCGCCTCTGGTGTTCTGACAGGGATTCCGAAGTTCGCAGATGATGAGTTGATTGCCAGAAATTGAAAGTAAGCAACGGTCAGGTTGCTGGCAATGAGTTGCTTTGTGTCTTCATTCATCTTTTGCTGTCTTTGTCTGCTCCTAACGGCGGCGGAATCCCTTCGCCGGATGCCGCCAAGTTCTTCACGACCGAATCCACTACGCTTCTGAGTGCACGCAAGCTGCCACCGCGACTATTTCCGTGTGCTGCTAGGGAAGGAAATTCGGCGACGCGGGCGATGAATGCCCGATCCTCTGGCGACCACACGGCCTCATACGTGTAATCGAAGACGCTCACTTCCGGCTCCGCTTCGTGGTGACTTTCTCTGCGGCTGCTTTGTTGGCTGTGGATGATTTACCGGGCGGCCTGCCGCCGGGTTCCGGCTTGAAATTAGCCAACACGTTACGACTGATAAACCGCTTCCCGGCAATTTCAACTGTCTCTAATCGCCCCTGTCGAACGAGATAGTTGATTGCTTGCCGCGTCGTGCCTCTTTCGTCTGCCGCCTGCGTCACCGTTAGCAGTTCGCTAGGGTTAATACTCTTTGTCATGCGGCAAATTAAAACATGGATTATTCCAAATGACAAGGCTTTTCTCTGCCGTGAAAATAGTTTGCGAATGCGAAAGGGTAACGGTAGAAGAGTTGCGCGCGGCGACCGGCTCGAAAACTTTCTGTTTTCCGCCACAGGCACACAATAGGCACACTCACCGCTTTTCTTTATCCCGTAACTACTCTTTTTTCCAATGGGATAATAGCTGGTAGTCCTTTGTGTTGCCAGCATCGCCCCGTGCCGCGCACACGGCGCGAGCAAGGCGTGCCTTTCTGTGTGCGCGCGCCGCAGATGGAAACGATTTCGTTCGGGTCTGTCAGGCGCTCGCCCGCCGCTCCGTGTCTGGCTTTAGCGAATTCGGAGTTGGAGTTTGATGACGCGTTTGACTTCTGTTCGGCCTCAACGGAGGACACAGTTTCTTTCGATGTCACGACCGGAGGCGATGCTTCTCTGGTTTCTTTGATTAAGTGATTGTTGTTGCGCTCAACGACGAGCGGCGGTGGAGCGTTGGATGAATTATGCGCGAGGCGTCCGGCGGCGAGGCCTGTGCCGAAGACGATGACGGCGGGGATGAGTGGCGCGACGATCCTTTCCTTACGAAAGCGTGGCGCGCATGTCTGGCAAAAACGTCTGCTTGTCCAGAGATGCCACTTCGCTCGCACGACTTGTTCGCCGCACGCTGCGCAGAAATTTGGTTTATACATGGTGAGAAAACTCCTGCGCCGTATTGCGACGCATTAATCTGAAAGGCAATTTGTGAGAAGCGCTTGCTTTCTAAAACAATCGAGGCAGACAGCGTTTTAGAACGCCTGCAAAGTAGAATATTGAGAGGCGCATTATAAGGTAAAAGGAAAAGCGGCGAAAGCTATTCATCCGCACGTTGCGTGGGCGGGACAAGTTGCACGGACGGCACAAAGAATGTTATAGTCTTTTCACTTCCGAAACTTGAAAACGCTGTTCTTCCTGTGCGCTCGTTTCACACGAACGGATGTGATAGCTGGTGCCGGGCATCAAGCCTGATGCGCTTAAAACTTTATTGCAATCGCTACGCGCACTTCAAAGACGCGCTCGTTTGTTCGGTGAATTGTCTTTACCGCACGCGCTGTCGGGATTTTGCGCTTTACTACGACGAGCATCGCACGGACGTTGATGCGTTAGTCGAAAACTATTTCGCGGAGCGGGCTTCTCCCAAAAAGTCTGCTTCGCCCGTGCAAACGCGCGTGAGTTTGCCTGCGCCCGTCGCGGCGGACATGCGCACGCTTATTCGATTGGAGGTCAAAAGAGAAATGGCGGAACCCGCATACATCTGGATTAGCAAAGACGATCAAGCCGAACTGCTTGAATTAGACGAAGTCATCAAACGTGCCGAACGCGGCGCGAAGGCCAAGCATATCTTTAAGGTCGCGCAAGAAATGGAGTTACGTTTTCAACTCGTGCCGCGCAAACGCATTGACAAAATCAAACGCACGGCAGCAGCCGAAGCCGCCAGCGAGCAAGGCCGCGCCGCTGCCCGCCGCACACGCAATCTGCGTCCCGTTGAAGCGCCCGCCTCGACAAACGCCGCCGCGCCAAGTGAATCCCCCATCGCGGCGAACGCTTCGCAGCCACCGCGCCGCACACGCACACGAATCGCCAAAGCCGTCGGCGAATAAGAAGAACGCGAAGAACACATTGCTATCTATGTAGGGGCGGCGTAATTTTCACGCGCTGCCCCTACACGCACGAAGCAACCCGCCGTTCATCGAATGCGTCCGAAGAAACGCTCCGCGCCCGTGCGTAAAATCCGCTTGCATTGTAAAATAACGGGAAATTTTCCACTGCGCGATGCGCTTGATAGTTATTCGTGTTTAGATTTTCAAAATGAACTGCTTTCATTTCTCCACCATATCATTCTTCCGCAAAACGCTTCCTCTTCAATTCGCTTCGCTCGTGTTGCTCTGCCTCTGCGCGTCGCAAGCCTTTGCGCAGGAACAGGACGAACTGCCGATCCGCATCGAATCGAATCTAGTGCAACTCAACGTCGGCGTCGCAGACTCACAGGGACGCCCCGTGACGAATCTTGCGCGCAATGATTTCGCCGTCTACGAAGACAACGTGCGCCAACAGATCGTCAACTTCGAGCCTGTGCAAAATCCTTTCAGTCTTGTCTTGTTACTCGATATGTCAGGCTCGACGCTCACATTTCGCACGCAACTCAAACAGTCCGCCTTGCGCTTTATTGAATCGCTCGGCCCGGATGATCGCGTCGCGGTGATCGCCTTCAACGAAAAGATGAAGATGCTCACAACCTTTACCGCCGACCGTAGAAAAATTGCCTATGCGATAGACATTGCGGACGGGCGTGGTGAAACGCAGTTCTATAAAGCGCTCGACTACGCGCTCGACAAGCTCAATTCTGAAAAGCAGCGCCGCAAAGCCATCGTCGTCATGACAGATGGTATTGACTCTAACTTGCGCCGCGCAGACCGCGAACTCGTATCACGCGCGCAAACAAACGAACAGGCCATCGCCTCTATCAACCCCGCCGCTAATCCGACCATCAACGCCGTGCTCAAGGCCGCTGATCGCCAGAACGTTACTATCTATCCGCTCGCGTTGCCGTCCGGCGATGTCAAACGCATTCCGCTGCCTGACCCGACGCAAATAGCGATTTACAAATCGGCGCAAGTGCGCCTGCAAACGCTCGCTGATCGAACGGGCGGGCGTCTCAACCAGATCAACCGGCTCGACCAACTGGCGCGCATCTACGCCGAAGTCGCCGCCGAACTGCGCACGCTCTACACGATTGCTTATCAGCCGCCCGCCTCGCGCCCACGCGACGGAAGTTTCCGCACGATACGCATCGAAGTTACGCACCCTGAACTGATCGCCCGCACGCGTCCCGGCTACTACGCGCGATAAATCAAAAGTCTCAGACGTTTGAGAACAAAATCGGTGCGTCCCACTGCTTAAACCTTCGCTTGACACTCGCCCGCCGCGTCCGTATATTTCTATGTCCGCCTTGACTCAAGGGATTGCACCCGTAGCTCAGCTGGATAGAGTACTTGACTACGAATCAAGGGGTCGCAAGTTCGAATCTTGCCGGGTGCATCATTTCTTCATAACCGTAAACTGAATTCAGCGCATACGCTCGGTCACAAATAATTTTATGAAACGCATCCTCGCAGTCGCGTCGCTTGTCGTCTTATTAACCACGCAGCTTGCTCTTCCCGTCCAAGCGGCGGCGGGCGGCTCGCTGAACTATACGGCGCTCGGCGATTCGCTCGCTTACGGCATTCTGGATTTGAGCCGTGGCGGTTACGTGCCGCGTTACGCAAGCTATGTCCAGACCGACACAGGATCAACTGTTCTCCTGAACAATCTAGGACGAAACGGTTGGACGAGCACTCAACTGCTGAACGCCCTGCGGACAGACATGACCTTTCGTAATTCGCTTGCCAATTCGCAGGTCATCACGTTTGACATCGGCGGCAATGATTTTCTGCGCATCAGGGATAGCTACCAGAGCGGCACGTGCGGCGGCGCGGATAATCAAGATTGCATCAGGAGCACCGTCGCGACCTTCAAAGCGAATTGGAGCGCCATCATCGCGGAAATACTCGCATTGCGCAGCACCAGCAACACTGTAATTCGCACGATGGACATTTACAATCCCTTCGTCAAACAGTTTCCGG
>JAABUR0100000304.1_pt1 | contig 112526 bp, 108 predicted proteins | sample 5560091 | NCBI WGS metagenome assembly JAABUR01 (sample SAMN10711879, study PRJNA513375) | rock metagenome | isolation source: Antarctica rocks | place: Antarctica: Victoria Land, University Valley sud | reverse complement strand
CGCGCAGTGGAGGTGGGTCCGTTCAGCCTGGTGACCAGGGTGACAAGAGCCCGGTGACAGGAGACTGTCACGCCGGGATCTGAGGGAGCCGGAGGGTGAAACTCCCTCCGGCTACCCGACCCTGGGTAGGGGTCGAGGTCTCCCGAAGATGGAGGTTCTGACTCTGCCCATCTGGAAGACCTCGACATGTCTAACGCTGCGAGACGGCGAGGCCTCATCGGGCCGGGTGGCGCGATGGGGCAGGTGCGCCAGTGAGCAGGTCGATGGCCTGCCGGGTCAGGGCGTTGACCTCGTTGACGTCGAGGTAGCCATTGTCCCTGCTCACGCGCCTTGACCGAGGTTGATCATGAGTCCACCGTCCATGACGTAGGACGCGCCGGTTACGTAGTCTGCGTCCGAGGAGGCGAGAAAGACGGCGAGCTTGGCGATCTCGGCGGGCTGGGCGGCGCGCTTCCAGGGAATGCTCTGCACCTGCTCCTCGAGCAGCTTCGGGTCGTCGATCGCGGCCTGGTTGAACGGGGTGAGCACCATTCCCGGAGCCAGGCTGTTGACGTTGATGTGGTGTGGCGCGAGTTCGAGCGCGAGGGTGCGGGTGAGCATGCGAATCGCGCCTTTGGAGCAGTCGTAGTCCGAGCCGCCGGCGTTGGGATTGTCGGCGTGCACGGACGAGACATTGATGATCTTGCCGGGCTCGCCGGCGGCGAGGCGTAGCTGGATGAAGCGGCGCGCGCAGAAGAAGTAGCCGTACACGTTGGTGCGGATCGCCCTGTCCCACACGGCGGTCGACAGCTCGGCGACGGGCGTGCCGGAGGCGTCGACGCCGGCGCTGTTCATCAGGATGTCCAGCGAACCGAACGCGGTTACGGCCTCGTCGAACAGGCGGCTCACCTGGTCCTCGTCGCTGACGTCGGCCTGCACGACAACGGCGCGCCGCCCGGCGGCTTCGACTTCAGCCTTGGTGTGGGATGCGCCCTGCTCGTCGTGCAGGTAGTGCACGACGAGGTCGGCGCCTTCCCGCGCGAACTCGATCGCCGTCGCCTGCCCGATGCCGGAGTCCGATCCGGTGATCAGGGCGGTCTTGCCGGCAAGTCTGCCCGGTGTTGTTCCGTTAGTCGTCACGGTGCTCCTTCGGTGAATCGCCGAAATCGGCGGATGGGTGGGCGATGCGCCAGGCGGCGTTGATCAGTCCGACGTGGGAGAAAGCCTGGGGCACGTTGCCCAACTGCTCGCCACTGGTCTGGTCGGCTTGTTCGGACAGCAGCCCGAGGTCGTTGGTGTAGGAGGTCGCTCGGCGAAAGACGTCCTCGGCCCGTTCGGACTGCCCGCCCAGCGCCAAGCACTCCACGAGCCAGTAGGTGCAGATCAGGAAGCCGTTCGGTTCAGCCGACCATCGTCGGACGAGCCCGCCTGCGCCGAGCTGCTGGTGGATGGCGTCGATGGTGGCCCGCATGCGGTCGTCGGACGCGGACAGGAAGCCGACGAGCGGCAGGATGAGCACCGAGGCGTCCAGATCGTCCGAGCCGAAGGCGCCGGCGTAGGCGCCCCGCGATTCGCTCCAGGCCCGGTCCAACACGGCGGCGTGCACCTGGTCGCGGGCGGCGACCCAGCGCGCCACGGCGTCGGGGTTGGCGGCGATGCGCGGGGCAAGTTTGACAGCCCGGTCCAGTGCGACCCAGCACATGACCTTCGAGGAGGTGTAGTGACGCACGGCGTCGCGAGTCTCCCACATGCCGGCGTCAGGTTGCGACCACGCCTGCGCTGCTCGGTCGGCGAAGGTGACCAGCAGGTGCTGCACAGGGCTGTCGAGATCGCCGAGAGAATGGCGCAGAATGTGCGCGGCGTCGAGGACCTCACCGAGGACGTCGAGCTGCTTCTGCTGCCAGGCTTGATTGCCGACCCGTACCGGTTGACTACCGCGGTAGCCAGAGAGGTTCGGAAGCTCGCGTTCGGTGAGGTCACGTTCACCCTCGACGCCGTACATGATCTGCACCAGTTCATCGCCGAGGTGCCCGGCAGCGTTGGCGAACCAGCTGAACAGGCGGCCCGGCTCGTGGGGACAGGCGGCGAGCCACAGCGAGCGGATGGTGAGGCTGAGGTCGCGCAGCCAGGCGAAGCGGTAGTCGAAGTTGAGCTCGCCACCCATCACCTCGGGCAGGGAGGTGGTCGCTGCGGCGACCACGGCACCGGACGGTTGAAAGGTGAGCCCCTGCAACACCAGCGAGCTCCGCCGCACCTCGGCCGGAAACGCGCCGTCGTATCTGGTGTGCTGGCCCGCCCAGGACTGCCATGCCGCGATCGTGTCGTCGGTGGTTGGCTGGGTCGTGTCCTCGAACGGCCCCCGCCGCGCGGGCGGCGGTTCGAAGGACGGGGCGTAAGCAACTCGGAGCTCGACCGTCTGCCCAGCCGACACGTCGAAGGTGGTGAGGGCGAGACCGTCCCCGCACTCCCAGGTCACCGGCCCGGAACACGACAATCGAACCGGGCCGCCACGTGCCTCCACGCCCGCACTGGTGACCCGAAGATGCGGCTGGGTCCGGCCGTACTCCATCCGCGGCGCGAACTCGCTGCGCATCTGCACCGAGCCATCCAGACCCTCGACGCGGCGCAGCAGGATGCGCGGGCTACGCAATCCGATCTCATGGCCCCGGGCACCGTGCTCCAGGGCCAGTGTGTCGGTGACCGTCGCCGTGCCGGTCGCCGTGACGAACCGGGTGCACAACACGAGGGTGTCCTCGAGGTAGCGCCGCGTTGATTCGAAGGTCCCGGTCGGGTGCAGCGTCCAATGACCAGCGTCGGGGCCCAGCAGTCGCCCGAACACCGACGGCGAGTCGAACCGCGGCACGCACCACCAGTCGATCGAACCGTCCCGATCGACCAGCGCCGCCGAGGCGCAATCGGACAGAAAACCGTAGTCACTTATGACTGGTTGCCGCCAGGGATCAACCGATTGCGCCACGATTCATATCCCTTCGGACCTCACACTAGCCGGTGTTGACGGGTCAGGAGAAGAAGTGCGTCACCGGACGGGGAACCAACTCCCCATCGACGATTACGTCGACCTTCTCGTTGTAGAACGCGATCAGCCCGACGATCGGCAGGAGCTGACGAGTCGGGAAGGCGTATGCCCAAGCCAGGTCCGCATGGACACTCGCCTCGACGGCGACAGACCAATAGCTGCTGGTGTTTCCCTTGTACGGACACGAAGACACCGAGTCGGTGGGCACCAGATGCTCGAAGTTCACCGCTTCCCGGTCGAAGTAGTACCGGGTCGGGAGACCCGTCTCGAACACCATCACCGGCGCGCTCGACTCGGCCAGCACGACGCCATCGAGTTCGATCCGCACCGTGCGGGTCGATCGCAGCGCATCGACTCGGGTGTAGGGGTTTCGCGGATGGACGAAAACCTCCTCGTCCTCCTCGAACCAGGAGTCGAGCGCATCCCACTCGAAACGCACGGTTCCCGCCAGCCCACTGAGCGCATTGACCGTGTAGACGTGCGCGGCACCGGGACGGGAGGTGCCGCGCACCCGCAGCGCGTGGCGCCGTGCCGATCCCCGCCCGAGCTCTTCCGGGTGCTGCTCGTCGACGAGCACGTCCGGTCGCACATCCTCGAGCGGGATGTAGTACTGCGGGTAATTTGGCCACTCCCACACGTAGAGCGCGCGGACGGTGTCGAGCACGGTGGTTCCGCCAAGGGTCGCGCCAATGCGGCGCGGAACCGCCTCGATGTGATTGAGCGGCGCGATCATCTGCGGGTAGTCCGAGATCGTCCGAGTCGTCTGCACTGATGCTCCTCGAGCTTCGGCATGGTGGGGGTGATCACCCGTCACGACGTTAGCGTCTCCGGAGCCGCGCCGCCTTACCGCGGCAATCCTTACCGTCCGGGTGCGAGACCGCAGTTCAGACTGTCGATTCCCGTACAGCGGCGAGCAGCCCGTCGAAGTCAGCGCCGCACGGCTCACACGCCCGAAGGTGTGCCGCCACGCCGGGGTACCACTCGTGGGCTCGGTTGCCAGCCGCGACCAGCTCGACGTACACGTGCAGAATCTGCAGCGCCTCGTCGCAACCCACGTCACGGGCGTCGGTCTGCAGGAACCGTTGCAGGGGCGGTCGGATCCGTCATCAACGCCTCGACTCGTCGGTAAGGATCGGCTCGTCCAGGAGTGAGGGTCAAGGGCGTCAGCCGTGCTGCCGGGTCACCATTCTCACTGACCACGACCGCGGTGTTGGCGCGTGCGTTGAGGGGGTCCGGGTGGCGGCAGTACGCCACCGAGCCCAACCTGCGGTAGGGCGTTTTACCGGGTGAGCCGGGCGTTGTCGGCGGTGACCCACACCTCGTGGATGCGACCGTCCTGGATGCGGTACAGCGCGAACTCGTCGCTCGTGACCACGGTCCCGTCGCGGGGCGCGGCGTGGAAGGGCCCGCGCCTGGTACCGCTGTCGCGCAAGTGCACGGCCAACCACGGCGTCTCAAAGACGGTTCGCTGCACCCGCCAGCGATAGTCCGGGAACGTGTCGTCCAGCTGGGCGAAGTCCTCGACGTACTCCTCAGGGCTCTTCTTCTCACCGTTGACGACGACCTCGTCGGCGATGAACGGGCGGAGCTCGGCCCGGCGTGACGGTTGCAACACACGCCGGGTAGGCGCAGTACATGTATCAGCGCCTCATCACGACTAGGAACTCACTCGGCGAGTTTCCCGCATGGTGGGCGGTATGAGCCTTGCGCTACTCGCCCCTGGCTCGCGCCAACGCGGACGTTCCCTATGGACCCCATGCGGTCGATCCGCTGCCCGTGGACGCCCGTGGACGTCGCCGGTTAGCCCTCGGTTAGCCCTAGGCTACCCCAGGTTAGTGGGCGGAGTGCAGCACCTCGAGCCCATGAGCGACCCCGCGACACCAGCGCTCGATGGTCAAGGCGTCAGGCTGGTGGATGGTCCGTAGCTCGGCCATCAACTTGGCCCACAGCTCCGGGCCGAACGCTGCAAGTAGCTCTACCCCGCACCCGCAGCCGCTGTGTGGCCGGTCGGTGGTGCAGGCCCCACTCGCCGAGTCCTGTTGGGCAAAGACAGGCGCGAGATGGATCGATGCCTCGGTCAGGTTGTAGGCAGCTCGACGTCCCGGCCCGCGTCCTCACGGGTCAGGACACGAGTCAGTGCTTCTTGAACGAGGAACTCTCTTCTCACCCTCGCGAAGGAGATAGGAGGTTGATGTCAGCGGGAATCCGGTTCAGGCCCAGGGAGGCCGGGCGAGCTCGCCGGCCTCCCAGGGTTCTGCTGGGTGGGACCTCCCCCCACGGGGGTCACACCCGGTGAGCGCGTTGCCCGAACAACACGCGAGGACGTGGATAAGCCAGTCAGTCGACCTTGAGGCTGCGGTCGCCGTAGATGGGAAACGCCGACGGGCGACGGCGGGCGAAGACGACCTGGATGACGAGCTTGATCCAGTCAATGCCGGTGGTGTCGCCCGACGCCGAACAGGCGCGGGCGATCAGTTGCAGGTCCGGGATGGCCCGCAATCGACCAGAACGTTTCTCGACCGCTCGCCAAAAGAGCAACATTCGGGTACGCGGTGGGACCGCGCCCGCCATGTCTTATCCGCCGAAGACCTCACGGCAGGCCTCAGCTATCTCGATGAGAGGGAGTTATCGTCCGCGCCCGCCCAAATCGCGGGGAGCGTGGCTCGGTCGAGGTTTGACTGGATGCCGTCAGCACGTCGGCTGGCTTAGGGAGCGTCCAACACCGTGTGCCGGAGCGGGGCCCACCTCGAAGCCGACGCTAGCGGAGTTCGTCGACGTCGAGACCCGGCCGGGCACGGTGCAGGCGAGCGGCGTGACGCAAGACCCCCATTAGCCCGAATACCGTTCAGTTAGCAGGCTGCATAGGGTATTGGGGTGGGTGTTGGGGTTGGGGCCAGGCGGCGTGGTGGGCGCGTTTGACGTGCCACTCGGCATTTTGCGCTTGATGACGCGGGCCGCGGCCCGGGGGCGTCGGGCGGGGTTGAGCCGCCGCAGGAGTCGGCGCAGGAAGATCACCCATCCGGGACCTTCCCGGTCACGGTGCCGGTCAGGGGGGAAAAGCGCCCGGTTGGGCGATGGTCTGACGGGTGATCCGTAACGCGGCGACGAAGCTGACCCGGTCGGGATCGTGCCCGGCGTGCGTAGCGGCGTCGGCCATCAGGGACCGGATGGCGTAGTGGCAGCACAGGTGTCCCCAGATCTCCTGCAGGACCAGGTCCGGGGACTTGCTGCGCAGCACCGTGCGCGGCCCGCGTTGGTGGGTTTTCAGCTCGTCGAAGGCCAGCTCGATCTCCCAACGCTCCGCGTAGGCGGCGGCCAGGTCCTCGGCGGGGGCCTCGTGCGGGTCGAGCAGCGTGGTGAACAGCCGGTAGGTGGCCGCGTTCTGCCGCCCGTCGTCGATGCGGTAGTCGATGACCCGCACCAGCATCGGCTCCTGCCGGCGGGCCGCGGCGGGGGTGGCTCGGCGCAGGTGCGCCAGCCAGGACCCGTCGTCCAGGTCGCGCAGGTGCACCGGTTTCGGGCCGGCCGGGTCGGTCCGGATCCGCCACAGCAGGTCCGCCCCCGTCTCGGTCGCGTTGCGCCACAACGCGTAGGAGAAGAAGCCGCGGTCGGCTAGCACCAGCATCCCCGGCGACAGCTGGGTGAGCAGCGACTGCGTCAAGGTCGCCTCGGACTGGCGGTATGGGCCGACCTGCGCCGCGAAGATGGCGTGTGTGCCGCACTCGGCCAACGCCACCACCCGCGCCTGCGGGAATGCGGCCTGCTCCCCCTTGTTCACCCCCGGCCGGCCGAAGAACTCCGCGTTCACGGCCGTGTCTGCGACATCCAGGCAGCACCCGTCGACCGCCACCAGCCGGCGCCCGGCCAGCCACACCCCCGGCATCGCCGGCGTCCCGATCGGAGTCGCGACCGCCTCGAACAACGCCCTAACCGGCGCCGACCCCAGCCGGGCCCGCGCCTGGAAGATCGCCGACTTGCTCGGCGGCGGGTAGCTCTCCTGCCAGCCCGAGACCCACGACAACCGTCCGTCAGCTGCCCCAGCACATCCTCATACGACCCTTCCGAGTACAACGCCATCCCGATCGAGAAGTACGCCATCACCCGCGCCGGCAACGAGCGATGACGCTGCTCCGTGCGCCCCGCCGCCGCGACCACCTGATCCACCAGACCCGGCGGGAACACCCGCGTCAACACCCCCACCGACACCAGATCCGCCAACCGACGCTCCGACTCCGGCTTCTTCCATCCCGCACGAGGCATGCCACAAACTACACCCGTGTGACACTAACTGAACGGTATTGCCATTCGGGGGACAAGGGGTGAAGCAGCCCCCACAAACGAACGCTTCGCTCACCTCATGAGGGGTTGCGCCCAGCGTCGGCGTTCTCGTGGTGATGTGGCACTCGGCCAAGCGCCAAATGAGTTCGTCCTGCGCCAGGAACACGCGTGCCTGGAGCTCTTGGAGGCGTCGAGGGGGGCGCGCCATCCAACCTTGGTCTCGGAAGTGGTGGCGGATCTGTCCACGAATCGTGGGCACACAGTAGCAGAGGAAGTCGCCGGCCACCGTGTGGTCGTAGTGCCTGGCGGCATGGATCAGTGCCAGGCAGGCGACCTGTTTGAGGTCTTCCTCCGAGATGCCCCGACCGCGATACTGGAACGCCACTGCCTCGGCGACACCCATGTTGACCACGACCACCTCGCCCGTGGGGGGTGGCGCGTTCGGATTCGTTGCCCACTCGGGAACGCCTTCGCAACAGGTCCTGAGTTCGCCCGGCCCGCTGCGAATGACTGTCACATTAGGGCTGAATGTCTTTCGGATTCTTGCAAATCGCTGTGAACACCACCTTGTCAAGAGTTGACGTCGGCATGAGGAACTCGAGAGCGTGAGCGTTCCGCGAGCGGCGGGTGCGTAAGCCAACCCGGGCGTGAGGTCTGCGGCTGTCAACGCGGGACCGGGCCCGGACTGCTTCAGACTCCTGCCCATCTGCTGAGGTATCCGTCAGGGAGGGACCTTCTGGGCCCCGGCTTGCCCGGGCGGCTGCCAACGAAGTACAATCCTAACGGCAATCATTGCGTGGGCGCAATTAGGTGTGCAACCATCTTCTTAGGCTCAGGCCCCAGCGCAACTCCGGTGGCCACACCCTCCGGACGCCGAAGACGACTGCCACCAGCGGGTTGGTCAGGGTGAGGCCGGGCTGGGATGCGACGAGGTTGCCAGCTTCCAGAGCGTTCTGCAACAAGAAGTAGAACGCCGGGCCGACGACGACCACCCCGTAGGTCTGCCAGGTGAGGAAGAGGTTGTTTCCGTGACTGACCGAGGCGCCGATCGCGGAGATGAGCGAGGAGTTGAGTCCGAAGGTGGCTCCCATGACCACCCCGAGAAAGATGGGGCGATGTTCGTCCTGCCTCCGGTAGCCCAAGGTGGCGATGGGCCGAGACGACCACCACGGTCGCCGTGATGGCGATCACCCAGGTGCCGACGGACACCTGGTTCGCCGAGCCGCCGTGCGCGGCGAGCGAGACAACGAAGACGGCCAGTCCGAGCGAGGCCATCCCGATCGCGAGCCAGTCCCGCCTGTCGATCGGTGAGTGGAACGTCAGCGATGCCAGTACCAGCGTCGACGGAAGTTCGGCGAACTGTCCTCCGTCCGGCTCGCCTTGCGTTGCAGCACCGAGGCCGACGCATTGCACAGCGCCGCCGCGAGCATCAGACCGACACCGATCACGGGCTCTCCCTTGGGCTCGAATACCTGGCACGCGGCGTCGGGTCGCGGGTTAGGCGACGCGGTAGCGCTCGGCGTCAGCGACTCGGAGGGTCAGGCCGAGGCCCGGTGCGTCGGCATCCGGGGTGATGGTGCCGCCGCTCGGGTTGAGGGTGCCGTCGAAGAACATCGTCTCGATGCGGACGTGGTCGTGGAACCACTCGAGGTGGCGCAGGTTGGGCGTTGCGGCGGCGACGTGGGCGTGCAGGTGCGGCCCGCAGTGGCCGGAGACCTGCAGACCGTACGATGCCGCGACGGCCGCCACGCGCATGAACTCGGTGATGCCCCCGCAGCGGGAGACGTCGGCCTGCAGGCAGTCGACAGCGCCCGCTTCGCACATTCGGCGGAAGTAGTAGAGGTCGTAGCCGTACTCGCCGGCGGTGACGTCTGCGGACACACCGTCGCGAACTTCGCGCAGCCCGTCGAGGTCGTCGGAGGAGACCGGCTCTTCGAACCAGCGCACGTCCAGGTCGGTCGCTGCCGTCATCATGCGGATGGCCTGCTTTCGGGAATAGCCGCCGTTGGCGTCGACGAACAGCTCGGTGTCGTCGCCGATGATGGTTCGCGCCTGGCGCATCCGCTCGAGGTCGCGGCCGGGGTCGGCGCCCCATGACTCCCCGATCTTGATCTTTACCCGGGGGATGCGCTGCTCGAGGGCCCAGTGGCCGAGCTGGCGACGTAGCTGCTGCTCGTCGTAGGTGGTGAAGCCGCCGCTGCCGTAGACGGGAACCTCCTTGCGAACAGCGCCGAGGAGGTGGTGCAGGGGGAGGTTGAGTAGCCGGGCCTTGAGGTCCCACAGGGCGACGTCGACGGCCGAGATGGCGTAGCCGGCGATGCCGGGGCGGCCGGCGTTGCGTACCGCTCTGATCATGGCCTGGGAGGCTCCTGCGACGTCCATCGCGTTGCGTCGTGTCACCAGGCCGGCGAGCTTGTCCTTGATGAGGGTGGCGCAGGCGGTCGGGCCGTAGGTCCAGCCGATGCCCTCGACATCGCCGGAGCGGGTGCGGACTAGGACCATGGTGGTGGAGTCCCAGCTGATGGTGCCGTCGGCCTCCGGGGCGTCGGTGGGAACGGTGTAGGCGCTGACCTCGACGCTGTCGATCCTGGCGTCGGTCACGTCGTTGATGGTGGCGTCGGTCATACGGACTCCTTGGTGGGGTGGACGGCGGCGATGTTCAGGTAGTCCTGGATCTGTTCCAGCGTGCGGTCCTTGGTCTCGGGGACCCTGGCGAGGAAGAAGACGAACGCCCCGACGCCGATGGCGGCATAGAGGAAGAAGGTGCCCTGCCGGGTGATGAGGTTGCCGAGTGAGGAAGGTGGGCGGCGACGAGGAAGTTCGCAGCCCAGTTGCCCAGGTTTGACACTGACATGGCCTTGCTGCGGATCCCGACGGGCGGTGTCGTAGCCGAACAGTAGGCCGCGGATGGCGGCGATGACGCAGACGCGCAGCAATAGCCCGTTTGCCGCTGCGCCGCATGTCAGAGACGAAACCACTCATGCCCACCAGCTCCTTCTGGGTTCAGCTGCCTCGGCGCGAGGTCGGGATGAGACGCTCGGCGGCGCGGGCGGCGACCGCCATGATGGTCAGTGCCGGGTTGGCGCTGCCTTGGGTGGGCAGCACGCTTCCGTCGGTGATGTAGAGGTTCGGCACGGCGAAAGTTCGGCAGTTCGAGTCGACGACGCCATGCTGCTCGTCGGCGGCCATCCGCGCCCCCCCGACGAGGTGCGCGAAACGCTGGATGGTGATCACCTCGTCGGCGCCGGCGGCGTGGAGGATGTCCTCCATCACTGACTGAGCGGCCTCCATCAGCGCGGAGTCGTTGTCGCACTGGGAGTAGGCGAAGTTCGCCACCGGTAGCCCGTGCCGGTCCTTCTCCTCCGACAGGGTCACCCTGTTCTCGGGTTGGGCGAGGAACTCGCACAGCGCGCCGAGGCACGACCAGTGCACGTAGTCGCTCATGTAGTTGCGCAGGTCGGCCCCCCAGTGCCCTTGTGTCGTAACATGCTCGGCCCAGGTGATGGGCAGCGGTGAGACGCTCTGGACGGAGAACCCTCGCTTGTACGGTTTGGACGGGTTGGTCTCGTAGAACGCCTCGGTGCTCACCTCCGGTGGTGGGGACTTGTACATGCGCACCTCGGAGTCGAACCGACCGGCGGTCTGGGGCGCACCCTGCACCATGAGGTAGCGCCCGACCTGGTCGAAGTCGTTGCAGAGCCCGTCAGGAAACCGGTCGGAGGCGGAGTTGAGCAGTAGCCGTGGCGTCTCGATGGAGTAACCGGCGATTGCGACCATAGCGGCGCGCTGGAACCGGGCGACACCGTCGCTCACGTAGTGCACGCCGGTGGCCCGCCCGGTCCGTTCGTCGACCTCGATCTTGCTCACCATGGCATTGGCGCGGACCTCCGCACCGTGGGCCAGGGCATCGGGGATGTGGGTGATCAACGGTGAGGCCTTGGCGTTGACCTTGCAGCCCTGCAGGCAGAAACCGCGGTAGATGCAGTGCGCGCGGTTGCCGAAGCGACCGTTGACGATCGCTACCGGGCCGACCTTCGCGGTCAGCCCCAGGGCCTCGGCGCCGCGCAGGAAGATCTCACCGTTACCTCCGACGGGGTGCGGGCGGTAGGGGTAGGAGTGTGGGTCGCCCCAGGGCCATTTCTCCCCGGCGACCGGCAGCTCCTCTTCGATCGCCTCGTAGTAGGGCTTGAGGTCGGTGTAGGCGATCGGCCAGTCGGCGCCGACCCCGTCGAGAGTGTGGGTGCGGAAGTCACTGGGGTGGAAGCGCGGGGTGTAGCCGGCGTAGTGCACCATCGACCCACCGACGCCGCGGCCGGAGTTGTTCGAACCCAGCGGCACCGGGTCTGACCCGGAGATGACCCGTGGCTCGGTCCAGTACAGGTGGTGCGAGCCCGCCTCGTCGCTGACCCAGTCGGTGTCGGGGTCCCAGAACGGTCCGGCATCCAGAGCGAGAACCCGCCACCCGGCACGGGCCAGTCGTTGGATCATGGTGGAGCCGCCCGCTCCGCACCCGACGACGACCAGGTCGACCTCGTCGGTGTCGTCGAAGCGGCGCATGTCGTGGCGCAGCTGGTGGTTGACGCGCTTGCCGTCGGCGGGCAGCAGCCAGGCCGACTCGTTCCGGTCGCGCACTTTGCTCATCGCTGGCCGCGCAGGGGGTCGTCGGATGGTTTAGCGTCGTGTACCTCGAACGGCTCGAGCTTGTCGACGCCGGCGTTCTTGTAGCCGCGGGGGTAGGCCGGGCCGGGGAAGCCCATCTCGTTCCAGGCCGACGGGTGGGAGTAGAAGGCGGTGCACGCGTACCGGGTCCACAGGCTCCAGACGTGCTTCGCGTTGAGGTCGTGCCACTGGTAGGCCCCACGGTCTTGCACCGCCTGAATGAGACTGGCCTGGTGTCGGTTTGGGCACGTCGCGAAGCCGGTTCCGAAACGCTCCTTCGCGTCCGTGTCGAGCGCGGCCAGGGTGTCGCGCCAGGCCTGCCCGTCGGCGGGCATGTCGTGGTAGTGCCATCCGTCGGTCTGTTGCTCGGCTAGACGGGCATCGATGAGGTTCACGATCGGCACCCGGGACTCTGGGTTCGTTCTGTCGTCCTGAGCGAGCAGAGCGTCACACAGCGCGGTCGCGATGCCCTGTTCGGTGGGTGTGAAGAAGCGGATGTCGGGAGCCATCCCGACCCGGTCCAGTATCACCCCGGTCGTCACCGGGTCCCAGTGGCTGCTCTGGTCGAGCACGTCGAAGCCCGGGAAGCGACCCGACCATGGCTGGGTGGGTGGTGGTGTCACGGGCCGTACCTCGCGGGTCACTTCTCGCGTCGCAGGATGGCGGCCAGCAGGCCCATACCGCCCACCATCGTGACTAGCAGCGGCGCCAACAGCGGCGGACCCATCTCCATGTTGTACCGGGCGTTACGCCAGCCACCGGGCTTCTGGCCGATTCCGCGCGCGTGCAGGTAGAACCCCTGCAGGCCGTTAACGCAGATCGCGACCGACGCAATCGGCAGCGCGGTCTTGGCCATCCGGTGGCTGCAGAACCCGGCCACCCCAGCGACGGCCCCGATCGGGCCCATCGCGACCGGCAGCCACATCATCTTGTTGCCAAAACTCGCCGAGTCGTGTTCGAAGAAGATCTCCGCCGCCGCCACCAGCGCTCCCACCGCGGTCAGAGCTGACAGGCTGCGCTCGAAGCGCCCCGTCTCGATGTTGCGAACCAGGTGGTCGATCCCGTGGACGACCGGTGCCACCCCCGCGGTCGCTGATGCTGCTGCCATCTTCAGTCCTTCCGGGTCCATACTGCCACCGCGTCTCTCCAGGCTTCCGAGGGCTGTGGCGAGCAAAGAATTTGTTTGCGTAGACGCAACACTAGTCAAATGCTTGCGTAATCGCAACCACCCGACATACTGGAGTCATGAAGAGCGGAGATCAAAGCGTGATGTCGAGCGAGCAGGTTGACGCCGTCATGCTCGCGGCCCAGGCTCTGGTCGGGGTCGCGGCCCAGGCGGTGGCCGAGGCGGAAGACCGGGTGACTCTGCCGCAGTTGCGAGTACTCGTGCTCATCGCCGGCCATGGTCGGATGAATCTCAACGCCCTAGCCTCCGCCGTGGACGTGCACCCCTCCAATGCCAGCCGCGCCTGCGACCGCCTCGTGCAGGCTGGATATCTCAGCCGAACGGAGTCCACCATCGACCGCCGCAATCTGATCCTCGAGCTGACCGATGACGGGCGCGAGCTCATTGACGAGCTCCTCGACCACCGCCGCACGGCCATTGCCGGGATCCTCGAAAAGCTGTCCGAGTCACGCCGGCGCGCTCTGGCCGGTGCCATGCGCTCCTTCGCTCAGGCCGCTGGTGAGGTTCCGGTCGAGTCGGCGTGGAAGCTGGGCTGGCGCAGCTGACTCTGCAGCCTGGCGGTTCTAGATTCCGGCGGCGTTGGCGTAGAACTGCTGGTCCTCGCGCCACCCGCCCATCCCCATCCCGATGTCGCTCACGTCGGCGACGAACTCGATCCCCGTCACCCACTTGACCATCTTGAACCCGAGCTGGGTCTCGAGCCGGACCCGAACCGGGGCGCCGTGCTCGACCGGTAACGGTGCTCCGTTCATCTCCAGGGCGAGGATGGTCTGCGGGTTGCTGGCCAGGTGGATCGGGATCGTGCCGTAGAAGAAGCCGTAGCGGCCCTCGCCCTCGGTCAGGCCCTTGTCGTCCATGGCGTAGAACACCACGTGGCGCGCCTCCGGTGAAGGATGCACCTCCGCCATGAGTCGCTGGAGGGGGACGCCGCCCCATTCGGCGACCGCCGTCCAGCCCTGGATGCAGTTGTGCTTGGTGATCTGGCTCTGCTCGCCCAGTGCCCGCAGCTGCTCCAGGGAGAGACTCATGGGCTTCTCGACGAGGCCGCCGACGCTCAGGCGGTAGTCACGGAAGTCGTCTTCGGCAAGCCTCTGGTAGTCATCGCCCGGCGGTGGGTATCCGTTGACGCGGAAGTACGGGGAGATGTCGGCGCGGCCGAAGTGCTGCTTCGAGGTGAAGGTGCGAGAGATCGCGCCTTCGAAGGGGTTGACCATGAACCCGAGCAGCTTCTGGGTGTGCCGACGGTAGCGCAGCGAGAACCAGGAGATCACGACGTGGACGATGAGGATGGCGAACAACCCGGCCAGGCCGATGCCGACAGCCAGACGCCGGTTGCCGCCGGGGTCACCGAGCACGATGGCCGCGAACTCCTTGGGCACTCCGTGGATGATGACCATAGCTACGTGAACGACGATGAAGGCGGCGAAGGCGCACATCAGGATGAAGTGCACGCTGCGGGCACCCTGCTTGCCTCCGAAGAGCTTTCCGTACCAAGGGAAGCGGGCCAGGACGGAGGGGGACATGGCGGCGCCCGACGCGATCTGTAGGGGGGCCATCACGAAGATCACCACGAAGTACGCCAGCTTCTGTGCCGGTTCGAACGGCTCACCGGGGATCTTGGCCGGGAGCTCGAACTGCAGGTAGGTGCCAATTGACCTGATCGAATCGGGTACCAGCGACCAATGCGTCGGGATGAGGTAATGCCAGTAGCCGGTGACGAAGACCATCACGACGTAGACCAGACCGGTCAGGATCCAGAACTGCACGCTCATGAAGTGCCAGTGGCGGCCCAGGCCGAGGTTCTTCTTGCCCGGTAGCGCGACGAGGGGTGACCACGACTCCTCCTCGTCCAACGAGGACCACGGCCTGCGGGAGTCGGCTCCGTGCATCGTCTTGGACAACCGGAGCCACTCACGGCCCGGGGGGCTGTCGTCGTGCCAGTAGAGCTTGGGGAAGGCTGAGAGCACCTCGAACCCGGAACGGAACAGCAGGAGCATGAAGAAGAGGTTGAGGAAGTGGGTGATCACGACCCACATCGGGAAGAAACTGGGCACCAGCGCTGCTCCTTAGCACTTCACTGACGCGGCCCGGCGAGGCCGACATTCGGACCGGGCGGACGCGCCTAGTACTCGAATCATAAGCGCAACGATTGCGTGAAGGCAACGAGACGTGCGAGAATCCGACTCATGAACACGACCATGGATGCGGGCTCGGAGATCCGCACCAGTGCGGGTGGCGAGGCGCCGGTCCGGCGACTGACCGAGCTGCGGACAACCCTGCTCGGTGGACGCGGGCCGGGGGCCTCGGATAAGGAGATCGCCAACCACACCCGCGCCCGGCCTTGGCTGGGAGCCGTACCCGTCTCGGTCGAACGCTCGCTGGTCGAGCGTCAGGGCGAGCACCTGCGAGCCGGTGAGCCGATCGTGAACGACCGCGTGCTGCGACGGTGGCGGTCCCGATCCCTGCGAGCCGCCGTCCTGGGCGCTGTGGTTGCTCTTGTCGTACGGGCGGTCGCCGTCCAGCTTGTCCGGCCGAGGCGACAGCGGCGCCCGTAGACCTTGACGACAGCGCGAAAGTCCCCCCACCCACAGAGAGGCAGACCATGACCTACGTACCGTCGGGCAAGCAGATCGAGATCGCCCACGGCGAGCAACGCGCCGTCATCGTCGAGGTCGGCGGCGGCATCCGCGCATACGACGTGGGTGGTCGTGAGGTGCTTCAGCCGTATGCCGTCGACCAGATGTGCGATGGAGCGCACGGGGCGCCCTTGGTCCCGTGGCCCAACCGGCTCGGCGATGGCCGCTACCGCTTCGACGACGAGGACTATCAGGTTGCCCTCACGGAGCCGGAGAAGAACAACGCCATCCACGGTTTCCTGCGCTGGCGCCCTTTGCGATGCCTAGAGCGCCGGGAAGACCACGTCGTCATGACCAGCACGCTCTTCCCGTTGCAGGGCTACCCGTTCAGCCTGGACGTACGCGTCAGCTACCACCTCGACGAGACCGGTCTGAGCGTCACAACCACCGCTACGAACATCGGCGACCGCCCTGCCCCGTACGCCTGCGGTCAGCATCCCTACCTCTCACCGGGGGTGGGCACCGTCGGCGACTGCACGCTCCACCTCCACGCCGACACCCGCATCCTGATCGACCCTGAACGCCAGCTCCCGGTCGGCCGCGAAGACGTCGCCGGAACGGCCTACGACTTCCGGGACGGCAAACGGATCGAACACCTCGCCATCGACGACGCGTTCACTGACCTGCACCGAGACGAGCGAGGCAGGTCCTGGGTGCGCCTTGAGGGCGTCGACGGCCGGGTCACCTCGCTGTGGGTCGACGAGGCCTACCCGGTTATCGAGATCTTCACCGGCGACACCCTGGCCCTGGACCGGCGCCGGCGCGGGCTGGGCACCGAACCCCATGACCTGCCCACCCAACGCGTTCCAGAGCGGCGACGAGGTGATCCGGCTCGAGCCGGGTGACACCTCGAGCGCGAGCTGGGGTGTGGCAATGACACAGCCGAACGACACAGCCGAACGACACAGCCGAACGACACAGCCGAACGACAGAGCCGAACGACAGTGAAGGAGCACAGATGTCTCGCGTAGTCGTAGTGACCGGAGCCAGCGGAGGAATCGGGCGAGCCAGCGTGGCGGAGTTCGCCCGTCGCGGCGACCGCGTGGCGTTGATCGCTCGAGGACAGGTGGGCCTCGACGCGGCCGCCGCCGAGTGCCGCGAGCTCGGCGCGCAGACGCTGACCGTGCCGGTCGACGTCTCCGACGCCCAGGCGGTCGCGGCCGCCGTCGAGCGTGTCGAGAGCGAACTTGGTCCCATCGACGTGTGGGTCAACGTGGCCTTTACGTCGGTGTTCGCCCGGTTCGATGACATCAAGCCGGACGAGTACCGGCGCGCGACCGAGGTCAGCTACCTCGGCTACGTGTACGCCACGATGGCTGTGCTCCCTCGGATGAAGCAGCGCAACCGCGGCACTATCGTGCATGTCGGGTCGGCGCTGGCCTACCGGGGTATCCCGCTGCAGACCGCGTACTGCGGCGCGAAGCACGCCATCCAAGGCTTCCACGAGGCGTTGCGGTGTGAGCTGCTGCATGAGCACAGCAACGTGCACGTGACGATGGTGCAGATGCCGGCCGTGAACACCCCGCAGTTCTCGTGGGTGCTCTCCAAGCTGCCCAAGCACCCCCAGCCGGTGCCCCCGATCTACCAGCCGGAGGTCGCGGCCCGGGCCGTCGTCTTCGCCGCCGACCACCCGAAGCGGCGCGAGTACTGGGTCGGTGCCAGCACCGTCGGAACCCTGATCGCCAACGCCGTCGCACCCGGCATCCTGGACCGCTACCTCGGACGCACCGGCTTCGCCTCACAGCAGAACGGCGACCTGAGCACGGAAGACAACGTGGTCAACCTCTGGGAACCGGCCGACGGAGACCAGGGGCGAGACTTCGGCGCCCGAGGAGTCTTCGACGACAAGGCCAAGGCGAGCAGCCCCCAGCAGTGGGTGTCACACCGCTACCCGCAGGTCGCGGCCGCCGCTGGCGTGGCCGTTGTCGCCGGCGTCGCCGCCGTGGTGCGCTCCACGGGTCGACGTCGATGAGCGGCGGGACCAGCAACGACAACCACCGTCTCGCGCGTGCCCTCGGGGTGGCCGGCATCGCTTGGGGCACCGCGATCCTGACCGCCGGACCACCGATCTGGCGTCGCCTCGACGACCAAGGGCCAACGGAGGGCGACCAGATCGCCCTCAGGTTCTTGGGAGCCCGTCACGCCGCGACCGGCGTGACCCAAGTGCTCTTCCCCAGCCGGTTCCAACGCCTGGAGATCACCATCGACCTCATCCACACCGCGACCATGGTCGCCCTGGCCGCCGCCGACCCGCCCCGTCGGCGACCGGCGCTGGTCACCGCAGCGGTGGCCCTCGCCAGCGGTATGGCGGGGATCGGCATCCGCGCCCGTTCCTCAGGGGCTAGCTCATGACCACCACGAACACCACGAACACTGCGAACGGTGATCACCCCGGCGCGCCGCTGGTGCCGCCGCAGGTCCTGCGCGACTATGCCTTCCTCGCCGACGGCTACCGGGGCGCCCTGATCGGCCCCCGCGGTGACATCTCCTGGTTGTGCGCTCCGAGGTGGGACTCTGCGGCCGTGCTGTCGAATCTGGTGGGGGGACGGGGCTGCTACCTCGTCTGCCCGGCTGACACCTACGTGTGGGGTGGCTACTATGAGCCGGGCTCGCTCATCTGGCGCAGCCGGTGGACCACGACCGACGGTCGTATCGAGTCGCGGGAGGCCTTGGCTGTCCCGGCCGACCCGCGCACCCTGACCCTGCTGCGGCGGGTCGAAAACGTCGACGGGGCCACCGCGCGCGTCGAGGTGCGCCTCGATTTGCGCGCCGAGTTCGGTGCCGCGCCCAGCGACATCCATTCCCAGGGCGACGGCGTCTGGTCGATCGAGACGGGCGACCTGCACTGCCGCTGGTCCGGCGCTGTTGGCGCCCGCCACAGTGGCGGCTCACTGCGACTGAGGCTCGAGCTGGCCGCCGGTGAACGACGCGACCTCGTGCTCCAGATCAGCGACCAGCGGCTGAGTACACCGGGCGACCCTGACCGGCTCTGGTCCGAGACGCAGAACTTCTGGCACCAAAACGTTCCCGACTTCGAAGAGTCCGCCGCCCCCCGCGACAGCCGGCACGCGTACGCCGTGCTCCGCGGCCTGACCGCCCCCGGAGGCGGGATGGTGGCCGCCGCCACCCTTGGCCTGCCAGAGCGGGCCGAACACGGAAAGAACTACGACTACCGCTACGTGTGGCTGCGCGACCAGGCCTACGCCGGTCTCGCCGTCAGCGTCCTCGAACCGCTGCCCCTGCTCGATGAGGCCGTCGCCTTCACCACCGCCCGGGTCCTCGAGAACGGCGACCACCTTCGACCGGCCTACCGGCTCGACGGCAGCCTCCCACCGGCGGAGAACCACCTCGACCTGCCCGGCTACCCCGGCGGAGCGGTCGTCACCGGCAACTGGGTCCGCGGGCAGTTCCAGCTCGACTCGATGGGTGAGCTGCTCCAGCTCTACGCCGCCAGCGGGCGACACGACCACCTGAGCAGCGACGACGATCGCGCCGTCGCTACCATCGTCGAGACCATCACCTCCCGCTGGACGGAGCCCGACGCCGGCATCTGGGAGCTCGAGGACGACTGGTGGATCCAGTCCCGGCTGGCCTGCGTCGCCGGCCTACGGGTCGCAGCCCGAGACATGCCCGGCGCCGACACCACCCGGCTGCTCTCACTCGCCGACGCCATCATGGCCGAGACCTCCAAACGAGGTCTGGGCACGGACGGGGCGTGGAAGCGCGCACCGGGGCGCGCCGGGGTCGACGCCTCGCTTCTCCTCGCGCCCGTGCGCGGAGCCTTGCCCGCGGACGACCCACGTAGTCGCGCCACCCTGGCGGCGGTCACCGAACAGCTCGGGCAGGACGGCTACCTCTACCGGTACGCCGCCGACGACCGGCCGCTCGGCTCAGCCGAGGGCGCGTTCCTGATGTGCGGATTCGCGATGAGCCTGGCCCAGCTCGCCGACGGCAACCGGGTCGAGGCCTACCGCTGGTTCGAACGCCAACGCGCGGCCTGCGGCACCCCTGGCCTGCTCTCCGAAGAGTTCGACGTACGCCAACGTCAGCTGCGCGGCAACCTGCCCCAGGGGTTCGTGCACGCCCTGCTACTCGAAGCCAGCCAAGCCTTGGGGAACACCAGCAACCTGAATCACTAACCGATCAACGAGAAGGGGGGGTGTCGACGATGGATAGCTCGGGGACGACCGGCTACCAGCCGAACCCGGGCAGCGACGAAGCGACCTGGCGGGCCGAGCTGTCGAACCTGCTCGACCCTTCAACGTTTCCCTGCACGGGCGAGGATGCGCTGGTCGCTTTGCTGCGGGTCCACGCCCCGAGCCGACTGCTGCAGCGGCTGGGCGGGGTGCCACCCGGCATGCGGTTCCTTTGTGTCGAACGGCTCATCGCGTACATCGACGCCCCCTCAAACCGGCAGCCCTAGCATGCCGGTCGTTGTCTCGCAGCGACGTTGACGACCTGTCGGCCGTCCCCTGCAACGGGTCGTCCACCGTCTCGACCGGAGCCCAGTGGGCGGCCAGCATCAGCAGACTGTCGATCAGCTGGCCAGGTGCGTCGCGCAACGAAACTCCCGAACCGGGCCACGACCAGGGAGCGCAGCGGCCGCCTCTCTGGAGGCGGGCGAGCACGCCGATCCCGCGAGGGCCGCCCCGGCTGATCTCGAACCTGCTGGCGTCGAATGTCGGCCGCGCCGGCCGCCCGATGACCATTCAGCGACCCGGCGACAACGAACGCGAGAGGCAGAACACCATGACGGCCACCCCACGCAGTACCGGTGTAGAGACAGCGCCGTCGTTGCAGGCGGAGCTGGAGCGGCGCGTCGACGGCGAGGTGCGCTTCGACTCCGGCAGCCGGGCGGCCTACGCCGTCGACTCGTCCAACTACCGTCAGGTGCCGGTCGCGGTCGTGACGCCTCGCACGGTAGAGGCCGCGGTCGACACGATCGCGGTGTGCGCTGGCCTTGGGGTGCCGGTTGTCTCGCGCGGCGGGGGGACCAGCCTGGCAGGCCAGACGACCAACAGCGCGGTGGTGATCGACTGGACGAAGTACTGCCACGACCTGGTGTCCCTCGACGTGGCGGCCCGTACCTGTGTGGTCGAACCGGGGATCGCCCTCGACGAGCTGAACCGGGCGCTCGCCCAGCATGGGCTGATGTACGGGCCGAAGCCGGCCACGCACCGAACCTGCACGCTCGGCGGGATGATCGGTAACAACTCCTGCGGGTCGACTGCCCAGGCCTACGGCAAGACCGTCGACAACATCGTCCGGCTCGAGGTGCTCACCTACGACGGCACGCGAATGTGGGTCGGCCCGACGAGCGACGACGAGTATGCCTCGATCGTCGCCGACGCAGGACGTCGTGCGCAGATCTACCGGGGGCTGCGCGAGCTGCGTGATGACAACCTGTCGCTGATCCGCACGAGGTACCCGAAGATCCCCAGACGCGTCTCCGGGTACAACCTCGACTCCCTGCTCCCGGAGAACCACTTCGACGTCGCCCGCGCCCTTGTCGGCTCCGAAGGGACCCTCGTCGCCGTCCTGCACGCCGAGCTGACGTTGGTCGAGGTCCCCAAGGCCACGAGCATGGTGGTGCTCGGCTACCCCGACATCGCCGCCGCCGGGGATGCGGTCATGGAGGTCGTCGCTCATGACCCGTGGCAGCTCGAGGGTATGGACGAGGTGCTCATCGACATGGAGAAGCAGGCGCACCTGGCCGGGGAAGCCATCGCAGCCATGCCGCACGGCGGGGGCTGGCTGATGGTTCAGTTCATCGCCGACACCCAGGACGCGGCCGACGGGAAGTCGAAGCGGTTACTCGACGAGGTGGACAGCCACGAGCACCCGCCGACCCACAAGTTCCTGGACGACCCCGCCACGATGGGCCAGGTCATCGAAGTGCGCGAGCTCAGTCTCGGCGCCTCGGCTCACCCGGTGGGGCAGCACGACAACTGGCCCGGCTGGGAAGACAGTGCCGTGCCGCCGGAGCGGCTTGGGGACTATCTGCGCGACTTGCGCGTGCTTTTCGACGAGTTCGGATACGACAAGTCCAAAGTCGCGATCTACGGTCATTTCGGGCAGGCCTGCATCCACTGCAGGATCCCGTTCGAGCTGCGCACGGTCGACGGTGTCGCTCACTTCCACGACTTCACCGCTCGGGCCGCTGATCTGGTCGCTTCCTACGGCGGGTCACTGTCCGGGGAGCACGGCGACGGGCAGGCTCGCGGAGACCTCCTGCCCCGGATGTTCGGGGACGAGGTTGTCGCTCTCTTCGGTCAGGTCAAGGCGCTGTTCGACCCCGACGACCGGATGAACCCCGGCAAGGTGGTCCACCCCAACCCGCGGGACCGGCAGCTGCGGCTCGGACCGGACTACGTCCACGCCGAACCCACGACGCACTTCTCCTACCCCGACGACAACGGCAAGTTCTCCCACGCCGCCTTGCGCTGCGTCGGGATCGGCAGCTGCCGCAACGCCGTCAGCGACGAACAGGTCATGTGTCCGTCGTACATGGTGACCCGCGAGGAAGAGGACTCCACCCGCGGACGGGCCCGGCTGCTGTTCGAGATGCTGCGCGGCGACACCATCACCGACGGGTGGCGATCCACCGAGGTGCGCGACGCCCTCGACCTGTGTCTGTCCTGCAAAGGCTGCAAGTCAGACTGCCCGGTCGGGGTCGACATGGCCACCTACAAGGCGGAGTTCCTGTCCCACCACTACCAGGGCCGGCTGCGTCCGATGGCGCACTACTCGATGGGCTGGCTGCCGCTGCTGTCCCAGGTGGCGGTACGCATACCGGGCCTGGTCAACGCCGTCACCCAGTCACCGGTCGCCCCGGCGCTGAAGAAGATCGGCGGAATCGCCGCCGAACGCACGATCCCGACGTTCGCGCCGGAGAGCTTTGTCAGCTCGTGGAAACGCCGACCTGCGCACAGCCGTCCTCGGGCACGTGGGCATCGGGGACCGGTGGTGCTGTGGCCCGACTCGTTCACCAACGCGTTCGACCCCCAGATCGCCCGCGCCGCTGTCCTGGTCCTGGAGGACGCCGGTTTCGAGGTGCGCGTCCCCACCCGGCCCGTGTGCTGCGGGCTGACGTGGGTGTCCACCGGCCAGCTGGACACGGCGAAGAAGGTGCTGCGTCGGACCCTGGACGTGCTGCGCGACGACATCCGGGCCGGAGTGCCCGTCGTCGGCCTCGAACCCTCGTGCACGGCGATGTTCCGTTCCGACGGGGTCGAGCTGCTGGCAGGTGACGAGGACATGCGGCGGCTGTCGAAGCAGACGCGAACCCTGGCCGAGCTGCTCACCGAGCGGGCGCCGGACTGGCAACCCCCGCAGGTGCACGTGGATGCTCTGGTCCAGACCCACTGCCACCAGCACGCGATCATGGGCGTCGACGCCGACACGACCCTGATGAAGGCCGCCGGCATCGACGCCGAGCGCCTCGGCTCGGGATGCTGCGGCCTGGCCGGCAACTTCGGTTTCGAGGACGGTCATTACGAGGTCTCCCGCGCCGCGGGCGAGCGTGTGCTCCTGCCGCGCGTGCGCGCCGCCGCCGAGCAGACCGTCATCCTCGCCGACGGGTTCAGCTGCCGCACCCAGATCGAGCAGGGCGGCACCGGCCGGACCGCCGTCCATCTCGCAGAGCTGCTGGCCTCGGGACTGGGCGACGCATCCCGAGACCAGCCCCCCAACGCAGATGTCCTCACACCATCGATCCGGTCAGGAGCACGAAGTGGCGAAACCTCGGGTTGACGGTGCGCCCGGGCATGGTCGAGCACGTCCGCAGCCCCCGAGCTCAGCGAACGCCGACCTGAAGCGAGCACTCGCACCGGCGAGCTTGACCATCGCTGCGGCGTGGTGTTGGCGAGTCTTGCTCGTGGCTGCCACCGTGGTGGCGCTGCTGCTCCTGGCGGCTCGCTTCTACCTGCCGGTCCTACCGTTCGTGTTTGCGCTGCTGCTAGCTGCACTGCTGCACCCGGTGCTGACCCTGATGCGTCGGCTGCACCTGCCTCGCGCTCTAGCCACCGCGGCCACGATGCTCATCGCGCTGCTGGTGCTGTGCGGTGTCGGCTGGTACGTCTGGCAGCGGGCCGCCACGAGCTACGCGCAGCTCATTGGACAGGTCGACGTCCTGGGCCACCAGCTGCGGGACGTCTTGGCCCGAATCCCCGGGGCGGACACGGTACAGCTGGACCAGCTGCAACAGCAAGCGATCAGCTGGCTGCAGCAGCACACCAACACTCTCGTCGCGGGCGTCGTCAACCTGGGCACCGTAGTCGGGGAACTAGTCACCGGCCTGCTCGTGACCCTCTTCCTCACCTTCTACTTCCTCCAGGAGGGAGACCGGATCTGGAACTGGGTGGTGCGGCTGCTTCCTCAGGACGTCCAGCCCAGCGTCCGGGGCGGCGGCTACCGGTCCTGGCATGTCCTCTCAAGCTGGGTGGTGGGCACCGCAATCATTGCCCTCTTCCATGGCGTGGTCGTCGGCATTTCGCTCGTCCTTCTCGGGGTGCCGCTCGCGGCCCCCCTCGCCGTCCTGATCTTTGTCGGCAGCTTCATCCCGATCGTCGGCTCCCTAGGATTCGGGGGGCTCGCTGTGCTTGTCGCCCTGGTCAGCCAGGGCTGGGTTCCGGCTCTCATCCTGTTGACGATCATGCTCGTCGACAGTCAGATTGAGGCCCACCTGTTGCAGCCGTTCGTCGTCGGTCGGGCAGTTCACCTGCACCCGGTTGCAGTGGTGCTCGCTCTCACCGCAGGTGGGCTAATCGGGGGCATCTTCGGCGCCATCATCACCATCCCGATCGTGGCCTCGACACACGCAGCCGTGAAGTACCTGACTGGGGTCGAGGACCTGTACGGCAATCCTCGTCCGAGCGACGCCGACCGGATGGCGCCCGAACCCCCGCCCGAGTACGCCCCGCTGCCGCTGTACGCCTCACCCCCGGCACGCGCCGACGACCCGCCGGTCAATATCGAAGAACAGCACAACGACACAGTCCTGCGGCGTCCGGAGGGGATGCGGCTGCGAACCTGGGTTGTTGGTCTGACGCGCCGGCGCGCGTCACCGAGGAAGGCTGGTCACCGCTGACCGAGAAGCTCATACGGAATGTCGACGTCTCGACCTGACCTGACAGATGCGAAGTGGTGAGAGCTCTCGTTGAGTCGCGAAGCGGTCAGGCCTTGGCCTGCATGGCGGCGCGGGCGGGGTTGCCCTGTGCGTCGGCCTTGGGGTCTGTGTCGTTCTGCTCGCGCGGACCCCGGACTCGACGTGGTCACCGAGGTCCTGGTCGACGTTGCGCCAGTATGCGAAGGCTCGGTTTAGGACGTGTTCGGTGACACCGTTGAGGAGGTGGCCGACGATGTTGTCGACCAGTCGGTCGCGGGCAGCGTCGTCGAGGACCTCACGCACCATGGTGCCGGCCTGGCCCCAGTCGTCGTCATCGGTGCGCAGCGTGTACGCGCTGCGCACCATCTCGCCGTCGGCATACCAAAGGCCACCGTCGTCGGTGCGGGCCGGGTCGGCCGTCGGACCGCCGTAGGAGTTCGGCGCGTAGACCGGGTCGGCGACGTTCTGTATCCGCATGTGGCCGTCCTTGGAGTAGCTGTGCACCGGCGCGATCGGTTGGTTGACCGGGATCTGCCGGTAGTTCACCCCGAGCCGGGCGCGGTGCGCGTCGGAGTAGCTGAATGAATCCACGGACGAGCAGCATCTTGTCCGGCGAGAGCCCGGTGCCGGCGACGAGGTTGTTAGGTTCGAACGCGGCCTGCTCGATCTGGGTGTGATAGTCGGTCACGTTGCGGTTCAGCGTCATCCGCCCGACCTCCTGCAATGGGTAGTCGCTGTGCGGCCACACCTTGGTCAGGTCGAAGGGGTTGAACCGGTAGGACTTGGCGTCCTCGAACGGCATGATCTGCATGTGCAGCGTCCAGCTGGGGAACTGTCCGGCCTCGATGTGCGCGTAGAGGTCACGCTGGTGGTAGTCGGTGTCGACCGAGGCCATCTGATCGGCTTCGTCCTGGGTGAAGCAGCACTCGACGCCTTGGTCGGTCTTGAAGTGGTACTTCACCCAGCACCTTCCGCCGTCGGCGTTGATCCACATGTAGGTGTGGCTGGAGTAGCCGTTCATGTGCCGCCAGCTGCGCGGGATGCCGCGATCGCCCATCAGCCAGGTCACCTGATGTGCCGACTCCGGCGAGAGCGTCCAGAAGTCCCACTGCATGTCATGATCGCGAAGGTTGTTGGCCGAGCGGCGCTTCTGCGAGCGGATGAAGTGCTGGAACTTCATCGGGTCGCGCATGAAGAACACCGGAGTGTTGTTGCCGACCAGGTCGAAGTTGCCGTCGCTGGCGTAGAACTTCAGCGAAAAGCCGCGCGGGTCACGCCACGTGTCGGGGCTACCTCTCTCGCCGGCGACGGTGGAGAACCGCGCGAGCATCTCGGTCTTGGTGCCAGGTTGGAACACGGCCGCCCGGGTGTAGGCGCTCACGTCGCGGGTCACCTCGAAAGTGCCGAAGGCGCCACCTCCCTTCGCGTGGGGTTGACGTTCCGGGATGCGCTCCCGGTTGAACATCGCCATCTGCTCGATCAGGTAGTGGTCCTGCAGCAGCAACGGGCCGTCCGGGCCGACCGACAGCGATTTCTCGTCGCTGGCGACCGGGATCCCGGCGTCGGTGGTGGTTGGGAAAGATTCGTCGGTGGCACGCGAGCAGCTCCTTGGTTCCTTGGGGGTCTTCTTGTTGGCAGTCGGGGCACCGGCCCCAGAAGAGAACTTCGGCTTCGTCCACCTCGTAACCGGCGTCGTTGCTCGGGGTCAGGCACGGGCGGGACCCGCTGGCGCAGTCAACGTCGGTTGTCCGCCCGCATGCCCGGCAGGCCAGGTGGTGGTGGTTGTCGCCGGTTCGGATCTCGAACCGGGGCGGGTGAGCCGGCAGGCTAGATACGCCGCACAAGGCCGGCACCGACACACGCCTCGAGCACGTCGTAGATGGCCTGGATGGACACCTTGCCCAGTCGGTCCTGGACCATGCTCGTCACCACGGTCACGGTGGCATGCGGAAACTCGGCGAGGGCGTCGAGGACGGCGAGCCGCTGCGTCGTGACGCGCAGGCCCGCCCCGCGCAACACGTCCTCGTTCGCCCGAACCGGCACCTCACCAACCTGCTCCTCCTTCTGGAATTAGTCAAGACAATGCACATTTCCATAGCGCTTGCGAGGAGAAGTCCCAGATCGTCCAGACCCCTGGCGGCGGCGCGACCTTCGTTCTCGAGCTCCCACAGCGCCCTCACAGGGATGCCAAAGCGCACGTTGACGACGACGAGGTCTAGTGGTCATCAGAGAGCCAGGAGGCCCCACCGGACCCGGCGAGCCAGAGAGGAAACCACCGATGACCCAGCAGACGCACCCAGGGAGCTCCGGGAGCCCGACCCCCGACGAGACGCCCGCCCACGAAGGCACGGAGCACACCGGAGCGCCGGCCGCCTCAGGCGCAGCACCGAGCGCGCGCGGGCCCTCGAGGGCACCAGCCCCCCGCTGTGGGCCTCGAACCCGAACTAGGGCTACGGCTTCGGCACGTCGCAGGAGGGGCCGCGTACCGAGTGGTTCGGCGCGGGAGTGGGTGGCGGCACTGGCGAACATGGCAGCAATGGCATGAATGGCGGCCACCCGCTCTACCCGACCGCCACGCCCACCCCTACCCCCGCGCCGAGGAACAAGGGCGGCAAGGGCGTCGGCCAGTTCACCGCGGTCGCGCTGCTCGCCGCGGCCTTGGCTAGTGGCGGCACCTTCGCCGCGACCCGGTATGCGGCACCCGCCCCGGTGGCGACCGCCGCCGCCGCGGCCACGACCCAGTCCAACGGGAGCTCCTCGCCGCAGGTCATCCAGGGCAGCGCCACGGCGCCGGACTGGACCGCGACCGCCAAGGCGGTGGCCCCGAGCGTCGTGTCGATCACCGTCGCCAGCGCGCAGGCCCAGGGCCAGGGTTCGGGCGTCGTCCTCGACAGCCAGGGCCACATCCTCACCAACAACCACGTCGCCACCGGCGCGGGCACGGGCACGGGCGCGACGATCAGCGTCACCCTCAACGACGGCCGCACCTATGACGCGGAGATCGTCGGCACCGACCCGACCACCGACCTCGCCGTGGTGCTCATCTCCAACCCGCCCAGTGACCTGGTCCCGATGAGCATCGGTGAATCCAAGTCTCTCACCGTGGGCCAGCCGGTCATGGCCATCGGCAACCCGCTGGGGCTCTCCGGAACCGTCACGACCGGCATCGTCAGCGCGCTCAACCGCCCGGTCTCTACCCAGGCGAGTGAGTCGTCACCTCAGGGCCAGCAGGGCCAGCAGGGGTTGCCGGGCCAGCAGGGCCAGCAGGGGTTGCCGGGCCAGCAGGGGTCGCCGGGTCAGCAGGGTCAGACGCAAGGCTCGGGGACCGCCAGCCCCGTGGTCACCAACGCGATCCAGACCTCGGCCGCGATCAACCCCGGCAACTCCGGTGGTGCCCTGGTGACCGCGGACGGCAAGCTCATCGGGATCAACAGCTCGATCGCGTCGCTGGGCTCGTCCTCCAGCAGCCAGAGCGGCAGCATCGGTATCGGCTTCGCCATCCCGTCCAACGAGGCCAAGTCGATCGCCGACCAGCTGATCTCGAGCGGCAAGGCCGCGCATGCCTACATCGGTGTCTCGGCAACCGATACCACCGTCACCGACGGCAGCTCGAAGCGTCAGGCGGCGCTCGTCCACGCGGTCACGGCCGGCACCCCGGCGGCCACAGCAGGCCTACAGGCGGGTGACGCCGTCATCGCCATCGACGGTCAGTCGATCCAGTCCTCGGAGTCCCTCGTCGCAGCCATCCACGAGCACAAGGTGGGCGACACGGTGACGATGACCGTCGTCCGCGGCTCACAGCAGCAGGACCTCAAGGTCACCCTGGCCGCCCGTCCCGGCTAGGGGAGGTAAGCCCCCCGCCTTTCCCTGGTTCGCGGGCCGGCTACCTCAGAGGGGCCCCCCCACAGGTACATTGCTGCGCTTGCCTTTTCGCAACCGCACCCCTGTGGAGGGCCCCTTCGTCATGCCCACCGACCTGCCACATGATCACCCCCTGATTGTGTCCAGGTTCGTCACCCCAGGCTCGTGCACTGGTCGGTGACCAGAGCCAACGAGGAGGCTGACCACCCCGCAAACGCCGAGCCGGACACGCGGCGCCGACAAGCCGCCATCTCTCGAGGTCCCAACGCGCCAGGCCGCGGTGACCGGGGTTCGCCTTTCTCGCTGCGGCGTACGATCGCGATGGCAGTTGAACCGACTCGCATAGGGGTGGTGTGTGTGCGCCTGGTCCGGCTCATGCACCTGGGGCGTCCGCGACCTGGCGTCGTAGACGGTGACCGAGTCGTGCTTGCGGACGGCGGCCCGGTCGGTGGGCTGCGCGCTACGACCGTTTCGGTGGCGTTGGAGAGCGCGCACCTGCTTGCGCCGGTCGAGCCGGGCACGGTGTACGGCATGGCCGCGAACTCGCCCGAAGACGTCTCGGTGACGCCGTTGGCGTTCCTGAAACCGGCGGCTACGGTGATCGGTCCGGACGAGACCATCACGGTGCCCGACGTGGGACGGGTGGAGTTCGAGGCCGAGTGCGCGGCGGTCATCGGACGCTCGGCTCGCCGTGTTTCGGCATCGACCGCGCTCGAGTATGTACTGGGTTATACCTGCGCTAACGATATGACCGCTCGGGATGTGCAAGCGTCGGAGCGAAGCTCGTTTCGCGCCAAGGGTTATGACACGTTCACTCCACTTGGGCCCTGGGTGGAGACGGAGCTGGACCCGCACGATGTCGGGCTTCGTGGGTTTGTGAAGGGGAGGCTGGTCCAGGACGCGCGTACGAGCCAGCTGGCCCGCCAGGTAGAGGAGATCATCGCCTGGCTGTCCTCGATCGTGACTCTGCGGCCCGGAGATGTCGTGTTGACCGGGGCACCGGGCCACACTGGCACGATCGAGGAAGGCGACGTGGTCGAGATCGAGGTCGAAGGTATCGGCCGGCTGCGCAACCCGGTGCGAGAGGGCGCCTAGATGGCTGGCCGCGACGTCGTGGTATTCGGCGAGGCGATGGCCATGTTCGTGCCTGTCGAGGACCTGCCCTTGGAGCAGGCGGAGACCTACCGCCGGTTCGTCGCCGGGGCGGAGTTCAACGTGGCAGTGGGGCTGTCTCGGCTCGGTTACCGGGTGGGGTGGATCAGCCGGGTAGGCGCGGACCCGCTCGGCACCTACCTCACTGACGAGGCTAGACGTCACGGCATCGACACGTCCCAGGTAGTCGTGGATGGGACGCGGCCGACTGGGTTCCAGCTCAAGGGCCAGGGCGAGGACCCGCAGGTCGTCTACTTCCGGGCGGGCTCCGCCGCGAGCGCGCTGGGGCCGGGTCCCGCCGCCCTGGACTACGTGCGGGGCGCCAGGCTGCTGCACGTGACCGGCATCCCATCGGCACTGTCAGCCACCGCACGCGCGTTTACGGTCGAGGTCGTCAAAGCCGCACATGAAGGTGGAGCGGTGGTGACGTTCGACCCGAACCTGCGACCCGTCCTGTGGGACTCCGTGCAGGAGATGCGGGAGGTGCTGAACGCGCTTGCTGCGCAGGCGGACTGGGTGCTGCCGGGCGTCGCGGAGGGCGAGGTCCTGGTCGGCAGCGCTGACCCGGACGAGATCGCCGCGTTCTACCTCGATCGCGGAAGCCAGGGAGTGGTTGTGAAGCTCGGAGTCGCCGGATCATGTGTGGTGACCGCTGAGGGTCGCACGGACGTCCCGGCATACCCGGTGACGGTCGTTGACTCGGTCGGCGCCGGGGACGGCTTCGCCGTAGGGTTCATCAGCGGACTCCTGGAGGGGCACGACCTGACCACCTGCCTGCACCGCGCCAACGCCGTCGGCGCTCTGGCCGTCACCCAGCGAGGAGACAACGAAGGCCTGCCGACCCGCAGCAAGCTGGAGGAGTTCATGGCCCGGCATCGGCCCGATCCGGATGCCGAGCAGGACGAGGGTTTGGCGCCATGACCGCACAGCTGCAGGTTGCCCTCGACCGGCTCGCTCTGGACGACGCGGTGCGGATTGCCAGGCAGGTGTCGTCGCATGCCGACTGGGTGGAGGTGGGCACCTCGCTGATCAAGGAGTTCGGCATGGAGAGCGTGCGTCGGGTTGTCGCCGCCGTTGAGGGTACCCCGGTGCTTGCCGACACCAAGACTAACGACAACGCCCGTTACGAGTTCGAGCTTGCCTATGACGCCGGTGCCGCCGCCGCGACCGTGATGGCCACCGCCCCGGACCAGACGATCGACACGTGCTTCGCCGTCGCCGCTGATCGTCGTTCCACTGTCATGGTCGACCTGTTGGGAGCCGACGAGGCGAGGCAGCAGGTCATGCTCGACCGCTATCCCCAGGGCGTAGTTGCCGTCCATGTCAGCAAGGACGTGCAGGAGGCCGGCTCGGAATCGAAACCCTGGTCGTTGCCGAGGGGCACGTCGGGGCGCCGGGTGGCGCTGGCCGGCGGGGTCCGGTTGAGCGACGTCCCGCGCCTGTTGGAGATGACGGCTCTGACAGACTGCCCGATCATCATCGTCGGCTCGGCCGTCACCCAGGCTCGCGATCCTGCGCGGGCCGCCAGCGAGTTCATGGCAGCAATCCAGGAAGGTCAACACTCATGAGCACACCCCTCGATATTGTGCGCGGCGAGATGGACGAGGTCCTGGCACGGGTGGGCGAGGCGGCCATTGACCCCCTCGTCGAGCGGCTCCTTGCGGCGCCTCGGGTCTTCGCCGCGGGTGAGGGCCGCTCGGGTTTGATGGCCAAGGCGTTCGCGATGCGGTTGATGCATCTCGGGCTGACGGTGTACGTGGTCGGCGAGAGCATCACTCCAGGCTTCGACGAGGCAGACGTCGTAATCGCCGTGTCCGGTTCGGGGACGACGCCCGGGACGCTGCGGGCGGCCCAGCAGGTCTGCGACAAGGGTGGCAGGGTACTAGCCGTCACCACCGACGCCGGGTCCCCTCTGGCTGAGCTCGCGATCGAGGTGCTGGCCGTCCCGGCCGCGACGAAGCAGCGAGGCGCTGGTGAGGCGGCAACGCAGCAGCCCCTGGGCTCCCTGTTCGACCAGTGCACCCACGTGCTGCTCGACGCCATCTGTCTGGAGATCGCCCGGCGACGCCACGTCTCACTCGACGAGGCCCGCTCCCAGCACGCGAGTGAGTAGGCGGCGCGGAGCCGCTCCGGAGCCCCTGTGTCCTCATCCCTCGCCGGGGGCGAGCTTGCGAACAGGTGGCGGTGTGACGCTGCGGGTTGCGCCGCGCCGGCCGTGCTCGGTGACCAGGAACATGAGGATGGATGCCAGGAATAGTGCCGCCGCCATGAAGGCGAAAGCGGCGCCGTCACCGATCCCGCCCTGCAGCCATCCGACGACGTAGGCCCCCACGAACCCGCCGACGGCTCCGGCACTGTTGATCAGTGCCATCGCGGCACCGGCGACGTTCTGCGGGAGGAACTCGGGCACGAGGGCGAAGTATGGTCCGTAGGGCGCGTACATGCAGGCACCGGCAAGGATCAGGACGACGTAGGAGACCCAGTAGTGTCCGGTGCCCAGGACGACAGAGACGACGAACAGCACGGTGGCGGTCAGCAGGAAGGGCCAGACGAACTCGCGGCGATTTCCGCTGCGGTCGGAGTACCTCGACGCCACGACCATCGCCACGGCGGCCAAGCCATACGGCACAGCCGACAGAAGCCCGATGACGCCAATCCCATCATGCTGAGCCGTCTTGAGGATGCTGGGGAGCCAGAAGACGAAGCCGTAGACCCAGATGCTCCAGAGGGCGTACTGCACGGAGAGGACGACGACGTTGCGCGACCTGAACGCCTCGCGGTACCCGCCCGGCACGGGCGGGAGGTCCTCCTGCTCGGCCGCCAGACGCTGCTCGATGTCGTCTCGTTCCGCCGCGTCCAGCCACTTCGCCTCTCGGGGGCGGTCCGCGACGAGCGCCCGGAAGATGAACGCCCAGGCGATCGCCGGTAGTCCCTCCAGGATGAACATCCAACGCCAGCTGGTCGCCGCGATCAGGTAGCCGGAGACCGCGGACAGCCACATCACGGTCACCGGGTTGCCCAGGATCAGGAACGTGTTGGCGCGACCACGTTCGCTTCTGCTGAACCAGTGGGTCAGGAAGATGAGCATGGCCGGGATGATCGCCGCCTCGGTGACACCCAAAGCGAACCGGACGACCATCAACAACCACAGCCAGGGAATGACGCCCTGGGAACTGGCTAACACTCCCCACGCCAGCACCGCCCAGAAGATCAGCTTCCCGACACTTCTATTCTCCGCGTAGTGGGCTGCGGGAATCTGGAAAGCGAAGTACCCCAGGAAGAAGACCGCACCCAAGAGGGCGGACCACCCGGGCGTCAGCCCGAGGTCCTCCTCCAGGCCGCCGGCCACCCCGATCGAGTAGTTGGACCGATCCAGGTAGGCGAGGCTGTAGGTGATGAAGACCAGCGGTACCAACCGGCGCCACCGCTGGCTGGACAGCGCCGTGGTAGGCGCAGACGCCGCCGATGAAGTCATGATGGGTCTCCTGACTCGTGGGCCGTCGGGCTCATGCTCGACCCCAGGTGCTGGCCGGACTGTTGGCAGAATCTCCTGAGCTGACGCGTGGACCGCGACCAGGGTCCGCTGGTTTCGGAGTACAGCGGCGACCATATGAACCACACCTCAGGGACCCCGGCCCAGAATGCAGTCTTTCCCCTGGGAAAGAACCGGGAACGCTGCGAGAGCGGGCTCCTCGATGCTGAGCTGTGTCGCGGCGGTGAGTGCCGACGGGTCATCCGTACAACTGAGAACAGCGTTGATCCATGGCACGTGGATCACCGTCTGTTCGGCGGCTACTCCGGACGGCGAAAGCATGTCGACGGCTTCCCGGGCCGGACGACGTCATCCCACCCCGAGACCAATGGAGCCGAACTTCGGCCCACCTCTTTGGCCCGAATTCGGGTGTACTCCTCATCGTGGACGCGTGTCAACGGTTCGCGTGCGATGGTACTCGAGTTGCATTGCGGGCGGCAGATCGTCAAGGCTCAGGTGCAGCGGTACCGGAGGGGCGCGAAGTCCGATGTCCTGGACACGCGATGTATCTGCGCGTCACGTGTCCGGCGTTGGAGCCGGAGCGCCGAGCGGTCGTGGCCGCTCGGCTGACCGATGCGGGTGGTTGAGGTGTTCACGCGCCGCCTCGTGGCCAGTCGCCCGAAGAGACCCGCAGCCGTCCATGTCGAGGTTCATCGAAGACTGCACACCGGGGCCACGAGACCTTGCGCAAATGGTGTTCCCTGGAAGCCCTGTGCACGGTAGGGCGCGCGGAGGGCCGCGTGAGCGTGCGCCTGCCCGGTGCAGCCCTGGCTCGGACGGTGCGGACTTCTACGACGTCGAAGCCATGCTCGGCGAGATCCCCTTCGAACTCATCGCATTCTCTGAAGCGCAGAGTGGACGCCGAAGCGACGACCTTGCCGCCCACGGTCGTCGACACGACCGCAATGCTTTTGTCGAAAACGGGTCAACCCTCGTCCGCCCTGCAATCCCACGGACTCTTGGATCGAGACATGACTGATATCGATAGACGACCCGCCGGACATGACCTCCGTCGACGCCCGATGGAGCCTACGGAGCCTGAGCATGCAGGAACTCCAGATCGAGCTCTCCCATGTTCGACATTAACTTGGCCGTGACGCCACACCGAATGGTCAACGTCTGGCCTCGCGTCCTGCCGCCCACACGACAGAGAACCTGCGACGTCGAGAGAACGCCATCGTCGTGGAACTCGCGTACCGCATCCGCGACCTCAATGCCTGACGCACCATTTCGCCGAAACACTTGCTGCCGGTGGTGACTTCACGGATCGGGCAGTCCGCTCGCTGACGCCACCGGAACGGCCGACCCTGACCTCGGTGCCGGTGATGATCACGCTGTCCCGATCGACCAAGACATGGGTAGCACGCTCGCGGCCGTGCATGACTGCCTGCCCCGCGGCGGCTGGTTCGTGTTCGAGATTCGTCGACCGGAGGGTCGCGACTGGGAAAGGAAGTCCGCACAGAGTCCGCACGTTGCTCGTCACCCGCCGTCGTTCACCCGCGCACGCCAACACGATCACCGCAGGTCACAGGCCGGAATACTCTCTCGCCAACAGCTGCCGCGCGTGCGGGGCTCATACTGGATCAACGAGCCAGTCGGGTCATAGCGGCCCGAGCGTCAGATTAGGTCGATGGTCAGGATGTGTGTACCTAACGGACAAGTCCCCCTCCGGACACACATTTCTGGCGCCTTCGAACTCCAGCCCCCCACGCCAATGCGGCCCGTTTCGGCTCTGCGCCCAGGGCCACCGTGGGGCTCTCGCGGTGAGACCGGACGCTGAGCGCCGGACACCGGCATACCCGACCTCCAAGGTCACGGGACAATCGTCGGGCGGGCGGTCCGTGAGGTCGAGTCGAAGGTTGCTGCTGTGAAAGCTCTGTTGTTGGAGAACATCCACCCGATTGCCACGGAAGCCTTGCGACGTGAGGGGTTCGAGGTCGAGACCCGGGCGGGGTCGCTGAGTGAGGGCGAGCTGGTCGACGCCTTGCCCGGCGTGTCTCTGCTCGGCATCCGGTCGAACACCAAGGTGACGCCCCGTTCCCTGGACGCGGGAAAGGACCTCCTCGCGGTGGGCTGCTTCTGCATCGGCACCAACCAGGTGGACCTCGTCGACGCGGCCGCGCGGGGTCGCCGTCTTCAACGCGCCGTTCTCCAACACCCGCAGTGTCGTCGAGCTGGTGCTGGGCGAGATCCTGTCGCTGGCCCGCCGCCTGACCGAGAAGACGCAGCGGATGCACGACGGCATCTGGGACAAGTCGGCCAAGGGGAGCCACGAGGTCCGCGGCCGCACCTTGGGCATCGTCGGCTACCGCAACATCGGCACGCAGCTCTCGAACGTGGCTGAGGCCGTCGGGATGCGGGTCGTCTTCTACGACACCGCCGACCGGCTGGCCCACGGCAACGCCCGGCGGGTGGGCTCCCTCGAGGAGCTGCTGGCCGAGGCCGACGTCGTCAGCATCCACGTCGACGGACGTCCCGGCAATGCGGGCCTGTTCGGCGCCGAGCAGCTCGCGCTGATGAGAAGGGGGCCACCTTCGTCAACGCCTCCCGGGGGATGGTCGTCGACGACGAGGCGCTGCGCGACCACATCCTGTCGGGCCACCTGTCGGGGGCGGCAATCGACGTCTTCCCGGCCGAGCCCAAGGCCCAGGGCGACCCGTTCGACTCGCCCCTGCGGGGCCTCGACAACGTCATCCTCACCCCGCATGTCGGCGGGTCGACGCAGGAGGCGCAGGAGGAGATCGGCTCGTTCGTGGCCACGAAGCTGCACCAGTTCGTGGCCGCCGGGGCCACTGCACTGTCGGTGAACCTGCCCGAGGTACTGCCGGCGCGGCCAGCGGGCGCCTTCCGCACGGCATACCTGCACACCAACGTCCCCGGGGTCCTCGCGTCGACCAACCGGGTGCTCGCGGACGCGGGAGCCAACGTGCTGGGGCAGTCCCTGTCTACACGGGGCGAGCTCGGCTACGTCGTGACCGACACCGACGTGGCCCTCCCCGAGGCCACTCTCGGGACGTTGCGCCAGTCTCCGGAGACGGTCTGGCTGCGCACCTGGGTCGGCTGAGCCGTGCCCGCTCTCCCACTCCGCTGGACGAGCTCCGCACGGCACTGCCTGGACGCGTTCTGACCGCGCCGGAGGACGTGGCGGCCTACTGCGGTGACGGCACCGGCCTCACCGGTGGCGCGGTGGCCTACCCGGACCGGCTCGTCATGTCCCTGGCGGCGATGGACCGCATCATCGGCGTCGACCCGGTCAACCGGCTGGCGGACGTGTAGCCCGGGGTGGCCGCGGCCGAGAACGACCGTGCCGCAACGGCATACGGGTTGATGTATGCGCCGGACCCCGCCAGCTGCCGGGAGTCGACGATCGACGTCGTGGGCTATGGCCTACCCGGCTGTTCGTGGGGGTCCGAACGCACCCTGGGCGTCGTGACCGCCGCGACCGTCCGCCTCGTCCCGCGACCCACCGGTGAGACGGTGACGCTCCGCGCCGTCTTCCCGACCAGAAGCATTACCCCACAGGGCTTTCGACCAACGGCGCTGCGGCCGTCCTGGTCGGCCAGCTCATCGGCCCGCGGGCCCGGGCGGACTCGGCGCTCGCTGCCTCGGTATGCCGCAGGGGCGGGGCGCTGGCGGTCGACAAGGCAGAGGGGGACGCGCTGCTGGAAGCGCGTCGGGTCTCCGGGCGGGCGTTGTCGGCCGAGGGCCTACGAGTCTCGTCCGACGTCGCGGTGCCGATCGCGCGTCTGGCCGACATGTCCGTCGCCATCGAGCAGATCAGCCGCGAGGAGGGAGTCGCCATTCCGACCTTCGCCCATGCCGGAGACGGCGACCTGCACCCGTCGGTCATCGTCGACCCGGCCGATGCCGACGCGCGGGACCATGGGGAGCGGGTGCTCGACCGGGTGAGCGACGCGGCCCTCGCCCTGGGCGGCACGCTGTCGGGGGAGCACGGCATCGGGTCGCTGAAGCGCCACGCGCTGCCGGAGCAGCTCGACCCGGCGACGCTCGCCGCGCACCGGCTTGCCAAGCACGCGTTCGACCCGCACCACATCCTGTCGCCGGGGCGGGGGATCTCACGCCGGCGGCGTCGCGCCCGGGAACACGCGTACGCCCTGCACGGTTGTCGCCGTCATGAGCACTGTGCAGGCCGTTTGGAACGGTCAGGTCATCGCCGAGTCCGACGACACGGTCGTCGTCGAGGGCAACCACTATTTCCCCCGTGCCGCTGTGTCACCCACCGTTCTCGGTGACAGCGACACCCATACGGTGTGCCCGTGGAAGGGCACGGCATCCTACCACTCGGTGTCGGTCGACGGCGAGACCAACGCCGACGCGGCGTGGTTCTACCCGGAGCCGAAGGCCGAGGCCGAGATGGTGCGCGACCGGATCGCCTTCTGGCGCGGGGTCACCGTCCAGCCCAAGGACTGACGCCTCCCTCAGCGTTATCCCGGAGCGCCACACCCCTTCCCGGGGGTGTGACGCTCCGCGATCGGTTAGCCGGGCGCGATACTGACACCCGTGCGCTACGAGACGACCATGGCCACGATCGGCAACAACACCGGGGTCGCCGTGCCCGAGGAGGTCGTCACCTCGCTCGGTGCGGGCAAACGCCCGGCGGTGACGGTGACCGTCAACGGCTACACCTACCGCAGCACCGTGGCGCCCATGGGCGGGCAGTACCTCATCTCGTTCAGCTCCGACAGGCGCAAGGCCACCGGGATCGCCGGTGGCGATGCCATCGTCGTCGACATCGAGTGCGACACCGCACCCCGCACCGTCGACGTTCCGGCCGACCTGGGCGCCGCTCTAAGCGACGCGGGCGTTCGCGCCGCCTTCGATGCGCTGGCGCCCAGTCACCGCAAGGCCCACGTGACCTCCGTCGAGGACGCTAAGACACCAGCCACGCGAGAGCGCCGGATCGCCGCCGCGGTGGCCAAGATCCGCGGCGCCGCCGGGCCTGCCTAGAGTGGCGGCGTGAACCTCACCGTCCGTGTCGTGACCGCTGCCCCGATTCGGTAGGCGGCGTGGACGTCGCTTACGCCGAAGTGCTCGCCGCCGCCGAGCGCATCGCGCCGCACCTGCCAACGACGCCGGCCTGGTCCTACCCGCTTCTCGACGAGGTCGTGGGTAGCAACGTGGTCGTGAAGCACGAGAACGCCCAGCCCACAGGCGCGTTCAAGGTGCGGGGTGGGGTCAACCTGGCGCTGCAGCTGTCCCGGGAGCAGCGTGCGGCCGGCCTGGTGACGGCGTCGACGGGCAACCACGCGCAGTCGGTGTGCTACGGCGCCCGGCTCGTGGGAGCCCGTGCCGTCGTCGTGGTCCCTGAGAGCGCACCGCCCTCCAAGGTGACCGCGGTCAGGGCGCTCGGGGGAGAGGTGGTCGTCCACGGCCCGACCATGAACGAGGCGTCCGACGAGGCGCGACGGGTCGCTGGCGAGCGGGGAATGCGGTACGTCGACCCGGGTAACGACCCCGACATCGTCCACGGCCACGCCACGGTCTACCTCGAGCTGCTGCGCCAGTACCCCGACCTCGACGTCGTCTACGTGCCGGTGGGCAGCGGCACCGGCGCATCGGGCGCCTGCGTGGTGCGCGACGCCCTGGCCCCCGACTGCCGGGTGGTCGCGGTCCAGTCCGAGGCCGCACCAGCCGCCCACGAGGCGTGGCGCACGGGTGCACCCGCCCAGGCGCCCTGTCTGACCCGGTCCAGCGGGTTGGCGACCGGCCGTAGCTTCGCCCTTCCGCAGGCCGTTCTGGCGGGGAGGCTCGACGACTTCCTGCTGGTCTCGGACCTCCAGCTCGACGCCGCGGCCGGGCTACTGGCCCGCCACGCGCATACCCTCGCCGAGACGGCGGGGGCAGCCGGGCTGGCGGGCCTGCTGGTCGACCCCGACAAGAGGGACCGCTGCGCGGTGGTCGTCACCGGGGGGAACGCCAGCGAGGACGAGATCGGCCGGCTGGCACGTGGGTAGGTGGCGTCAACGCTCTGGTCTCGGGCCGGCCGCGGCTCCGCGGACGGGGCGTCGGGCCTTGCGGGCCGGGTGAGAGGTCAGCAACGGACGTCAGGCCGTGGATCCCTCTCTCCGCAGGCGAACCCGGCCCTGCAGCTCGTCCAGCGTCCGCGCACCGACGAGCTGCATGGTCCGCACCAGCTCCGTGGACAGGATGGCGACGGCGTGCTCGACGCCCCGCTGCCCACCGGCCATGAGGCCATAGAGGTAGGCCCGCCCCACCAGGACGGCAGTCGCGCCCAGCCCGACCGCCGCGGCGATGTCACCGCCGTTGGTGATACCGGTGTCGACGTAGACCTCGACGCGGTCACCGACGGCGGCCACGACCTCGGGCAGCAGCTCGAGGGGCGTCGGAGCTCGGTCGAGCTGGCGGCCACCGTGGTTGGAGAGCACGACCGCGTCGACCCCCGCGTCGACGACCCGGCCCGCGTCCGCCACCGACAGGACCCCTTTGACGACAAGCTTTCCGGTCCACTCCCGGCGCAGCCATTCGAGGTCGGTGAGGTCCAACGCGGGGTCGAACATCGCCGCCACCAGCTCGGCCACGGTTCCGTCGAACGACGTGACGGACGCGAACTCGAGCGGGCGGGTGGTCAGCAGGTTGAACCACCACGCCGGGTGCCGCGACATGTCGGCAACGGTGCGCGCGGTGAGGGTCGGCGGGATGGTCAGGCCGTTGCGGACGTCGCGCAACCGGCGGCCGGGCACCGGGGTGTCGACGGTCAGGACGAGCGTGTCGAAGCCTGCAGCACGGGCGGCGTCGACGAGCTGCTCGCTCGCGGCCCGGTCGCGCCACAGGTAGAGCTGGAACCAGTGCTCGCCCCCCGGAGCGGCGGCGGCGACGCCCTCGGGTGACGTGGTCCCCATCGTCGACAGGGCGAACGGGATGCCGGCTGCACGCGCGGCCCGCGCCACGGCCGGCTCGCCTTCGTACTGCATCATCCGGGTGAACCCCGTCGGCGCGAGCACCAGGGGGAGCGCCGACGGTCGCGCGAGGATGCTGGTCGTCGCGTCGACGCTGGACACGTCGCGCAGCGCCTGTGGTTGGAACTCGACCCGCCGGTATGCGTCGCGCGCTCGTCCGAGGCTGACCTCACCGTCGGCACCGCCGGCCACGTAGTCGAACACCGCGCGGGGAGCTCGCCGGCGGGCGATGGCCTCGAGGTCGCCGATCGTGTGCGCCCGGGCGAGACGTCGGGCCACCGGATCGGTCCGCAGGGGGCGCGTCCGCAGCAGCGGGGTCAGCTCACTCCAGCGGGGGAGGCGCCGTTCGACGGCACTGCCGGCACTGTCGGCCCTGTCGGCACTGTCGGCATCCATGAGCGCAGGGTAGGGCCGCCGGGTCGGTCACCGGCGGGTCGGTAGCGTGAGCGGCACACCGCACGGCAGCCGCCGCCCGGTCTGGGGCAAGGGGGCCGTATGCGGGTGCTGGTCGCCGGTGCGTCCGGCTACGTCGGGTCCCGGCTCGTCCCCGAGCTCCTGGAGCGAGGTCACGAGGTCGTGGCGACGCATACCCGCGACCCCCACCCCGACTTCCCGTGGACGCGCGAGGTCACCTGGTGCCGGGCCGACCTGCTCAACATGCGCCAGCTGCTCGGCGCTCTGGAGGGCGCGGAGGCCGTGGTCTACCTCGTGCACGGACTCAAGGGCGCCGACTTCGCCGAGACCGACCGCGAGGCGGCCGCGAACATGCGCGACGCCGTCGACCACCTGCACGTTCGCCGCCTGGTCTACCTTTCCGGGATCATCCCGCCGGTCCACCACGACGACCTGTCGCGCCACCTTCGGTCCCGCCTCGAGGTGGAGGAGGTCTTGGCGACGTCGACGGCGTCGACCCTGTCACTGCGGGCGGCCATCGTGGTGGGGTCCGGGTCTACCAGCTTCGAGGTCGTCCGGCAGCTGTCCGGGCGGCTGCCGCTCGTCACGGCCGTCCCCGGCTGGATGCGGTCCACGAGGGTGCAGCCGGTCGCCATCGCCGACGCGGTCTACTACCTGGTCGAGGCGGTCGAGCGCTGCGATGTCGTCGGTCACCTGGACATCGGCGGGCCGGAGGTCCTGACCTACCCCCAGCTGCTCTCGCGGTATGCCCGGGTCGCCGGACTGCGCCGCCTCCAGATCCCGGTGCCCCCGCTGCCGTTCGACCTCGTCGGCTGGGTCGCGGGGCAGCTGACGAACGTCGACACCGACACGGTGCAGAGCCTCATGGCGAGCCTGCGCGACGACATGGTGGTGCGAACGGGTGCCCGGACCCGCCTCGGTGACCGCGGCCACCAGCCCCTGTCGCTGGACGAGGCGCTGACCCGTTCACTGCAGCCGTACACGTCGGCCACGGACGGCGCGCGCCGTGGAGCCGACCCGGCGGCCCCGTCCGCCGGTGACCCGGGGTGGACGCGAGGGGCGTCCTGAGCAGATGAGAGGCTCGACGGTGTGAGCCGAGCCACCGCCCCCACCGCCGCCGCGAGTCCGGCCGTCCGCCTCGCCCTGCGCGCGACGTTCGCCGCGTTCATCGGGGCGGGCTTCGTCTTCGCCGGCTTCGCCTCGCGTATCCCGCAGGTGCGCGACCGGCTCGAGCTCACGCCGTCGCAGCTGGGTCTCGTGCTCCTGGCCCTGGCCGCCGGCTCACTGCTGGCGCTGCCCCTGAGCGGGCTGATCGTGCACCGCCTCGGGACGCGGCGGACCGTGACGATCATGGCTGTCCTGTGCGCCGTCGGACTGACCGTCATTGCCCTCGGCTACCTCCACGGTGTCGCCTTCGTGCTGGCCGGGTTGTTTCTGCTCGGGTTCGGAAACGGGGCGTGGGACGTCGCCATGAACGTGCAGGGCGCCGATGTCGAACGGCAGCTGGGCCGGGCGGTCATGCCGAGGTTCCACGCCGGTTTCAGCGTCGGCACCGTCGCCGGCGCGCTCCTCGGTGCGGCGATGGTCGCCCTGTCGGTGTCGGTCACCCTGCACCTCGTCGTCGTAGCCGTGGTCGTGGCGATCGCCATCCCGCTCCTGGTGCGGCGGTTCCTGCCCGACCTCGACGACCCGGCCCGGACCGAGGACGACGCGACCGGGTCGGCCGGGTTGGCCTCTGGCGCCTCGGTGTTCACCCGCTGGCGTGAGCCGCGCACCCTGCTGATCGGCTTCGTCGTCCTGGCGTTCGCACTCGCCGAGGGGTCCGGGAACGACTGGATCAGCGTCTCTCTGATCGACTCCTACCAGCTGTCCGCGTCGGTCGGGGCGCTCGGGTTCGCCACGTTCCTCGCCGCCATGACGACGATGCGGTGGTTCGGGACGCAGCTGCTCGACCGTTACGGCCGGGTTGCGGTGGTGCGCGGCATGGCCCTGCTCGCCGCGGTCGGGCTCCTGCTGTTCGTCTTCGGGACGGTCTCACCGCTGGCTTTCCTGGGTGCCGTCCTGTGGGGTTTCGGTGCCGCCCTCGGGTTCCCGGTCGGCATGAGTGCGGCCGCCGACGACCCCCAGGCGGCGGCGGGTCGCGTCAGCGTCGTCGCGTCGGTCGGCTACTGCGCCTTCCTCGCCGGTCCGCCGCTCATCGGCTTCCTCGGCGATCGCGTTACGGTCCTGAAGGGGCTTATGGCCGTCGTCGTCGTGCTGGCCTTGGCGATCCTGGCCACTGCGGCCTTGAGACCTCTCGCGGACGTGCCGTCCGACACCCCTCCGGTGTGAGACGACATCGACACGGAGTCAACGCAGCCGCGACGAGTGACCCGCGGCTGAGGCCACAGTGTCTCGCGTCAGAACGTTTGGAACGTAGCGCAACGGCGCGCCACCCGCCGCCCCGGTGCGGCTTGCACAGCCTGCCGGCGCGCCGACCCGTTCGAGAGGCTCGCTCATAACTGCTGCCCCCGACGAGGCCGCCGGCGCCTCCGCCGAGCTCGTGGCCGAGCCTCCGTTCGACGTCTACCACCTGTGGGTCACCTAACCGGAGCAGGCGCAGAAGCAGGTCGAGGCGCCCACCCGCGACACGATCGGCATCCCCGACTGTCCCGTGGGCGACTTCCCCGTGCGGGCGTAGCCGACGCATACGCGCCGACCGACCCTCGGGGTACGCCAAAGGTCACCTCTGGCGTCGACCCTCGAGGTACGCCAAAGGTCACCTCGGGCGTACCCCGGTGAGCTGAGAGGTCACCTTGGGTCGCGTCCGCGCCCCGTGGGCGACCAAAAGTGACCTGTCGAGAGTCCGGAAGCGCCAGAGGTGACCTTTGGCGGGGCAGGCCGATGGGCAACAAGACCCTGGAGCTCTTGAGCCCTGGAGCCGGTGCGTTACGCCGGGGGGGCGGTGGTCGGCGGGTGGGTCGTCGTCGTTGCGGTAGGCGCCACCGGCCGTGCCGTCGGAGCGCTGCCACTCGCCGACCAGCTCGTCCCGCGTGCCGAACCGGACCAGGTGCCGGCCGACGACGTCCTCGATCCGGCCGAGCAGCTCCGTGCCGGCGGCAGGGGTCAAGGACGGGTCGGTATGCGCTGACAGGCAGAGGCTGGTGCCGTCGGCTCGCAGGTCACACCGGCCCCCGGCAAGGTCGACGGTGCCCTCGTTCAGGGACTCGTCCCACGAGGTCTCGAGGCGCCGGCCGAGGTGGGCGGCGAGCTGCTTGGCGTAGCGGCCGCCACGGTCGGTCGAGACGACCGCCGTGCTGGTGACGGGCTGGCCCTCGGCGTCGGTCGGGTCGGTCATGGGGCACAGTCTGGCAGCCCGTCGCGATGGGGTGGCGTGGTCAGGGCGTGGTCAAGGCGTGGTCATCGGTGGTCGCCGGTCGTCATGATGCCGTTGTGCTGGCGCCAGGACCGCACCGCCATGGTCAGGGCGAGGGTGAGCAGGACCAGCGCGGTCACGAGTGCCGCTCTCAGCGCGGTTCCGGCGCCCGATCCCGGAAGGACCGCCTGGTAGACGGTCACCAGCAGGGCCGATCCGATGGCCGCCCCGATCCGTTGGCCGGTCTGCAGCGCACCTCCGGCCGCCCCGCCCATCGACGGCGGGACGTCGGCGAGGGTCAAGGTGATGTTGGGGGAGACGACCGCTCCGCCGCCGAGCCCGGTGAGCAGCAGGATCGGCACGAGCACGACGGCTAGGTCTTCCCGCCCGCGCATCGCGGCGAAGATCGCCAGGAGCGCGACACCCGACAACATGACCGCGAGGGCGGCCACGGTGAGGCTGCGGCCGATCGTCGGCACGAACCGCCCCGCGAGGGGGGCGCTGATCGCCGACCCCAGGGCGAAGGGCATGAGCATGAGGCCGGCGTTGAGCGGACTCAGCCCCAGCGCGGTCTGGAGGAAGATCGACAGCACGAGCAACAACCCGGTGAAGCCCGTGAAGTACAGCGTGCCGACGACCAACCCGTTGAGGTAGCCCGGCAGGGTCCGCAGGAGCCGAAGGTCGAGCAGCGGCGGCCGTTCCGCCTCGGCGAGCCGCCGCTCCCAGCGGACGAACGCATACCCGAAAGCGGGCCCGCCGGCGAGCAGCAGCAGCGGCCAGCGCTGCCCACTCTCGATGCTGACCACGGGATAGAGCAGGCACATGACCGCGCCGCCGAGCAGGACCGCGCCGACGACGTCGATCGCGGCGGTGCCCGCCGCGGCCCGGGTGCGGCGGCGGGGCACCAGGCGGGCGACCCCGACCAGACCGAGCATGCCGATCGGGATGTTGACGAGGAAGAGGTAGCGCCAGCCACTCTCGGCCCCGGCGGCGCCGATGATGAGGCCGCCCACGACCGGGCCGGCCGCCGACGACACCGAGACGGTGAAGCCGAACAGACCGAAGGCACGGGCCCGTTCGGGGCCGGTGAACAGCGCCTGGATGATGCCGGCGTTCTGTGGAGTCAGGAGTCCGGCCGTGGCGCCCTGCACCAACCGCGCGACGATGACCAACGTGATGTTCGGTGCCAGGCCGACCGCGGCGCTGGAGACGACGAACCCCACGAGCCCGAGCAGCATCATCTGCCGCCGGCCGTAGGCGTCGCCGAGGCGGCCGCCCGCGACGAGCGTCAGGCCGAAGGTGAGGGCGTAGCCGGAGACGACCCACTGGATCGTCCCGGGCGAGGTGTCGAGGGCTTTCTGCATGGACGGGATCGCCACGTTGACGATCGACACGTCAAGCAGGGCCATGAACCCGACGAGCAACGTGACGCTGAGGATGCGCCAGCGGTGCGGGTGCAGGGTGGTCGCGTCCTCGCCGGTCGCCGGCTGCGGACCGGGCGGGGTCCGGCTGGCGACGTCCTCACTCACCCGGCCACCTTGCCCCACGCCTCTGACCGGCCGCCGGGCGGGGGCCGGGGGCCGGCCGTCGGGGTCCTCGCTCCAGTCGTGCAGCTCGAGGATGCGCGCCGCGAGCTCGCGTGGCGCCGGCAGCAGGTCGCGCGGAAGTAGGGGACTCCCGTGGGGACGTAGTCGTCGCCCAGTGGCGGACCAGCTCGGGCAGGTATGCCGCGTCGGTGCGTCGCTGCCACCCGGCGGGCCGGCGAGGGGAACCGAGCGGGTGGCCCGCAGCCGAGCCGTCAGGTCTTCGCGGACGGCATCGTCGACGGATCCGGTATCGCGTTGATGCTTAGTCATCCTGGCCCCTGCCGCCGACACCGGCCGCCTGTAGACGGCTGCCCGGTCACGCGCTCCGACGGAGCCGCTCGAGGGTGGACGACCGCAGGGCGCCGAGATCCGCCCCGAGGTCGGCGAGGACCGCGCCGCCCGGCCCCTCGGCGTCGAGCACCCCGAGCAAGAGGTGTTCGGAGCCGATGTGGGTGTCACCGTTCGCCACGGCCTGGCGGATCGAGCGCTTCAGTGCCTTTTTGGCGTCGGGGGGTGAACGGGACATGTCCGCTTACCCGGCTGAACCACCGTCTCGTGCGGCGGGCGGGTGTCGCGCCGTCGAGGGCGCCCGTGCCGAAGGTGTCCTCGACCGAGCGGCGGACCTGGTCGAGGTCGATCCCGATGCTCTTCAGGGCGTCGGCGTCCAGGTCCTCGGCCCGGCCGGAGCCCCCCGCGCGCGCGGTCCGGGCCGCGTCGGCGGTGACCCCTGCTGCGCGCAGGACCTCACCCGCGACGCCGTCGTCGTCGGCCAGGGCGACGACGACGTGCTCGGTGCCGATCCAGGCGTCCCCGGCCCGGACCGCCTCCTGCTGCGCGCGGACCACGATGCCCCGGGCACTGGTCGTGAAGCGTTCGAACATGGTCAGGCTTTCCTCGACGGGGTGGGTGCGGTGGTGGGTGTGCTCGGTCCGGCGGGTGGGCCCAGGGCGGAGCCGTACTTCTGGTGGACGGCCTGCCGGGACACTCCGAGCGTTCCGGCGATGTCCTGCCACGACCAGCCCTGCTCGCGGGCCCGGCCGACATGCAGCCGCTCCAGGCGTTCGAGCAACCCGCGGAGAGCCACCACGGCGCGCAGGCCCGCGGCGGGGTCACTGCTCGACGCCGTGACGGCGAGCTCAGAGGCTTCGTTCATGACGTCAAGGTACGTTGACATTACGCGCGATGTCAATCTTGCTTGACACTATCGCAGCGGGAGAGGTGGCTGCGCCCACCACGGCCCGGCTACGGCCTCCACCCGCACCACCCACTTGACCCAGTGGTACCCGCGCCGGCCAGGCACCACGAGCCGCGCCGGGGCGCCATGACCGACCGAAAGCGGTTGCCCGCCAACCGCGGTGGCCAGCAGCAGGTCGGTGGTGAGGGGGAGGCGACGGGCATACCCGGTGGCACTGGTCACCAGCAACGCGTCTCCAGGGCGGGCGTCAGGTAGTAACCGGCTGACCAGGACTCCGGACCACTCCTGCTCGGTCCACCACCCACCGGTGCAGTCGAGCACGGTGCGTACGCGGCCGGTGCCCAGGGCGGCGAGCTCGCCGTCCGACAGACGATGTTCGCCGTTCGACGTCGCCACGGTGAGCCGCCACGCTGCTGGGTCGATGTCGGGCACCGTGTCGAAGAGCCACTGGGTGACGGGCACCGCGCTGATGTCGTCGTCGGACGTGAGCCGGACCGAGCCGGTCTCGCGCCGCCGCCCCGACCGGCCGACGGCCGCACCGGCGGCCTGCCCGGCGAGGCCCAGCAGCCCCGCGACGGCCATGACGCCGCCGGACCGCAGCAGGGTGCGGCGCCCCCAGTCGGCCCGCCGCAGCCGGACCGGGCGCTGGACCGCGTGGGCCACGGTCAGGGCCGTCGCCGCCAGGCCGGTCCCGACGTGCAGCTGCATCGTCGTCACCGGCAGGCTCTGGGCGGTCAGGCCCACGAGCTGGGCGAGGCCGGTGACCAGGGCGGCCACCAGGCACCAGGTCAGCACGACCGACAGGCCGCGCCCCGGCCGGACCCGCTGGAGGCCACGGCGCACGACCGGGTGCTTCCAGGGCACCAGGGCCAACAGACCCAGCGACAGTCCGCCGTGCAGCACGGCGACCAGCCAGACCGGGCCGCTCCCGATGAGGAAGAGCCCGAACCCCGACAGGGTCGACACCAGCACCAGGACGGCCAGCCCGATGTTCGCCCACCGCCCGGTCACCCCGCCACGGTATGCCGGTGCGCGCCTGCGTCTCGCGGCAGCCGCGAGCCCCGGACGTGGGAGGCTGCTGCCGGGAGAACGAAGGAGGAGACGTGGCGGATCTCGAGCCCGGTCGCCGGGACGACGGTGACCCGCGTGACCCGGACGGCAAGGAGCGGGACGAGACGGGCACCCAGCGGGCCGACCGGAACTGGAACGAGCTGCTCCAGGAGCTGCGGGTGGTCCAGACCGGGCTCCAGATCCTCACCGGGTTCCTGCTGACGGTCCCCTTCCAGCAACGGTTCGGCGAGCTGTCGCCCACCCTGCGGGCGGTGTTCCTGGTGGCGCTCTGCCTGGCGGTCCTCGCCACCGCCCTGGTCGTCGCGCCGGTGGCGTCGCACCGGGTGCTGTTCCGGCGACACGCCAAGGCCGAGCTGGTCGAGGTGGCGCACCGCCTCACCCAGGCCGGGCTGACCATCCTCGCGCTCGCCATGGCCGCGGTGCTGGTGCTCGTCTTCGGGTTCCTGGTCGGCGAGACGGCCGCCCTGGTCGTGGCGCCCGTGGCCCTGCTGACCTTCGTCCTCCTGTGGTTCGGGATCCCCGCCTACCTGCGCCGGCAGCTCAGCATCGAGCGAGCCGAGGGCTGACGCACCCACCCGGTTCGGTGCCGGCGGACGTGTGTGCCGTGTGGCGGCGGGGTATGCGTGCAGCAGACCGCCTGACCAAGGAGACGAGATGCCTACGCGCCGGCCGGATGCCGACTACCCGGGAGCCGAGCCGTTCGTGCCGCCTGAGCACACCATCGAGGCACTGACGGCCGCGGCTCCCGCCTGCCACCGGTGCGAGCTCTACCGCGACGCGACCCAGGTCGTCATGGGTCGTGGTCACGCCACGGCCGGCCTCATGCTCGTCGGTGAGCAGCCCGGGGACAGCGGGGACCGCCAGGGCAAGCCCTTCGTCGGGCCCGCCGGCCGGTTGCTCGTCGGTGCGTTGCAGGAGGCCGGCATCGACCCGCAGCAGGCCTACGTCACCAACGCCGTCAAGCACTTCCGCTTCACCGTCAGGGGCAAGCAGCGGATCCACGCCACCCCCAGCCGCTGGAACGTCACGGCCTGCGGGCCGTGGCTGCTCGCCGAGTTCGACGCCGTGCGCCCGCGGCTGGTGGTCCTCCTCGGGGCGACGGCGGGGCAGGCCGTGTTCGGGCCTAGCTTCCGGGTCGGCGCATCGCGTGGACGGCCGCTCGTGCCGCCGGCCGGGTGGCGGGCGCCTGGGCCTCCGCCGACGTTCCTCGCCACCGCGCACCCGTCGTCGGTCCTGCGCTCGCAACAGCCCGATGAGGACCGTGCGGCGCTGGTGGCCGACCTGCGTCTGGTGGCCGACCACCTCACCTAGCGCTATCGCGTCAGCGGGGGGAGCACTGGGCCAGGTCGGTCTGCGCCAGCGGCTTCCCCTGGGCTATGACGTAGGTGACGAGCAGGACGACGTCCTCGGTGCCCTCGTTCTTGCCCTGGTGCACGTAGTGCGCGCCCTCGAGGATCGTGTCGCCCGCCGTGTACGTGTGCACGCCGCCGGGGTAGGTCGGCGCGTAGTGCGTCAGCGTGCCCTTCTCGACGACGGCCAGCAGCTGCCCGTCGTGACAGTGCTCACCGGTGCCCGCGCCCGGCTTGATGGTGATGCGCCGGAAGACGACCTTGCGACGGGCCGGCCACGTCGACGGCGACCACGCTGGGGTCGGTGCCCTTGGCGAGCTCCTCGACGACCACCGGCCCAGCCGTGGTGGTGGCGGCGGTGCTGGGGGTCGGGCCGGGCCCCGCGACCGTCGCCGTGGTGGTGAGGGAGCCGGGGCCCGCCGACCCGGAGCAGCCGGCCGTGAGCAGCGCGACACCGACGGTGAGCCCCGCGAGGACACCGTGGACGGGTCGGGCGACAGAGGGGCGCGACGTCATGGGTTCTCCAAGGGTGGTGGGTCGGACGGGCACGACGACCGGGGTGTGCCGACTGCCGGTGCATGCTCGCAGAACAGGGGTCCGCGCCGGGCCGGTTATGACCGCTTCCTGACCGCTACATGACCGAGGATGTGGACCGCTGAACTGGAGTCGGGCCGGTGCGGTTGGATGCACGTCATGGACGTCAGCGCGGACCGGCAGGAGCTCTTCGACCTCCGCGTCGGACGGCATCGCCGCGACCTCGTCGAGGCGCTGGAGATGCTTTACGGCCTGAACGCCGCGCTGCCCCTGGCCGACCGACTGGTGGCCCTTGCCCAGAGCGCGTACACCGGCCGTCCCCACGACCTGCACGTCCTCGACATCAAACGCTCGCTGCAGCCGGACTGGCTCCAGCTGCCGCGGATGGTGGGCTACGCGGCATACGCCGAGCGGTTCGCCGGCGACATCGCCCGGGTCGAGGAGAAGATCCCTTACCTCCTCGAGCTGGGGGTCACCTACCTGCACCTGATGCCGCTGCTCGACCCTCGGGCCGGCGACAACGACGGCGGGTACGCCGTCCGCGACTACCGGCGGGTGCGAGAGGACCTCGGCACGGTCGCCGACCTCGCGCACCTGGCAACCACGTTGCGCGCCAACGGAATCAGCCTGGTACTCGACCTTGTCATCAACCATGTGGCGCAGGAGCACGAGTGGGCCGTCAAGGCGCGCGGGGGTGACCAGCGCTATCGCGACTACTTCTACGTCTTCCCCGACCGCACGCTCCCCGACGCCTACGAGCGCACCCTGCCGGAGGTGTTCCCCGGCTTCGCCCCCGGGTCCTTCTCGTGGGACGCCGACCTCGACGGCTGGGTCTGGACGACGTTCAACTCCTGGCAGTGGGACCTCAACTGGACCAACCCCGAGGTGCTGGTCGAGTTCGCCGAGGTCATCCTGTTCCTCGCCAACCTGGGCGTCGAGGTCCTGCGGCTCGACGCGATCGCGTTCCTCTGGAAGCGGATGGGTGGCACCTGTCAGAACGAGCCCGAGGTGCACGCCATCACCCAGGTCCTGCGCACGCTCGCGCGGATCGCCTGTCCGGCCCTGGCGTTCAAAGCCGAGGCCATCGTCGCGCCCCATGACCTCGTGCAGTACCTCGGCGCCGGCCGGCACCACGGGAAGGTGAGCGACCTCGCCTACCACAACACCCTCATGGTGCAGATCTGGTCGATGCTGGCCACGAACGACAGCCGGCTCGCCGCGCACACCCTCGAGGGCCTTCCCCGAGCCCCCGCCACCTCGTCGTGGATCACCTACGTCCGCTGCCACGACGATATCGGCTGGGCCATCACCGACGAGGACGCCGGAGCGGTCGGCCTCAGCGGCTACTTCCACCGCCGGTTCCTCTCCGACTGGTACGCGGGCCTGTTCAGCGGGTCGACGGCTGAGGGTCTGGTCTTCCAGGAGAACCCGGCGACCGGGGACCGGCGGATCAGCGGCACCGCGGCCGCGCTGGCCGGCCTGTCTGCGCAGGGCCGCCCGACTGAGGTCGACCTCGCGCTCGGCCGGTTCTTCCTTGCCCACGCCATCGTCTACGGGTGGGGCGGCATCCCCGTCCTGTGGAGCGGCGACGAGCTGGGCATGCCCAACGACCCCGCATGGGCCGACGAGCGCGGGCACGAGACCGACAACCGGTGGGCGCACCGCCCCCGCCTCGACTGGCGCCGAGCCGAGCAGCGCCACGACCTCCGGACCGTCCCGGGGCGGGTGTTCGCCGGGCTGGCACATCTCGCGTCGGTGCGCGCCGCGCTGCCGCAGCTGCACGCCAGCATCCGTAGCGAGGCACTCCCCGACGACGACGGAGGCATCCTGGTCACGGTTCGACGGGCCCCGGTCGGGACGATGGTCTGCCTCTACAACGTCACCCCGGAGACGAGGGCCTTCCCCGCGGAGCGAGTCCGTGAGCTGGGCATCGAGCAGCCGTGGGACGCCATGTCGTCGCGGACCGTCGAGGCGGACGAACAGGGCCGTTACTGGCTTACCCCGTATGCCGCGTGGTGGCTCGTCGAGCAGCCCGACTGACGGTCGGCGCGAGGCCGGCTCGAGGACCGGGCCGGCGCCCCGATGGCCTCTCGAGCTGAAACCACCGGGGCTCGGTCGACGCTGGTCCGGACCTCAACACCAATCGGCCGTACAGGGAGTCTGCCCCGTTCCTCGCGCCTCAACCGTCAATTCGAAGACAGACTCGCCGCGATCCCGACTGTTGGCCGAGCCGTTGTTCAGTCCGCGACCCAGGCCCCGCCGCGCATGACCGACACGGGGTGGAGGGCCTCGTCGGCGACGAGCACGTCAGCCCGGGCACCGGTGTCGAGCGCGCCCCGGTCGGCCCAACCCATGGCGTGGGCCGGCGTCCGGGTCGCCGCCTGGACGGCGTCGACCAGCGGCACGCCGGCCTCATGGACGCACCAGCGCACCACCTCCAGCAGGGTGGCCACGCCGCCGGCGATCGCCCCCCCGCCCGCGAGCCGGGCCGTGCGGCCGTCGACGACCACGTCCCGCCCCCCAAGCGAGTAGCGGCCCTCAGGCATCCCCGCCGCCGCCATGGCGTCGGTGACCAGGGCGAGGTTGCCGCTGCCGACGACCTCGAACAGCATGCGGACGGTCTCGGCGGCGAGATGAATGCCGTCGCCGACGACCTCGAGGACGGCGTCGCCCCGGGCGGCGACCCCCAGGGCCGCGGCGACCGGGCCGGGGGAGCGTTGGTGCATCGGCGGCATGCCGTTGAAGACGTGGGTGACCAGGGGCCGTCCACCGCGCGGGGCCACCTCGAGTGCCCGGTCCAGGGCCCGCCGGGCGGTGGTGGCGTCGGTGTCGGTATGCCCGATGGACGCGAGCACCCCCCGCTCGGCCAGCGAGCGGACCAGCCGGTCGGCGCCGGGCCGCTCAGGGGCGAAGGTCATCTGGGCCCACGACCGGTCGGCGGCGTGCGCCAAGGCGTCCACCAGGGCCGGGTCGGGGTCGGTCAGCGCGTTCGGGTCCTGCGCGCCGCAGCGCGCCACGGACAGGAACGGTCCCTCCAGGTGGATGCCCGCCAGGTCGCCGTGGCGGACCAGCCCGGCCAGGGTCGTGGCGCCGGCCACCAGCGTGGGGCCCGGCGCCGAGACCAGCGAGCCGACCAGGCTGGTCGTGCCGTGCACCAGATGGTGCCTTGCTGCCGTCCGCGCCGACTCGGGGTCGGCGCCGAACTCGCCGCCCGCACCACCGTGACAGTGCACGTCGACGAGACCCGGCAGCAGGGTGCGTCCGTCGGCCCACCCCTCGGGGGCTGCGGCTCCGACCACGGCGGCCGGTGCACCCGCCAGGTCGGCTCGACGGCCCACCCAGGCGATGCGCTCGCCGTCGACGACGAGCGCGCCGTCGTCAAGGACCGCGGACGGACCGACGACGCGTCCGGTGAGCAGGGTCATGGTGCCGTCGCTGCCAGCCATGGCGCCCATGATGGCGTCCGCCCGATCGGTTCGCGCGGTCAGGGTTCGGAATCCGGTGCGGCCCAGAGCACGAACGGGCGGCAACCAGGGCGGCCGAGGGCGGGAACTAGGGTGGGGCGATGGCTGACGCGAGCGAGACAGCGACCATCGACGACGCGGCGGCCGAGGTGGCTCGGATCTGTGCCGACCTCATCCGGATCGAGTCGGTCAACTACGGCGACGGCTCCGGCCCGGGGGAGCGCAAGGCCGCCGAGTACGTCATGGGGCAGCTGACCGAGGTCGGTCTGGACCCCGTCATTCTCGAGAGCGCTCCGGGCCGGGCGTCGGTCATGGTGCGGGTCGAGGGCGCAGATGCCTCACTCCCCGGGCTCGCCGTGCACGGACATCTCGACGTGGTGCCGGCCAACGCGGCCGACTGGCAGGTCGACCCGTTCGCCGCCGAGGAGAAGGACGGCTGCATCTGGGGCCGCGGCGCCGTGGACATGAAGGACATGGACGCGATGATCATCGCGAACCTGCGCCAGCTGGCCCGGAGCGGTGACAAGCCGTCACGGACAACAACATTCGTGTTCTTCGCCGACGAGGAGGCAGGGGGTGACCACGGCAGCCACTGGGTCGTCGACCACCACCCGGAGTGGTTCGAGGGGGTGACTGAGGCCGTCTCCGAGGTCGGTGGCTTCAGCGTCACGGTGCCCCGCGCGGGCACCGGCGAGCCGGCGCGCGCCTACCTCCTCCAGACCACCGAGAAGGGGATCGCCTGGCTCCGCCTGCACGCCCGGGGCCGGGCCGGGCACGGCTCGGTGCCCAACGATGCCAACGCCGTCGTGCGGCTGGCCGAGGCGATCGGCCGTATCGCCGCGCACCCGTGGCCGCGGGAGTACATCGCGTCCGTCACCGCGCTGCTCGACGGACTCAGCGAGCTCACCGGCACCCCCTACACGCCGGACGACCCGACCCCGGTGCTGCGCCACATCGGGGGAGCCGCCGGCTTCGTCCTCGGTACGTTGTCGGACACGGCGGCCTTCACGATGCTGGACGCCGGCTACAAGATGAACGTCATCCCCGGGTCGGCGTCCGCGTCCCTGGACTGCCGGTTCCTCCCCGGTCACGAGGACGACCTCATGGCCACCATCCGTGAGCTGGCGGGGGAGCACGTCGAAGTCGAGGTGGAGCACCGCGACATCGCCCTCGACGCCCCCCTGACCGGCGACCTCGTCACCACGATGACCCGCTCGCTCCTCCACGCCGACCCCGACGCGACCGTCCTGCCCTACGCCCTGTCGGGTGGCACGGACAACAAGGCGCTCAGCCGGCTCGGGATCACGGGATACGGCTTCGCGCCGCTGCGGCTGCCGCCCGACCTCGACTTCGCCCCGATGTTCCACGGCATCGACGAGCGGGTTCCGGTCGAGTCGCTCGAGTTCGGTACGCGCGTGCTCGGGCACTTCCTGCGCACCGCCTGAGCAGTCAGCCGGTGCGCTGCACCCGGATGATCTTGCGGCGCAGCCAGGCCCGGCGGATGCCGCCGACGTAGACCACGGTGCGCGCAAGCTCCCAGTGCGCATACTCCGCGTGATCACCCAGTGAACGGCGGATGTCGTTGCGGGACACGTCTCGCCCGAAGGTGAGGACCCGGTACTCGTACTCGATACTCTGGCTGGCCATCGCTCACCATTCTCCCCCACAGCCACTACGGTCGTGACATGACCGACGACCCGCGTACCGCGCTCATCGCCCTGTCGGCCGCATTCGAGCGCCACCTCGAGGTCGCCACGAACCGGCGGAACCCGGAGGACCAGGCCGTCCTGACCGCGGCGGAGGAGCTGGCCGACGCCTTCCTCGACTACGACGAGGCGCTCTTCGACGCCACCGGCGTGACGACCCCCCTCGACGGCCCGTACGACGACGACGACCTCGATGAGGACGAGGACGACGACGACGAGGACGACGGTGAGGAGGACGACGAGGAGGACCTCGACGACGACGACGACGACGAGGACGAGGAGGACGAGGAGGACGACGAGGAGGACCTCGACGACGACGACGACGAGGAGGACGAGGAGGACGACGAGGAGGACCTCGACGACGACGACGACGAGGACGAGGACGAGGACGACGACCTCGACGAGGACGACCTCGACAGCGATCTGGATGACGACGACCTCGAGGGCGACGTCATCGAGGCCGAGCTGCCGCCCGCCGATGGACCGGCTGCCGGCGCCGGGGCTGGACCTGCGGTTGGACCCGGCGGACCGACGCGCTGAGCTAGTCGCTCACCTCGTCGAGCGCCGTCCCGATCTCGACCGGCAGCTCCAGGTCGTCGCTCGCCAGCACCGCGCCCAGTTGGGCGGCGGTGCGCGAGCCCACGACCACCGCGGTGACGCCCGGGCGGTCGCGGACCCAGGCCAGGGCCACCTCGGTGGCCGAGACCTCCAGCCCATGAGCCGCGGTCGAGACGGCTTCGGCGATGGCAAGCTCGCGCTGGCCCAGCCGGTCGGCCGCGAAGTGCGGGAACTCCCGCATCGCCGCACGAGACCCGCTCGGCACACCAGAGCGGTACTTGCCGGTCAGGACGCCGCCACCCAGAGGTGAGTACGCCAGGGCACCGATCCCGAGCGCGACACCGGCGGGCAGAGCCTCCAGCTCAGGGTCGCGGGCGACCAGCGAGTACTCGAGCTGGTGGGCCACGAGGGGCACCCGTGCCGTCTCCAGCAGCGAGAACGCCCTGGCCGCCTGCCATCCGGCGTAGTTGGACACGCCGACGTAGCGGGCCCGGCCGGACGACACGGCATACTCCAGCGCCCCCACCGTCTCGGTGAGCGGCGCCTCCTCGCTCCACGCATGCACCAGCCAGAGGTCGACGTGGTCGGTGCCGAGCCGTCGGAGCGACGTGTCGAGCTGGGCGAGCAGGGTCCCGCGCGAGGTGTCGACGACCCTCCGGCCGTCCCGCCGGGAGATGCCGGCCTTGGTGCAGATCTGCAGCTCGTCACGGTCGGCCACGTCACCCAGGAGCGAGCCCAGGAGCGACTCGGCGGCGCCCTGCCCATAGCTGTGGGCGGTGTCCACGAGCGTGCCGTCTCCCTCGAGGTACGCCGTCAGCAGGTCGCGGGAGGTCTCAGCGTCGACGACGGTGCCCCACAGCATCGTCCCGAGGCCCAGCGTGGGCACGGTGAGACCGCTGTCCCCCACCCGCCTGCGCCGCATACGGGCACGCTATCCAGCCGACCGGGCGAGGACGGGCGCGGCCCGCCGAATAGCCTTCCGGCCATGCGACCTGCGATGCGGCTCGGACTCAACCTCGGCTACTGGGGGGCGGGGAACGACGACGACAACCTCGCCCTCGCCCTCGAGGCCGACCGGTTGGGCTACGCCGTCGCCTGGGTCGCGGAGGCCTACGGGTCCGATGCTCCGACCGTGCTCTCCTGGGTCGGCGCGCAGACCAGCCGCATAGACCTGGGCGCGGCGGTGATGCAGATCCCGGCTCGGACCCCCGCCATGACGGCGATGACCGCCGCCACCCTCGACACCCTGTCCGGTGGCCGGTTCCGGCTCGGTCTTGGTGTCTCCGGGCCACAGGTGAGCGAGGGCTGGCACGGCGTCCGCTTCGCGGACCCGCTCGGGCGCACCCGGGAGTACATCGACATCGTCCGCCTGGCCCTGCGCCGACAGACGGTCGCCTACGCGGGGGACCACTTCACTCTCCCGCTCCCGGACGGCCCGGGGAAGGCGCTGCGGCTCACGGTGCACCCCGTCCGCCCGGAGGTGCCGGTCTATCTCGCGGCCGTCGGGCCGAAGAACCTCGAGCTGGCGGGCGAGATCGCCGACGGATGGTTGGCCATCTTCTTCAGCCCCGAGCACAGCGGCGACCTGCTGGAGTCGGTGCGCACCGGCGCCCGGCGCGCCGGGAAGGGCACCGAGACCGACCCGCTCGAGGGGTTCGATGTCGTGCCCACAGTGCCCGTGGTGGTGGACGACGACGTCGAGCGGGCGGCGCGCGCCGTGGCCCCGTACGCCGCGCTCTACATCGGCGGAATGGGTTCGCGCGAGCAGAACTTCTACAACCGGCTGGCCGTCCGGATGGGCTTCGAGGATGCCGCCCAGCAGATCCAGGACCTCTACCTCGACGGCAAGCCCCGGGACGCCGCGGCCGCGGTGCCGTTCGAGCTCATCGACGCCACCAGCCTCATCGGGCCCCCGGACCGCATCGGCGAACGGGTCGGCCGCTACGCCGATGCCGGTGTCACGACGCTCACGGTGTCGGCGTTCGGCAGCCACCTCGACGACCGCTTGGCCATGGTGCGGCTCATGGCTGACCTCGTCCCACCGGCCGCGGCCCTCGCCGAGGCGCCGCGCGCCTGACCCCGTCCGCCAGCCAGACCCGCTACCGTGCGGCAGCGCCCCGCCCCCGCTCCGAAGGTTGTCCAGCACCCATGTCCGACCTGACCTACCTGTCCTCCGTCGTGCTCGGTGTCGTCGAGGGGCTCACCGAGTTCCTCCCCGTCTCCTCCACCGGCCACCTGACCATCACCGAGAAGCTGTTAGGCCTGCAGATCGACGCCCCCCAGGTGACCGCCTACACGGCGATCATCCAGCTGGGGGCCATCGCTGCCACCCTCGTCTACTTCTTCCGCGACATCATCCGGCTCGCGACCGCGTGGGGCCGGGGGCTGGCCAACGCCGGAGCCCGCCACGATCACGACTACTCCCTCGCCTGGGCGGTCATCGTCGGGTCGATCCCCGTGGCCGTCGTCGGGTTCGCGCTGCGGAAGGTCGTCGAGGGTCCCCTGCGCAGCCTGTGGGTCGTCGCGGCCGCCCTGCTCGTCTGGAGCGCGGTGATGTGGGTGGCCGAGACGCGGCACGCCAAGCTGGCGCGGGAGCGGGGGCCGGAGGGGGAGCGGGACGAGTCCGCCGTCACGGTGCGTGACGGCCTGGTCATCGGGCTCGTGCAGTGCTTCTCGCTTGTGCCCGGCGTCTCCCGGTCCGGCGCGACCATCTCGGCCGGCCTCTTCCGTGGGATCGACCGGGTCACCGCCACGCGGCTGTCGTTCTTCCTGGCCATCCCGGCACTCACGGCGGCCGGGCTTTACGAGGCGGCGACGACCGACCTGTCCAACCTGGGCAAGGGTCAGATGGGGGTCGGCATCGTCGTCGCCTTCGTCGTCGCGTATGCGTCGATCGCCTGGCTGCTGCGGTTCGTCGCCACCAACACCCTCAAGCCCTTCGTCTGGTACCGGGTCGTCCTGGCCGTGCTCCTTGTCGGCGCACTGGCGACCGGCGTGCTCTCCGCGACCTGACGCGTACGTCTTCCCACTCACCGATCTGCCGCACGCGCACCGATAAGCAGTCTGACGCTGGATAGCCGTGCGCGGTCGGCTGAACAGTGCGCGGTCCGTAGATCCGTCATCGAGGTCCATCCGTGAGGAGCGGCACCATGCGCCAGATCCGCCCTCCAGCGCCGCCCGCTTCCGTCAGAGCCAGCCGGAACGCTGGAACGCGCGGTACATCGACACGCACGCGATGACCATGACGGCGATGATGACGAAGTAGCCGTAGTAGAGCTCGTTGCCACCCACCGTCACGGAGGCCTCCAGCTCGGGGATATCGTGAAAGTTCATGCCGTAGATCCCGGCGATCATCGTGGGCACCGCGGCAATGGCGACCCAGGCCGAGATCCGGCGCATGTCGTCGTTCTGCTGCACCGAGATCTGGGCCAGGTGGGCGCTGAGGATGTCGGAGAGCAACCGGTCGTAGGACTCGACGTGGTCGTTGACCTTGAGCAAGTGGTCCCTGACGTCGCGGAAGAAGGCCAGCACCTCGCTGCCGTCCCGGTCGACGATGGCTCGGTGCGGTTGCGTGAACAGCCGCTCCATGGCGTCGGCCAACGGCTGCGAGGCCCGGCGGATCTCCAGCACCTCACGCTTCAGCCGGTAGATCGCCGTCGCGTCGACGTCGCGGGTCCCGCTGAAGACGGCCTGCTCGATGCGCTCGAGGTCCTCGTGGATCTCGGCGTCGACGAGGGTGTAGTTGTCCACGACGGAGTCCATCACGGCGTGGAGCACCGCGGCCGGACCCAGCCTGAGGTGCTCGGCGTTCTCCTCCAGGCGGTGCCGCACGCCGACGAGCGGGTTGGCCTCGCCTCGGCGGACGGTGACGACGAACCGGTCGCCGAGGAAGACCATCACCTCACCGGTCTCGACGTCCGACGTCTCCTCGACGTAGCGCAGCGTCTTCAGGACGACGAGCAGGCTGCCCTCGTAGTGCTCGATCTTTGCGCGCTGGTTCCCGCGCACGGCGTCCTCGACGGCGAGCGGATGCAGCTGGAGCTCGTCGTTGACCAGCTCGAACTCCGCGTCGGTGGGGTCCTTCAGACCGATCCACAGGAACCCGTTGCCCTCTGAGCGCAGCTGGTCCAGCTCGGTGCTGAGGTCCTGGCAGAGGAGGCGATGCCCCTCGCGGTAGATGGCCTGGTCGACGATCATCGGCTGATCACGGGCCTACTCCACCACGAGGAGGCCCCTCGGGGCGCGATGGAGCACCACCTAGAGTGACGGAGTGCCCACCGTCCTGCTCGTGCGTCACGGACGGACCACCGCCAACACGTCCGGTGTGCTCGCCGGCTGGACCCTGGGCGTCGGGTTGGACGACCACGGCCGGACGCAGACCGAAGCCCTGGGAGCGCGGCTGTCCGCCGCCGCCGTCCCCCTCGTCCGGATCGTCGCCTCGCCGTTACAACGGTGCCAGGAGACGGCGGCGATCCTCGTCGAGAAGGCCGCAGCCGGCATACCGGTCGAGCCGGACGACCGGCTCGGGGAGGCCCGCTACGGGGCCTGGACCGGGCGCAAGCTCTCGGAGCTGGCCAAGGAGGATCTCTGGCGGGTCGTCCAGGACCAGCCGTCGGCGGTGCGGTTCCCCGACGGCGAGGACTTCCCGGGGGAGTCGATGGCCGCGATGCAGGCCCGGGCCCTCGACGCCGTGCGCAGCATCGACGCGCAGGTCGAGGCCGAGCACGGCAAGGACGCGATCTGGGTCGCGGTGTCGCACGGCGACGTCATCAAGGCCGTCCTCGCCGACGCCGCCGGCGCACACCTCGACCAGTTCCAGCGGATCCAGGTCGAACCGGCGTCCGTGTCGGTCGTGCACTACACCGCTCGGCGCCCGTTCCTGGTGCGCAGCAACGACACCGGCGGCAACCTCGCCTCCCTCCTGCCACCCCCCAAGCCGGCCGAGGGCGAGGGCGAGGACGCCGCCGCCGATGACGGGGACGCCGCAGTCGGCGGGGGAGCGGGCTCGGCAGCCCCCGCCACGTCCACCGTCGCACCCCCCGCCGCGTCTGACCCGGCCGTGGGTGGTCGGTTAGGTTAGAGGTATGCCCGTGCACGACTTCGACCCGCCCGACCGGTTTGTCGTCGGCACTGTGGGGCCGCCCGGCCAACGGGTCTTCTTCCTTCAGGCGCTGAGTGGGCGTCGGCTCGTGTCCGTCTCGTGCGAGAAGGAGCAGGTCCGGGTCCTGGCCGACCGGGTCGGCGACGTGCTCGACCAATTCGCCGACGAATCGGTCGAGGCCGGTCTTGAGGACAACGAGCCGCTGACGACGCCGATCGAGGACGAGTTCCGGGTCGCCACCCTCTCGCTCGCGTGGGACCCGAACCGGTCGGTCGTCGTCATCGAGGCGTTCGACGCCGACCTGCCCGAGACCAGCGACGAGGACGACGAGGCCACCGAGGTGCCCGAGGAGTTCCTCGAGTCGATGGCCTCGCGCACCTCGGTACGCGTGGTGCTGACCCCCGGCCAGGCGCGCTCCTTCGTGCGGCGGACCCAGGCCCTGGTCACCGCCGGGCGCCCGCCGTGCCCCTTCTGCGGTGGGCCGCTCGACCCCACCGGCCACGTCTGTCCACGCGCCAACGGCTACAAGCGCTGAGCTGTGGACGGACCCCGTTCGGCCTATGAGGTCGAGGTGGTGGCCGACGCCCTCACCGGCGGCGACCTAACTGTGGTCGGTCAGGTGACGGAGTCGTCCAACATCGCCCTGCTCTGCGAGGTGGAGGGCGAGGTCGCCCGCGACGCGGCCCGGCTGACGGGGGGACCCGTGCGCGTCATCTACAAGCCGGTGCGCGGGGAGCGCCCCCTTTGGGACTTCCCGGACGGCACGCTGGCCGGGCGCGAGGTGGCCACCTTCGAGGTGTCCCGAGCGGGTGGCTGGGACCGGGTCCCCCCGACCGTGCTGCGCGAAGGCGCGCTCGGACCTGGTTCGGTGCAGCTGTGGATAGGCGACCCGTTCGCCCCCACCGCCGAGGGCCGGCCGGTCGACATCTGCTCGCCCAGGAGGGTCCCGCCGGGCTGGCTGTCCGTCGTCGACGGGGAGATCGGCGGCGGGCGCGCGGTCAGTGTCATCCACGAGGACCGCGACGACGTCCGGGACGTCGCCCTGCTTGACGCCGTCGTCAACAACGGCGACCGCAAGGGCTCGCACCTCACCCGTGACCGCCGCGGTGCCCTATGGGGATTCGACCATGGGGTGACGTTCAGCCCCGACCCGAAGCTGCGCACCGTGCTGTGGGGGTGGGCTGGGACCCCACTGCGCGACGTCGACGTCGAGCGTCTCGAGCGGCTCCAGGCGCTGTTGGCCGACGCGACCTCCACCTTGAGCGCCGACCTCGAGCGGCTGCTGCCCGCCGACGACGTCAGAGCGTTGACCCGACGGGTGTCGAAGCTGCTGCGTTCCCGTCGGCATCCGCAGCCGAGCGGGGGTTGGCCGGCGATCCCATGGCCGGCCCTCTGAGCAGGCTCATCTAGGCTCTCGGCGTGAACTCCTGGCCGTCCCCCTTCCTGCCGGTCTTACCCGGGGCGGGTGGCCCGTTGTGGCTGCACGACACGGCCTCCGGCGAGCTGCGCGAGGTCCGTCCGCAGGGGCCGGCCGCCACCCTCTACGTCTGCGGCATCACGCCCTACGACGCCACGCACCTCGGACACGCGGCCACCTACGTAACCTTCGACCTCGTCGGCCGGGCCCTGCGCGACGCCGGCCACGACGTCCTCTACGTGCAGAACGTCACCGACGTCGACGACCCCCTGCTGGAGCGCGCCATCCGTGACGGCAAGGACTGGGTCGACCTCGCAGAGGAAGAGACCGCGCTGTTCCGCGAGGACATGACGGCCCTCCAGGTCATCGCCCCCGACCACTATGTCGGCGCCGTGGAGTCGATTCCGTTGATCGTCAAGGCCATCGAGCAGCTCGAGGGCGACGGCACGGCATACCGGCTCGAGGCGCCCGAAGGGGGCCACGACGTCTACTTCGACGCGACGGCGCAGCCGCGGTTCGGCGAGGTCTCACGGCTGGGCCGGGACGAGATGATCACCCTCTTCGCTGAGCGTGGGGGAGATCCCGAGCGAGCGGGGAAGCGTGATGCCCTCGACCCGCTGCTGTGGCTGGCTCGCCGTGCGGGCGACCCCTCGTGGCCCGGCGCGGGCCTCGGGGACGGGCGCCCGGGGTGGCACGTCGAGTGCGCGACCATCGCCCTGCAGCACCTGGGGGTGCCGTTCGACATCCAGGGCGGGGGCACCGACCTGATCTTCCCGCACCACGAGATGAGCGCGGGTCACGGCGAGGCCCTCGCCGGCCACCATCCCTTCGCCCGCACGTACGTGCACCAGGCGATGGTCGGCTTCGACGGCGCCAAGATGAGCAAGTCGCGGGGCAACCTCGTGCTCGTGTCCACCCTCCGGTCGGCCGGGGTCGACCCGATGGCCATCCGGCTGGCTCTGCTGGCGCGCCACTACCGCAGGCCGTGGGACTGGACCGACCAGGTGCTGGTCGAGGCCGAAGAGCGGCTGGCGCTGTGGCGCGCCGGTCTGTCGACCAATGGCGGCCCCGACCCCGACGCCACGATCGCGCAGGTCCGCGAGCGGCTGGCCGACGACCTCGACGCTCCTGGCGCACTGGCCGCCGTGGACGCGTGGGCGCGGCACTCCCTCACCGAGGGTGGTCACGAGCTGGGGGCACCGGGCATCGTCGGTCGGGCCTGCGACGCGTTGCTGGGCGTCCGCGTCTGACGCCGACCCGTCCTCGACCGGACTCACGCGATTGCTGGTTTCCGGCTCTCTGCGGCCGCGGAACCGACAACACCGTGAGTTCAGTCGATTGAGCAGGGCTCAGCTCGATGGGGGCTTCTCGTCGCCTCGTCGCCGAAGGTAGCGCTCGAACTCACGGGCGATCGACTCGCCACTGGCCTCCGGCAGGTCGGCGGTGTCGGTCGACTCCTCCAGCGACTGGACGTACTCGGCCACCTCCTCGTCGGACTGCGCGAGCTCGTTGACGCCGCGCTCCCAGGCGCGGGAGATCTCGGGCAGGTCGGCAAGGGGGATGGTGACGTTGAACAGCCGTTCCAGGGCGCTGAGCAGGCCGAGCGTCGCCTTGGGCGAGGGGGAGCTGCCGGCGTAGTGCGGCACGGCGGCCCAGCAGCTGAGCGACGTGAGCCCCGCCCGGTGGGCCGCGTCGGACAGGACGCCGACGATCCCCGTGGGACCCTCGTAGGCGCTCGACTCGAGGTCGTAGCGGTGGACGACGTCGTCGTCGTCGGACGTCGCGGTCACCGGGATCGGACGGGTATGCGGTACGTCGGCCAGGAGGGCGCCGAGCGTGACGACGGTCGTAACCCCGAGCCGCTGGGCATATTCGAGCAGCTCGATGGTGAACGACCGCCACCGGGTCGACGGCTCGATACCCTCGACGAGCACGACGTCACGGGCCGGGGAGGTGAACCCGGTGTCGCGAGCGACGAGCAGCCGCGTCGTCGGCCAGACGATCCGGCGCTGGGAGTCCTCACGCAGCACCTTCGGCCGGTTGACCTGGAAGTCGTAGTACTCCTCGGGGTCGAGCGCCGCGATGGCCTCGGCGTTCCACACCGCGGAGAGATGTTCCACGGCGGCGCTCGCGGCCTCACCGGCGTCGTTCCAGCCCTCGAACGCGGCAATGAGGATGGGGTCGCGCAAGGGGGCGACATCCTCGAACTCGAGCACGGTCACCTCTTCCTGGCGTGGCATCGCCGGTCTCACCGCTGGTGGATTCCGACGATGCCACCCTATGCCGCGCGGCATACCTGCTCCGCCGGTGGCGGGCCGCCCGCCCTAGACTCGTCCGTCGTGACCTCCCGACCGGCGACGACGCGTGGGCCGCGGCCCACGGCGCTGCCCGCCGCTGTCCTCTGGGACATGGACGGCACCCTGATCGACAGCGAGCCTTACTGGATCCTCGAGGAGCACGCGCTCGTCGAGTCCTTCGGCGGCCAGTGGACCGACGCGCACGCCCACGCGCTGGTCGGCAACCCGCTGGAGGTGTCGGCGCAGTACATCATCGACCACTCGCCGGTGCGGGCCAGCGTGGCGGAGGTCGTCGACACGCTGATGCACGGCGTGATGGACCGGATCCGCGTCGAGGTGCCGTGGCGACCCGGCGCGCTCGAGCTGCTCGTTGCCCTGCACGAGGCCGGGGTCAAGAACGCGCTCGTCACCATGTCGTGGAAGCCGTTCGCGGACCTGGTCGTCGAGCTCGTACCGCCCGGCGCCTTCGACGTCGTCGTCACCGGTGATGCGGTGGACCACGGCAAGCCCCACCCGGAGCCCTATCTTACGGCGGCGCGGCTGCTCGGTGTGGACGTGGCCGACTGCGTCGCCATCGAGGACTCACCGGCCGGGGTCGGCTCGGCCGTCGCGGCAGGGGTGCCCACCATCGCGGTTCCCCATGTCGTCTCCGTGCCACGCACAGCCGGGGCCGTGCAGCTGCCGTCGCTGCGGGGGATCGGACCCGAAGACCTGCTCACCGCCGTCGCGGCCGCCGCTGTCTGAGTACGGGGCCGCTGCTGGTCCCGCTGGGTGCGGACCGGTCGACGGGCACGAGTCCGGTATGCCCGGCCCGACGCTCGCTTTCGCGCGTTCGTGCCCGTCGAGCGGTCCGCCTGCCTCCGGGTGGCTCGCGGCGACCCGGCGCCGTGACTGCGACGGAAGAGGCCTGTGGTGCTTCAGTTTTATTGTGGGACAGCGCAACTCGGCACAAGGGGGGTGTCGGTGGTCACGCCTAGGGTTGTCGGCATGGAGGCGGCGGCGTGGGGGTGTGGTGATGAGCTGGTCGCTGCGTTGTCGGCGGCCTCGGGTGTGTTGGTGGAGCTGCCGGTGACGGTGTGCCGTCTGGGGGGCGGTGATCTGGAGACGGTGTTGGGTGTGGTGGACCGGTTGGCGGCGGTGGCGGCGGCGGCCCGGTTCACGTTGGCGTCGGAGGCGGAGCAGCGTGGGGAGGTCCGGTGTTCGGCGTCGGGGACGGTCCGTCAGTGGGTGGCCGACCGGTGCCCGACCCTGGAGGCCCGCGACGTGGGGGTGCTGGCCAAGGCGGTGGCCCGGCTGAACACCCCGGTGTTGGAGACCGGCCCGGGCCGCCGTCGCCTGCGGTCGGCTGTCGGTGCCGGCGGGGGTCGTGGTGGCCAGTGAGCTGGCGGACCTGAGGCCGTTGCTGCGGCCCGGGGTGGAGGGGTCGGTGCTGACCGGTCTGGTCGAGGTCGGGTCCCGGTTCGGGTGTGTCGGGGTCCGGGGGCTGCGGGAGTTCATGCTGGCCCGGTACGGGCACGGTGCGGAGATCCAGGACGAGCAGGACCGGCGGTCGGGGTTGACGACCCTGTCGGGTGGGTCGGACATCGGTGGCGGGGTCACCGAGTACCGGATGCGGCTGACCCCGGAGTCCCGGGCGGTGGTGGAGGCGGCGATCAACACCCTGACCGCGCCCCGACCGGTGGGGATGCTGGACGGGCCGGCTGGGACCATCGGGGCCCAGGCGCCGGGAGACACCCGGACGGTGGAGCAGCGCCGCGGCGACGCCCTGGTCGACGTGTGCCGACGCGCCGTCGCCCTCGGCCTCGCCGCCACCACCAACACGGCTCCCGCCGCCCCCGGTACCTCGGCTGCGTCGACCGAAGCCAACGGGACGACCGGGGTCGACCGGGCCGACCGACGCGGCGGCTGGGTGGGCTGGGTGGGCTGGGTCGGTGACGGTGCCGTGGGCGACGGTCCCGTTGGGGGTCAAGGCGACGGTGTTGGTGACCATCGGCTACGACGACCTGGTCAGCCGCACCCGGCCCGGGACGCTGGTCGGTGGGATGACCGCCGGGACGGTGCTCGGCCCGGAGACCGTCCGGAAGCTGGCCTGCGACGCCGGGATCATCCCCGTCCTCCTCGGCTCGGCCGGGCAGATCCTTCAGATGGGTCACACCAGCAGGGCGTTCACCCCAGCCCAGACCAAAGCACTCTGGCTGCGGGACCGGCACTGCACCTACCCCGGCTGCACCACCCCCGCCACCTGGTGCGACGCCCACCACATCCGGCACTGGGCCGACGGCGGCCCCACCAACCTCTCCAACGCGACCCTGCTGTAAAACCGCCACCACCACGTCGTCCACCGCGACCGCATCACCGCCAACCACACCCCCGACGGCATCGAATGGAACCGCACCCCCGGCAGCTACGACGAAGCCCTCGCCCACGCCCGAGCGGGCCCACCCAGCGATGTGGACCCGGAGGCGTCCGGAGACTCCGGCGATCCACCCGGGGAGCGGGCCGGCCCCGCCGGTTGAGGGCGGACGGGGGCCTCAGAAACAGGCCTCAGGCGGGTGTGTCCAGGGTCGTGGCCACCTGCCGGAGGTGCTCGATGCTGACCCGGATGTCGTCCAGAGGAGCCGGCACTGCTGCGTCATGAGCCGGGTCGGCGTCGAGGATGGTGTCCTGCTCCAGGACGTACCACCCGGCATACCCGCTCTGCTCGAGGGCGGTGACGATCGCCGCCACGTCGACGTCGCCCGCGCCGAGGGGCCGGTACATACCGGCACGCACCCCCTGGGTGTAGTTGAGCGAGGCCGAGCGCACCTGGCCGGCGATCTCGGCGTCGACGTCCTTCAAGTGCACGTGCCCGATGCGGGTCGGCGTCCGGCGGGCCACGGCCACGGGGTCGCCGCCCCCGATGAGGAGGTGGCCCGTGTCGAGGCAGAGGGCGACGCTGCTGCCCTCGAGCACCCGGTCGGTCTCGTGGCGGGTCTCGACGATGGTGCCGACGTGGGGATGCAGGGTGGCTCGCAGGCCACGCGCTGCCGCCGCCTCGTCGAGCCGGTCGAGGTTGCGGAGCAGGGTCTTCCAGCCGTCGTGGTCGAGCACGGGCCGAGCGTCATACCCCTCGGCACCGGTGGCCGCGGCGAGCACGACCGTGGACGCCTGCGCCTCGACCAGCGCATCCATCGCCCGGTCGACCTCAGGCAGCGGGTCGTGGTCCGGGCGGTGGAGGACGACCGGGATGAACTGGCCCACCGCCGCCAGGTCGTGGGCGGCGAGCAGCGCGGCGCGCTCCTTCGGCACCGACGGCAGGAACTCCTCCGGGCCGAACTCGGTGGCTCGGAGCCCGACCTCGCGCATCTGGGTCAGCACGGTCTCGGGGTCGTACTGCCACCCCCAGCCGGGCACCTCGCAGACGCCCCACGAGATGGGGGCACCGGCCACCCGCTCGAGCACGGGTCGACTGGTCGCGTGTGGGCTGCTCGTGGCAGCAGTGGTGGTCATCGGGCGTTCCTCCGCGTTGGGTCCGGACCTCGTCCCCGACAGCGTGGTCGGCTGGCCCGGCAATGTCAATCAATTGTCCTGACAAATACAGGGTAGGCGCGGTGCCTGGTTGGTCGTCGACCCGCGTCAGTCGGCGGTGTCCACCCGGCCCGTCTCCGTGGGGTCGATGGCCAGGACGGCGGCCGCCTCGGGCAGCGGTGGCGGGGTGCCACCCCAGGCCGGGCACAGGTCGCGGTAGTCACACCAGTCGCAGAGCCTGGAGGGGGATGGTCGCCAGTCGCCGGTGGTCGCGGCCCGCTCGATGGCCGCCCAGAGGGCGATGACCTTGCGCTCGGTCGCCAGCAGATCGGCCTCGTCCGGGGAGTAGCGCAGCACCTCCTGGTTGCCGAGGTAGACCAGCTGGAGCATCGTCGGCACTACCCCACGGGAGCGCCAGAGCACCAAGGCGTAGAAGCGCATCTGGAACAGCGCCTTGGCCTCGAAGTGCTCCGAAGGCGACCGCCCCGTCTTGTAGTCGACGACCCGCAGGGCGCCGTTGGGGGCGATGTCGAGGCGGTCGACGTAGCCGCGCAGGGTCAGCCCGCCGACCTCGGTCTCGACGTAGAGCTCGCGCTCAGCCGGCTCCAGCCGGGTCGGGTCCTCGAGGGTGAACCACGTGTCGACGAGCCGGCTCGCGTCGGCGAACCAGGACGCGTGGTCGGGCCCGTCCAGGCCGTCGTCCGACAGCAGCCCGGCCAGCGCGGGCTCGGCCGCGACCAGCCGCTCCCACTCCGGCGCCAGGAGGTCGACGGCCCGCTCGGGCGTCCGATCGGCAGCCGGCAGGTCGAACAGCCGCTCCAGCACGGCGTGTACCAGCGTGCCGCGCGCCGCCGCGGGCGACGGGGCGGACGGCAATCGGTCGATGACGCGGAACCGGTAGAGCAGCGGGCAGGTCATGAAGTCGGCCGCCCGGCTGGGGGAGAGCGCCTTCGACCGGGCGTGCCGAACCCCCGGAACCCCCGGAACCCCCGGAACCCCCGGAACCCCCGGAACCCCCGGAACCCCCGGAACCCCCGGAACCCCGCCATCAGGCCGGGTCGGCGGCGGCGCCAGGACCACGGAGGTGCTCATGTCCGCGACTGTAGGTGGGTCGTCCGACACCGCCCTTGGGCCACCGCGCAGCCGTCGCCACCAGGTGGTCAGTGCGCCCAGGACGGGGCGGTCAGGCATACATGAGGGCCTTCGTGGTCGCGGTGCTCAGTCGTCGGGCTGGTAGCCGAGGTTGGGTCCGAGCCACCGCTCCGCCTCGGCCATCGTCCAGCCCTTGCGTTCGGCGTAGTCCTCGACCTGGTCCTGGCCCAGCCGGCCGACGACGAAGTACTGCGACTGAGGGTGCGAGAAGTACCAGCCGCTAACCGCTGCTCCCGGCCACATCGCCTTGGATTCGGTGAGGCTGATGCCGGCTCGACGCTCGACATCGAGCAGCGTCCAGAGCGTGTCCTTCTCGGTGTGGTCGGGGCAGGCGGGGTAGCCGGGGGCGGGGCGGATGCCGACGTACGTCTCGGCAATGAGGTCGTTGCCGGACAGGTGCTCGTTGGGCGCATACCCCCACATGTCGCGGCGGACCCGCTCGTGCAGCCGCTCGGCGAACGCCTCCGCCAGCCGGTCGGCGAGCGACTCGAGGAGGATGGCGTTGTAGTCGTCGACGCTCGCCTTGAACTCGGCCGCCTTCTCCTGCACCCCGTGGCCCGCCGTCACGGCGAACGCTCCCACGTGGTCGCGCAGCCCGGTCTCCTTGGGCGCGACGAAGTCGGACATGGCGCGGTTGGGCACTCCGTCGCGGTGCTTTCCCTGCTGCCGCAGGGTGCGCAGGGTCGCGGCCAGCGTCATCCGCGTCTCGTCGGTGTAGACTTCGATGTCGTCGCCGGTCGCGTTGGCCGGGAAGAACCCCACCACGCCATCGGCTCGCAGCCACTTCTCGTCGGCCAGCCGGTCGAGCATTCCCTGCGCGTCCTCGTAGAGCCGCGACGCCGCCTCGCCGGTCGCCGGGTTGTTGAGGATGTCGGGGAAGCGCCCCTTCATCTCCCACGCGAGGAAGAACGGCCCCCAGTCGATGTAGTCGCGCAGCTCGGCCAGCGGGTAGTCGCGCATCGTGCGCACGAACTGGGTGATCTCGTGGCGCTTGACGCCGGACTGCCGTTGAAGCAGCTCCTTCTCCTGCTGCGCGATGACGTGGGGCACGGGCGGTCGGTATGCCGCCCAGTCCACCGGTGTGGCGTTGGCCCGGGCGGCGTCGATGGTGGTTAGCGGCCGGTCGGTCGACTTGGCCGCGTGGCGGGCCCGCAGGCTGTCGTAGTCGAGCTTGACCATGTCCATCAGCTTGGGGCGCTGCTCATCCGAAAGCAGCTGCGCCACAACGGGAACTGAGCGCGACGCATCCTTCACCCACACCACCGGACCGTGGTACTTGCCGTCGACCTTGACCGCGGTGTGCGCGCGGGAGGTCGTGGCGCCACCGACGAGCAGGGGGATCTCGAACCCTTGCCGTTCCATCTCCGACGCCATGGTCACCATCTCGTCGAGCGACGGGGTGATGAGCCCGGACAGGCCGATGACGTCGGCTTTCTCGGCCCTGGCGGCATCGAGGATCTTCTGTGGCGGCACCATGACCCCGAGGTCGACGACGTCGTAGTTGTTGCACTGCAGCACGACCCCGACGATGTTCTTGCCGATGTCGTGCACATCACCCTTGACCGTGGCCATGACGATCTTGCCCTTGGCCCGCTCCACGTCGCCCGGCTTCTTCTCGGCCTCGATGTAGGGAATGAGGTAGGCCACCGACTTCTTCATGACCCGAGCGCTTTTCACCACCTGGGGCAAGAACATCTTGCCGGCCCCGAACAGGTCGCCGACGACGTTCATGCCGTCCATGAGCGGCCCCTCAATGACCTCGATGGGCCGGCCGCCGCGGGCGGCGATGTCCTGCCGCAGCTCCTCGGTGTCGACCTCGGCGTACTCGTCGATGCCCTTCACCAGCGCGTGCGTGATGCGCTCGCTGACCGGGAGCGAGCGCCACTCCTGCTGCGCTTCGGGTGTCTGCTCCTGACCGGTCGTATCGAAGCGGGCAGCGACCTCCAACAGCCGTTCTGTGGAGTCGGGGCGCCGGTTGAGGACGACGTCCTCGATGCGCTCGCGCAGCTCAGGGTCGACCTGGTCGTAGACGACCAGGGCGCCGGCGTTGACGATGCCCATGTCCATGCCGGCCTGGATCGCGTGGTAGAGGAACACCGCGTGGATCGCTTCTCGCACAGCGTTGTTGCCGCGGAACGAGAAGCTGACATTAGAGACACCACCGGAGACGAGCGCGCCCGGCAGGTTCTGCTTGATCCAGCGGGTGGCCTCGATGAAGTCGGTGCCGTAGGCGGCGTGCTCCTCGATGCCCGTCGCCACCGCGAAGATGTTGGGGTCGAAGATGATGTCCTCGGCGGGGAAATCCACCTCGTCGACGAGGATGTCGTAGGCCCGGCGGCAGATCTCCTTCCGGCGCTCCAGCGAATCGGCCTGGCCCTGCTCGTCGAACGCCATGACGACCACCGCCGCGCCGTACTTGCGGCAGAGCCGGGCGTGTTCGACGAACGGCTCGACGCCCTCCTTCATCGAGATGGAGTTGACGATCGGCTTGCCCTGCACGCACTTCAGGCCGGCTTCGATGACCTCCCACTTGGAGGAGTCGACCATCAGCGGCACCCGGGAGATATCCGGCTCGCTCGCGACGAGCTTGACGAAGCGGTCCATCGCGGCGACGCCGTCGATCATCCCTTCATCCATGTTGACGTCGATGACCTGCGCCCCGGCCTCGACCTGCTGGCGCGCGACGTTGAGGGCGGTGGGGTAGTCGCCCTCCTTGATGAGCCGGCGGAACCGGGCGGAGCCGGTGATGTTGGTGCGCTCGCCCACGTTGACGAACAGCGAGTCCGCCGTGACGGTGAGGGGCTCGAGCCCGGACAGCCGCAGCGCCGGCACCGTCGGGTTCGGGGTGTGCGGGGTCTTTCCGTCGACCCCCTTGGCGAAGGCCGCGATGTGGTCAGGGGTCGTGCCGCAGCAGCCGCCGACGATGTTGACCAGCCCGCTGCTGGCGAACTCCTCGATGACCGTCGCCATCTGCTCCGGCAGCTCGTCGTACTCACCGAACGCGTTGGGCAGCCCCGCATTCGGGTAACACGAGACGAAGCAGTCCGAGATGCGGGCGAGCTCGGCCAGGTAGGGCCGGATCTCGTCGGCCCCCAGCGCACAGTTGAGCCCGACGGCGATCGGCCGGGCGTGCCGGATGGAGTCGTAGAACGCCTCGGTCACCTGCCCTGAGAGGGTGCGCCCCGATGCGTCGGTGATGGTGCCGGAGATGATGACCGGCCAACGCCGCGCATACTCCTCGAACAGCGTCTCGCAGGCGAAGATCGCCGCCTTGGCGTTGAGGGTGTCGAAGATCGTCTCGACCATGAGCAGGTCGGCGCCCCCGTCGACGAGCCCGCGGGCCTGCTCGAGGTAGGCCTCGACCAGCTCGTCGTAGGTGACGTTGCGCGCACCGGGGTCGTCGACGTCGGGGGAGATCGACGCCGTGCGGTTCGTGGGGCCCAGGGCTCCGGCGACGAACCGCGGCCGGTCGGGGGTGCGCAGCGTCATCGCGTCACACTCGGCCCGGGCCAGCTGCGCTGCGGCGACGTTCATCTCGTAAGCCAGGTCGGCCATGTCGTAGTCGCGCAACGAGATCCGGTTGGCGTTGAAGGTGTTGGTCTCCACGAGGTCCGCACCGGCCGTGAGGTACTCACGGTGGATCCCCGAGACGACGTCCGGGGCAGTGATGCTCAGCAGGTCGTTGTTGCCGCGCACGTCGCTCGGCCAGTCGGTGAATCGCGTGCCGCGGTAGTCGGCCTCGGCGAGCTCGTGGCGCTGGATCATCGTGCCCATCGCCCCGTCGAGCACGAGGATGCGCTCGGCCAGCAGCGTTCGCAGCGTGTCCGTGGCGTCGGGGCGGAGAACGTGATCGGTCACAGTGGCCTTCGGTTGTGCGGGGGCGGCGACCTCTCAGTATGACAACCTCCGCACAGGTGACGCACGGAGGTATCGGCCCCCGGTGACATAGGGTCGCCCCATGACCGCCGGCCGAGGCACGCCCACCCGCGGGGCGGCCTACGGCTGGCGCCTGGGGTCACTGCACGGCATACCGGTCTATCTGGGCCGCAGCTGGCCGGTCATCGCTCTCGTCATCGTCGTGACGTTCGGTCCTCAGGTGCGCCAGAGCACCGGGGTCACCGGCGGCGCCTTCGGGTATGCCGTGGCCATCGCCTACGCGATGCTTCTCCTGTTCTCCGTGCTGGCCCACGAGGCCGCTCACGCCCTCGTGGCGCGCCGGTTCGGCTACGCCGTCGACCGCGTCGTGGCCGACCTCTGGGGCGGCCACACGGTCTACGACACCTCGACCGCGCGGCCGGGGGCCAGCGCCGGCATCGCCGTGTCCGGACCGTTGGCCAACCTGGCGATCGCGGCGGCGGGGTATGCCGTGCAGAGCCTGGCCGACCTCGGCGGTGTCGTCGGGCTGCTCGTCGGGGCGCTCATGGTCACCAACCTGTTCGTCGGCGTCTTCAACCTGCTGCCCGGCCTCCCCCTCGACGGGGGGTTCCTCGTCGACGCCCTGGTGTGGCGGGTGACCGGAGACCGGAACAAGGGCCTCATCGTCGCGGGCTGGCTGGGTAGGATCCTCACCGTCGTCGTCGTCCTCTGGCTGGTGGGCCGGCCCCTGCTGATGGGCGACCCGCCCTCGCTGTTCACCATCGTCTGGTGCGGCCTGATCGGCGCCTTCCTCTGGGCCGGGGCCACGAACGCGATCCGCTCGGGGACCGCCCGGCGCGCCATCGAGCAGGTGTCGCTGAGCCAGGTGCTGCGGCCGGCCATGGTCGTCCAGTCGCGCGAGCTGGTGGCATCGGTGCTGTCCCGGGTGGACCCGGCGGCCGGGACGCCCCCTGTCGTGGTCGTCCTGTCACCGAACGGTCGACCGTTGGGTGTGGTGGACCTCGACGCGGCGCGCGGGGTCGATCCCGCGCGTGAGCACCAGGTGCCGGTCGAGGCCGTCATGGGGCGCCAGCCGGACGGATGGGTGGTCGTCGTCCCGTCTCGCGATGCCGGCGTCACCGATGTCATCGGTTCCGTCACCGCCCGTGGCGCCGTCCCGCCGACCATGGTCGCGGTGACCCCCCAGGGCGAGGTGCTGGGGACGATCACGCTGGCCGACCTCAACGCCGCGTTCGCCCGCTGACGTCGTTCTGGCAGGCGACCCGCTCCTCCCGCTCCTCCTGGTCGTCCACACCCGGTGACCGCCGGGTCCCGTCGTCCACAGGGGCATCCGTGGGTCTGGTCACGGTCGTCGTCGGAGGGTTGGCTGGGTCTGGTCGCCAGGCGCTGGCGGCGAGGGCGGGGCGGCGGGACGGCGGGACGGGAGCGGTGATGGCAGCGAGGCGGGGGACCACCCGGGGCGATACGACGGCGGAGCAGACGAGAGGGGCCGGAGCGGCGAGGGATGAGAAGGCAAAGGCCCGGGAGGCGGTCCTTGAGGGGGAGAGCGTCAACGAGGTGCGGCTCGTCGGCCGTGTGAGTGGGACACCCGAGACCCGGTCGCTGCCCAGTGGTGACGAGGTGGTGCAGCTGCGGGTCGTCGTCCGCCGCCCTCCGGAACCCGCCGGGAAGGGGGCAGGAGCCAAGGCGGCGGTGGAGAAGGTGACCCGGGTGTCGGTGGACACCATCGACGTGTCGTGCTGGACGGCCATGACTCGGCGGGCCGGGCTGCGGATGGCGGAGGGGGACGTCGTGGAGGTCGAGGGTTCGCTGCGCCGCCGCTTCTACCGGGCGGGCCCGTCGGTGCAGAGCCGGTACGACGTGGTCGCCGACCGGGTGAGGCGCGGATCGCCCCGGGCGTGAGGCGGCGTGACGGGCGTGCGCGTCGTCCCAGGGCATGACGGGCGCGACGGGCGGGACGGGCGCGACGGGCGCGACGGGCGCGACGGGCGCGACGGGGGCGACGGGCGTGGCGCTGCGTCCGCCGCGGGCGACGGGGGTGGGCGCCCGCGACCGTAGACTCGGCGGCCGTGACCCCACAGGACGACGGCGACCATCCGAAAGAGGACGCCCCGGCGGCGTCGGCGGTCCCAGTCCCCGCTCCGGGGCCGGCTCCGGAAGCGGGGCCCGGTATGCCGTTGCCGCACCGTGGGTCGTTCGCGATCGGTGACCGGGTCCAGCTGACCGACCCCAAGGGTCGGCTCCACACGATCACCCTCGAGCGCGGGCGGGAGTTCCACACCCACCACGGCCGGCTCGCGCACGATGACCTGATCGGGGCGCCGGACGGTTCGGTCGCCGTGAACTCGTCGGGGGTCGAGTACCTCGCGCTGCGTCCGCTCCTCGCCGACTACGTCATGTCCATGCCCCGCGGGGCGGCCGTCGTCTACCCCAAGGACTCCGCCCAGATCGTCATGATGGCCGACATCTTCCCCGGCGCCCGGGTGGTCGAGGCGGGCGTGGGCTCGGGGGCGTTGAGCATGTCGCTCCTGCGGGCCATCGGCGTCGAGGGTGAGCTGGTGTCCTTCGAGCGCCGGGCCGACTTCGCTGACATCGCCCGTGGCAACGCGCGGTCCTTCTTCGGGCGGGAGCACCCCGCCTGGCGGGTCGTCGTCGGTGACCTGGTCGAAGCCCTGCCGGGTGAGGTCGAGGCCGGCAGCGTCGACCGGGTGGTCCTCGACATGCTCGCCCCGTGGGAGTGCCTCGACGCTGTGGGTGACGCGCTCATCGCCGGGGGCCTCCTCATCTGCTACGTCGCGACGACGACCCAGCTCTCCCGGGTCGCGGAGGCCATGCGCGACCACGAGGGCTACACCGAGCCCAGCGCCTGGGAGTCTCTGGTCCGCGGCTGGCACCTCGAGGGCCTGGCCGTGCGGCCCGAGCACCGGATGCACGGGCATACCGGGTTTCTCGTCACCACCCGCCGGCTCGCCCCCGGCGTCCGTCCACCGGAGCGCACCCGGCGACCTGCCAAGGGCAACCGCGACGCGCCGACCAACGAGACGTCACCGATCGGTGACGCCATATCCACCACCACCACCTCCGCCGTCCCGTCGAGCCCGGACACGTCGGCGTGGACGCCGGAGGACATCGGGGAGCGCTCCCCGTCGGAGAAGCGCATCCGCCGCCTCCGGCGTTCGGCGACGTCGGCGGGCGCGGCTGACGAGCCCGTCGCACTGGGCGGCGACACCGACGAGGGTGGGGCCGACGACCGGTAGCCGGGGGTCGGGGGCCCGGGGTCGTCTCACCTGTCGGTCTCCGATCTCCCGCCGTGCAAGCGCCCCTGAGCAGGAACCGGCGGCCCACGCCGGACTGTGACCGAAACCTCCGAGGAGTACGCGAGGTCCCGGGTTAGGGTCGAAACAGCAAGTGACCCGGCGAGCCGCCAGGAGGTGTTCAGATGCCAGACTTCACCCCACGCGAGCCCGACGACGTGCGCGCACCACGAGACCCGTTCGACCCGACATCGGCGTCATCGGCCAATGAGCTGTCCCGACAGCGTGATCTGCTCAGTGACGAGGTGCGCGACCTGCGGGAGCAGCTGCGGCACAGCCCCAGCCGCGCTCGAGAGCTGGAGAACCGCGTGCTGCAGCTGCAGACCTCTCTCGCCACGCTGAGCACCCAGAACGAGCGGCTGGTGCGCACCCTCAAGGAGGCGCGCGAGCAGATCGTCACCCTCAAGTCCGAGGTGGACCGGCTCGCCCAGCCGCCCAGCGCCTACGGGCTGATCATCGAGTCGTACGACGACGCCACCGTCGACATCCTGACGTCGGGACGCAAGATGCGCGTCGCCGTCAGCCCGACGGTCGACCCGAGCACGCTCAGCGCCGGCCGCGAGGTCATGCTCAACGAGGCGCTCAACGTCGTGGCCACCTGCGGGTTCGAGCGGGTCGGCGAGGTCGTGATGGTCAAGGAGATCCTCGACGACGACCGCATCCTCGTGGTCGCCCACGCCGACGAGGAGCGGGTATGCCGCCGCGCCGAGTCCTTGGAGGGCCAGCTGGTCCGCGTCGGTGACGCACTCATGCTGGACTCCCGCTCCGGGTTCGTCTACGAGCGGATCCCCAAGGCGGAGGTGCAGGACCTCGTCCTCGAAGAGGTCCCCGACATCGCCTACGAGGACATCGGCGGGCTGTCCGGTCAGATCGAGCAGATCCGCGACGCGGTCGAGCTGCCCTACCTGCACCCCGAGCTGTTCCGGGAGCACCAGCTGCGCCCGCCGAAGGGTGTCCTCCTCTACGGCCCGCCCGGGTGCGGCAAGACGCTCATCGCCAAGGCGGTCGCCGCGTCGCTGGCCAAGAAGGTCGCCGAGCGCACCGGGATGTCCACCGAGAAGAGCTACTTCCTCAACATCAAAGGCCCCGAGCTGCTCAACAAGTACGTCGGGGAGACCGAGCGGCACATCCGCCTGATCTTCCAGCGGGCCCGCGAGAAGGCGTCGGACGGCACGCCCGTGGTGGTGTTCTTCGACGAGATGGACAGCCTCTTCCGCACCCGTGGCTCCGGTGTCTCGAGCGACGTCGAGACGACGATCGTGCCGCAGCTGCTGTCCGAGATCGACGGCGTGGAGCGGCTCGAGAACGTCATCGTCATCGGGGCGTCCAACCGTGAGGACATGATCGACCCCGCGATCCTGCGACCCGGCCGGCTCGACGTGAAGATCAAGATCGAGCGACCCGACGCCGAGAGCGCCCGTGACATCTTCACCAAGTACCTCACCGACACCCTGCCGCTGCACGAGCACGACCTGTCCGAGAACGGTGGCAGCCGGATCGCGACCATCGAAGGCATGATCCAGGCGACCGTCGAGCGGATGTACTCCGAGATCGACGAGAACCGGTTCCTCGAGGTGACGTACGCCGGCGGCGACAAGGAGATCCTCTACTTCAAGGACTTCAACTCCGGCGCGATGATCCAGAACATTGTCGACCGGGCCAAGAAGATGGCGATCAAGGACTTCCTCACCATCGGTCAGAAGGGCATCCGCGTCGACCACCTGCTCGCGTCGTGCGTCGACGAGTTCAAGGAGAACGAGGACCTGCCCAACACGACGAACCCCGACGACTGGGCGCGCATCTCGGGCAAGAAGGGCGAGCGGATCGTCTACATCCGCACGCTCATCAACGGCAAGGACGGCACCGAGCCCGGCCGGTCGATCCACAACGTCGCCAACACGGGCCAGTACCTCTGACCGCACGCCCCATCCATCCCGGGCCGGACTCACGATGTTGTCGGTTTGGCCGGCCTTCGGGCCCTGGAACCGACAAACGGGTGAGTCCGGTGGTGGTCAAAGCCGGTTCAGAGGAGGGTGTAGCCGCCGTCGATGACGACGGTCTCGCCGACGACATAGCGCGAGCCGTCACCAGCGAGGTACGCCACCAGCTCGCCGAGCTCCGACGGCTCGCCCATCCGCCCGGCCGGCGTCCGGCGGAGCCACTCGTCGCGCATCTCCGGCTCACGGGCGGCCACCTCGCGGGTCATGTCCGACGCGAAGTAGCCCGGGGCGATCGCGTTGACCCGTACGCCCAGCGACAGCCACTCGACGGCCAGGCTCTTGGTCAGCATCGAGACAGCCGCCTTGGACGTGTTGTAGGCCGCCTGCTGCTGCGGGACGTTGACGATGATCCCCGACATCGAGGCGACATTGACGATGCTCGCGGTGACCCCGGCGTCGACGGCGCGGCGGGCGAACTCGCGGCAGACGACGAAGGTGCCGGTGAGGTTGACGTCCATGAGCCGCCGCCAGTCCGCGGTCGTCGTCTCCAGGGCCGGGCGGTCCATGGCGATGCCCGCGGCGTTGACGAGCACGGTCGCGACGCCGAGCTCGGCCCCGACGGCGTCCAGACCGGCGCCGACGGACGCGTCGTCGGTGACATCCATGTGACGTCCCACCACCCGCCGCCCCGTCCGGGACGCCAGGGCCGCGGCGGTCTGCTCGACGTCGTCCAGCAGGTCGACCAGAGCGACGTCGGCGCCGCGCACCGCCAGCGCCTCGGCCATGGCCAGCCCCAGGCCCCGGCCACCGCCGGTGACGACGGCCACCCGCCCTTCGAACGCCCCGCTGCTCACGTCGGACACGGCAGGCAACGTAGCACCGGCCGGGCATACCCTCCGCCCGGAACCCACCCCCGCTCCCGCCACCTCCCACCGGACTCACGAGATTGTCGGTTTCGGGCTCCGAGGAGCGCTGAAACCGACAATCTCGTGAGTCCGGTCGAAGGATGGGGGGGGAGGAGCCTGGTCGCTCAGCGGGTCGACAGCCACGCGGCGACGGCCCGCCAGCCGAGCAGCAGCACGGCCAGCACGACCGTGGCTACGAGGATGAACGGCAGCGCCGTCCCCGCGCCCGTCACCGCCCGCAGCAGCATTCCCACGACGACCGCGCAGACGACGACCGGTATGCCCGGGCCGACCGACGTCGGCCACCGGTGGGACCGCACCCACACCAGCGCCCAGCCGACGGCCGCCCCTACGAGGAAGGGCCACGCGGTGGAGAGCACCCCGAGAACCGGGCTCCCCTGGTCCCCCGCAAGCGGGAGGTGCCCCCAATGGCTGGCCCGCCCCACCGCTGCGAACACCAGCACCAGCGCGGCGTCGAGCCCCGCAGCGGCCCAGACCGGCATACCGGCCCGGTTCAGAACGGCAGCCGTGGCTGGGGGGGTGCGTGCGTTGGGTCGACGCCTTCGAACAGCGAGGACACCGACCGGCCGTAGTGGATGCGTGAGATGGCCTCGGCGAAGAGCCCGGCGACCGACCGCACCTGAAGGTCGGGCCAGCCCTCGGGCCGAGGAACGGTGTCGGTCGTGACGACCTCGCTGATCATCGGATGCGTGCTGAGCCGCTCGACCGCCTTCCCGGCGAAGAGCCCGTGCGTGCACGTCACCGACGCCTCGGTGCAGCCCACGTCCTTGAGGCGGTCGAGCAGCTCGACGATCGACCCGCCGGTGGCGATCTCGTCGTCGAGCACGATGGCGCGCTTGCCGGCCACGTCACCGACGATGGCGTCGATGACGACCTGGTCGTCGGAGAGGCGCTGCTTGCTGCCGGCGGCCACCGGCAGGCCGAGCAGCCGAGCGAACAGCGTCGCCGTCTTGGCGTTGCCGAGGTCGGGGGAGACGACGACGGTGTCGGTGAGGTCGCGGTCCCGGTAGTGGTCGGCGAGCACGCCGATTGCCGTGAGGTGGTCGACCGGCACCGAGAAGAAGCCGTGCACCTGAGGCGCGTGCAACGCCATCGTGAGCACCCGGTCGGCGCCGGCCGTGACGAGCATGTCGGCGACCAGGCGGCCACCGAGGGAGATCCGCGACGCGTCCTTCTTGTCGGACCGGGCGTAGGCATAGTGCGGCATGACCACGGTGGTCTGGCGGGCCGACGCCCCCCGCGCCGCGTCGCACATGAGGAGCAGCTCCATGAGGTGCTCCTGGGTGGGCGGCACCAGCGGCTGGATGATGTAGACGTCCTGCTGACGGCAGTTCTCCAGCAGCTGCACCTGCAGGCAGTCGTTGCTGAACCGTTTGATCTCGACGGGGGAGCGACGCACCCCGAGGTGCCCGCAGATGCGGTCAGCGAGGGCCTGGTGGGCGTGTCCGGAGAACACCACGACGTCGTTCACGGGCGGCCTTCCGAGGGCGGCGGCGGATCCTTCGTTCACTGTAACCGCACGGACCGCCGGCTGGTCGGTGCGGGCCGCCGTCAGTTCGTCCAACTACGCGTGGAGGTGGGCCCGCAGCTCGGCCGCCAGCTCGAAGCGGGCCTGGCCGGCGGAGGGGACGATCCCCGGCATGCTCATGAACCCGTGGGGCGCGCCCGCGTAGTTCGTGGCTCGCACGGGGACGCCCGCTTCGACGAGACGAGCGGCGTACGCCTGTCCCTCATCCCGGAGTGGGTCGAGGTCCGCGGTCTGCACGAGGGCCGGCGGCAGGTTCGTGAGGTCATCGGCCCATAACGGCGAGACCAGGGGATCCTTGAGGTCGAGGCCGGTGCCGCCGAGGTAGTGGCCGAGGAAGCCGTCGATGTCGCCGCGGGTGAGGATTGGCCCATCGGCGTTCTCGGCGATGGAGGGGTAGCTCAGCGTCGCGTCGAGGCCCGGGTAGAGCAGCGCCTGGTGAGCGATCACAGGGCCGCCCTCGTCTCGCGCGACGAGGCAGACCACGGCCGCGAGGTTGCCGCCCGCGCTGTCGCCGCCGACCGCGATCCGGGCGCTGTCGCCACCGACCTCGGCCGCGTGCTCACCCACCCAGCGCACGGCGTCGACGCAGTCGTGCACCCCCTGGGGCGCCGGATGTTCAGGGGCGAGGCGGTAGTCGACGCTCACAACGACCGCGCCGACGGCGTCCGCAACGAACCCGCAGAGCGCGTCGTAGCCGCGGGTGCTGCCGAGCACCCAGCCGCCGCCGTGGAGGTAGACGACCACGGGGAGCGGGCCCGCGGTCCCGCCGGCCCTGCCGGCCCCGTCGGCCGCCGGTCGGTAGAGCCGCAGCGGGACGGTCGCCCCGTCGCGCGCCGTGAACCGGGAGTCCCACACGGTGACCCCTTTGGGGATGGCGCCGGTGACCCACGTGACGGGGGGCAGCACCGGCAGGGCGACGGTCCGGGCCCGCTCACGCTGCGTCGCCGTGAGGTCGGCGACGGCGGTCCGTCGGGAGACGGCGTCGTAGAGGGACGTGAAGACCTTGGTGCGCAGGGGCATCCGCGGAGGGCGAGGCATACGGGCCAGTGTGCTCGGTGGGGTGGACGGCACCGCGCGGCGCCCACATAGGCTGCCGGTATGAGCGTTCGCCGCGTCATGGGGATCGAGACGGAGTACGGCATCTCCGTGCCCGGCGACCCCGCCGCGAACCCTATGCTCCTGTCGGGGCACGTCGTCAACGCGTACGCCAGTGCGCACGGCGTGCGCTCCGGCCGGGCTTCGTGGGACTACGCCGACGAGGCGCCGCTGCGCGACGCCCGGGGGTTCGAGATCAGTCGGGCGCTCGCCGACCCGTCGCAGCTGACGGACATCGAGGACCCCACCCTGGCCAACGTCGTGCTCACCAACGGAGCGCGCCTCTACGTCGACCACGCCCACCCGGAGTACAGCTCGCCGGAGGTCACCAACCCGCGCGCCGCGGTGACGTGGGACCGGGCCGGCGAGCTGATCATGCTCGAGGCGGTCCGCCGGCTCACTGGTAGGCCAGGGCTGCCGGAGGTCAACCTCTACAAGAACAACACCGACGGCAAGGGCGCGTCCTACGGCACCCACGAGAACTACCTCATGCGCCGCGAGACCCCCTTCATCGACATCGTGCGCCATCTCGTGCCGTTCTTCGTCGTCCGCCAGGTCATCACGGGGTCCGGACGGGTCGGCATCGGGCAGGACTCCAAGACGCCGGGTTTCCAGCTGAGCCAGCGCGCCGACTTCTTCGAGGTCGAGGTGGGCCTCGAGACGACGCTGAAGCGCCCGATCATCAACACCCGCGACGAGCCGCACGCCGTAGCCGACCTCTACCGGCGGCTGCACGTCATCATCGGCGACGCCAACCACTGCGACGTGGCCAACCTGCTCAAGCTCGGGATGACGTCGCTCGTCCTCGCCGTCATCGAGGACCGGGCCATGACCAAGGACCTGACGCTCGCCAAGCCGGTCGCCACGCTGCACGCGGTCTCTCACGACCCTACCCTCCGGGCACAGGTCACGCTGCGCGACGGCACGACGCTCACCGGGCTGGAGCTGATGTGGGAGTACCACGACCAGATCGCGGCATACCTCGACGCCCGCGGCACGGCCGAGGACCCCGACACGGCCGAGGTCATGCACCTGTGGGCCGACGTGCTCACGCGACTCGGCCGAGACCCGTCGTCGTGTGCGGCCGACCTCGACTGGGTTGCCAAGCAGCAGGTCCTGGAGGGCTATCGGGAGCGCGACGGGCTCGACTGGAGCGATCCCCGGCTGCGCGCCGTCGACATTCAGTGGAGCGACGTGCGCCCGGAGAAGGGGCTGTTCCACCGGCTGGAAGAGCGCGGGCGGATGACCCGCCTCGTCGACCCTGCCGGCGTGGAGCAGGCCGTCAGCGTGCCGCCCGAGGACACCCGGGCTTGGTTCCGCGGGCAGTGCCTCGACAAGTTCCCCACGGCGATAGCGGCCGCGTCGTGGGACTCGGTGATCTTCGACGTGCCGGGCCGGCAGGCCCTGCAGCGAGTGCCCATGCTTGAACCCGAGAAGGGCACTAGGGCGCAGGTCGGCGCGCTCCTCGACCGCAGCCCTGACGTGGCCACCCTGTTGCGCGAGCTGGACGCCGCATCAGGACCGGCATCGGGTTAGGTTTGAGGGGACGTCCGACCGAGGCGGCAGGACCTCGGTATACAGCGCGGCATACAGGTGGAGGCACAGGTCATGGCCCGTCAGGAGCAGAGCAGCCCGCAGCGCCGCGAGGGGGAGCCCGAACCGGCACCCGACGACGCACCCGTCGCCCCCGAGGCCGCGGCCCGCAAGGAGGCGCTCGACGACGACATCGACTCGGTGCTCGACGAGATCGACGGCGTCCTCGAGGCCAACGCGGAGGAGTTCGTGCGCGGGTTCGTGCAGAAGGGCGGCCAGTGAGCCCACAGCTCGACGCATCCGGACGGCTGCCCGACGCCTTCCGGGTGCCCGGGTCGTCGTCGTTCAGTGAGTTCGTCGGACAGGTCGCCCCCGAGCTGCTGCCGGGCCGGCGCGTCCTTCCCGTCGGCGCAAGCCTCGATGCGCCACACGGCACCACGATCGTGGCGCTGGAGTGTGCCGGTGGGGTCGTCATGGCCGGCGACCGCCGGGCGACGATGGGCAACCTCATCGCGAACCGCGACATGGAGAAGGTGTTCGCCGCCGACGAGTACGCCGTCGTCGGCATCGCGGGCACGGCGGGGCTCGCCATCGAGCTGGTGCGGCTCTACCAGGTCGAGCTCGAGCACTACGAGAAGATCGAGGGCACGCTGATGTCCGTCGAGGGCAAGGCCAACCGGCTCGCGAGCATGATCCGCGCCAACCTCGGGCACGCCATGCAGGGCCTGGCCGTCGTCCCCCTCTTCGCCGGCTACGACATCGACGCGGCGCCCGGGGGTGCCGGGCGCATCTACTCCTACGACGTCACCGGCGGCTGCTACCGCGAGCACGACCACCACAGCATCGGCTCCGGGTCGCTGTTCGCCCGTGGCTCGATGAAGAAGCTGTGGCGGCCTGAGCTCGACGCCGGCGCCGCGGTCCGGGTCGCCGTCGAGGCGCTCTACGACGCCGCCGACGACGACTCGGCCACCGGTGGTCCCGACCTCGGGCGCCGGATCTGGCCGACGCTAGCCGTCGTCGACCGAGAGGGCGTCCGCTTCGTAACCGATGACGTCCTCGCCGGGGTCGTCGAAGCCGTGGTCGCCGGTCGTCAGGGCAACCCGGGAGGTGCGCGATGAGCATGCCGTTCTACGTCTCGCCCGAGCAGCTGATGAAGGACAAGGCGGACTACGCGCGCAAGGGCATCGCCCGCGGCCGGTCCGTCGTCGTCCTCGCCTACGACAAGGGCATCGCCTTCGTCGCCGAGAACCCCCAGAGCCTGCGCAAGATCTCGGAGATCTACGACCGCATCGCCTTCGCGGCCGTCGGCATGTACTACGAGTTCGAGAACCTTCGCGTCGCCGGCATCCGGTATGCCGACCTGCGCGGCTACTCCTACGACCGCAGCGACGTCAGCGCGCGGGGGCTCGCGAACGCCTACGCGCAGACGCTCGGCACGGTCTTCACCCAGGAGCCCAAGCCCTACGAGATCGAGCTCGTCGTGGCCGAGGTGGGCCAGGACCCCGACCACGACCAGATCTTCCGTCTCACCTACGACGGATCGGTCGCCGACCAGCACGGGTTCGTCGTCATGGGTGGGGCCAGCGTGCAGGCCGAGGCGGCACTGCGCGAACGGTGGCGCGAGGGTCTCGACCTCTCGCAGGCGCTCCGGCTGGCCGTCGACACCCTCGCCGCAGATCCCAACGGCGGCGAGGCCCGGGCACTCACCGGCCCCCAGCTGGAGGTGGCGGTGCTCGACCGGCTGCGGCCACGGCGCACTTTCCGACGCATCGCGGGGCCGCTGCTCGACGACCTGCTCAGCGCCGACAGCGCCGTGTCCGACGCGCCGCTCACCGACGACGCCCGGCCGGGGCACCACGACGTGCTCACGGGACAGGTGCCCGAGACACCCGGCACCGACCAGCCGCCGCGCGCCGACGCCGACCCGTTGCCGCCCCTGCCGTCACCTCCGCCCCTTCCGCCGAACGACGAGGAGCACCAACAGTGAGCCTGTTCGACGCCCCCGTGACCCGGCTCGGCGGTGGACCAGCCGACCTGCACGACTACGCCGGCCACGCCGTTCTCATCGTCAACACCGCCTCGAAGTGCGGGCTGACCCCGCAGTACGCCGGTCTGCAGCGCCTGCAGGAGCGGTTCGGTGCGCAAGGGTTCACCGTGCTCGGCTTTCCCTGCAACCAGTTCGGGGGGCAGGAGCCGGGGAGTGCCGACGAGATCGCCTCGTTCTGTCAGAGCAGCTATCAGGTCGGGTTCCCGATGTTCGACAAGATCGAGGTCAACGGCGCGGGCCAACACTCGCTGTACGTCGCGCTCACCGCGGTGCCCGACAGGGACGGGGTCGCGGGCGACGTGCAGTGGAACTTCGAGAAGTTCCTCGTGTCACCGGGCGGCGACACTGTGCAGCGGTTCCGACCCGGCGTCGAGCCGGAGTCGTCCGATCTCGTCGCCGCCATCGAAGGCGTCCTGCCCGCCGACGACTGACGGTATGCCGCGGCGTGCGCGCCGGACGTGGACGCAGACCGTGGTGGGCGGGGGATCGGCTCAGGGGATCTCGGAACGCACACCCCTGGGAGGAGGTCCAGCTCGCCAAGCCCTATCTCGGCGCTGAGGGCTCTTCAGGGCTCGTGCAAGCTGACATTCACCGCCGCGAGCTGAGCGACCACCGTCGACGGGGCGGTTCCTCGCCCTCGCGCGCCCAGGGCTCACCCTCGAAGCTCTCGTCGTCGCCGTCCGGGGTCTCGACAGGGTGGCGACGCCGGGCGCTCTGCGGGACGACCCCGGACTCAGACTGGGCCACTGGTTCGTGCTCATGGGTAGCGGGCTCGGAGCGGTCGTCACCGGTCACGTCGAACGTCTCGGCGTCGGGCGCCTCGGCAGCGGGCGTCTCGACAACCGGGGCTTCAGGGGTTGGTTCGGCTGCCGCCGCGGGCTCGGGTGCATCGGCGGGCTCGGGTGCATCGGCGGGCTCGGGTGCATCGGCGGGCTCGGGTGCATCGTCGGGCTGGGCCGGTGGCTCCGGGGGAGCGGGCCGGGCAGCGACCACGGGAACCGCCTGGCCCGCCTCCTCCGCCTCCTCCGCCATGTCCGTCTCGTCGCGATCATCGCCGGCAGCGGGACCGATGAGCGCTGTGAGCTGGGTACGCACCTCCTGGACCTTGGCCCGGACCTGCTCGCGATGCTCCACATGATGCATGAGCCGCTCCCGGGCGGTGGTCTCGACGGCCACCACCCGGGCACGTGCGGCGCGTAGCTGCTCCTCGTGCTCGGCGAGCAGGGCGGCGTGCTGCGCGTCCGCCTGCTGCCGGCGTTCGGCGGTGGAGCGGTCCAGCTCGGCACGACGGGCCTCGGTCGACGTCTGGGCCTCGGCGTAGAGCGCGGCCGTCCTCTCCCGTATGCCGGCCGCGTCACGCTCAGCCTCCGCGCGGAGGGCCGCGGCTGCCTGCTGGGCCTGCTCGGTGATGGTCGCGGCGTCCTCCTCCGCGGCGGCGCGGAGCCGTTCGACGTAGTGGTCCGTCTCCATGCGGGTCGACATCGCGGCGGCCTGTGCCTCGTTACGCAGAGCCTCAGCCTCCTCACGGGCGTTGCGGCGGATCTCGGAGGCTTCCTCGTCGGCGACCGACAGCATGGATCCGATGCGGCTTCCGAGGTTCTCAAACGTCGCCGGAGCCTCCCTGGCCACCTGCTCCAGCTGGGTCGCGCGTGCCTGCGCCTGCTCGAGATCCCCTTGGAGGGCCGTCCGGGTGCGCTCGTGCTCCGCCGTCAGCCGGACGACGTCAGCCTTGGCCTGGTCGCCGCCCTTGACCGCTTCCTCGAGGGCGGCGAAGACCTCGTCGAGGATCTCCTCCACCTGGGCGGGATCGTAGCCGCGCAGCACGGTGCGGAACTCGGGGTACTCATCGGTCATGATCGGGTCCATCCTGCGGCCGGCCGGGGTCGGCTCTGGGGTGTCGGCGCGGTGTCGCGCATGGTGGTCTCTGGGATCTATGGGGTCGTCACGGTGGCGGCGGTCAGTCATGTGATGCCGGCTCGGAGTCGGGCATGCGGCCCGCGTCGGCGAGGGCGTCCTCGAGGACGGCGAGCAGCTGGTTGACCTCGATGAGGTGGGCGTGGACCGCGCCCCGGCGGCGGATCGCGTCCTGGAGCTCGTGCTCCGTCTGACGTCGGATCTGCTCCGACCGCTCGTGGGCGCCGGCGACGACGCGCTCGGCCCCGGATCGGGTCTCGGCGACCCAGGCCTCGTGCTGTGCTCGCTCGTCGGCGAGCGCCACGTCGGCGGTCCGGCGGCGTTCGTGTAGAGCGGCCTCGAGCTCGGTGGTCGACGCCGACACCCGGGAGCGATGCGTCTCGAGGACCTCGTCGGCCTTGGTCCGCTGGGCGTGGGCGTGCTCGCCCGCCTGGGCGACGATCGCGTCGGCCGTCGCCGTGGCGGCCGACGTCATCCGGATGACCTCGGTGTCGGCCCGCTCGTGGACCCGCGCGGCGTACTGCTCGCTCTCCGTGCGCAGCGCCTCGGCGGCGGCGGCGGCCTCTTGACGGATGGTCCGGGCCTCGTCGGCCGCCGTGGCTCTCAGCTGCTCGGCCTCGGCCTCGGCCAGGCTGAGGATGCTCGACACGCGGGCCCCGAGCTCGTCGAACCCGCGGGACGGCGGGGCGGTCGCCACAGGCGCGACCTCGATCGGTGTGGCCCTGTCGGCCTCACCTCCCGGCGCTGCCAGCTGGGCTCGGAGCCGGGCCAGCTCCGCCTCCGCCCCGGCCTTGGCCTCCGTGACCCGTGTCAGCTCGATGGTCCGGTCGGCTGCGGCTCGCCGCGCGACTCCCAGAGAGGTCATCAGGTCCTTGACGGTAGCGGCGACCTGCTCTTGGTCATACCCGCGCAGGACGGTGCGGAACTGCGGTTCGTCCATGGTGGCTCGGCCCCCTTGGGCTGATGCCGGCGTGTCGGCCGGCGGGTTCAGGTCGCGGGCTCAGGGGTCTGGAGTCCAGCGGTCGTTAGTAGCGATGGAGTTCGAGACCACGGGTGAAGTGGTTTGGAACGAGGCCTCCAAACCCGCTTATTATCGCCATGGCTGCTGTCGTTCGGTGGACTGAGCGGCCGCCTGATGCGGCGGATCCAGCGACGAAAACGGTCCTATCCGGCATCTCGCCTCGGTGGGCGCGTGATCGGCACTCGTGCTGGGCGTCAGCGCGCCGGCGCGCCGTCCTCCTCCTGCGGCCACGGCTCGCCGACGAAGCTGTCGCCGGCGTCGGCATACTCGCGCCGAGACTCCCGAGACTCCCGAGACTCCCGAGACTCCCGAGACTCCCGAGACTCCCGAGACTCCCGCGACTCCCGCGACTCCCGCGACTCCCGAGGCTCCTGGCGCTGACCGACTGCCGCCTGCTGCCCCCGTGCTCCCTCAGCGGGCACGGGCTCGAAGACCTGCGTCGCGTCGGCTGGCCGGCCCGAGCCAGACACCGGGCGCGCGTCGGGCCGCCTGCGTCCCGACACCTCCCCGTGACCGTTCCGGGTGTTCTGGTGGTCCCGGTCGTCGCGTTCGCCCCGGACTTTCCCCTGGCCGGGGTGGGGGTGGGTGGCGTCGGGGATGGTGGCGTCGGGGATGGTGGCGTCCGCAGCCGTCCCCCGGGGGCGCTGTGCTTCCTGTGCTTCCTGCGCTCCTTCGGGCTGGGGCGTTACGTCGTCGACGGTGGGCTCCAGACCGGTCGTCCGCTCCCTGCGTGGGTCAGACGTCCGCTCGTCCGGCGTGGTCGCGCTCGTCACCTCGGGTTGGCCCTCCAGGACCCCACTGATGAGCTGCACGATCCGGCCCAGGTGCTGGTGCACCTCGTCGCGCTGCGTGACAGCGGCGGCGCGCTGCTCCTCGGCCTGACGGTTGAGGGCTGCAGCGTCGGAGCGGGCCTGCTGACGGATGTGCTCTGCCTCCTGGGCGGCGTGCTCCCGTATCCGCCCGTGCTCCTCGTCGGCTCGAGCGCGCCGCTGGTCGAGCTCGTCGCCCAACGCGGCCGTGCGGGCAACGGTCTCGTCGAGGCGGGCCTGCACGGCGTCCAACTCGACCGCCAGGGCACGGACCGCCTCGTCGCGCCGCTGCGCCGCGTCCTGCTCCGCGGCCCAGCGAATCTGGGTCGCCTCCTCCTCGGCCAGACTGAGCATCGACCCGATCCGGGCACCCAGGTCGCTGTAACCGTGGCCCCCTCCTTGGCGGGTCGCCTCGGGTTGCACTGGTCCACCCGCCTGCTCCAGCTCGCTCAGGCGCTGCTGCGCTGCCTGGAGCTCGGCCTGGAGGGTCTGGTGCTCCTCCTGCAGTCGGCTGAGCTCGATGGTGCGGTCGGCGGCGGCCCGCCGAGACACGACGAGCGAGGTCTGGAACTCCCTCAGAGCCTCAGCGACCTGCTCAGGGTCGGCGCCGCGCAGGACGGTGCGGAACTGCGGCGTCTCGATCATGGTGGGTCCCCCTCGGTTCGCCGGCATCCGGTCGGGACACCGATCAAGGGTTCGACGCGGGTGGCGCTGCGGTTTGGTCGCCGCAGGGTGCCGGACCTGGCCATTATGGCCGGGCCGCGACCGTCAGGCGCGGCGAGCAGTGGCGACAGCGGCCAGAGCCAGCTCGTCGGCGCGGTCCAGCCCGGCCTTCCGACCGGTGCGGGCCAACCCCAGCTCGCGCTCCCAGGCCAGCGCGCCCCGCAGGGTGGCATCGAGGTCACGACAACGCAGGCCCGCGGCCTCGGCGGACTCCGTCGAACGGTCGCTGAAGCCGGCCCAGGCCGGGTCCTGGAGCCACAGCGGCAGCGATCGGTCACCCATGTACTCGACGACTCCCGCCCTTAGCAGTGCCTGGTCGGACAGGGGGACGGTCTCGCCGGAGAACCTCGAGACGTCACGGGCGCAGTCGAGCACGTCACGAAGAACGCGCCGCGGACCGTAGGCGTCGACGCTGCCGGTGACGCCGCCCAACCCCGCACTCAGCAGCCAGGCGGCCAGGTCAACGACGTCGACGAGCTGGGCCGGCCGGTCCAGCCGCGCCGGTACGAGCACCGGGCCACCGTCCTGCGAGGCAAGGGCGAACCGACCGGGCCAGTAGCCGAACCGGTCACTGGGATCGCCGCGGCCGGCGATCAGCCCGCTGCGGGCGACGAGTAGGTCGTCCCCCCGGGCGTCCCGGCATAGTCGCTCGCAGGCGACCTTGCCCGGGCCGTAGTCCTCGACGCTCGCCGTGTCACCATCGAGAGGCGGCAGCAGCTCCGCATCCGGACCGGCGCCCGCCGTCGCATGGTCCGCGTAGACGGAGCCCGTCGACACGAAGACCCAGTGCTCGGCGCGGTCGGCCAACGCGGCGACGGCCGTCCGCACCTGCCCAGGTTGCCGGGACACGTCGACGACAAGGTCCCAGTCATCGGTCGTCACCTCCCGGTAGGCGTCGGGCTCGGTCCGGTCGGCCCGCACCAAAGTCGCGCCGGCGGGCACGGACCCGCTCTCGCCACGGGCGAGGCAGGTCACCTCGTGGCCGGCGGCGAGGGCCTGACGGGCCACCTCGCCCCCCAGCCAGGCGGTGCCGCCGAGAGCCAGGATGCGGTGCGCGCCACTCATACCCAGGGACTGTGCCAGGAAGGGTGCGGCGCGGACACCGGCGTTCGCTGACGGCGCACGCCCGCGGCATACAGTTGGTGGATGGAGCGGCGGATCTTCGGGATCGAGAACGAGTACGGCGTGACGTGCACGTTCGACGGGCAGCGCCGCCTGACTCCCGACGAGGTCGCGCGCTACCTCTTCCGCCGGGTCGTCTCCTGGGGTCGATCCAGCAATGTGTTCCTGGGCAACGGTTCCCGGCTCTACCTCGATGTGGGGTCGCACCCGGAGTACGCGACGCCGGAGTGCGACGACGTGCGCGACGCCGTGATCCACGACAAGGCGGGGGAGCGGATCATCGAGGGCCTCGTGGAGGATGCGCAGCAGCGCCTTGCGGAGGAGGGGATCCCGGGCGAGATCTACGTGTTCAAGAACAACACCGACTCGGCCGGCAACTCCTACGGGTGCCACGAGAACTACCTCGTCGGTCGCGCCGGTGAGTTCCAGAAGATCTCCGACGTCCTCATCCCCTTCCTGGTCAGCCGCCAGATCACCTGTGGCGCCGGCAAAGTCGTGACGAGCAGCGCGGGGGCGAAGTTCTGCGTCAGCCAGCGCGCCGACCACATCTGGGAGGGCGTCTCGTCGGCGACGACCCGCAGCCGGCCGATCATCAACACCCGCGACGAGCCGCACGCCGACGCCGAGAAGTACCGCCGGCTCCACGTCATCGTTGGTGACTCGAACATGTCCGAGACGACGACCCTGCTCAAGCTGGGCTCCGCCGACCTCATCCTGCGGATGATCGAAGCCGGCGTCGTCATGCGAGACATGGCCCTGGAGAACCCGATCCGGGCGATCCGCGAGATCAGCCACGACATCACCGGCCGCAAGACCGTACGCCTGGCCAACGGGAGAGAGCTCTCGGCGTTGCAGATCCAGCGTGAGTACTACGAGCGGTCCCTGACGTTCGTCGACCGCGAAGGCCTGACCGCGCCGATCCAGAAGCAGGTGCTCGAGCTGTGGGGCCGCACCCTCGATGCGGTGGAGTCCGGAGACCTGGCGGCGGTGGAGACCGAGATCGACTGGATCATGAAGTACCGCCTCATCTCTCGCTACATCGAGAAGAACGGCCTGTCCCTGTCAGATCCGCGGGTCCTGCAGCTCGACCTGGCCTACCACGACATCAACCGCCGGCGCGGCCTGTTCTACCTGCTGCAGCGTCGGGGCCTCGCCGCCCGCGTGTGCAGTGACGTGGAGACGTTTCACGCCAAGGTCCGCCCGCCCCAGAGCACCCGGGCCAAGCTGCGCGGCGACTTCATCCGGGCCGCCCAGGCGCACCGCCGCGACTTCACCGTCGACTGGGTGCACCTCAAGCTCAACGACCAGGCTCAGCGCACCGTGCTCTGCAAGGACCCCTTCGCCTCAGAGGACTCCCGGGTCGCCCGGCTCATCGACAGCATGTGACGTCGTCGCTGGGCCGGGGGCCACAGTCCACCGGGTTACAGTGTCCGTTCCTCTTGCGCCCCCATCGAAGGTTGTCTTCTCGTGCGCCCTTGTCGCGCGGCCGTTGCCGCCGCCCTGCTCTCCGTGCTGCTCGTCCCCGCTCTCTCGGCCTGCTCGTCCGGCTCCGGGACGGCCGGCGGCGGAGAGACCACGGCGGGCCCGACGCCGACCAATGGCTCCGGCTCGGCGACCAACCCCGTGCACAAGCCGCTGAACACCGCGGCCGACCTGGCGGTGCTCGACGCCATCACGGTCAGCGGCGACGACCCGGCGGTGACGCCGAAGGTCACCTTCGGGCCGCTGCCGGTCCAGGTCACCTCGACCGCGGTGAAGACCCTGAAGGAGGGCACCGGCGACGAGAGCAGCGACGGCAGCAACGTCACGGTCCGGCAGGCCCTCTTCCTGGGCAAGGACGGCAAGCAGCTCGACAGCAACTTCGACAGCAAGGACACCGCGTCCTTCCTCCTGTCGGGCACCGGCAGCACCATTCCGGGGTTGCTGACCGCTCTCACGGGGGTCAAGGCCGGCTCGCGGATCCTGTATGCCATCCCGCCGGTCGACGCGTTCGGCACCAGTGGCCGCACCGAGGCGGGGATCTCCGGCAGCGACGACCTCGTCGTCGTGGCTGACGTCGTGTCCGTCCGCCGGCCGCTCTCGCAGGCCACCGGAACCGCCGTGCCCCCGGTCGCGGGACAGCCCACCGTGACGTTCGACGCCGCCGCGGGCCCGACCATCACCGTCCCCAAGACGGACGCGCCCACGACCCTGGTCAGCCAGAACCTCGTCGACGGCGCCGGCGCGGAGGTCAAGGCCGGCCAGACGATCACGGTGCACTACACGGGCGCACTCTGGAGCGACGGCACCGTCTTCGACTCGTCGTGGTCGCGCAAGTCGCCCGCCAGCTTCGTCATCGGCCAGGGCCAGGTCATCCCGGGCTGGGACAAGACGCTCGTCGGCAAGAAGGTGGGGTCGCGCGTGCTGCTAGTGGTCCCGCCCGCCGACGGTTACGGCTCACAGGCCAACGGCAAGATCCCGGCCAACTCCACGCTCGTCTTCGTCGTCGACATCCTCGACGCGGGCTGACCCGGCCGAGCCTCGTACCCGATCCGCCGTGCCCGCCGACGCCCCCACCATCCTCGCCACCTCGGGTGGGTGGGTGCACGGCGAGCGCACCTGGTTCGAGGTCGGGCCGCTAACGACGCACGCCGTCGACCTGGCCGGGGTGACCGGCCGGGCGCCCCGCGTCTGCTTCCTGGCCACCGCCACGGGCGACAACCCGTGGGTGATCCAGGCGTTCTACGACGCCGCCCGGTATGCCGGCTACCAGGCCTCCCACCTCGCGCTGTTCCCGATGCCCAACATCGCTGACGTCGCGGGTCACCTGAGGGAGCAGGACGTCGTCTGGGTGTGGGGCGGGAGCGTGGCCGGGCTGCTCGCCATGTGGCGGCTCCACGCCGTCGACATCGCCCTGCGGGCCGCGTGGGAGGACGGCATCGTCCTCACCGGGGTGTCCGCCGGGTCGATCTGCTGGCACGAGGCCGGCATCACCGACTCGTTCGGTCCTGACCTGCAACCGGTCACCAACGGTCTGGGACTGCTGCCGGGGTCGAACGGGGTCCACTACGACTCCGAGCCCCAGCGCCGGCCGGTCTACCAACGCCTCGTCGGGGACGGCACGATCCCGCCGGGGTACGCCACCGACGACGGGGTCGGGCTGCTCTACCGGGGCGCCGAGCTCGTCGAGGCGCTGAGCGAGCATCCAGGGAAGGCGGCATACCGGGTGGAGCGGGCGCCGGGCGGTGGCGTCGTCGAGACCCGCATCGAGCCCCGCCGCCTCTGACCTCGTGACCCCGGCGAGGGGGCAGACTGGGGCCATGGCCCTCGACCCCCAGCGCAGCAAGCCCGAGCTCGACTTCCCCGGCGACGAGCCCCCGACGGATCTCGTCGTGGAGGACCTCATCGACGGCACCGGTGACGAAGCCACGTCCGGGCGGACGGTGAGCGCCCACTACGCCGGATGGGCCTTCTCCACCGGCGAGGAGTTCGACGCCTCGTGGAACCGCGGTGCACCGCTCGACTTCCCGCTCGGCCAGGGCCGGGTCATCCAGGGCTGGGACCAGGGCATCGTGGGCATGAAGGTCGGCGGCCGACGCCGGCTGACCATCCCGCCGCACCTCGGCTACGGCGACCGGGGCGCGGGCGCCGCGATCAAGCCCGGCGAGACGTTGATCTTCGTCGTCGACCTCGTCGACGTGCGCTAGTTCGGAGCCCGCCCGGAGCCCGTCCGGCGCCGCACTGGGCGGTACGCGTGGTGCCCGCCCGTCCCGCGGCGTACCCAGGGGGTTGTCAGGGTGCGTAGTTACGTTGCCCGCTCCTGTCATTCGGCTGTCTTCCCGATATCGGGGGGCGGGCAGTCGGCTCCAACCTTCTTGGAGGATTTGTGCCCTTCCCCACCCGCACGGCTACCGCCGCGCTCGGTGTCGTCGCTCTGTCCTGCGCCATCGCAGCAGCGACCTCCGGTTCCGCCTCCGCCGCACCCGGCAACGGCAAGAACACCCTTCCCGGCAGCGTCCCCCTGTGGGCGCAGGCGGCCCACAAGGTCGGCGCGTCGGACAAGAACGCGCAGATCGACTTCCGGGTCTACCTCAACAACCGGGGAGGCGACGCGGCCGCGGCCTATGCGTCGGCCGTCGCCACGCCGGGGAACGCCCTCTACGGAAAGTTCCTGTCCGCCGCCCAGTACGCGGAGAAGTTCTCCCCGACCCAGTCCGACGTGGACAGCGTCTCCGCCTGGCTGAAGGCCCAGAGGCTGAAGGTCGGCTACGTCCCCGACAACCGCAAGTACGTGGAGGCGACAGGGACGGTGGCCCAGGCCGCTGCGGCGTTCGGCACCTCCTTCTCCGACTACACCGTGCAGGGCCAGCAGCTGCGGGCCAACGAAACGCCGTTGGTCGTCCCCAGCAGCCTGGGCAACGTCGAGGGGGTCATCGGGCTCGATGAGACGATGTCCCTGGCCCGTCCGCACGCGACCTACCAGCCGCCCGCCGGCTTCCGGGCAGGCCAGCCCTGCTCGGCCTACTGGAGCGAGAAGATCGTGCCGGGGGCTGTCTACCCCGACGGCGGCACGGTCACCCCCGCCCCGGACGGCACAGCGCTTCCCACCAGCCCCAGCGCCTACGCGCCGTGCGGGTATGCCGGAGCGCAGCTCCAGGGGGCGTATGGCGTCGCCAAGGCCATCGCAGCCGGTAACGACGGTCGCGGGGTCACCGTGGCGGTCATCGACGCCTTCGCGTCTCCTACCGCCGCGGCCGACTTGGCGACATACTCCAAGGCCCACGGGCTGCCGGCCCCGAAGCTCACCGAGCAGGTCGCCCCGGGCATCTACAACCACCCGACAACGAAGAAGTTCGACCCGTCCGGGTGGGCCGGTGAGGAGCAGCTCGACCTCGAGGCCGTGCACACCATGGCCCCGGGCGCGAATATCCTCTACGTCGGGGCCGCCAACAACGGCCAGCCCCTCGACGCCGCTCTCAACAGCATCGTCGTCCACCACAGCGCCGACATCATCACCAACTCCTACGGCTACGGCGGCGAGGCCCTGCACAACGGGATCATCAAGCCGCAGGTCGACATCCAGATCCAAGCCGCCGCCGAGGGCATCAGCGTCTTCTACTCCTCGGGCGACAACGGTGACGAGACCGGCGGCGTGGCGGGAGCGACCCCGTCGCCCGACTTCCCGGCGTCCAGCCCGTGGGTGACCGCCGTCGGCGGCACCTCCCTCGGGGTGCGCAAGGACAACACCCGCGAGTTCGAGCTCGGCTGGGAGACCGCCAAGAGCACCCTGCAGCCCGGCCCGGCCTGGTCGACGCCGGCGTACCTGTACGGCGGCGGTGGCGGTACCTCGCGGCTGTTCGCCCAGCCGTCCTACCAGGCGAGTGTCGTCCCGAAGGAGATCAGCCAGACCTACGGCGGCGCCCCCATGCGGGCTGTGCCGGACGTCGCCGCCCTGGGTGACCCGACGACGGGGATGGCCGTCGGCCAGACCCAGACGTTCTCGGACGGCGTGAAGTACGACGAGTACCGCATCGGTGGGACCAGCCTGTCTTCACCGCTGTACGCCGGCATGTGGGCGCTCGCCGTGCAGAACCACGGCCCCTACGGCCTGGCCAACCCCACGCTGTACCGCACCCGGGCGGCGTCGCTCGACATCACGAAGGACCAGCGCAATACCTACCCGGGCGCCGTCCGGGTCGACTACAAGAACTCTGTCGACCCGACGGGCGGCTACACCTACACCGCCCGGTGGTTCGACATCGACGAGCCGCTGACCATCCACGTGCGGACCGGGTACGACGACGTCACCGGCGTCGGCTCGCCCAACGGCCAGGCCTGGCTGAACGCGGTCTCGGCCCAGTAGCAGTTCCGCACTGCAGCACCACCGTGGGCCCGGACGCGACCAGCGTCCGGGCCCACCGGCGTACCCCGGGGGAAACCCGCCGGTACCCGTACGGATGTTCGGGTAGCGTTCTGCGCCATGGCCGCCCCACCGACCGCACCGACCGCGGCGCAGGTCAAGACCGAGCGTCTCCTCAACCTCGTCATGGCCCTGCTCGCCACCCGGATGCCCCTGTCCAAGGCCCGCATCCGGGCGGCGGTCCCGCAGTACCAGATGACCGCGTCCGTCGAGGCCTTCGACCGGATGTTCGAGCGTGACAAGGACGAGCTGCGCGAGCTCGGGATCCCTCTGGTCACCGCCGTCATCGACCCCGTCTTCGACGACGAGCTGGGCTACCGCATCGACAAACGGGAGTATGCACTGCCCGAGATCGCGTTCGAGCCCGACGAGGTGGCCGCACTGTCGTTGGCGGCCCGCACCTGGACCCGGGCCAGTCTGGCCGGACCCGCGGCGTCCGGGCTGCGCAAGCTGCGCGCCGCCGGGGTGACCATGGACGAACGCTCCCTCGTGGGGATCGAGCCGGTGGTCCGCACCACCGAGGAGGCCTTCGAGCCGCTGCGGCGGGCCGTCCGCGACCGGCAGGCGGTGACGTTCGGCTACCGCAAGCCCGAGCAGGAGACCGGGTCCCGCCGTCTGCAGCCGTGGGGGCTGGCGCAGTGGCACGGTCGGTGGTACCTCACGGGCCACGACCTCGACCGTGGAGCCCCTCGCGTCTTCCGGGTGAGCCGCATCGACACGTTGGTCCGCACCAGCGGGCCGCTCGGGGCCTACGAGATCCCCTCCGACCACGACGCCCGGGTGATGGTCGAGACCACGCAGCAGTCGTCCGCCCCGTCCCGGCCGGCCACGCTGCGGGTGCGCCACGGCAGCGGCAACGCCCTGCGCCGGCGAGCGACCTCCGCCCCACAGGAGCTCGACGGCTGGACGCGGGTGCAGGTCGACTTTCGCGACGTGGACCGGGTGGCCGACGAGGTCGCCGGCTACGGTCCCGACGTCGTCGCCGAGACGCCCGAGGACTTGCGAGAGGCTGTGGTCCGGCGGCTCCGAGGTGCCGCCGGCTCGACGCATACCGAGCTGTCGCCGTCCAGCGGACGGATCCGGTGAGCGCGGCCAGCCCCGCCGGTCCGGTCCGGCGGCCGCCCGCGGAGACGGCGACGAGCCGCCTCTCCCGGCTGCTGGACATGGTGCCGTGGCTGCTCGCCCACCAAGGGGTCGACCTCGACGAGGCGGCGGGCGAGTTCGGGGTCACCCCCGACCAGCTGGTCGCCGATCTCGAGCTGCTGTTCGTCTGTGGCACCCCGGGCGGCATGCCCGACGACCTCATCGAGGCCGACTGGGAGGACGGCCGGGTGTTCATCGGCAACGCCGACGTCATCGCCCGCCCGCTACGGCTCACCGTCGACGAGGCGCTCGCCCTCATGGTGGGGCTGCGGGCCCTCGCGACGACTCCGGGGCTGGCCGAGCACGACGCGGTCGCCGGGGCCCTGACCAAGCTCGAGGAGGCCACGGGAGCCGTCGGTGCGCCGAGCACGCGGGTGCAGGTGTCGATCGACGACGGAGCGCAGGCCTCGGTGCTCGCTCAGGCCCGTCAGGCGGTGGGGCAGCACCGACGGCTGCACCTGGCCTACCTGGTGGCCACCCGCGACGAGGTCACCGAACGTGACGTCGACCCCATGCGGGTGGTCTTCCTCGACGGGCACTGGTACCTCGAGGGCTGGTGCCACCGGGCGGAGGACGTGCGTCTGTTCCGCCTCGACCGCGTGCAGGCGCTCGAGGTGCTCGACGTCGACGGCACCCCCCCGCCGCAGGCCCAGCCCCGCGACGTCGGTGAGGCCCTCTTCACACCGGGGGAGGAGGACCTCGAGGTGGTGCTGGAGACCGACCGGGCGGGCGCCTGGATCGTCGACTACTACCCGGTCGACCACGTCGAGCGCCTCGACGACGGACGTCGCCGGGTCACGCTGCACGTCTCCGACCCGGCCCTCATCCGACGGCTCGCGTGGCGGATGGGCGGGCACCTGCGGGTGCTGCGGCCCGTTGATCTGGCAGACAGCGTCGCCACGGGTGCCCACGAGGCGCTGGGCGCGTACACCGGCGGCCTGTGAGACCGACGCGTAGAGTGAGACGTCACCGACCCGGAAGGTTAGTCAGGACCATGTGGAGAGACCTCGCGCAGCCCAGCCACCTCATCATCATCGCGGTGCTGCTGCTCATCCTGTTCGGCTGGAAGCGGCTGCCTGACGCCGCCCGGAGCGTCGGGCGCTCCATGCGCATCTTCAAGTCCGAGGTGTCGGAGATGAAGAACGACGGCAAGGAGGGGCGCCCCAGCCCCGCCGCCAACGACACCGTGCCCGGTGACGTCGTCCCACCGACTGCATCCCAGCCCGCCCCCCAGTACGCGCCCCAGCCGGCCCCGCAGTACGCGCCCCAGCCGGCCCCGCAGTACGCGCCCCAGCCGGCTCCGCAGTACGCGCCGCAGCCGGCCCAGCCCCGGGGTGCGGCCGCACCGACGGCTCAGCCGACTCAGCCCGAGCGGCACGACTCCGCCAACCCGGCGCTCTGAGCGCCGCTCTGACCGCACGGCGGCGAACGGTCCGGCACTGAGGCATGGCCTTCAAGCGGTTCCGCAAGCAACGCGACCCCGACGGGCGGATGTCCCTCGGTGACCACCTGAGGGAGCTGCGTCGACGCATCGTCATCTCGGTGGTGGCCATCGTCGTCTGCGCGGGTGTGGGCTGGTGGAAGTACGACTGGATCTTCGAGAAGCTCATTGGCCCCATCAAGCTGGTCGCCGCCGAGAGGGGCAGCTCGATCGCCACGGTGAACTTTACCGGCATGACCGACGCCTTCTCGATCCTCATCACCGTGGGCCTGTTCGTCGGCGTGGTGATCTCCTCGCCGGTGTGGCTCTTCCAGATCTGGGCCTTCATCGTGCCCGGGCTCACCACCCGGGAGCGGCGCACGGCGATGGTCTTCATCGGGGCGGCGGTGCCGCTGTTCCTGGCCGGGTGCGCGCTCGGCTACCTCACCCTGCCGAAGGCGGCCACGGCCCTGCTGTCGTTCACGCCGACCGACGCCACCAACATCCTCCCGGCCGACGCCTATCTCAACTTCGTCCTGAAGTTCATCCTCGCGTTCGGTCTCGCGTTCCTGCTCCCGGTCTTCCTTGTCGGCCTCAACGCCGCCGGGGTGCTGCCGGCCCGGGTGATGGTGCGCGGGTGGCGACCGGCGGTGTTCCTCATCTTCCTGTTCGCCGCGATGATGACCCCGTCCCCCGACCCCTGGTCGATGATCTTCCTTGCGCTGCCGATGGTCGGCCTCTACTTCGCTGCGGTGGGCGTCGCCTTCCTGCTCGACCGGCGGAAAGCCCGTCGAGAGACCGTGGCGATGCCGTGGCGCGATCTTCCCGACGACCAGGCGTCACCGATCTGACGCGAGCCCGGCCGCCCGCCGGTAGCGTTCGGCGCGTGCCCGCCTTCCCCCTCCTGCGGCGCGTCGGGCTGCTGGTCAACCCCACCGCCGGGGGCGACCGCGGAGCCCGCCTGGGTGCCCGTTCGGAGGACGCGCTCCTGGCCGCCGGTCACGAGGTCGTCGACCTCTCCGGCACCGACGCCGCGACCGCCGAGAGCCGGGCCCGCACAGCGCTGCACGACGGCCGGATCGACGTTCTGCTCGTCGTCGGCGGTGACGGGATGGCCCATCTCGGCACGAACCTCGTGGCCGGCACCGGCATACCCCTGGCCCTGGTGGCCGCAGGCACCGGGAACGACAACGCGCGCGAGCTGGGGCTGCCGCTCCGCGACGCCGAGGCCGCCTGCGCGCTCGTCACGGCCGGACGGACCCGGGTGGTCGACGCCGGTCGCTGCGTGACGGCTGACGGCCGGACCCGGTGGTGGCTCGGCGTGCTCGGCGGCGGCTTCGACTCGGTGGTCACCGAGCGCGTCGCCCGGATGCGTTGGCCACGAGGGTCGTGGCGCTACACCCTCGCCGTGGCGCGGGAGCTCCCGACGTTCCGGCCCATCCCGTATGCCGTCACGGTCGACGGGGTGCGGATCGAGACCGACGCGATGCTCGTCGCCGTCGCCAACGGCCCCTCGTTCGGGGGTGGGATGCGCGTGGCGCCCGACGCCCGCTACGACGACGGGCAGTTCGACGTCGTGATCCTGCACCGGGTCTCCGTCGCCGCGTTCGTGCGGGTGTTCCCCCGGGTCTTCCGGGGCGCGCATACGACCCACCCGCAGGTGCAGATCCTGCGCGGGCGGCACGTCCGCCTCGAGGCCGCGGGCATCATCACCCAGGCCGACGGCGAACGATTCGAGGCCCTGCCGGTCGACCTGGATGCCGTGCCCTACGCCTTGCGCGTCGTCGTCCCCGCGCTCCCGTAGCCTGCTGGACATGGTGGCCGACGAGCTCGACGGTTTCTCGGCGACGCTCGACTTCCCCCTCGACCCGTTCCAGGTCGAGGCCTGCACGGCCCTTGAGGCCGGGCACGGTGTCCTCGTCGCCGCGCCGACCGGGGCCGGCAAGACCGTGGTCGGCGAGTTCGCCGTCCACCTCGCGTTGACAAGTGGTCGAAAAGCGTTCTACACCACGCCGATCAAGGCCCTGTCCAACCAAAAGTATGCCGACCTCGTCCGCCGGCACGGCGCAGCCAACGTCGGGCTGCTCACCGGCGACTCGTCGGTCAACGGCGAGGCGCCGATCGTCGTCATGACGACCGAGGTGCTGCGCAACATGATGTATGCCGGGTCGCCCACCCTGCGGGGGCTCGGCTACGTCGTCATGGACGAGGTGCACTACCTCGCCGACCGGTTCCGCGGGGCGGTGTGGGAGGAGGTCATCATCCACCTGCCACCCGACGTGCTGGTGGTGTCGCTGTCGGCGACGGTCTCCAACGCCGAGGAGTTCGGTGCCTGGCTGAGCGAGGTTCGCGGCGACGTGCAGGTCGTCGTCTCGGAGCACCGGCCGGTGCCGCTGTGGCAGCACATGATGGTCGGCCGAGGGATGTACGACCTGTTCGTTGATGACGTGTTCGACCCGTCCAACGCCGCCGACGGTGCGGTCGACCGGATGCGTGACGTCGCCCCCGACCGGGTCGCCCCAGAGCTGATGCACGCCATCGCCGGAGCCTCTCGGCGCAGCACCGAGGTCGAGGCGTCGCGGCACCGGGGGAGGGGTCGGCGTGGTCCGGGGGGGCCTGGCGGCGGACCGGGCGGGCGCGGGTTCGCCCGCGGCGGAGGTAGCGGCGGAGGAGGTAGCGGCGGAGGAGGCGGAGGAGGCGGTGGCCGGCCGGGCGGCGGCGCGACCCGGGCGGAGGTCGTCGACCGGCTCGACCGCGACGGACTGCTGCCCGCGATCACCTTCATCTTCAGCCGGGTCGGTTGCGACGCCGCGGTCGGGCAGCTCCTGGCCGAGGACGTGCGACTGGTCAGCGACGAGGAGGGTGCCCGCATCCGCCGGGTCGTCGAGGAGCGCGTCTCGGGGCTGGCCGACGAAGACCTCAGCGTGCTCGGCTACTGGGACTTCGCCGACGGCCTGGCCCGCGGGTATGCCGCGCACCACGCGGGCATGCTGCCCACCTTCCGCGAGATCGTGGAGGAGCTGTTCACGGCCGGCCGGATCCGCGCCGTGTTCGCCACCGAGACCCTTGCCCTCGGGATCAACATGCCCGCGCGCACGGTGGTGCTCGAGCGGTTGGTGAAGTTCAACGGCGAGGCCCACGTCGACGTCACACCCGCCGAGTACACCCAGCTGACCGGTCGGGCTGGGCGCCGCGGCATCGACGTCGAGGGCCACGCCGTCGTCCTGTGGAACCGCGGCCTCGACCCGCTGGCCGTCGCCGGGCTCGCCTCGACGCGCACCTATCCGCTGCGGTCCAGCTTCCGGCCGACCTACAACATGGCCGTCAACCTCGTCGCCCAGTTCGGGCGCGACCGGGCCCGCGAGCTGCTGGAGACCTCCTTCGCCCAGTTCCAGGCTGACCGGGCTGTCGTCGGGTTCGTCCGCACCATCCGGCGCAACGACGAGGCGCTGGCGGGCTACGCGGAGCAGATGCAGTGCCATCTGGGCGACTTCGCGGCATACGCCGCCATCCGCGACGAGATCCGCACCCTCGAGAAGGACGCCGTCCGGGCGCGCGCCGCGAGCGTCCGCGCCGAGGCCGCCGTCAGCCTCGAGCGGCTGCGGGTGGGCGACGTCATCGAGATCCCGGCCGGCCGGCGGGCCGGCTACGCCGTCGTCGTGCAGGCCAACGGCGGGGGCAAGGGGGAGGCCGCGTCACCCGCCGTGGTCACCGACGACCGGCAGCTGCGCCGGTTGACCCTCGTCGACGTGCCCACGCCCGTCGAACCCATCACGACGGTCCGGCTCCCGAAGAACTTCAACGCCAAGAGCCCGAAGTCGCGCCGCGACCTGGCCACCTCTCTGCGGATCGCCGTGCCCCACGACCCGCCGCCGAAGCGCGGCGCGGCCGCCAACGCTCGCAGTGACCGCGACGTCGCCCGCCTGGAGGACCTGCGCCGGCAGATGCGCAGCCATCCGTGCCACGCCTGCCCCGACCGGGAGAACCACGCCCGCTGGGCCGAGCGGTGGTGGCGCCTCAGCCGGGAGACCCAGGGGCTGCAGCGCAAGGTCGAGGGCCGCACCCACTCCGTGGCTCGGACCTTCGACCACATCTGCGACCTGCTCGAAGACCTCGGCTACCTCGGGGCCGACGGGGCCACGGTCACCCCGCGCGGCGAGCAGCTGCGCCGGCTCTACACCGAGAAGGACCTGCTCGCCGCCGAGTGCCTGCGGCACGGGGTCTGGCAGCGCCTCGACGCGCCGGGTCTGGCGGCCGCCGTCTCCACCCTGGTGCACGAGCCCCGGCGGGAAGGATCCGAGGTCAGCCCCCGGATGCCGACCGACGACGTCGCCGAGGCTTGGCGCTCGATGGTGCGGCTGTGGGGCCAGATCGAGGACCGTGAGCGCGAGGGCGGGCTCCCGCTGACCGGTGACCCCGACGGCGGGATCGCCTGGATGGTCCACCGGTGGGCGGCGGGCCAGCGGCTCGAGCTCGTGCTGCGCGACAGCGAGATCGCGGCCGGTGACTTCGTGCGCCGCTGCAAGCAGATCGTCGACCTGCTCGACCAGGTCGGTGATGCCGCGGCTACGGCGGGGGCTCCGCAGCTGGCCACGACCGCCCGGGCGGCCGTAGTCGCGGTCCGCCGGGGGGTCGTCGCCGCAGATCGGGTCGACTGAACCATGTCAGGTCCGCAGATGCGGTAAAGCAGCCGTCGCGGGCACCGCACACGCGGGTATGCTGTCCGGCGTGACGACGTTTCGGGTCCGTGAGGCGGCCGCGCTCCTCGGGGTGAGCGACGACACCGTCCGTCGGTGGATCGACGCCGGTCGGCTGGTCGCCTCTACCGACGACGGGGGGCGCAACGTCGTGCGGGGACCGGACCTCGCCGCGTTCGCGCAGGAGATCGCGGCCGCGGGCGAGCACCCGACCCCGGGCCCGGTGCGCTCCGAGTCGGCCCGCAACCGGTTCGTCGGTCTGGTGACCCGGGTGGTCCGCGACACCGTGATGGCGCAGGTCGAGATCCAGGCGGGGCCCCATCGGATCGTCTCCCTCATGAGCCGCGAGGCGGCCGACGACCTCGAGCTCGAGCCGGGCGTCCTGGCCATCGCGGCGGTCAAGTCCACCAATGTCGTTGTCGAGGTCCCGGAGCACCCATGAGCTTGCGTGTCCTGCGTGTCCTGCCTGGCCCGCGACCCCGGGCGCTCGCCGCCGTCGCCGCTCTCGCGGCGCTGCCGGTGCTCGCGGCCTGCGGGACGGCGGCCACCCCCAGCACCCCGGCCGGCACGGTTGCGGGCGGGTCGCCGGCCTCGGCCACCAGCTCGGCGCACCTCACCGGCACGGTCAACATCCTCGCGGCGGCGTCGCTCCAAGAGACGTTCACGACGCTGAAGCAGCAGTTCGAGGCCGCACACCCCGGCGTGACCGTCACCCCGAACTTCGGCGCCTCCTCGGCGCTCGCGCAGTCGATCATCCAGGGGTCGCCGGCCGACGTGTTCGCATCGGCGAGCCAGACGAACATGGACCAGGTCGTCCAGGCCGGTGCGGCCTCGACCTCGAAGCCCTTCGCCAAGAACGTCATGGCGATCGCTGTCCCGCCGGGCAACCCGGCCGGCGTCGCGGCGCTGGCCGACCTCGCCAAGCCCGGCGTCAAGGTCGCCCTGTGCCAGGCGCAGGTGCCGTGTGGCTCGGTGGCCGCGAAGGTCTTCGCCAACGCCAAGATCGCCGTGACCCCGGTCAGCCAGGAGGCCGACGTCAAGTCGGTGCTCACCAAGGTCCAGCTCGGTGAGGTCGACGCGGGCGTCGTCTACGTCACCGACGTCAAGGCCGCCGGCACCAAGGTCAAGGGCGTCGAGATCCCGGCCGACCTCAACGCCTCCACGTCCTACCCCATCGCCACGCTGACCAAGGCTCCGAACCCCGACGCGGCCGCCGCCTTCACGGCATACGTCCTGTCGGCGGAGGGCCGGTCGGTGCTCGCCGCGGGCGGGTTCGCCGCACCGTGACGACCTCCTCGGCGCCGACGGCTGGGGGGCGCCGGCGCCGAGGAGTCCCGCCCGCGCCCTCGCGGACCCCGGCGCGCACGCGGCAGACCCGCGGTGTCGTGCCCTGGCCGCTGGCCGTCCCCGCCGCGCTCGCGGTGCTGTTCCTGCTCGTCCCACTGGCGGCGATGCTGGTGCGCACGCCGTGGGCGGGGCTGCCGCGCATCCTCGAGAGCAGCGTCGCGCTCGACGCGCTCCGGCTGTCCCTCCTCTGCGCCTCCGCGGCCACCGTCGTGTCGCTGCTGCTCGGCGTCCCGCTGGCGTGGGTGCTGGCCCGGTCGCGCCGACGGGGCATGGGAGTGCTTAGAGCGCTCGTCACCCTGCCGCTCGTGCTCCCCCCGGTGGTCGGTGGCGTCGCCCTGCTGCTGGCCTTCGGGCGGATGGGTGTCGTCGGGCGCTACCTCGACCTCGGGTTCGGGCTGACGCTGCCGTTCACGACGCTCGGGGTCGTCGTCGCCGAGGGGTTCGTGGCCATGCCGTTCCTCGTCGTCACCGTGGAGGGCGCGTTCCGCGGTCTCGACCAGGGCTTCGAGGAGGCGGCGGCGACCCTGGGCGCCTCGCGCCTGACGACGTTTCGGCGGGTCACCCTGCCGCTGGTGGGACCGTCGCTCGGCGCTGGGGCCGTGCTGTGCTGGGCCCGGGCGCTGGGGGAGTTCGGCGCGACGGTCACCTTCGCCGGCAGCTTCCCGGGACGCACCCAGACCATGCCGCTGGCGGTCTACCTCGCGATGGAGACCCACCCCGATGCGGCCATCGCCCTGTCCCTCGTCCTGCTCGTCGTGTCGGTGCTCGTCCTGGCGCTGCTGCGTGACCGGTGGCTGCGGTCGGGAGCCACGCTGTGAGTGATGACCCCGGCCCACTGAGGGTCGACGGCCGGGTCGAGCGCGGCGGGTTCGCGCTCGAGCTCACGGCGACCGTCGAGCCCGGCGAGGTGGTCGCCCTCCTCGGCCCGAACGGCGCCGGCAAGTCGACCCTGCTCCGGGTCGTCAGCGGCCTTCTTCCTGTTGCCACGGGCTCGGTCCGTCTCGGCGCCACGGTCCTCGACGACGCCGCCACCGACACGTGGGTGCCGGCCGAACGCCGCCCGGTCACATTGGTGTTCCAGGACTACCGGCTCTTCCCGCACCTCGACGTGCGCGACAACGTCGCCTTCGCCGCTCGCTCCCGGGGGGCCGGCCGCGCCGAGTCGCGTCACCTCGCCGACCCCTGGCTGGCGCGGCTCGACCTCGCCGACCTCGCCGGGCGCCGCCCGGCCCAGCTGTCCGGCGGCCAGGCGCAGCGGGTCGCGCTGGCGCGGGCGCTCGCCGCCGACCCGGGCGTGCTGCTCCTCGACGAGCCGCTGGCCGCCCTCGACGCGCGGACCCGGGTGGAGGTGCGCTCATCCCTGCGTCACCACCTGGCAGACTTCGCCGGGCCGTGCGTCGTGGTCACCCACGACCCGCTCGAGGCCATGGTCATGGCCGACCGCCTCCTCGTCGTCGAGGCCGGCCGCATCGTGCAGGAGGGCACCCCCAGCGCGGTCGCCCGGCACCCCGCGACGGACTACGTCGCCCGGCTCGTCGGGCTGAACCTGTATGCCGGCCGGTACGACGCGCATACGCGCGCCGTCGAGCTGGACGGCGGTGGCCGGCTCGTCGTCACGCCGGTGGAGGGGACGGTCCTGCCCTCGGGGCGGGCCCTGGTCGCGCTGCCGCCCTCGGCGGTCAGCCTCCACCGCGAACCGCTCGCCGGCGCGTCGCAGCGCAACGTCTGGTCCGGCCGGGTCGTCGGGGTGGAGCTGGTCGGCGACCGCGCGCGGGTGGAGATCAGCGGCCGGCCGGGAGCGGTCGTCGATGTGACGCCCGCGGCCCTCGCCGATCTCGGCATCGACCGGGGGAGCGAGGTCTGGCTGGCCGCGAAGGCGACCGAGACTGTGGCGTATGCGGAGGGTGCGCGGGAGTCGGAGCGGCCGCTGTAGCGGCTTTGGTGTTGTTGACACGACCCGCCAGCCGCTACGACATCCGCTGTGACCTGTGCGGGCCGCGTTCATCTGTGCGCACCACGAGCACGTCTTCCGAGTCCTACTTCGACACCTCCAGATGGGACCCGCGCGATGGGCGCTCAGGGGCCCGCCCCGGGTTGTCGACGAGGTCGAGCAGGTGCGGCAGGCTCTTCGGCGCGAGGCCCCAGCGAGCTCGGCCTCAGCGGCAGCCTGGGAGCTGGGACCGCTCGAGGGATCTCACGGACATCGACGGGCGACGCTGGTCATCGGCGCGACGCACGACACGATGGACCGCACCCACATGCGGTGGATGGTGGACCAGCTGCCCCACGGCACCTACCTGCACTGTCCGGACGCCATGGGGCGTGGCCCCATCGACGCGGGAGAGAGGCCTGACCGCCGACGTCGGGCCGCTCTGCTGAGGGGGCAGCAGCCCCCGGCCTGCCTCCGTAAGGCCACCGGAGTCACCCGTTCAGCCGGCTGGGAGCTACTGCTGCTCCTGCAACCCCGCATTGAGGGCCTCGGCGGCGCGTTCTAGCGCCTCGTTGACCAACGTCGAGTCGGCGACACGATTGGCCGACTCAGCAAGGGTTGAGGCCAAGCCCAGGTGGTAGTCGCGAAGCCAGTCGGGCCCCGGATCGGGGTCGGGGGTCGGTCCAAGGTGCGGCGGCAGCTTCGGCGGCTTGGGCCACGTCGGGCATGGGTCGTCTTCCCAGTCGGCCATGGGTGAGACATCGACGCGGAGTCGCGAGGCCACCCAGCTCAGGTGCACCAGATCCGCGGCAACTCGCGCGCCCAGTTCACGAGGCGGCAGTGGCTGAGGGTTCAACGACACCAGGTCACCTCTGCCCGGCGGGATGGGCTGCGGGTTGAGACTCACTGACGCGCCAGGGCTCACCATGGACAGAGGGCCTCGGGGAATGACGTCGAAGACGGCCGGGAAACGACGGCCGATGAAGGCCAGAAGAGCGCGGTCAAATGGCATTGACACTCCTTGGGAGGCGGACGGAAGGTGCCGTAGACGAGCGGGTCGTCGGCCGCCCGCTGGAGGTGGGCGAGCAGGTCCTGCGAGTAGCGGCCTCGTGATCACTCAAGTGAACCAGCGCCCGCTGCAGTTGTATAGGCCGCAGCGAAGCCATACCTCAACCACCGATGACCGCGGCTGTCGGCGTCGATGTTGATGTTGATGATCGCGCGGGCGGCGACGTGGGCCAGGTAGGCCTGAGGGTCCTCGGCGCCCCAGATCTCCGCCAGCGCGGCCTTCGCGCCCGAATGCGCGGACTTGGGCTGCGCGACCAGGACGTTGCCACCCAGGTGGAAATCAGCAGCGCTGCTGCCGGCTCTTGATCAGACTGACTCGACTTCAGCCTCACCCGCGGGAAGGTGCGCCACTCGCGTCACCGGGCCCAAGGCCATTCACAGGTTCTGAGCACTGCTCCGCGGACGCCTCGCACTCCCCGCACTCAACCAATGACGAACACACCCCCAGCAGCGATGTATCCGGCGCAACTCCTTGCGGCTCCCTTGTCGCATGAGCCACGGAAACGCTGACAACGGAGTCACGACCCCCCAGTCCACCTTCTACGAGCAGGGCCGGTTCGGGCGGATGTTCCCGGCCCTTCCCCCTTTTTCGGCGGACACGCCGAGCATCCGGGACGCCCTCGTCGAGATCGGCAAGCCGGGCGGCATGATGGACGCCCAGGACGACCTGTCAGATCCCGTTACCCTCATCACCGACCCGGCGAAGAGCGCTCACAACCCGAACAACCCGACACTGACCGCCGGCTTCACGTTCCTTGGTCAGTTCCTCGACCACGACATGACGTTCGACCCCACCTCGAGCCTGGCCCGCCGCCAGGACCCTGAGTCGATCCGCAACTTTCGCATCCCGGCGCTCGACCTCGACAACGTCTACGGTGGCGGACCCGCCGCGAGCCCAGCCCTCTACGACCAGAGCGTTGACCGGGGCCAAACCACGATGCTGCTTGAGGAGATCCCCGGCTCGGCCGCACGGACGATCGACGGGCAGCCGCGGTACGACCTCCCGCGCAACTCCCAGAACGTCGCTGTCATCGGCGATCCTCGCAACGACGAGAACCTCATGGTGTCGCAGCTTCATGTCGCGATGCTCAGGTTCCATAACGCCGTCGTCGCCGATGTCAAGGCCGACCTCGGCGCGGCATACACGCCAGAGGAGACCTTCGCCGAGGCGCAGCGGATCGTTCGCTGGCACTACCAGTGGATGATCGTCCACGAGTTCTTGCCGCGCACCATCGGCCAGGCCACGACCACGACCATCATCACCAACGGCCGCAGGTTCTACTCCTGGCGCAACGACCCATACATCCCCGTCGAGTTCTCAGTCGCGGCATACCGTTCGGCCATTCGCAGGTCCGCCCGAGCTACCGCGGCAACTTTGGCACGAGCTCGACCGATGCGACCCAGCAGTTCTTCGGCCTCGTCTTCAAGCCGGGCGACCCGAACCCGGCCGACCCCGAGGACCTGCGCGGCGGCTGCCGGGCTCCGCGCCGGTTCATCGACTGGCAAACGTTCTTTGACTTCGGCGACGGCCGCGCGCGGCCCAACAAGATGATCGACACCACCATGTCGAGCATCCTGTTCCACCTGATGGGCCAGAACACCGGTACGCCGGACTCTCTTGCCATCCGCAACCTCCTACGCAACCTCACGATGAAGGTCCCCTCCGGCCAGGCGGTCGCCAAGGCGATGAAACTGACCGTCCTCCCGCCGAGCGACCTCGCCGACATCGGCGGGGTCTCCGCCGACCACCTCGACGAACGCACCCCGCTGTGGTTCTACATCCTGCGAGAGGCGCAGGTGACGGCCGGCGGCGAGCATCTCGGCGCGGTCGGCGGGCGGATCGTCGGCGAGGTCATCATCGGGCTCATCGAGGGCGACAACCAGAGCTACCTCACCCAGGACCCAGAGTGGGCACCGACCTACGGGGCGGGCGGCACCTTCGGCATCACCGACCTCCTGACCAAGGCGGGTGCCGTCGGCACCCTCTAGGCGTGGGCGATCCGAGGCCTCGGCCCGAGAAGCAGCCAGCGCGACCGGCCTTGGACGGCCCAGGCCTCGTTACGCTCCGGTGATGGGCCGGCTCGTCAAGGACGGTGTGGGACTCGACCACGAAGAACGCGGTGCCGGCGACCCGCCGGTCCTGCTCGTGCATGGCATCCTCTGCGACCGTCGCTACCTGACTCCGCAGCTGGAGTACTTCAGCCGCAGCCACCGGACGATTGCCGTGGACCTGCGCGGTCACGGTCTCAGTGACGTTCCCAAGCAGGGGTACACGATCGATGGCCTGGCCGACGACCTCGCGTGGGTATGCGCACAGCTTCGAGCTGGTTCGCCCCCTGGTGGTCAGCCACAGCCTGGGAGGAATCGTCGCGTTGGCCCTCGCGGCGAACCATCCAGACGTCGTGGGCGCGATTGTCGCCCTTGATTCGGTGCTCCTCGTGGGAGACGCCCGGAAGGCAGCGATGACGACCCTGCTGGAGCGGCTGCGGTCGGACGACTACCTGCGGGTGGTCCGCGAGTACTTCAACGGGTTCTTCGATCCTGCCGACGACCCCGAGCGCCGGCGGTGGATTCTCAAGGAGATCGACCGGGTGCCGTCACAGGTGGGAATTTCGATCTGGGAGGACGGGACGTTCGGGTTTGATGATGTCGCAGCGGTTTCCGCTTGCCGGGCGCCGTTCCTCTATATTGACGCCGGCACCCCGAATGTGGGCCTCAACCGGCTCCGTCGGCTGGCACCACATCTCACGCTGGGCCGGACCGTCGGCTCCGGGCACTTCACCAGCTCGAGGTGCCGGACCAGGTCAACGCGATGATCGCGCGCTTCCTCGAGACGGTCTGCCACCGTCACCAGCACTACGCAGCCTACGGGCGCTTCCAGAGTATGCGGCGAGTCGGGAACGATGAGCAGGTCACCTGCGGAGCCGTCCCAGGAGGTGTCCCCGGCAGCGAGCCTGACCCGTCCGTGTAGGACGTGGACGGTCGCCTCGCCTGGAATTCTCGTGTTCGGCAAGCTGCGGTCCTGCGTCTAGTGCGATGACGGACTGGCTCAGGATGTGCTCATGACGGTCGGACATCCTGCTGGTGGATCAGGGCGGCAGCCCGACGCCAAAGCTGGCCGAGCCGCCCTTGCTGTTGAGGGCGGCACACCGTCCCACGGCGTACCGGATCGCGACGATGGACAGACCAAGCCCGGCGCCGCTCGCGATCCGACTATCCAGGCCGTGGACTGTGCGCACCTTCCAGACGCTGGGGGCGTGAGATCCCCCCCTCTTCGGCTTGTCCGTGTAACAGGTCGACGACCCCCAGAATGCCTGATTCCCCGAGCTCGGCTGCTCGGCGTGGTCATGGGGATGCGGAAAAGCGACAGCCCGGTCTCCATTTTAGTGGTCATCGGGGTCGAGGTCAGCGAACACCTCGCCGTCGACGGCTATTGGTCCATGGTCGAAACCAGGCATCACCTGGTCTTTGTGCAGAACTCCTGGTTCCGGGGCTGCGTGCTCGGGCGCCACGAGCCGTTCACGGGCCTAGCGGCAGCCCGAGGTTGGTGGCGGTCACCGCTTGAAGTCAGCGCATGATGGTCAGGGCGATGCCGGCCGAAAGCAGGATCGCCGGGACGAGGCCCCACAGGAAGGCCTTGGTGTAGCGACCGGTGTCCGCTGCGTGGCTTCTCGCCTCGCTCGAGTGCACGAACATCGGGATCAGCCCGAACAGCCCGAACACGACCGTCGTCCAGAACGTCCATGCGGGGCTGGGCGGCGAGTACGGCGGGGTGTGCGGGTGGACGTACGGCTGGGTGTCAATGTTGCTGGTCATCAGGATCGGGCTCCTTCGGTGGAAGCGCCGAGGGTCTGGCCCTCGAGGATCGCTTACCACCAGGCTCCTCGACCAAGCGACTGGGCGGCATCCGTCGATCGGGGGGAGCGCCGGGGGTGTCGCCCTCCACCGTTCGGGGGACAGCGCTAGGGGACCTAGGTCCCTAGCCTGGCCCGTTCACCGAACGTGACCCGACACGCGGCCTGGGAACGCGAAAGTGCCTGTCGCAAAACGAGATACTGGACTTGTCGACGGTTCAGTAGGCTCGAGTGGAAGGCACCTCGCAGG
>JAABUR0100000303.1_pt1 | contig 112702 bp, 116 predicted proteins | sample 5560091 | NCBI WGS metagenome assembly JAABUR01 (sample SAMN10711879, study PRJNA513375) | rock metagenome | isolation source: Antarctica rocks | place: Antarctica: Victoria Land, University Valley sud | reverse complement strand
CGCCATGCAACGGCCAGATCAAGTTCATGGCCCGGAGCCCGCTCGCTCCCGGCGTCGATCCCGCGGCCGACGCTTGGGTCACATTCGACTCTTCGCTGGGAACGAACAACCTCGCTGCTCCGGCGGATACCTACACGAACTGCGTGATCGCCCTCGCGCGCTGGCGCTGGCCGACGTCGGCCAGCATGTCGGAGGATTGGGACATGCTGTGCACCACGATGATCCACGAAACGGGCCACCTGCTCGGCCATTCCCACGACCTCACAGCTGGAAGCGTGATGGCGCCCGTCTTCACCGATGGCTCGAACGTGCCGTCGCTGTGCCGAACGACGCGTCCGCGTGCGGGCCGCTCACTCGACGCCTCGCGGGCCCTGCGGCACGCGAAACGGTCGCGCTGAGACACAGGCCGTTGACGGCACCTCGGAGCAGGTCGCGTAGCTCAGCTCGGCTCAGCCCGACCCGGCGCAGGATTCCGTGGAGCGTGCCGGTCGCCAGGTCGCGGTTGTGGACAGGCACCGGGATCGAGCGCCGCTCGATGGGGCGCTTGAGGATGTAGCGGCTGCCACGCACCCGGTCGAGCCGCCAGCCGAGCTGTTCGAGCGCCCGGATCAGCTCCTTCGGCTTGACCGCCGGCAGCTTGCCGCTCACGCGGCGGCGGTTACCCGCCCTGCCTCGGTCCGGCGAACCGTCAATCGGGGCGACTGGATTTGAACCAGCGACCGCTCGGCCCCCAGCCGAGTGCGCTACCAGACTGCGCCACGCCCCGTGGTCGGCACGAGTCTACGCTAAGTTCCGTCCAGTCCGTATGCGAACATATGTTCGTCTACGGAAACGCTAGCGAAGTGCTACCGATGCGGCGAGACCAAGCCAGTCGAGGACTTCGCCTGGCGCCGGAAACCGCGGAATCAGCGCGTCTCGTTCTGCCGTCCGTGCCGGTCGGACTACGGCAAAGAGCACTACGCCGCCAACCGTCAGCGCTACATCGATCAGGCACAGGCCCAGAAGCAGAAGCTGGCGCGCGAACGCACTACCTACCTGATCGAGTTCTTCGTCACTCACCCTTGCGTCGACTGCGGTGAGAACGATCCGGTAGTCCTCGAGTTCGACCACCTCGGCGAGAAAGCGTTCGACATCGGTGCGGCACTTGCATACCGCAACTGGCAGAGCATTCTCGACGAGATCGAGAAGTGCGTCGTGGTTTGCGCCAAGTGCCACCGGCGTCGTACCGGCCGACGACGGGGCTGCCTCAGAGCGGTTCTAACCGGGCTCTAGCGGTGACCATTCAAAGCGGGCGACCGGACTCGAACCGGCACTCAGACCTTGGAAGGGTCTCGTGCAGCCGTTACACCACACCCGCGAGATACGGGGATTCTAGGCGGTGGGCGGTCAGCCAGCCAGCAAGCCTCCAGCCAGCGCGAAAACGGCGGTGCCAGCCCTCCCGGGAGGGCGCCGTTTCTTGCCGACCCACCGGCGCTACCCTTGCCGATCTCCGGGGGGACTGGTCTAACGGCTACGACGCGGGTCTCCAAAACCCGAGATTGGGGTTCGATTCCCTGGTCCCCCGCTACAGTCCTCCAGGAGGTCGCGAAACGACACCGGCACCGGGTAACGCTCTCAGCGAGACCGCCAGCGAAACCGCTCGACCACGCCGGTGAACCGATCAGAGCACGGTCGCGCACCCATCTGTATGCCCGCTTTCCTCCACCGCTTCATCTCGCTCGAGAACACCGTGCACCGGATGCTGATCCGCCACAGCATCGCCGCGCTGCGAATCTCGGTCGGGGCCGTCTTCCTCAGCTTCGGGGTGCTCAAGTACTTTCCGGGCGTCAGCCCGGCGGAGATGCTGGCGACCGACACCACGAACGTGCTGTTCCTCGGGCTGATCCCGTCCAGCGCGGGGATCTACGTCGTCGCGACGATGGAGTGCTTCATCGGCGTCTGCTTCCTGATCGGCTCGGGACCCCTGATGCGAGTGGCCATCTGGGTGCTGGCCGCGCAGTTCGTGGGCATCCTCTCCCCGCTGGTGATCGAGCCCGGCCGGCTATTCGCCGGCCCCCACGGCGCCCCCACCCTAGAGGGCCAGTATGTGCTCAAGGACGTGATCCTGGTGGCCGCCGGCATGGTCATCGCCGCGGGTACCTTCCGCGGCGGCATGCTTGTCCGCATGGAGCCCCAGGTCGGTCCACAGGTCGGTCGCGCCTTGAGCTCGGAACAGAAACTGCAGATCGTCCTGAGTGGCGCCAACGGCAACCGCTCCGTCGAAGAGGTCTGCCGCGACCAGGGCATCTCCACTGCAACCTTCTATGAGTGGCGCGACATCACGCTGGGTGGCGCACTCGTCGCGCTGGAGACGTCCAACTCGACTCGGATGGCAAGCGGGTAAGGCGGGGGGCGCTTGGACCCCATTTCCCGAGCCCTCATGCGCCGGGCTCCCCCACGTCAAACGGGTACACGTGCTCCCGCCGGAGGAAGCTGAGCGACGCGCGTATGCCTTCCAAGCCCGCGGTTTCGATGACTGCTACAGGCCGGTCGCAGTAGCGGTCGACCAGTGCGGTCATCTCTCGCCAGCGGACGACCCCGGTGCCGAGGACAAGTTCGGAGTCGAAGTCGCCCATGTTGTCGGTCAGATGCAGGTAGGCGATGTTCTCTCCCAGGCAGCTGAACCACCGCTCGAGCGACTCGCGAGAGAAGAGATGGTGGTGTCCGGTGTCCAAGCACACCTTGAGCCTTGGCGAGTCCACCCCGTCGAGCACCCTGGCGATCAGCTCGGGCGACTTGTCCCACATGTTCTCGAGCACCACGGTGATGTCATGCAGGGCGGTGACCTCACGCCAGAGGTCGACGTGCGCATCGACCCAGCGCTGGTAGTAGGCGTCGCGGCCCATCATCGGCAGGCAGTTGGTGTGAAACACGACGAACTCGAGCTGAAGCTCGTCGGCGATGGCAAGGGTCTGGGTGATGCGCTCCTTGGCGACGCGGCGGATGGCGGCGTCAGGGCTGTTCACGTAGAGGTCGAGGAACGGTCCGTGGATTGACACCAGCCGGCTCTCGTCTGCGAGGGTGGCCCTGTAGCGGTCGACCGTCGCTCGCGCGCCGCCGTCGAGCAGGTCCGGGAACGCGAAGTCGACCACCTCGAAGCCCAGGTCATGTTCGACAGCGAAGGCGCAGTAAGCCTCCAGCGTCTCGACGGTGGGCTGAAGGAGCAGGCGGCTCATGATGCGGGCGGAGGGACTCGAACCCACACGCTCTTGCGAACACCGGGACCTAAACCCGGCCTGTCTACCAATTCCAGCACGCCCGCAGGCAATCACAATCGTACGTCCCGTCCGCCAAGGTGCGGCGCGCCCCCGCCGGGAGAACTAGACTGGCGCGCGCATGGCGCATACGCGGATCGACCACCCGAATCGTGAGAAGGCGGGGTCCAAGGCGACGAAGCTCATCGTCATCGTGCTGCTGATCGCCAGCGCCGCCCTGATCACGATCATCACCGTGGGGGGCTGGTCGGAGTTGCAGGGCGCGCAGCCCGTTGCGTTCGCATACATCTTCCTCTACCTCGTGATGGCCTTCTACGTGGCGCGCTGGAACCGCGGCGTACTGCCGGTGGCGGCCGCGCTGGCCGTGCTCTTCGCCGCCGTCGCGGCGGTGGCGGGCCCGGCGTGGTTCGAGCGCGACAAGGCCGGCTTCGACACCCCCCTGCTCGAGCCGAGCATGCTGGGACTCTTGACGGTGATCCTCGTGCCCGTGCAGTTGCTGCTGCTGGCTTTCGCGATGCGCGGCTTCTCGCAGAAGTGGAACGTAGAGGTGGAGGTCCGTCGCGACGACGGTTACCCGCCCGCCGAAGGCCGCGGACAGAACCCGCAGCCCGCCGGCGCCTGACACAGCGCGCCTGACACGCGAATCCGGCGCGGCACGGGACGCGTTTCGTTACTCGAGGGGCGGTTCGGCGCCGAGGTCGTATCCCTTCTCCGCGAACGTTTCCCGCGCCTGGAGAACGCGCTGGCGCGTCTCGAGAGGAAGTTCCTTTCTGCCGAGTGCGACCGCTTCCCGGAGCCTTCCATCCGACATGGCTTCAAGCGCCGGCCTCCTGAGGTCGACGAAGGCTGCGATGCCGTTCGTCAGGTCGGCGTGCGCTTGCTCGACCTCCGATGGCGCATCCAGGGCACGCAGCTTGACCACCACCTCGTCGAGCGTGGTGAGCGCCGTCCGAGCGACGATCCGTGCCCCGTCGTCGGCCACCGCTTGGTTCGCTCGGGTGGCCTCGTCGAAGATGGTCTTCACATCTCGTTCGTAGCGGGCCTTGGAATCGGACTCCGACTCCTCACCGCAGGCGGCCGGCGTGAGGCAGAGGGCCAGAAGCACCAAGGCGGAGATATATGGGCGCATGCGAGTCTTCTACCAAACTCCATGCCCAGCTGCGACAGCGCTAGATTCCGCTTAGCAGAGCACCTGCGGCGGTGTCGAAACTGGTAAACGAGACGGTCTCAAACACCGTTGGTCGCAAGGCCTTGTGGGTTCGAGTCCCACCCGCCGCACTGCCGTCCAGTCGCGATCCTCAGGCGGGGCCCCGCCCGGTCGCGCGTTCGTTCGTCGCCAAGTAGCCGCCAAGGGCGATTCCGGCGGCGGCTATGAGGCCGAGGAAGATGCCGAGCTTTCGGCTGAGGTCGAGGGCGTCACCGGTGATGCCGGGATCGGGCACGCTTATCAGGGAAACAGGATCAGCAGCACCGCGAGCGCACCGGCCCGCCGCGACGATCGTCCCGGCGGGAGCCGGCAGGTCGACAGGCAGGTGCGGCGGCGCCACTCTAACCTGCTCCTGCGGATGGATGCCGCGCGGAAATCGCGGCTCTGCGGCTAGGAGCCCGGAACGCTCAGCCGCGTGAGGCGCTTCTCGGCGGCGTCGATCACCGAGCGCCGCCCGCGGCCGAAGCCCTCGTAGAGCACCACCGCGGCCAGCGACTCACGGTCGGCATCGGCCAGGCGGGTCTTCAAGGCGTCAACCGTCATGGCGTCGTATCCCTCCCAGGGAGCGTCCACGTGTATCTCGGCGCCCGCGCCGTCCTCGGCACCCCGCTCGGCGAACTCGGCCACGGGGACCGGTTCGTCGTCGAGGGTCTTGACCCGGTCGGGCACGGGCGGCGCGGGCGGCGCCCGGGTCGGCTCGCTGGGAGCGGGACGCGCGGGGCGGGAAGCCGGCCGCGCGCGCGGGCGGCGCCTGGGCACCGGACGCTCGAAATCGACGCTCGTGCCGGTGGGCTCGGGAGCCGAGCCCTCCGGCCGGACCACCTCGAGGGCCGAACGGGTCTCGCGTACGACGGCGAGCGCCGCTTCGAGTGCGCCCTCGCCGATCGCGGCCACGAGCCAGAGGGGGCGCCTGAGGAGACCGGTCAGCCGCATCGCTGGCCTTCAGCTTTCCCGCGGACGACGCGACCAAACCTCACCCTCACGCCGGCGGGAACCACTCAGACAGGGGTCACGGCGTTGTGCTTCGCGGGCCACTCGCGCCGGCGTCCGTCGTAGAACCGGTAACGGCGCACGAGCTCCTCCCGCAGGTCCTCGGGCGCGATGACCGCGTCGACGACCAGCTCGGAGGCCAGGTGGAGCACGTCGATCTCGTCCCTGTACTCCCGCCGGAGCTTCTCGACGAAGGCGGCGCGCTCGTCCTCGTCCTCGATCGCCTGCACCTGGTTGAAGAACACGGCGTTGATGGCCGCCTGCGGGCCCATCACGGCGATCTTGGCGCTCGGCAGCGCGAGGCACGCGTCCGGATCGAAGGCCGGCCCAGCCATCGCGTACAGCCCGGCCCCGTAGGCCTTGCGCACGATCACCGAGATCTTGGGCACGGTGGCTTCCGAGACGGCGGAGATCATCTTGGCGCCGGCGCGGATCATGCCCTGGCGCTCGACCTGGGTGCCGATCATGAACCCGGGCACGTCCGCCAGGAAGAGCAGCGGGACGTTGAACGCGTTGCAGGTCCAGATGAAGCGCGCCGCCTTGTCGGAAGAGTCCACGAACAGCACGCCGCCCTTCTGTCGCGGCTGGCTGGCCACGAGGCCGACCGCGCGGCCCTCGAGGCGGGCATAACCCACCACGAGCTCCCTGGCCCAGCGCTTCTGCACCTCGAGGAAGGATCCCTCGTCAACCAGGGAGTCGATCAGAGCCAACATGTCGAAGGGCTTGTTCTCGTCGACCGGGATGAGGTCGCGAATCGGGGCCTTCGAGCCCGGCGCGGCGGGCGGGGCCGGCGGAGGGTCCTCGCGCCAGTGGCGCGGAAAGTACGAGAGGTAGCGCTTGGCCAGATCGATGCCCTCCGCGTCGGTGGCGACCAGGAAGTGGCCGCAGCCCGAAACGCCCGTGTGCATGCGCGCGCCGCCCATCTCCTCGAGGGTGACCTTCTCACCGATCACCATCTCCGCCATCCGAGGAGAGCCGAGGTACATCGAGGCGTTGCCATCGCGCATGATCACCACGTCGCAGAACGCGGGGATGTACGCGCCGCCCGCGGCGCTCGGGCCGAACAGCACGCACACCTGCGGAACGACGCCCGACAGCTTCACCTCGGTGTGGAAGATCCGGCCGGCGTGACGGCGGCCGGGGAACACCTGTACCTGCTCGGTGATCCGCGCGCCCGCAGAGTCCACGAGGTAGACCATCGGCATCAGCTGCTCGAGCGCCTGCTCCTGGATGCGGATGATCTTCTCGACGGTCTTCGGCCCCCATGAGCCGGCCTTCACCGTCGGGTCGTTGGCCATCAGGCAGGTTGGGCGCCCGGCGACGGTGGCCATGCCCGTGACCACGCCGTCGGCGCCGAAGCCCTCCTGCTCCCAGTTGGCCAGCAGGGCGTCCTCCACGAACGAGCCGTCGTCGGTGAGCCGGGCCACGCGCTCGCGGACCGCCAGCTTGCCCTGCTGCTCGGCCTTGACGTGGTGGCGGCCGGGCCCGCCTGCGCGGGCGCTCTCCAGCGCTACTGCCAGGTCGGTCACGGGCGGCAGTCTCTCATGAAGAACTCTCTCAACGAGCGCCCACCTGGCCTCGTCGATGTCCTTGCCCGGCGATGTGCTAGCGCCTTGACTGGATGGCACTGTCTCGACCACGGTGCAGCAAAAGCATCCGATAATCTGATTGCGCCTATGGAACGCCTGACTGCAACCGAGGCGGCGAGACGGTTCTCGGACCTCCTCGACCGAGTGGAGAACGACCGGGAGATCTTTGTCGTCGAGCGACGCGGACGAGCCATCGCCAGCATCGCCCCGGCCGCAGCAGCGTCGGGCCGTGCCGTCAAGGACCTTCTTCGCTCAGAGATGCCGGACCCCAGCTGGGTCCAGGAACTGGACGAGCTGCGCCAGTTTGCTTGAGCCCGAGGAGCCTCGCTGGAACGGCTGATCCTCGATGCCACCGTCTTGATCGCGGTCGAGCCGGCGACCAGGGCGATGGACTCGGTGGTGGGAGACGAAGACGACGTCGCTATCGCCGCGGTGACGGCGGAAGAGCTCCTCGTCGGCGTGGCACTCGCTGACCGCCCCCGCAAAGACGCCCGCTGCGCGTTCGTCGACTCCCTGCTTGCGAGCATCCCCATCGAGCCGTACGACCTCGAGATCGCCCGCGTTCACGCCACGCTGCTCGCCGACACCCGCAAGCGAGGGCGCGTCCGAGGCGCGCACGACCTCCTCATCGCGGCCACCGCCCTCGCCCGTACCCGGACCGTGGTAACGACCGACGCCAGCGGCTTCGAGGACTTGCCCGATGTTGCCCTCCGCCTCCTTCGCCCCGTGGGTTGATGCTGCGCGGCCCGCAGCGGCTGCGAATAGCCAGGCGGCGCACGACTGATGCGGCGATCGGTCGGCTAGGCTGGCGGCCGTGGCGACCTGGGAGTACACGACAGCCGTGATCACCCACGGGCTGATGGGCCGCAAGGAGGACGAGCTCGACCGCGAGGCGATGGACGTGCTCCTCGCCGAGCACGGCGCTCAGGGGTGGGAGCTCGTGAAGATCCTGCTCCAGCAGAACCTCCACCACGAGAAGGATGGCCACGTGCTGGTCTTCAAGCGCCAGACCGCGTCCGCCTGAGCCAGCGCGCCAAACGTCTACGGCGTGGAGCGCACCTTCCAGGTCAGACCGCCGTTGGGGGACTGCTGGATGGTCCCGTCGTGTAACGCGACGTACAGCGTTCTCTCGCCGTCGTCGTCGAATGCCGACGGTTCTCCCCCGGCCTGTCCGATCGCCTGCCAGCGCCGGCCGCCATCGGCACTGACCTAAACGATTCCCCTCTGGTCTACGAGGTAGAGCCTTTCCGGGCGCGGCCACGTGAGCAGCCCGGTAGTGCTGCCGGCCGAACGCCAGGAGCGGCCCCCGTCGGGCGACGCGTACAGCCCCTCCGAACCTGTCGCCACCAAGTGCTCCGGATCAGCGGGATCGACCGCCAGGGACACCAGCGCCTCCGGGAAGGCAAGTCGGCGCCAGGTGCGTCCGCCGTCACGGCTCGAGAGAAAGCGCTCCTCTCGGCTCTCGAAGTCCGACCCGAAGCCGTAGACGCGCTTGCCGCCGAGCTCCAGCAGGTGGAAGTCGGCCTCTCCCTGAAGAGAGATCTCGTTCCAGCTTCTGCCGGCATCACGCGACTCGATCAGGCCGAGGAAGGGCGGCAGGTCCTGGCGCACATCCGGGTGGCCCGAGCCGAGGAAGCGGTCGGGACCGATGACGGCGAAGGCCATCGTGTCCTGGTAGCGCCGCCCGTCGACCCGCTTGGCCTTGCGTTCGCCCTCCGCCAGGCGAAACAGACCAGTGTGCGTCGCTATGAAGAGCGCTCCGTCCGCCGGGTTGGGACCGAGTCCGTGGACGTGGACGGGCCCAGGATCTTCGATCACCGAATCGTCGACCACAGAACCGAGCCCGTCCTCCTCTCCCCCTCCGCAGCCGCCGACCGTGATCGCCGCGCTCACTACAGCGAGCACCGCCACGAGCGTGAGAGGCCGGATCAGCGCCCGCGCCCGGGCGAGCTCGCCGGGCCGGGTGGCCACGAGAAGCCCGGCAGCCGCCACCGCCATCAAGAGCAAGCTGATCCATTGGGAGCTGTCGAGGCCGAGGGCGAGATCGTCGCTGTCCACGCGGTAGAAGAAGATCAAGAATCGGCCCGCCGCGTAGAGACCGACCACCGTCCACAGCAGCGCACCGGGCGCTCTGAGCCGGCGGTGCGCAGCCCAGACGATCGCCAGCAGGACCAGCGCCAGCACAATCTCATACAGCCCGCCGGGGTGGTAGGCGACAGCGCCGCTGGGGACGTCGGCATCGGGGTGGGTGTACCTGATCCCCCACGGGACCGAGGTCGGCGGACCGTAGTGCTCTCCATAGATGAGGTCGCCGATCCGCCCGACCGCCATGCCTAACGGAAACCCCGCCGCGAGGGCGTCCAGGTGCCGGATCCCCAGGCCGTGACGGCGCGCCCACAAGCCGGCCGCGACCGTCCCGAAAGATCATCCCCCCGTAGAAGGAGAAACCCTGTGCGCCGAGCCACTCGCCCGGCCGCAGTAGATCAGCGGGTTCCTTCTCGAGCAGGAACAGAAGCCGGGCTCCGACGATGCCGGCCATGCTCACCACGAGCACCATCTCCTGAACGCGGCCCGTCTCGAGCCCGTGGCGTGCGGCGTAGCGGGACGCAACCAGCGTCGCGATGGCCAAACCGACGGCAATCCCGATCCCGTGCCAGGCAAGCGTCAGCGGTCCGATCTCGATCATCGGGTCGATGTCGATCGTGATGGCGGCCAGCACCGGAGAGAAGTCCTCCACCTCCTACACGGTATAGGAGCGGCCAGCCCCTTCTGCAGCTGGGCTTGCATCGCTCCATAACTCGGCACGAGCGCAAGGAGCACGCCGCCGGCGCTCGAAGAGCCCATGCATCCCCCCGCTCGAGCGGGGCACTTTCACGACCTACGACCCAATGACACCGGGCAGAGAAGGAGACACCCCATGACCGACTCGCGGAGGCTGGCGGGAGCATTCGCGCTCGCCCTTTTTTGGACCACACCGGCAGCGGCCAGCGTCCCGCACACCGTGGAGTCCGGCGAGACCCTGTGGTCGATCGCAGCCGAGAGCAACCTCACTCCGCGGGCGCTGGCGGCCGCGAACGGACTTCCGGAAACCGCGCAGGTGTTCGCCGGCCGGACGATCCAGATTCCATCCGAGGCCGAGGCGACCGCCGCTCTGGGCTCCCCTGACTCGCTCGGCGCCGGCGGCGTGGAGGGCAGCAGTGCTTCGGCGGCCGGGACCTACACGGTTGCTCCCGGCGACACGCTGAGCGGCATAGCCGCGCGCAGCGGGATGACTCCCGAACAGGTGGCCGCCATGAACGGCTTGGCCCCGGACGCTCACGTGATCTCCGGGTCGCTGCTCACCGTCGGCGGCGATGTGGCGGCCGAGCCAGAGCGAGTAACCGCCGAAGAGGTGGGCCGAGTTGCCAGCGCGCACGGAGTCTCCCCTTCGCTCGCCGCGGCCATCGCCTGGCAAGAAAGTGGGTTCAACAACGGCCTCGTCTCATCGGCCGATGCCCGGGGCGTGATGCAGGTCGTACCCGACACGTGGAGCTGGGTGGAGGGCAGCCTTCTCGGGCGCCGGATCGATCGCAGCTCGCCGGAGGACAACCTGCACGTCGGCGTGCTGTACCTGGGTCAGCTGATCCAGGATGCGGGCGGAGACGAGGCGAGGGCGGTGGCCGGCTACTACCAGGGCCCCGCCTCCGTGAGCCAGATCGGGTTGCTGCCCGAAACCGAGCAGTACGTTGCCAACGTCATGGCCCTGCGCTCGCGTTTCGGGGGATGAGCCTTCAGAGGTAGCCGAGTGGGTCCACGGGCGAGCCGTTGACGCGTACCTCGAAGTGGAGGTGGTTACCGAACGAGTTGCCGGTGTTGCCGACGTAGCCCATCACCTGGCCCTGCTGGACCGACGCGCCCGCGGTCGTTCCGAGGCGCGACTGGTGCGCGTAACACGTGGACAGGCTGCTCGTGTGCTGGATGCACGTGTAGTTCCCGTAACCACCCTCCAAGCCTGCGATCACCACGCGGCCAGAATCCGCAGCTCGAATCGGTGTCCCCCCCGCGGCGCTGATGTCGAGCCCGGCATGCAAACGCCCCCAGCGCGGACCGAAGGGCGAGGTGATCGGCCCGTCGATCGGCCAGATCAGGCTTCCGGACCCCTGCCGGATCGGTCCCGCGGGCGTGTTGGCCGCAGAAGGGGCGCTGGGGGCGGCCGCACGAAGCTTGGCCGTGACCCGCTCCTGCTCGCGTTCCAGGGCAGCCAGACTCTCCTGGGCGCCGCGCCGCTGCTCGCGAACCTTGACCAGCACGCGCCGCCGGCCGTAGCGCTGATCGCGCAGCTGGCCCTGCGCCGACGCCAGGCGGTCGCGGGTAGCGGCGATCCCATCGCGCTGTTGCAGTATCCGGGCGGCGGAGGCCTGCTTCTCGTCCTCCAGTTCGTCGAGGCGCCGCTCCCGGGACTCATAGCGCGCCTTGAGCACGCGCACCCGCACGACGACGGCGCGATCCTGGTCGGAGATGCGCTCAAGGAACTCCGTGCGCTCGAGCAAGTCGTCGAAGCCGTCGGACTCGAGTACGACGGTCAGGACGTCAGGCTGGTCGGACTTGTAGAGCTCCACGAGGCGGTCGGCAAGCGCGCGACGGGCCCTGGCGAGCTGAGCGCGGGCGCGTTCGAGACGGTCACGCGCTGCCTCCAGCTCATCGCGTAGACGCAGCAGCTCGGCGCGCTCGGCATCGAGATCGTCCTGGACCCCAGCGAGGCGCTGCTCGGTGCCGTTGATCTCGCCCTGGAGGCTGTCGATACGCAGGCCGTAGCGCTGGATCGTGGTGGAGAGCACGCCTTCCACGCGCTTCTTGCCCGCGACCCGATCCCGCTTCTCCTCGATCCGTTCGGGCAGAGAAGCAGACTGCCCGGGAAGGGGCAGAACGATGTATGCCGCGAGGGGCAGAGCTATCATGAGCCAGAAGTACTTGCGCATCTCGAGGGGGGACGCATCGAGCGTCCGGGGAGGGCGCGGACCGTAGCACTGGCTCCTACGTGGAGTAGGACTGCTGGGCGGTTTCGTGCAGCACGACGGACCTCGCAAACTGCGCCCGCGCCAGCGGTCAGCGACCGTCGGGACGGCTGGCGCGAGCTGTGGTTACTAGGTTGCCCCGAGGTACTGGACGGATTGCTGACGGCGGCAATGGTAGCTCCTACATCATGTCGGTCTTGCGGGTGTGTGGCGAGTCCTACGCGGCGTGGGAGTTCTCTACACTCCCGCGCGTGCCACAGCTCCGAACGACGCGCTTCCTCTTGGCCTTCGCGGGAGCCTCCGTTGTGGCTGCGCTAGCGATGGGCATCCCTACCGACGTGATCCCGAACCCGTGGTACCAGCGCATGACACCAGTACGACCGCTCGACGTCGCGATGCTTCCCGCCCTTAGCATCGTCGTGGGCGCGCTCGTCGCCACCTACGCGCTGCCGGGGGCTCGGGCCTTCAGCTCGCTGTCGGCGGGGTCGGGGTCGGGGCTCCTCGGCACCTTCGCGATCGGCTGCCCCGTCTGCAACAAGGTCGTGATCCTGGTCCTCGGCTACTCGGGCGCGCTCGCCTACTTCGCACCGGTTCAGCCGGCGTTGGCAGCCGCAGGGCTGGTTCTCGCCTCGATCGCATTGCGTGGGCGGCTGCGTGCCCTCGCCCGCGGGTGCTCCATCGACTCAAGCCCGGACCAGAGGGGGGTGCTGGCTGCTCAAACGCTCCCGAAGCGCCGGTAGAGCTCGAAACCGGGTACCGAAGCCAGCGGCCCGCGGATCAACACCGCGGCCAGCATCCCCAGACCCATCCAGCCCATGTCCAAGGGCTCCATCATGCCGGCCTAGGCATGACAGCAGCCGGCCTGTGCGTTCGAGCGGCGTACTATCCGACAGGCGATGGGTCGACGGTCAAAGTACCTCGCTCGCCAGGACGAGTCCGTGCACCGGGGTCGCGATCGCGGACCCAACTGCCCCCCGGCGAAGTCGAACTGACGCCGCCCTGGCTGCAACGCAAGCCTATAGGTCGGCGGGGGCGCTCACCACGACTGCTCTTCTTGCGGTGGCCCTGGCGGCCTGTGGCACGAGCACTTCCGGGCCGAGCGAACCCACGTTCGCGGAACCGCGCGATGAACGCGCTCTGGTGCCCGCCCCAGCCCAGCGGACCGTGCACAAGACCCTTCACGACCTTCCACGCCTCTGTCTCCAGAGCCGTCCCGACACTCGTGAACTCAAGGAGGCGGCCCGCGTCTTCATCCAATACTACGAACGCTTTCCGAGCCAGCGGTTCCGGCTGCAGATCGACGAAGAGTCCGGGTCCATGCTCTCGGCCCTCCTGGTTCTCCGGGCAGAGCTCACCCGCTGCAGCGTCCGCCTCACCAAGTCGGTCGACAGGGTCTTGCCGTTCCGGATCCGACGCGCACTGCGGATGCAAGTAGGGAAGCGTCCCCACCCCGGGTGAGGACGGCGAACGACCGAGAGCCGGCGGATGCGCACCGACGCGATGGGCCATGCCCTCCTTGTCGCACGAAGCGCAGCCCGGAAGGGGCGCATAGACTGCGGCACCTCCGATGCCCAACGACCTCGAGTTCCGTGGCGACCTCCAGATCGAGGTCATGAATGTGGTCTGGAGGCTTGGCGAGTGCACAGTGGAGGACGTCAGAGCCGAGCAGCCCGAGCGGCGGCAATCGGCCTACACGACCATCCAAACCGTGCTCAACCGCTTGGTCGAGCGGGGGTTGTTGAGCCGGCGCCGTCAGGGGCGCGCCTTCGTCTACCGCGCGAACCTCAATGAGTCAGAGCTCTTGGCACGATCGATTGGCGAGCGCCTCGCAGGTGCATCGCCAGACGCACGGCGGGCCGCCCTGGTCACCTTGGTCGATGACCTCGAGCCGGACGAGCTCGATGAAATCGCCCGGCGCGCCAACCGAATCAGGCGCGATCGCGGGAAGCGCTGATGACCGGCCTGCAAGTCGGGGTCGCCCTTGCTCTCCCGGGCGCGATCGTCTTGCCGCACCTGGTCCCTCTTCAGCGCGTCACCCCTGCGGTCGCCGCGGTGGTCTGGCTGTGCGCCCTGAGCTTGAGGGCCCTGGTAGCCATCGGCGGCGCGCTCTTCGTCTTCGTATACATGCCGCAAACGGGGGTCTACGAGGCAGTCGCCAACTGGTGCCTGCACGAGGTTCTGCCGCTGATCGCGGGCCACCTGGGCCTCTCCGGGCATCCCCTCGTCCACGCAGCGATCATCGTCCCGGGCCTCGCACTCGCAGCCTCCGTCCTGTGGCTGCTCTTCGGCCTCACGCGAGGGTGGCTGCTCGTCAGAGCCAAGCTCCGTCGCGCGCTCGGCGAGGGTCCGCACGGCAGCACGATCATCGAGGACGAGGGCATCGTGGTCGGCGTGACCGGGGTCGGCCGCAGCCGCATCCTGATCTCCCGAACGGCACTTCAAGCGATGGACCCCGAGGAGCTGGAAGCGAGCCTCAGTCACGAGCTGGGCCACGTCCACCGGCGACACCGCCCGCTGTTGCTGCTGTCCTCGGTGCTCGTGGCCCTCGGTCGAATGCTCCCCGGGACCCGTTGCGCAGCGGCAGAGCTTCGTTTCAGCCTCGAGCGAGATGCCGACGACTACGCCGTGCGCCGCACGAGGGACCCCTTGGCGCTGGCCAGCGCGATCTGCAAGGCGGCGAGCTCCCGCGCGCCCGCGGGAGCCACGGCGCTCGCCAGCAGTGGCCGCGTGGCGCTGAGGCTGGACTATCTGGAGGGACAGGCGCGGCGGGCCAGTCCCTCACTCGAGCGAAGGAGCCGAATCTTGGCCGCGGTCCTGGTGGCGGTCACCCTTGGCCTGGCGGCCACGCTACCGATCTGGGCCTTGGCCGTGCCACGGGCAGGGCCTGTTCTCAGCGCGGCCCGCAGCGCCTGCACCGACGGGATGTCGCAACACCGGGGCTAGTCGCTAGGCCAGGAACGCTAGGTTGCCATCGCGCGGCACGATTCGGCGCACTCGCGGCAGGCCTCAGCGCAGCGCTGCATCTGTTCGTCTCCGTTTCCGATCCGCTCACCAGACTCGGCACAGCGCTCGCATGCCTCGGCGCACAGTGCGCACGAGCGGCCGTGTAGCTCCGAGCCGCGGAGCATGAAGTCGCGGCTCGCGTCGCACGCTTGAGCGCAGTCCAGCAGCGTCCGCTGATGGTCTGCGCAGCGTGCGCGCCTCCCATGGAAACGACGACGGCCCGGCTGAGCGCCGGGCCGTCGAAGCTTCGTTAGCCGGAATGCCCTCCTCCGTGTTCGCCGCCGCCACCGCTTTCCGTCGCGGGGACCGGCCCGCCGTACTTCTTGGTCCGGAAGGCGTTCATCTCCTCGATCTCTCGCTCCTGGGTCGAGACGATTCCCTCGGCCAGCTTGCGCAGGTCGGCGTCCTTTGTGCTCTCGAGGACAATCTTCGCCATCTTCACGGCACCGGTGTGATGGGGAACCATCTCGTCCACGAAGGCCCGATCGAAGGGATCCGCCGCCCGCAGCATGTCGTTCGTGGCCGGGGAGTGGGTCATGCCGGCCTCCTCGGCGCTCAGGCCGAGCCCGTCGTGCGCCCCGGGGTCCGGCTCGAGCTCTCCGCCGATCAGGCGCGTGTAGATCTTCTCCATCTCGGCCATCTCGCGCTCCTGAGTCGTGACGATGTCGTCGGCGAGCTGCTTGACGAAGGAAGCCTCGCCGCGCTCCTGGGCGATCTCGGCCATCTCGATCGCCGTGCCGTGGTGGTGCACCATGCCCGTGAGGAAGGCCTTCTCGACGGTCTCGGTGCTACCGGCCTCGCCGCTGGAGGCTTCGTCGTCATCGCCGCCGCACGCGGCGGCGCCCAGCACCAGCACTGCGGTCAGCAGGAGAGCCGCAAGCGCGCGCCCCGGCTTCGAGGTATGCCTCATAAGTGATTCTCCTTGTGGTCGAGTTGAAGGAGCGCCAGGCAAAGCTTGTGACTGGAGGGATCCTCGTCCGTCCGTGGCGTCCCTCCCTGATTGTAGGCAAGTCCGACGCGCTGTCGGACGGTCTGTCCGGTCAGGGACGCCGGGCCACGCCCAGGACGTGCGGTATCGCCGGCATCACCCTCGCGGGGCTGAACCCAAACCGCTCGCAGTCCATGACCTCAAAGCCGGCCTGTTCGATCGCGGTGGCGGTGTCACGGCTCATGTGACAGCCGCCGGACAGGCGCGGCCAGAGGGCGTCTCCGAAGCGCATTAGCCGCGCAACGCCCGGCTTGCGTGCGACTACGTGCTCGTAGAAGCGCAGCTCGCCCCCGGCTCGTATCACGCGAAACAGCTCGGACAGAGCGGTCGGCTGGTCGGGAACCGAACAGAGGACAAGCGAGGCCACTCCGACGTCGAAGCACTGGTCCTCCACCGGCAGCGAGTCGGCAACTCCGTCGACCACTCTCACGCGGCCCCCTTCGCGCTCGGAGGCCTCGACGGCCGCTTTTCGTAGCACCGGCTCGGGCTCGACCGCCACCACCTCCGTCACCGACTCCGGGTAGTGCGCGAAGTTGAGGCCGTTGCCCGCACCGACCTCGATCACCCGCCCGGCGGCCCCGGTGAGCAGCTTGCGCCTGTGCCCGGCTTGTCCTTGTGCCTCAGCCTCCGCGCTGAAGCGCTTGTAGAAGCGGGCAAAGATCGGATGTCTGACTTCGTGGTCGGGCATGTGCACGGAAATCTAATACGCCGACAATGTCGAATCAGGCCGGGCCACGCCCGCGATCAGCGCGTCTCTCGCAGATCACCTCCACGCTCGGCGCCTGCCGGCCGGCCCGCCCGCGCGGCGCGGATGCCCTCCTCGAGCTGGCGCTCGGAGATCGCACCGATCACGTGAGCTACGACCCGGCCGCGGCGGTCGATGAAGAAGGTCTCGGGGAGGGCGGCCACACCCCAGTCGCGCGCCACCTCATCCGATTTGTCGCGGACGTTCGGGTAGGTGATCCCCCGCTCGCGCAAAAAGGACGTGGCGTCCCCGGTAACGTCCTGCATGTTGAGCCCCAAGAACACGGTCCCCCGCCCGCGGAATCTCTGCCAGGCCCGCTCGAGCTCGGGGGCCTCCGAGCGGCACGGCGGGCACCAGGAGGCCCAGAAGTTGAGCACCACGGGCATTCCGCGCAGTTCCGTGGAGGCGAGGCTCCCGTCCTGGAGCGCTGCGCCCAGGCGCGACTCCAGCGGACCGGGCCGGCCGCGCGCAAGCACGGGCAGCTCGAAGTCGGGAGCGTCAGCCGCCTTCGATTCGCTGAGGCGGCTGTCGATCGTGTCGTCGGGTCCCGAGCTGATCACTCCGTAAACGAGCAGCGCGACGAATGAGGCGACCAGCAACAGCACCGTCAGGCTGGCGGGGCGACGCCAGGGCGGGCGGCGTCTCGCATGGCTCGTGAACACGAGGCTGGACCGACCGTTGCGCCGCATCCGCTCGCGCCCCTCCCTCCCGCTCCGCCGCTCAGCCCCGACACCTTGTAGGAGACGGAAGGCTACCGTAGCGCTGCGCTCAGAGCGAGCAGGCTCGGCCGAGAAAAGAGCGTAGGGGCTTCCGGGCGGGCGGCACGGCAATCAGCCGCGCCGCATCAGCCGCCCGACCGCGCCCATCAGCTCGTCGGTGCGTTCCTCCTGCTGATCGGAGTCCGCGCGTACCACGCACACACGCGCATGGTCGTCGAGAAGCCCGAGGGCGACCTTGTCGAGCGCCGCCTGCACAGCCGAGATCTGGGTGAGCACGTCGATGCAGTACCGGTCCTCGTCGACCATGCGCTCGACTCCCCGAACCTGTCCCTCGATGCGCTTCAGCCGGGTCTGCAGCTGGTCCTTGCTGGCCGAGTAGCCCCTTTGGATAGGAGGTGTCATGCCGGCCAGTGTACACGTACCCCGGGGGGGTTTGATAGTGTTCTCTGGCCCATACCCCCTAGCCGTATTTCGAGGAGCGCTGGCCCCCAATGCCGACACCGATCGCGAAGACCTACACCGTCAAGGGCATGAGCTGCGGCCACTGCAAGGCGGCCGTGACCGACGAGGTCCAGCGGGTGGCCGGTGTGGACACCGTCGAGGTGGATCTCGAGGCGGCGACCCTGACCGTACACGGTGACCAGATCGACGAGGCGGCCATTCGGGACGCGGTGGACGAAGCGGGCTACGAGGTCGTGTCATGACCGCCCTCGCGCGGCTGGCCGCCTTCGCCATCCTGCTGGTCGGGGTCTTCGGCGCGGCCACGCTCGCGGGCGGCGCGGTCGGTCCGCAGACCGAGGACGCGGACGGGGACGGCCACGAGCCCCACGGCCACCCCGACGGTGATAGCGCCGACGGGGCCGGCGCGCACGGCGGCCACGAGACCGAGGACGCGGGCGGGCCCGGGCTGGCGGTGGCCGCTGACGGCTTGCGCCTGGTCGCCGCGCGCACCCGCGTTCGGGTCGGCGAGCCCCAGCGGTTCGCGTTTCGCATCGTCGACGACCGGGGGCGGGCTGTGCTTCCCCCCAGCTTCGAGGAGGAGCAGGAGCGCAAGCTGCATTTCATCGTGGTGCGTCGGGACCTGTCCGGCTATCAGCACCTCCACCCCGAGGTCGCCGCCGATGGCACGTGGTCGATCGCCCTGCGTCTGAGCGAGCCCGGCGTGTACCGAGCCTTCGCCGACTTCCAGCTCGGCGGGGCCAAGCGCACCCTCGGCGTCGACGTCTTCGCGGCGGGCCCGTTCCGGCCCCGCCCCCTGCCCGCACCCGCGCAGACCGCGCGCGCCGCCGGCTACGAGGTGCGGCTGTCCACCCGCGACCAGGCCGGCCCGACCGAGCTCGCCTTCGAGGTGAGGCGCAACGGACGCCGGGTCAGGAGCCTCGAGCCCTACCTGGGCGCGCGCGGGCATCTCGTCGCTCTGCGCGAGGGCGACCTCGCCTACCTCCACGTCCACCCCGAGGCGGCCGGCGGTCCCGGCGAGCCGATCGAGTTCGCGGCCGAGTATTCCTCGGCCGGGCGGTACCGCCTCTACCTGCAATTCAGGCACCACGGCCGAGTCAGGACCGCCGAGTTCACCCAGCAGGTGAACCGGTGAGCACAACCGAACCGCGGGAGGAGCGGCTCGACCTGCCGATCACCGGCATGACGTGTGCCTCCTGCGCAAACCGGATCGAGAAGCGCCTGAACAAGCTCGAGGGCGTGCAGGCCAGCGTCAACTACGCAACGGAGAAGGCATCGGTGACCTTCGATGCGCAAGCGGTGCAGCCGGAGGATCTCCTCGGCGCGGTCGAGCAGGCGGGCTACGAGGCCCATCTGCCCACCCGGGCTCTCGGAGACGACACCGCCGAGACGGAGGAGGTCGACGAGACCGCCCCCCTGCGCCGGCGGCTGATCGTGTCGGCGCTGCTGTCGGTGCCGATCGTGGCGCTGGCGATGGTCGAGGCGCTGCAGTTCGAGTTCTGGCAGTGGCTCTCGCTGCAGCTGGGCACTCCGGTCGTACTGTGGGCGGGCTGGCCTTTCCACAAGGCGGCCTGGGCCAACCTCAAGCATGGCGCCGCGACGATGGACACGCTGATCTCGGTCGGAACGCTGGCCGCCTACGGCTGGTCTGTGGTCGCCCTCTTCTTCCTCGGTGCCGGCGACACGGGGATGACGATGGAGTTCAACCTGATCCCCGACCGTGGTGCCGCGATCGACGAGATCTACTTCGAGGTCGCGGCGGTGGTGATCACCTTCATCCTGGGTGGGCGCTACTTCGAGGCCCGCGCCAAGCGCCGGGCGGGGGCGGCGCTGAAGGCGCTGATGGACCTGGGCGCCAAGGAGGTCTCCGTGCTCGACACCGACGGTGCCGAGCGCCGGATCCCGGCCGACCGCCTGGAGGTCGGTGACAGGTTCGTGGTGCGCCCGGGCGAGAAGGTGGCCACCGACGGCGAGGTCGAGGAGGGCGCCTCCGCGGTCGACCAATCGCTGCTCACCGGCGAGTCGATCCCGATCGAGGTGGCCCCCGGGGACGCCGTCACGGGCGCGACAGTGAACGTCGGCGGCCGGCTGATCGTGCGGGCGACCCGGGTGGGCTCGGACACCGCTCTGGCCCAGATCGCGAAGCTCGTGACCGACGCACAGTCGGGCAAGGCGCCGGTTCAGCGCCTTGCCGACCGTGTCTCGGGGGTGTTCGTCCCGATCGTGATCGCGATCGCGGCGGCCACGCTCGGATTCTGGCTCGGCGCGGGCGACGCCGGCCTGGCGTTCACGGCCGCGGTGGCGGTCCTGATCATCGCCTGCCCGTGCGCCCTCGGCCTCGCCACCCCCACCGCCCTGCTGGTCGGCACCGGCCGCGGCGCGCAGCTCGGCGTGCTGATCAAGGGGCCGGAGGTACTCGAGTCGACCCGCCGCGTGGACACAGTCGTGCTGGACAAGACCGGCACCGTCACCACGGGCAAGATGGCCGTCGTCGAGGTGATCACCGCTGGGGGCACCGACCGCGCGCAGGCGCTGCGCCTGGCCGGGGCGCTCGAGAACGCCTCCGAGCACCCGATCGCCCGCGCCATCGCACAGGCCGCCGAGCGGGAAGTTGGATCGCTCGCGCAGGTGGAGGCCTTCGCCAACCACGAGGGCATGGGCGTCGAGGGCCGCGTGGAAGGCCACAGCGTGCTCGCCGGGCGGCCGGCCCTGCTCTCCGAACACGGCGTTCCGCTCACCCCTTCGCTGGAGCAGGCGCGGCGCGACGCCGAGGGCGATGGGCGAACGGCGATCGCGGTCGCCTGGGGCGGCGCGCCCAGAGCGATCTTCGTGGCGGCCGACACGATCAAGGACAGCTCGCCGGAGGCCGTGCGCCGCCTGCGCGAGCTGGGCCTGCGGCCGGTGCTGCTCACCGGCGACAACGAGTCGACCGCCCGGGCGGTGGGGGCCCAGGTGGGCATCGACGAGGTGATCGCCGAGGTGCTGCCCGCCGAGAAGTCGGAGGTGGTCGAGCGCCTGCAGAGCGAGGGGCGTGTGGTGGCCATGGTCGGAGACGGCGTGAACGACGCTCCGGCGCTCGCCCAGGCCGATCTCGGCCTCGCGATCGGCACCGGCACCGATGTCGCGATCGAGGCCTCGGACCTCACGCTGGTCAGCGGCGACCTCCGCGCTGCCGCGGACGCGATCCGCCTCTCGCGCAGGACGCTTGCCACGATCAAGAGCAACCTCTTCTGGGCCTTCGCCTACAACGTGGCCGCGCTACCCCTCGCCGCGCTGGGCTATCTCAACCCCGTGATCGCCGGCGCGGCGATGGCCTTGTCGAGCGTCTTCGTGGTGTCCAACTCACTGCGGCTGCGGAGCTTCGAGGCGGAGCGCGACAGCGGCTCGGCCGGCGCGGGCGGGCAGCCTGAGCCGACCCGATCCGCTTGAGTCTTCGCCTTGCAAGGCGGCCCACCCCCGCTGCGGGCTCAGAGTTGGGGGTTCATCACGGGCTCGGCGCCCGAGTAGTCGTAGAAGCCCTTGCCCGACTTCTGCCCGTACCAGCCGGCGGCCAGCATCTTGCGTAGCGTCGGCGGCTGGGCGAAGCGGCGCTCGCGGAACTCGTCGAACATCACGTCGCAGATCGAGCCCATCGTGTCGTGGCCGACGAAGTCGGCCAGCGTCAGGGGGCCCATCGGGTGCCCCGCCCCCGCCTTCATCGCCGCGTCGATCTCCTCGATCGAGCCGACGCCCTCCTCGTAGGCGCGGATGGCGTCCAGCATGTACGGCACCAGCAGGCGGTTGACGATGAAGCCCGCCTTGTCCTTTGTCTTCACGCCGAGCTTGTTCTGGCTCTCCGCGAAGGCCACGCCCGCGTCGAAGGTCGCGTCAGACGTGGTCACGGCGCGGGCGACCTCGACCAGCTTCATCACCTGCGCAGGGTTGAAGTAGTGCAGGCCGAGAAAGCGGTCCGGGCGCTTGGTCGCCGCGGCCTGGTCGATCACGGGAAGCGAGGAGGTGTTGGTGGCGAAGATCGCCTCCTCCTTGACGACGGCGTCGACCTCACGCCACATCTCGAGCTTGGCGTCGAGATCCTCGTCGATCGCCTCGATCACCAGGTCGCAATCGGCCAGGTCGGCGTAGTCGAGCGTTCCTTCGATACGCCCGCGCACCTCGTCGGCGGCGGGCTGCTCCATCCGGCCTTTCTCCACCGCCCGAGCGAGCTGCTTCTCGATCCGGCCGAGGCCCTTGTCGAGGCGCTCCTGGCCGATCTCGCGCAGCACCACGTCGTAGCCGGACTGGGCCGCCACCTGGGCGATCCCGTGCCCCATCAGACCCGCTCCCAGCACTCCGACCCGCGTGATGTCCACTAAGTTCTCCCGGTCGAGGTAAGAGGTAAGGACGAGGCCGCCGCCGGCCGCTTCGTTACAGCTGCGCGAGCGCGGGAGCCTACATGCCACTCGTCGGAATCGAGGATCGCGGCGCGGTCCGCCACATCGTCCTCCAGCGATCGGAGAAGCGCAACGCCTTCAACGCCGAGCTGATCGCAGACCTCGGGCATGCGCTCGAGGGCGCCGCGGCCGACGCCGGCGTTCGCTGCGTGGTGCTGCGTGGCGACGGTGCCGTGTTCTCCTCGGGCATGGACCTCAACGACCTGCGCGAGCTGTCGGAGAACCCGGGCGACCTGCGCGGCTCCCGCCGGCCGATCCTGGCGTGGTGGAGCCTGCTCGAGGAGATGCCCAAGCCCACGATCTGCCAGATCCACGGCGCGTGCCTTGGGGGAGCGTTCGAACTTGCCCTCGCCGCCGACTTCCGCGTGATGTCCGAGGACGCGGTGGCCGGGATCATGGAGGTGCGCGTCGGGCTGCTGCCCGACCTGGGCGGCTGTTCGCGCCTGCCGGCCATCGTCGGCCTGGGCAACGCGAAGGAGCTGATCATGACCGGCAAGGCGATCGACGGACGCGAGGCCCACAGGATCGGCCTCGCCAACCGGATCGCCCCCGCCGGGGAGCTCGACGCCCTCACCGAAGCCTTCGCCGGCGAGCTGCTGGCCTGCGCGCCGCGGGCGGTGGGGCTGGCGAAGCGCGTGATCGACGCCGCCGCCAAGCCGGCGCTGTCGCTGACCTTGGAGCAGGAGGTGCAGGCTCAGGAGAGCCTGGCAGGAAGCGAGGACTTCGCCGAGGGCGCCCGTGCGTTCTTCGAGAAGCGCCCGCCGCGGTTCGCGGGACGCTAGGTCGACGCCGCGCCTGCGTTCCACTCCACCGGGCCCGCGCTTAGAAGGTGGCTGCCCAGCGGGCGGCCGAGCACCCGCTGGGCCTCGCGGGCGCACTCGAGTAGCGCCGCGAGGTCGATTCCGGTGTCGTGGCCCATCTCGTGCAGCATCGACACCAGGTCCTCGCTGGCCACGTTGCCGGTTGCGCCGGCGGGCACCGGACAGCCGCCCAGCTCGCCGAAGGACGCCTCGAAGGAGCGCACCCCCGCCTCCACCGCGGCCAGCGCGTTGGCCAGACCCTGGCCCCGCGTGTTGTGAAAGTGAGCCGTCAGCTCGACACCGGGCACTCGCTCGAAGGCCTCTGCAAAGAAGTCGCGCACCTGCGCCGGATTGGCCATGCCCGTGGTGTCGCCGAATGCGATCTCCTCGCAACCGGCGGCTACCAGGCGCTGCGCGAGCGCGAACACGGTGCTCGGTGCGACCTCGCCCTCGTAGGGGCAGCCGAACGAGACGGAGATCACGCCCTCGCAGCGCAGTCCCTCCCTACGCCCGCGCGCGATCACGGCCTCGAGCCCGGCGAGGGACTCCTGCACCGAGCGGTTCACGTTCTTGCGGTTGTGGGTCTGCGAGGCCGACAGGAAGAGGTTGATCTCGGAGAAGTGCTCGCGCAGCGCCAGCGCATTGTCGAGCCCACGCTCATTTGGCACCAGCACGGCTACCGCCACCTCAGCCGGGATCTCGGCGCGGCTCAGCACCTCGGGGCCGTCGGCCAGCTGAGGGATCACGTCGCAGCGAACGAAGCTCGTGACCTCCAGCCGCCGCAGGCCAGTGCGAGCCAGCATCTCGACCAGGCGAACCTTGTCGCCGGTGGCGATCACCTCCGGCTCGTTCTGAAAGCCGTCGCGCGGACCGACCTCGCGGATGCGCACGGGATCCTGGGCGGAGGCAAATGCGGCGGGCACCGCCACATCATGCCGAGGGCGCCCACCAGAGCCGCGGGCGCTAGCGTCTGCGCGCGTGAGCGCGAGCGAGCCGATACCCATCGTCGGCGGCACCGGCGCGCTGGGTTTCGGCCTGGCCCTGCGCCTGGCCGCCGCGGGCCGGCCCGTGGTGATCGGCTCGCGCGACGCCGGCCGGGCCGAGGAGGCCGCCGAAAAGGCGCGCGAACGGGTGCCCGGCGCCGAGATCGAGGGCGCCGAGAGCCCCGAGGCGGCCAAGCGTGGTCCGATCGTGTTCATGGCGGTGCCTTTCCGGGCGCAGTCGGAGAACCTGACCAACCTGAAGGGGGCGCTCACCGACGGTCAGATCCTGGTGGACGCCACGGTCCCGCTGGCCGCCGCGGTCTCGGGCAAGGCCACCCGCCTGCTGGGCGTGCCCCAGGGCTCGGCGGCCGAGCAGGCCCAGGAGATGGTGCCCGACGGCGTGAGGGTTGTCAGCGCGCTGCACACCGTCAGCGCCGCGACGCTGGGCGACCTGGACGCCGAGCTCGACGAGGACGTGCTGGTGACCGGGGACCGTAGGGAGGACAAGCGCAGGGTGGCTGTGCTGATCGCTCTGATCCCCGGGCTGCGTCCGGTGAACGCGGGCCCGCTCGAGACGGCTCGCCTCGTCGAGGGGCTCACGCCGCTGCTGATCTCGGTGAACATCCGCAACAAGAGCCGCGCCGGCGTCAAGCTCACCGGCCTGCCCGGCGAGCTCTGGTAGCCGGGCCGCCGTGCGAATAGCCCTGCTCTCCGGCGGTACCGGAGGCGCCAAGCTGGCCCGCGGGCTTCTCGATGTCGTGGGTGCCGATCAGCTCACCGTGATCGCCAACACCGGCGACGACGCCGAGGTCTACGGCGTGCACGTCTCCCCCGATCCCGACCTGGTCACCTACTGGCTCGCCGACGTAATCGACGAGCGCGGTTATGGCCTACGCGATGACACGTGGGAGGTGATGGGCGCCTTCGAGGCCGCCGGACGCCCGGCGTGGTTCCGGCTCGGCGACCGCGACCTGGCCATGTGCCTGGTGCGCACGGAGCTGCTGGCGGGCGGGCAGCGGTTGACCGAGGCCCACGCCGCCGTCGTGGCGGGCATGGGGGTCCGCGCGCGGGTGCTGCCGATGTGCGACGAGCCTGTGCGTACCCGGGTCGAGGCGCGCGGGCGCACGCTGGCCTTCCAGGAGTTCATGATCGCCGAGGGGGCCGAGGGGCCCGTCGAGGGCCTCGAGTTCGCGGGCGCCGGCAACGCTCGCCCCACACCCGAGGTTCTGGCCGCCATCGCCGAGGCCGACATCGTGGTGATCGGGCCCAGCAACCCCGTGATCTCGATCGGACCGATCCTCGCGGTTCCGGGAATGCCCGAGGCGCTGCGCGCCGCCACCGCCCCGGTGGTGGCGGTGAGCCCATTCGTCGCCGGCGAGGTGGTCAAGGGCCCCACCGGCCTGTTCTGCGAGTACGCCGGACTCGCGGCCGACGCCTCGGCGATGCTGGGCGCATACGGCGACCTGCTCGACGGCGTGGTGGCCGACGAGCCGGTGGACGGCGTGACTGCCCTCGAGGCGGACACGCTGATGGACGGACCCGACGCACGCCGGCGGGTGGCCACGGCCATAGTGGAGTTCGCGGAGTCACTTGCCGCGTAGGCCGGGGCGGGAGCGCAGGCGGAACGTCTGGGCAGGAGCGCAGGCGGAACGTCTGGGGGAGGAGCGCAGACGGAACGTCGTTCCGCCGAGCACCGCACCGGGAGACTCTTCCGGCGAGCACCGGACCTATCCTCTCGGGGGTGGCATTGCGGACGATCGCGATCCTTCCTCTCAAGAGCTTCGGCGCCGCCAAGCAGCGCCTGGCGGGCCTGCTGGAAGGCGAGCGGAGGGAGACCCTCGCCGAGGCGATGTTCTCCGACGTGCTGGCCGCATTGAGGGACGTGCCGGGCATCCACGAGATCGTCGTGGTGACCGCCAACCGCGTGGCCGGCGATGCCGCCCGCGGCGGCGGTGTCTCAGTGATCCACGACGCCGACGAGGCGGGCCAGAATGCTGCGGCCGGCCTGGGGATCCGCCACGCGCTCGATGCCGGCCACGACCGTGTCCTGCTCGTGCCCGGCGACACCCCGCTCCTCGACGCGGGGGAGCTGGCCGGCGTACTCGACCGGGCCGAGGCCGCCGGCACCGCCGCGACGATCGTTCCCGACCGCCACGGCGAGGGCACGAACGCCCTTCTGCTCACCCCTCCTACGGCGATCGAGCCGAGCTTCGGTCCCGGCAGCCTCGCCCGTCACCTGGCCGCCGCCCGCGCCGCGGGTATCAGTCACCGGGTCGAGGAGCCGGCGGGGCTGATGCTCGACGTCGACACACCGGAGGATCTGGCGGCACTGTCCACGGCGCTGGGCCGACGTGACGGCGGTGCCCCGAGCACCCGTGCAGCCCTCGTTCGGCTGGGCGAGCTGCCCGGCCGCCCCCCACCCGTCCGGGTCTGCAACTGAGCCTCTCGCTCTCGCTGGTCGCGCTGGAGAGGTTGCCCGAGGTGCGGCCGGGTGACGACCTGGGCGCGCTGGTGGCTTCGGTGGCGCCGGAGGACCTGGGCGACGGTGACCTGCTGTGCGTGGCCCACAAGGTGGTGTCGAAGGCCGAGGGCCGGATCAGGAGCTTGGCCGACATCGATCCGGAGCAGCGGGCCGTGGCACTCGCGGCCGAGCAGGGCAAGGATCCGCGAGTGGTGCAGGCGGTGCTGGACGAGTCGGTGTCCGTGCTGCGCGCCGCCAACGGTGTGCTGATCTGCGAGACGCGGCACGGCTGGGTGTGTGCCAACGCCGGCGTCGACCAGTCGAATACCGGCTCGCCCGACGAGCTCGTGCTCTTGCCCGAGGATCCCGACCGCTCGGCACGGCAGCTGCGCGCGGTGCTCGCGGCGGCGCGCGGCGTGCGGCCCGCGGTGGTGGTCAGCGACTCCTTCGGGCGCGCCTGGCGGCTTGGGCAGACCGACGTTGCCCTGGGCGTTGCCGGGCTGGTGGTGCTCGACGACCGCCGCGGGCAGACCGACGCCCGCGGTCGGGAGCTGCGGGCCACCATGATTGCCGTGGCCGACGCGGTGGCCGGGGCGGCGGATCTGGCGCGCGGAAAGGACTCCGACGAGCCTGTCGTACTCGTTCGTGGGCTCGGGCCTTATGTGTCCGGCGAGGACGGCCCGGGAGCGGCGATGCTGCGCCGGCCCGCCGAAGAGGACCTCTTTCGGTGAAGGAGATGGCGCGTCAGTGGCGCAATGTCGCCTCGGGGTTAGGGTGGCCCGGGACCAGGCCGACGGCAGTACGCCGGGCCCAAGCCGGCTCTTAGGCATTCCTCAAGGGGCTCAGGGCGAGGATCGCGTGCAGCGAGACTGCGAGGGCGACCATCCAGGTGCTGGTCACCGTCAAGCGCGGCAGGATCATCACCTCGAAGGTCGGCGATCTGGTGCTCGCCCAGCGCACGGTGACCGTCGGCCCGGAGGGCAGGGGGGCGAAGCTCAAGCCGTCCAGGAAGCTCACCCGCAGGTTGCCGAGGAGGTTCAAGGCCCGCGTGAAGGTCGAAGCTCGTGACCAGTTCGGCAACCGCTCGGTGAAGAACAAGAAGGTCAAGGTCAAGCCGGGCAAGAAGAAGCGCCGCGGGCGCGGACGCAACTAGCCGGACCGGCGCGGGCTCAGGCCGCGATCGGCACCGGGTGCCGGCGGCGGATGTCGTAGAGGGTGCCGCGCTCCGCCGCCGGGCGGCCCGCGGCATGGGCGGCGCCGATCAGCTGCTCGGGCGTCAGCATCACCCCGTGCTGTGAGCCCGCCAGGCGGCTGATCGACTCCTCCATCAGCGTGCCGCCGAGGTCGTTGACCCCCCAGCGCAACGCTTCGGTCGCAGCGTCGAGACCCATCTTGACCCAGCTGGCCTGAAGGTTGGGGATCGCGTGGCCCAAGGCCAGGCGGAAGGCCGCGGTGTGCTTGAGGTTGTCCTCACGCGAGATCTCCTCGATCCCGTGCGTGCGTCCGAGCAGGGTGAGGTAGGGGATGAAGGACAGCGGCACGAACTCGGTGAAGCCGCCGGTGCGCTCCTGCAGCTCGCGCACAACGCGCATGTGCTCGGCCAGCTCCCACGGCTCCTCGATATGCCCGAACATCACGGTGACCGTGGAGCGCAGGCCAGCTGCGTGGCTGGCCTCGATGATCTCGACCCAGCGCGCCACGGGCAGCTTGTTCGGCGAGATCCGCTGGCGCACGCCGTCGTGGAGCACCTCGGCGGCCGTACCGGGGGTCGAGCCGAGCCCAACCTCGCGCAGGCGGTGAAACACCTCCGCGGGCGGCAGGCCGGAGGTCTCGCACATGTGGTCGACCTCCATCGAGGAGTAGGCGTGCAGATGCAGCTGGGGCGCCACCTCCTTGGCCAGTGCCAGCCAGCCCTCGTAGTCGGCGAGACCCCAGTCGGGATGGATCCCGGACTGCATGCACAGCTCGGTGGCCCCGAAGGCCACGGCGTCCTGCACCCGTTCGACGAACTCGGCGCGGTCGTGCTCGTAGGCGTCGGGCGAGCGCCTGCCCTGACCGAAACCGCAGAATGCGCAGCCCACAACGCACACGTTGGACACGTTGATGTTGCGGTTGACCACGTAGGTCACCGTGTCGCCCGCCAGCTCGGCGCGCAGCTCGTCGGCGGCCTGGCGCATGTCCTCGATCGCCTCCGGCCGCGCCTCCGCGAACAGGGCCGACAGCTCCTCCTCGCCCAGCTGCGCGCCGTCGCGGGCGCGCTCGATCGCCGCGGGCACGAGGTCGGAGCGAATCGCGCGCTCGGCACGGCGCCCGGACCCCCGCCGGGGGATGAAGCTCCAGTACTCGGTCTTGATCACGTCGAGCACGCCCTGCTCCAGCCACTCGGCGTCCATGTATTGGGGGTAGACGCACAGGCGCTCGGTGAGCGCGTGTCCACCGCCCTGCAGCGCCCTGCGCATGCGATGAGGCGAGGGGAAAGGGTGCTCGGGCGAGATGTGATCGCCGTTTGCCGACAGGCCGCCGAGGTCGGTGGCTCCCTCCTCCACCAGCTCCAGCCACCAGTCGGAGAGGTTGGGCGGGATCTGCACGCCCACGTCGGGCATCAGGCGCCGCGACTCGCGCACCAGGTGCCGCATCTCCTCGAGTGTGATCTCGTGACCCCAGGCCGGCATCTCGGCGGGCTCGCCGTGGGTCTGGGCGCGCTGGGCGTCGTCGGCGATGGCGGCCGGCTCGGCGCCGTAGTAGCGCGGGTGGGGCACGAAGTTCTGGAGGATCACCTCCTGGAGGTGGCCGTACTCGGCGTGCACCGAGGCCAGCGCCTCGAGCGCCTGCACTCGCTCCTGCGCGGTCTCGCCGATGCCCACCAGGATGCCGCTCGTGAACGGGATCTTCAGCTCGCCCGCGGCGCGGATCGTCTCCAGCCGCCGGGCGGGATGCTTGGTGGGCGAGGCGCGATGGGCGTCGAGATCGGGGTTGACCGACTCGAGCATCAGCCCCTGGGAGGCGGTCACCTCGCGCAACCGAGCGAGGTCGGGCTTCGACACCACGCCGAGGTTGGTGTGCGGGAGCATTCCCCGCTCCAGCGCGCGCTCGCAGGCCCAGACCACGTAGGCGGTGAAGTCGTGATGACCGTAGGACTTCAGGCGCGCGGCCACCTCGGGGTTCACCTCGGGCCGCTCGCCGGTGAGTACCAGCAGCTCCTTGGCGCCGCGCCTGGCGGCGTCGTCGAGCTGGCCCTCCACCTCGTCGGGGGCGTAGAGATGCGCCCGGTGGGTCGCGAACGCGCAGTACTTGCAGTAGCAGCGGCAGGTCCGCGACAGCGAGAGCGTGAAGTTGCGCGAGAAGGTGACCCGGCGCACGCCTGGCAGTCTAGGCGCCGCGCGGGCTCAGCCGACCGGCTCCCTGCCCCCTGAGCCTTCCCTGTCGGAGAGCGGTCCCCCGCCCCCCGCGTCCTCGGTGTCCGGGACGATGTACAGACGGAAGTAGGTGACCGCCGCCAGCACGGCGCCGGCCACGGGCGCGACCACGTACACCGCCAAGAACTGACCGGCGCCGCCGAACTCCCCCGACACCAGCGAGGGTCCAAAGGCCCGCGCGGGGTTGAAGCTGCCGCCGGTCAGCGGCCCGAACGCGAACACCGCCAGCCCCAGAGCCGCCGCGATCGAGAGGGCGGCCCAGTCCTTGGCCGCGCGCGGGTTGACCGCCACGCCGACGATCACGAACATCAAGAAGAAGGTGCCGAGGCCCTCGGCCAGCATGCCGGGCAGCGTGTCGCCGTCCAGAATCGGACCCACCGCCGGTGCTCCGAAGTTGTTGAAGTCATCGGCGTCGCCCAGGATGACCTTCGTGACCAGCGCCCCCACGAGGCCCCCGGCGAGCTGGATCACCACATAGATGGCTGCGTCGACCGGCTTGATCTGCCGCAGAGCGGCCAGACCCACGGTCACCGCCGGGTTGAGGTGAGCGCCCGAAGCCGCTGCCAGGGCCTGGATCAGCATGAACAGCGCAAAGGTATGCACCAGCCCGATCACCGAAAAGTCGATGAAGGCTCCCGGCACGTCGCTCACGTACAGCGACGCGGCCATGGTGATGAACAGCACCAAGCCGAACGTGCCGATGAACTCGGCGATATAGGCGGCTGGGCCTCGCTCCTCTACATCTCGCACATCCTCCACGGGGCCTCGGTCTTCCACCGCGCCTCGTTCTTCCACAGGGCCTCGGTCTTCTGCCTGGTCCACATTTACCTCCCGGGCTGTTGGCGGATGGCGAGTCTAAGTTCTCCACATGCGAAAGAGCGCCACCTGGGTCCTGATGGTCGCGGCCGCCGTCGCGGGATGCGGCGGCGGTGAGCCCGGCGAGCCGGACCCCGCGGGCACCCGACCCGTCACCCTGGCGCTGGACTTCCAGCCCAATGCCGTGCACGCCGGCATCTACACCGCCGCCGCCGAGCAGCTCGACCGTGACCGGGGCCTGGCGCTCACGGTGCGCGCGCCGTCGGCCTCGACCGACTCGCTCAAGCTGCTGGCCGCCGGCAGGGCGGACCTGGCCGTGCTCGACATCCACGACCTGGGGCTGGCGCGAGAACGGGGGGCCGACGTCGTGGGAGTGGGAGCCCTCGTCCAGCGCCCGCTGGCCGCGGTGATCGCCACCCCTGAGGTGCGCCGCCCGCGCGAGCTCGAGGGCCGGCGGGTGGGGGTGACGGGCCTGCCCTCCGACGACGCCGTGCTAACGGCCGCGGTGGCCGCCGACGGCGGCGACCCCGCCGCGGTGCGCCGAACCACGATCGGATTCTCCGCCGTGCCCAGCCTGGTGGCCGGGAGGGTCGACGCCGTGGTCACCTTCTGGAACGCCGAGGGAGTGGCCCTGCGCGAGCGGGGCGTAGGGACGCGAGAGTTCCGTGTAGACGAGTTCGGAGCGCCGCGCTATCCGGAGCTGGTGCTGGCCACCACCGGCGAGACGATGCGCACGCGGCCGGAGCTCGTGCGCGACACGCTGGCCGTGCTCAGCGAGGGAACGCGAAGGGCGCTGGCCGACCGGCCCGCAGCCGCAGACCGCATCGCGCGGGCCTCCGACGGCGATCCAGCGCTGGTGGCCGCACAGCTCGAGGCCGTGGCGCCGGCGCTGGAGCCACCGCTCGAGCTAGATCGCGACGCCCTGGAGCGGTGGGCGCGTTTCGACGCCCGCTTCGGGATCCTCGAGAGCCCGCCAGACGTGGACGAGGCCTTCGCCTTCGGCTAGGACTCCGGCGGCGCCGCGGCGGGAGGCAGGAGGCCCTCGACCAGCGCCGCGGTCTCGCGCGCCATCCGCGAACGCGGCACCACGCGGCTGAGCCCGGCTTCCTCGGCCCGCTTGCGCATCTCCTGATCGACGTGGGAGTAGAAGCCCAGGGTGGGCACCGCCCCCAGCTCGCCCCGCTCGCGCAGCGCCCGCACCACCGAGGGGCCGTCGATGCCCTCAGCCGTCAGGTCGACTATCAGGAGGTCGTGGAACGAGGCGGCGGGGCGCACCTGCTCCTCGGTGTCGAAGCGGTTTACGTCGTGGCCCGCTACGGCCAGCGCCCCCTCGACCTTCGAGCCGAACAGCAGGTCCGGTGAGAGCAGAGCGATGCGTGCCACGGGCGGCTACTGCGCCCAGCGGCGGGCCAGCTCCTGGCGCACCGACTCCGGGCGGCCCCACAACTCACGCACCTCGACGCGACCTGACCGGGCCTCCCTGGCCACCAGCTCGCCGGCGATCAGCTGGTCGTCGAGCAGCCCCAGCGTGCCGCGCACGGTGGGCGCCGCAGCCGCGTGCCCGAACCTGTTGGCCACGCGCAGCCGGAAGTGCCAGTCGTGCTTGGAGTAAGGCATCGCGTTGATCTGCGTGAGCAGAGTGGCGGTCTCGATATAGCGGTCCTCGTCTGAGATGCGGAAGTCCAGCTCGAGCTGCGTCCAGTCCGGAGGCAGCGAGTCGATGACCGTCTGGAATTGCTCAGCGAGCCCCACGGCCCACAACCCTACCCGGCCTCCACGCGCATCATCCGCACCAGAGATCCCCCGAGAGCGTGGTCGCCTGAGCCGAAGCGGACGATGAGAGGCCCGTCGAAGGGCTGGCGCTCGAGTACCTCCAGCTCATCACCGGGCGCGATGCCGCGCTCGGAGAGATAGCGCAGCATCTCCGAATCCGCATCGGATACGCGCACGAAGGTGCCCTGCTCGCCGGGCTCGAGCTCGCTCAGCGGTCGCGAGCTGGGTTCCACCATCTCCCCGTCCGCACTCGGGATTGGGTCGCCGTGGGGGTCGTGGGTGGGGTGACCGAGCTTGTCGGCGATCAGAGCCGACAGCTCGGGCGAGATCGCGTGCTCGAGCTTCTCGGCCTCCTCGTGCACGCGGTCCCAGGACATGCCGAGCGCCTCCGCCAGGTAGAGCTCGAGCAGGCGGTGGTGGCGGATCACCTCGAGCGCCACGCGCTCCCCCGCGGAGGTCAGCTCCACACCGTGGTAGGGCTCGTGGCGGGCCAGTCCCATCGACTCCAGCCGCTTGACCATCGCCGAGGCCGAGGCCGGAGATACGTGCATTCGCTCAGCCAGGGCAGAGGTTGATACCGGCTCGTCGGCATGGCCATGCAGCGAGTAGATCGCCTTGGCGTAGTCCTGGACGGCATCCGAAATCCCGGCGCTGTCGATCATCGCGGCCATTACGCGGCCGTAGCCGTGCCGCCCGTTGCCGTGACCAGGGCGACCTCGTACGCCTGCCCCTCGATCCACGGGTATTCGATCGTGATGGTGCTCGCTCCCAGGCGCCCGATCTCGTCGCTGGTCTGGGTGAAGGCGGAGAAGGAGTCGTTCACGATCGCCTGGCGGATCTGGACGGGGTCCGGGCCGTCATTTCGCACGGTCAGCCCGATCTCGCCGGGGCGCAGCACCGTCTTCTCGACGGCGATCTCCTCCACCGGGATCCCATTGCGCTCCAGCCCCGGCGCACCAAGTCCCACGAAGACGGCGATGGCCGCGCCCAGCACGAGCAGCGGCACGAGGCCTGCCACCCAGCCCGGGATACGCCGGCCGGCGCGCGTTCGCGGAGCGGTCGCCTGCCCGGCCTCCATCAGTCAGTCACCTCGAAGAAGCCCATCCATCCCAAGTCAGCGAGTTCAGAAACATGGGCGTGGAACATGTACCTGCCGGTGTAGGGAAAGCGCAGCTCGATGATTCCGCGTTGGCCCTGGGCCTGGGTGATCGTGTCGGTGTACTCGCTGGACTCGAGACGGGTGCCCGTCGGATAGTAGTCGAAGAAGTTGGCGTGCAGGTGAAACGCGAAGGCCTCCTTGGAAACGGAGACCGATGAAGGCGATACCACGTACTTCATGCTGTATCACCTGCACGTCATCGAGCGGGGCATTGCCGAGCTACACGCCTACCTCGGTCGAAAGGCGAAGGAGATCCGGGATGTCGAACGCTAGTGCGAGTCGGCTCCGCAGAGTTCAACCATCGGCAACTCGCGCTCCTAGGACACGCGACCAGGACCCCAGATCAGACCTACACGTTCCAGACGCATGCGGGAGTCACACGGTCACACACGAAACCGCTCGGAACGACCTCCTGGCGCTAGTCGAGAAGGGAATGCTCGAGCGGCACCGCGTAGGACGCAGGCATACCTTCACTGCGCACCCGCGCGTCGCGGAGCGTTTGAGGGCAGCCGCGCCCTTCGCTATCCGAGCGCCGCCTCGACGGCGTCGCGAAACTCGTCAACGCCGAAAGACCCCTCGAGCCGTGCGGCCACCCGCCCGTCGGCGTCGATGGTGAATAGCCACGGATCGGTCCGCAGTCCAAAAGGCCTCGAGCGGCGCCCGCAAGCCCTTCGAGACCTCGTTGTCCACGTAGACCTCCTGGTGGTTGAAGTCCATCCGGTCGCCGTACTCATCCATCATCTGCGCGGCGATGTCCACCACCGGGCCGCACACGCGCGTCTGGCACAGCCGGGGCGAGGCGAACAGCAGGGCGACGGGTTTCTCGCCGAGCGCCTCGCGGAAATCTGTCTCGTGCAGGTCGCTGGGCGGGACGCGGGTGTCGATCGACTCGATGTCGCCCCCGGCGGAGGCCACGGTGTCGGTCTGGACGCGGGGGTGGTTGCTCGCCAACGGCCGGGATCGGGTCGCTGCGCTTCGCCTCAATCGTGCTCGAGGCGCCGAAGAGCTTGCCCTGACTGCGGATGACCGCCAGCACGAGCGCGAGGGCGAGAAGGGCGGTGATGGCAAGCCGGTGCAAGGGCTGCACGGTAGCTGCGACTCGTAGGCTGGTCGAGTGGCCCGCACGCACGACCACGAGCCCGCGGGCGAACTCCACGCCAGTCACTCGCACGGCGTCTCGAGTGCCACGCGGCCGGGTTGGCTCGCGGTGGCGCTGGCGATCAACGTCCTCCTGCTGGCCGTCGAAGTCGTGGTGGGCCTGCTTGCCAACTCGCTCGCCCTGCTCTCCGACGCCGCCCACCTCCTGATCGACGTAGGGGCTATCGGACTGGCCCTGTTCGCCGTCCGCCTGTCGAGCCGGGCCCCGTCGGGCGGCTTCACCTTCGGCCTGCGCCGTAGCGAGATCCTGAGCGCCCAGGTCAACGGCGTGACCCTGCTCCTGCTGGCCGGCTTCATCGCCTGGGAGGCGGTCGGGCGGCTGGGCTCTGCGCCCGAGGTGGCCGGCGGCTCGCTGATCGCGGTCGGCCTGCTGGGCGCGGCAGGCAACGGGGCGGCGGCTTGGGCGCTCTCGCGTGCCAATCGAGCGAGCCTGAACGTGGAGGGCGCCTACCTGCACAACCTCGCCGACCTCTACTCGTCCCTTGCCGCGGCCGCGGCCGGTGGCGTGATCCTGGCCCTGGGCTTCGACCAGGCCGACGCGATCGCGGCGCTCACCGTGGCCGCACTGATGGTCCACGGAGGCTGGGGCCTGCTGCGCGACTCCGGGCGCGTGCTGCTCGAGGCCGCCCCAAGAGGCATGGAGCCGGCGGAGATCGGACGAGCGATGGCCGCGCACCCTGGGATCGAGCAGGTGCACGACCTGCACGTCTGGGAGGTCACCTCGGGCTTTCCCGCTCTGTCGGCCCACGTGCTGGTGGCCTCAGGGGGCGACTGCCACGGCAAGCGGCGCGAGCTTCAGGAGCTGCTGATGAAGCGCTTCGAGATCGAGCACACCACCCTCCAGGTGGACCACGCGCCCCGCTCGGGACCGCTCGAGATCGACCTCACCGGGCGCGGGCCTAGAATCGACGAGCAGTGATCGCCACCACCGAATACGAGCTGCTTCAGACCGACGCCGGCCTGCTCGACCGGCCGGGTCAGACGGTGCTGGAGCTCGAGGGCGGCGAGGCCGCGGAGTTCCTGCAAGGCCAGGTGACCAACGACGTGGAGGCACTCGAGCCCGGGGCGGGGTGCTACGCGGCGCTGCTCGACCACAAGGGCAAGCTGCGTACCGACATGCGTGTGCTGCGCCTGGCCGCCGACCGCCTGCTGGTGGACGCCGAGCCGGTGGCCCGGCGCGTGCTGGCTCATAACTTCGAGACCTACAGCTTGGGCCGCGACGTCCGGGCGCGCGACCTGACCGAGGAGCGGCGTGTGCTGTCGCTGATCGGCCCAGCCGCCCGGGAGCGGTTGGACGCTTCCCCCCCGGAGGCCGAGCACGCCTTCGTCGAGGGTGAGCGCGGGCTTTACGTGGCCACCCACCTCGGCGTGGATCTGATCGTTGCCACCGAGGAGGCGGATGTGGCGCTGGCACACGCGGTGTCGGAGGAGGCGGCGGAGTGCATTCGGATCGAGTCGGGGCGCCCGCGCCTTGGATATGACATGGACGCAACCACGATCCCGCAGGAGGCCGGGCTCAACGAGCGCGCGGTGAGCTTCACCAAGGGCTGCTACGTGGGCCAGGAGACGGTGGCCCGCCTGCACTACCGGGGCAAGCCCAACCGCCACCTGCGCGGCCTGAGCCTGTCCGAGCCGGCCTCCCACGGCGATCCGATAGTGCTGGGCGAGAAGCAGCTCGGGACCGTGGGATCGGCGTGCGTCTCGCCCACTCTGGGCCCGATCGCGCTGGCGCTCGTGCGCCGAGAGGCCGTGCCCGGCGACGAGGTCATGGTGGCCGGGCACGTGGCCGCCGTGGTCGAGCTGCCGTTCGCGAAAGCCGGGTAGAGCCCGCCGACTCTCGCGGGGCGCCAACGGCTGGCGTCCGGGGCAGGGATAGCATCGGCCGGGCGAGGTGACTCCCGAGACCCCATCCCTGGCCAGACGCCGACGGCCGGCCACCGGTCATCTGCGCGAGGACAGCCCGCTGCTGGGCGGCCCCCTCACCAGCGCCGCGGGTGCAGAGGAGCCGCGTTCGCCGCGGCCGGATTACGACCCGCGCCGCGACGAGCTCGGGCTGCCGCGCCGGGCGCCGGGGTTGGATCCGGGCAGCACTCCTGATCCGCGCGAGCTGCGCGCGCTGCTGCCCGCGCTCGAGGGCGGCCGCGACCTCGACGATTGGGGCCGGTCGCAACGGGTCTTCGACCTGATCCAGCCACTGCTGGACTTCTACTACCGCTACTGGTTCAGGGTGGAGGCCGAGGGCGTCGAGCACGTACCGGCGAGCGGCGGGGCACTCATCGTCTCCAACCACTCGGGAGCGCTGCCGCCGGACGCCCCGATGATCATGCAGGCGATCCGGCACGAACATCCCGCGCCTCGGCCGCTGTACGTGCTGGCCGAGCACTGGTTCAAGGGCTACCCGGGCGTGAGCATGCTGACCAACAAGATCGGCGTAGTGCCCGCCCATCCCGCCAACGCCCAGCGCCTGCTGAGCGACGAGCGCCGTCTCGCACTCGTGTTTCCCGAGGGGCAGAAGGCCACGCGCAAGCTCTACTGGCAGCGGTACAAGCTGCGCCGCTTCGGCCGCGGGGGATTCGTGCGCACGGCGATGCGCGCCGGCGTTCCGATCGTCCCGGTGGCCGTGGTGGGCGCGGAGGACGCGATGCCGATCTTCGCGCACGTGCCGCTGCTGCAGCGGCTGACCGGGCTCATTTACTTCCCCGTGAACCACGCCTTCCCGCACTTCGGGCTCGCCGCCGCCCTGATGTACCTGCCCGCGAAGTTTCAGATCCGCTTCCTCGAGCCCGTAGACCTGTCGGGTTACGGTCCCGAAGCCGCTGACGATCTTTCGCTCGTGCAGGCGCTGGCCGAGGACATCCGCACCCGCATCCAAGCGGAGCTGGATTCGCTCATAGCCTCACGGACGTCCGTGTGGTTCGGTTAGGGTTCGCCCCTCAAGGATGAGGCGGCACCCGAAGACGCAGTTCCTTAGCTTGGCTTTGCTTCTAACCGGAGCGGCCGTGGCGTTTGCGGGCTGTGGTGGCGAGGACTTCGAGAACGATCCCCGGCCGGCTGCGGCGCAGACCCTTCCGGGCGTGATCCAGGACACCGGCGTGACCGTGTCCCCGAGCAACCCCGGCGCGGGCGCCTTCCTGATCACCATCTCCAACCAGACCGACGACGCGCACACGCTGACCCTCGCGGGCGAGAGCATCGAGCCTCAGACCGTCGGGCCCGTGCAGCCCAATGACACCGCCACGATCCAGGTGACGCTCGAGCCCGGAACCTACGAGGTGCGGGCCGGCTCCTCCAGGGCGCTCGCGAAGGAGATCCCGCCCGCCGAACTCGACATCGGCGCCGCGCGGGAGTCCTCGGCCGACCAGCTGTTGCTGCCTTAGGCGCTCAGCGCTTGAGCTCGCGCTTCTTGTCACCGGCGCCAAGGCCGGCAGCCTCCGCTACGGCGAGCAGTCCGACCGACGCCGCCACCGCCGCCACGAAGCCGATGAAGTTGAGCTCGAAGATGCCGCCACTGTTGAGAGCGCCCGCGATCATGCCGCCGATCAGCGCCCCGACCACGCCAAGGACCAGCGTCAGGGCAAGTCCGATCTTCTGGCGCCCCGGCAGTAGCAGGCGCGCGAGCGCGCCGATGATGAGACCGACTATGAGAAGTCCGAGAATTTGCATTTCGCCAACTTACCCAGCGCGGCGGATTCCACGCCCCATGCGGGCGAGCTATAGACCGAGGGTGGGCTGCTCGCCCGCCCGCTCGGTAGGGGCCGGCTCGACGGGCGCGGCGTTCGCGGGCTCGACGGGCGCGGCGTTCGCGGGCTCGACGGGCGCGGCGTTCGCGGGCGCGGCGTTCGCGGGCGCGGGCGCCGTCGGGGCTTGCGCAACCTCCCGCGCGGCGGGCACGACAAGCGAGTCGATCTCCTCGAGATGCGAGCGCACGCGGGCGGCGATGGTCTCGACGATCCCGTAGGCGTTGTCGATGCTGGTCTTGGCTCCGGTGAGTTGGCTCTTTACCTTGCGCACCTCCACCATCTCGGCCAGCGCGCGCTCGACCTGCGTGTGCACCGCCTCCGAGTCGACCTCGCCGCCGGTGGCGCTGGCCATGAGCACGCGTGCGCGAGCCAGCCGGTAGGCCACCTCGAGGGCCAGGCGCGAGCCGTCGTCGGGGTCGTAGGTCACGATCAGGCTGTCCCCACCCCACTCGCGCAGAGGACGCATCTTGGCGGGCACATCGTCCTCGCCAGGCACGACGAGCACGGCGAAGTCGGCGTCGCGCTGCTCGAGTGCCCGCGAGAGCTCTTCGCGCGCCCGGGGCGCGGACAGACGGCGGTCCTTGGCCTCGAACACGATCCGTCCGCGGACGGGGCCGGCGGCGGCGTCGATGGAGATCACGGCATCGCCGGTGCGACCGGACGCCCCTAGTCGGTCGCCCACGGCATCGCAGCAGTCGCCCTGGGCCTCGGCGATGGCGTCCAGGGCCTCCACCACCTGCTCCTCGTAGGTGCGGCCCTTGGCCGTACCGCGCTCGCGCTCGGCGCCGAGCTCCTCAAGCGCCTCCTTCTCCTGACGCAGCCCCTGGATCTGCTTCTCGAGCTCCGACATCTGGGCGAGCAGCGCGCGCTGGGTGTTGTGCTGGCGCTCGTCGGCCTGCTTGATCAGGTTCATCGTGCCGCTCTTGAAGTCGGCCAGCGGGTTCTTGTCACCGCCCGAGGAGAACTGGCGCAGCAGGTCCTCGCGTGAGCGCTGCATCGCCTCCCCCACGATCTCCTTCACGCGGTTCTGGACCGCGCGCGAGCTGCCGTCGGAGAACAGCTCCTCGAGCGACTTGGCCAGGTGGCCGCTCTCGGGGTGAAACACCTCGTCGACCTTGCGGCCCAGCTGCTCGGCCACCTCGCGGGCGTTGTCGCCGAACTCGCGCTCGACCTCCTTTGAGACCTTCTCGAACTCGCTCTTGACGAAGTCGGCGTTGGCCCCCGTCTGCTCGCGATCGAGCACCCGGGCCCCGATCTCGATGGCGTCCGTGATCGTGGCGGCCGGGTCGGCCCCCGCCTCCTGGCGCTCGCGCACCAGGCGGGCCGCCGCCTCGTCCTCGACTACGAGGCCGTCGATGGCGACATGGTTGCCAGCGGCGCGGACGTGGGGCTTGCGTAGGGGGGTGGCGGCTTCCATTGGAGTGTCGGCGCACGTTACGCCTCCGGTCTGACGGAACCGCTGCGCAGCCGTCGGTCGATAGCCCTTGGGGGCACAAGCGGGCCAGCTGCGCTTACTCGAACACCGGCGCCCCGGGACCCACCTTGAAGATCGCCCCGTCCGCGCCGGGCGGCTGCGAGTAGTAGTAGATGTCCCCGCCGTCGATGGCGACGTTCGCCTGCCCCGCCAGATTGCTGAACGACCGGCGTTCGCCGCTCAGTCGCTGGGTGGCCCCGCCCGCGGCGGGCGCCCGGTCGAGGTCAAAGCTCTCTTCCTCGTCGTAACCGTGTTCCCCGCGGTCGTGGTGCACCCAGTAGACGAACCCCTCGTCGAGGGAAACGTCCTCGAAGTACACACCCGCGAAACGTTCGTTCTTGCGGTCCTCGGAGAAGGCGCCTGAGGCGACGCGGAGCGAGCGGCGGCTGCCGATCCGCTTGACCCGCACCTCGTGGAGCTCTCCCGTGCGCTCGAACGCGATCACGCCCCGCGAGACGTCCCAGCTCTCGGGCTCGGTCGCGAGCAGACGGCGCGGCGGACGGCCCCGGCGCAGGGCGAAGACGCCGTTCGCACAGCGGCGCCCCGAGCCCCGCCGGGCGAAGTAGAGGACGCCCCGCTCCATGCGCCCGCCGAGCTCGTCGCAGCGTCGCCGCGAGATCCCCAACCGCGACCGGCGACGTGTGCCGAAGTCGTATCGGAAGAGGTCGCACGAGCCGCTCCCCGCACAGTAGGTGAAGACCAGCACAGGCTTGCGGCGGGCGTCTGTGCCGATGTGCACGTCAATGATCGAGCTGTTGTTGCCGGCGTCGCGGAACCCAAGCGCAACGGCGTCCTCGCCGAAGCCCTCGAACAGCTCGGTGGGCCCGCCCTCCTTCGAGCCGACGAAGACGAAGCGTCCCCCCTCGGTGGCGATCTGGGGGCTGATCGCGCCGTTCTCCGGCGCGAAGCGCTCGTCGGCGGAGGCGGCGGCAGGGAGCGCGAGAAGGGCGAGCAGCGCGAGGGCGAGGACTGTGGCCGATCGAGATCTGGTCATACCGGCCCCATACCCGTTCGAGGCCAGGAGTTGCGTCGCGAGGCGCCGCTGGGCGACGCGCGCGACCCCGCTTGGAGCGCGTTTGATGCTCAGGGCACTGTCGGCACACGGGGAGTGTCAGATGCCTAGTGGCATCCAGTATAGTTGCGTGCATGCAAGCAATCGCTGCGCCCACGCAAGCATCGGTGGACGAGATCGCCCTCCCGCTCGCCGGGCTCATGCGCCACCTGGTTACCCGCACGAGCCCCGACTTCTTCAAGGAGGTGGAGCGACTCGAGCTGTCCTTCTCGCAGGTGAAGGCGCTCAACCTGCTCAGCGACAGCCACCCCCTCAGCGTCAAGGCCCTCAGCGACGCGCTCGGCCTGTCGGTCGCCGGCATGAGCCGCGCGGTCGACGGCCTGGTGCAGCGCGGCATGGTCAAGCGCACCGAGGATCCCGAGGACCGCCGCGCCCGCTGCCTGAGGCTCACCGCCAAGGGAGCGCGGACCATGGAGGGGCTGGTTGCGCTGCGACTGGCCGGCGTCCGCGCCTTCGTGGCGGAGCTCGAACCCGCCGAGCGCGATGCCCTGCTGCCGGGCCTGCAGCTAGTGGCCAGACGGCCTGAGATCGCGCTTCCCGGGATCGCTCCCACCCCGCCGCGCAATGGCACACGGTGACCGCCCGGATCCGCCTCAACGAGGAGAACCGGCGCTGGTGGACGCTCGGCGCCATGTGCTTCGCGCTGTTCATGATCATGCTCGACAACACCGTCGTGAACGTCGCGCTGCCGTCGATTCAGGACGACCTTGGCGCGTCGCTGTCGGGCCTCGAGTGGACGGTGAACGCCTACACGCTCACGTTCGCCGTGCTGCTGGTGACCGGCGGCCGACTCGGCGACATCTTCGGCCGGCGCCTGGTCTTCCTCTGCGGCGTGGTCGTGTTCGCGCTGTCGAGCGCGGCGATCGGCTTCGCCCCGACCCAGGGCTGGCTCGTCGCCGGGCGCGCCCTGCAGGGGATCGGAGCCGCGTTCATGATGCCGGGCACCCTGTCGATCATCACCAACGCCTTCCCGGCCGAGGAGCGCGGCAAGGCGATCGGCACCTGGGCCGGCGTGTCCGCCCTGGCGCTGGCGATAGGCCCGGTCGTCGGCGGCGCGCTCGCCGAGTACGTGTCCTGGCGCGCGATCTTCTTCCTCAACCTGCCCGTCGCCGCCGCCGCGGTGGTGGTCACGCTGTTCGCGGCACGCGAGTCACGCGACGAATCCGTGGAGCGCACCGTGGACTGGGCCGGCATCGCCTCGCTCTCCACCGGTCTGACAGCGCTGGTCTTCGCGCTGGTGGAGGGCACCGCCTGGGGCTGGGCCTCGCCGGAGATCCTGGGGCTGGTGGCCGCGACGCTGGTGGGGCTGGCCACCTTCGCGATGCTCGAGCGCCATGTGCGGGTGCCGATGGTGGACTTCTCATACTTCCGCTCGTCGACGTTCGTCGGAGCGAACATGGTGGCCTTCATCGTCACCTTCGCGATGCTGGCGATGTTCTTCTTCACCGCCCTGTACATGCAGAACTTCCTGGGCTACAGCGCCCTCGAGGCCGGGATTCGCTTCCTGCCCTCGACCGCGCTGATCATCGTCGTCGCGCCGATCGCCGGCCGGCTGGCGGACACGGTGGGCCCGCGGCGCCTGATGGTCACCGGCCTGCTGTTGACCGCGTCGGCGCTCTACGTGCAGACCCACATATCGGTGGGCAGCGGCTACGCGGTGCTGCTGCCCGCATTCATGCTGCTGGGGGTGGGCATGGGCCTGGTGATGTCGCCGATGTCGACCGCGGCGATGAACGCCGTCGATCCGTCGAAGGCCGGCGGCGCGTCGGGGATCCTGACCATGAGCCGCATGGTGGGCGGCACGTTCGGCGTGGCCGGCTTCGGCGCGCTGTTTGCCCAGCTGAGCTCCTCCCGGCTCGAGGAGCTCCTTGCCGGCACGGGGGTCACGGCCGCACAGCGCGACCACATAGTGGAGAACATCGGCTCGGGAGCCGGCGCCAACCGGGTTGCCGGTCTCGACCCCGCGACGGCCGCGCAGGTGGCCGGCGCGGTCAAGGAGTCCTTCATCCACGCCCTCTCGAGCGGCATGTGGCTGGGGACCGGCGTCGCGCTGCTCGGGGCGGTGATCGCCGCCGTCACGATCAAGGACCGCGTGGCCCAGCGCGAACCCGCCTCGCCGCCGGCCCGCGGCCAGGCAACGCCCGACGCCGAGCCACTCGTGGTGTAGGTCCGCGTTCCCGCCGGTAGGCGGGGGGCCGGAGCGACCGCCCGCCGAGCCGGGAAAGGGCCTCAGGCGTTTGTGGGCAGCTACGATCCCGCCCCCGCCGCAACCGACCCTGGAGGATCTCTGCACCCCATGGCTTCCGTCGACCTGACCAGCGTGGCCGACCTCAGCGTCGAACCCGGCACGCTGCCCGAGAAGATGACGGCCTGGGTCATCCGCAAGGAGCGCGAGGGCGAGCCGATCGACGCATTCCAGCTCGAGGAGATCGAGGTGCCCGACCCCGGCCCGTTCGAGGTCACCGTGCGCGTGATGGCCGCCGGGGTCAACTACAACAACGTCTGGGCCGCCCTCGGTCAGCCTGTCTCCGTGTTTCGCTATCACCCCGAGGAGGACCACCACATCGGCGGCTCCGACGCCTCGGGCATCGTCTGGAAGGTCGGCACCGGAGTCACCCGCTGGACACCCGGCGACGAGGTGATCATCCACTGCAACCAGGCCTCCTACGAGGACGTCGAGGTGCACGGCCTGGACCCGCTGGCTGCGCCCAGCCAGAAGATCTGGGGGTACGAGACGTCGTGGGGATCGTTCGCCCAGTTCACGAAGGTGCAGGCCCAGCAACTGATCCCCAAGCCGCGGAACCTCACCTGGGAGGAGGCCGCCTCCTACGGGCTCGTGTACTTCACCGCCTACCGGATGCTGATCGACCAGTGCCACCTCAAGGCCGGCCACAAGGTGCTGATCTGGGGTGCCGCCGGCGGCCTCGGCGTGTTCGCCGTGCAGCTGTGTGCCGCGGCCGGAGCGGAGTGCGTGGGCGTGGTCTCCAGCAAGGAGAAGGGCGACCTCGTGATGCAGCTGGGCGCCACCGGCTACATCGACCGCAACGAGTTCAAGGGCATGATGCGCAAGGGCGGGGAGTCCGCCGACGAGGAGAAGGAGCGCTTCGGGGAGTCGCGGCGCTTCGGCAAGGCCGTCAAGGAGCTACTCGGTGACGCTCCCGACATCGTGTTCGAGCACGTCGGCAAGGCCACCTTTCCCACCTCGGTGTTCGTGCTCAAGCCGTTCGGCAAGGTGGTCATCTGCGCGGGCACGACCGGGTTCAACCTCGACTTCGACGTGCGCTACCTGTGGATGCGCCAGAAGCAGATCATCGGCTCGCACTTCGCCAACGCCTACGAGTGCATGAAGGCCAACCAACTGATCGACCAGGGCAAGATCCGGCCCGTGCTGTGGCGCACGATGGGCTTCGACGGCGTGGCCGAGGCGCATCAGCTGATGCGCGACAACAAGCACCTGGGCAAGATCGCGATCCTGGTGGGAGCCGAGAAGGAGGGCCTCGGCCGCAGCGAGGACGGCCCCGGGGCGATCAAGGCGGAGGTGGGCGCATGAGTGCCGGCGACCGCGCCGACGGGCTCGCAATCCTGGTGCCGTGGGTGGCCAACCCGTTCCGGGGCGACAAGTTCGAAGCCGCGTGGCTGCCGGCCGCCGAGGCCGCGCTCGACTTCGGCGCAACCGGCTGGGCGTTCTTTCGCTCGAAGGAGGGCCTGCTCGACTTCACGCAGTGGGCGTTCTTCGAAACCAAGCTCGACTTCGAGCGCTACTGGTACTCAGAGGAGATATCCACGGCCCGGGAGCGAGCCAGTGGCCTGTTCCAGGTGCCCGTACTGCCGGTCTACTACGGCATTGCCGGGATGGGCTCGCTGAGCCCCGTGGAGACCTCGGCAGGCTGACGAACTGCGGCGCCGGCGCGCGGCCCTGAGTACGGTGGGGGCGGGATGGATCTTGCTGGGGAGATACGGAAGGGTGCGAGGCGATTGAGTCCGCTGGCCTGCGTGCCGGTGCTCGTGTGCCTCGCGCTCGTGGGGGCGCCGCCGGCGTCCGCCGACCTCCCTGAGCTGCTCACCTCGTGCTCGGAGAAGGACGCCCTCGACGACGACAACGCCGTCCGTGAGCTGCCATTTGCCTTTTGCGACGACGGTGTGCCCGCTTTCGGGGGCCGCACTCCTAACGTCGGCGCCGTCGACGCGGTCTCCGTGCCCGCCGCCTACACGGGCGCCGGCCAGCCGGACAAGGATCCTGGCGCCTCCCTGGCGGTGCCGGGCAACAGCGCCGGCGACATCGCGCTCGACGTGGACCTCTCGGTGCCCGACCCGAGCCGTTACCCGGTGCCCCCTTCCGGCTACCCGCTCGTGGTGATGATGCACGGCTGCTGCTCGGGCAGCAAGACCACCTGGGAGGGCGCGACGATCGACCCGGGCGGCAGCGAGAACTGGCACTACAACAACGCCTGGTTCGCGTCGCGCGGATATGTGGTGCTCACCTACACCGCCCGCGGCTTCGTCGACGGGCAAGACCACGGCTCCACCGGAGAGACCCAACTCGACTCCGACCTGTTCGAGATCAACGACTACCAGCACCTGGCCGGCCGGCTCGCGGATACCGCGGACCTCAACCCCAATACGCCCGAGGCCGAGACGGTCGACCGCCGGCGCGTGGTCCCCACGGGGGGCTCCTACGGTGGCGGCTTCGCCTGGATGGCCCTCACCGACCCCACCTGGAGGAGCCCGGCGGGCAGGAGCATGAAGGTGGCGGCGGTCGCCGCCAAGTACGGCTGGACCAACCTCGTCGAGTCGCTCGTTCCCAACGGCGCCGATCTACGCGACGCGCTTCCCACCTCCGACCCGGCCCTGGCGGCCAGCCCGGTCGGCTTCCCCAAGCGCTCGATCGTGGCCGGTCTGTACGCCTCGGGCAAGACCGGCGTCCCCCCGGGAAGTCCCCACGCCACCTTTCCCTCCGACATAGATCAGGCGATCGTGTGCCTGGAGTCCGCCGACCCCTTCGAGCTCAACCCGCTCTGTTCCACCACGCTGGCCACGACGCTTCCGCGCTTCATCGAGGAACGCTCGGCCTACTACCAGAACGGCTTCTTCACCGGCTTGGCCTCCGGCGCCGTGGCTCCGGTGCCCGTGTACAGCGCCGGCACGTTCACGGACAAGCTGTTCCCGGCGCCCGAGCACCGGCGCATGGTCGAGCGCCTCAAGGCCACGGTCTCCGGCTATCCGGTGCAGGAGCACTACGGCGACTACAACCACTTCGTTCAGAACAAGCGCAAGGAGTGGGCCGACCTCTGCGGCGCGGACCGTCACGTGTGCCGCTATGAGGACTACCCGGCACCGGGCGCGCCGTCGCGCGACCTGAACGCGGTGCCGGTCTCGCCCGCGCGTGAGCCCGGCGTTACGTCGCGGCTCAACCGCTTCATCGACCATTTCGCCAAGCCGCAGGGCAATCCGGGCGAGCCCCAGCCCGCCTTCGACGTGACCGGCGCGCTGCAGGTCTGCCCCCAGAACGGACCGGCACTGGGGATCCCGCTCGACGAGCCAGGCCCGCGCTTCACGGCGCCGAGCTATGGCGAGCTGGCGCCCGGGCGGCTCACCGTGACGGCGACCGGGGCCCAGGCCACCGCAAACTTCGCCGGCGCCAACCCGCACGCCAAGAACGCCGACCCGGTGGCAAACCAGGCGTCCAACGGCGGGCGGTGCCCGGTCGAGAGCGCTCCGGGCGGCCTGGCCGGCGCCGGCCCCGGGGTGGCCACCTACGACTCCGACCTGCTGCCCGGCGACTACACGATGCTCGGCAGCACCCGGGTGGTCGTAGCCCACACCGGTGCGGGGTCGAACCTGCAACTCAACGCCCGGCTGTACGACCTCTTCCCCGACGGCAGGCAGGTGCTGGTCGACCGCGGGGTCAAGAAGCTCGCGAGCGCCATGGGCGCCACCACGCTCGACCTGCACGGCGCCGGCTGGCGCTTCGACAAGGGCCACAGACTGCGCATCGAGCTGGCTCAGGACGACGACCCCTACGTGAAGTCCTCGGTTGCGCCCGGATCGCTGGTGATCTCCGGCGTCGAGCTCTCATTGCCCGTCCGCGAGGCCTCGGCGGCGATCGGGTCAGCCCAGACACCGCGCGTGAGCGTCTCCTCCCCCCGCCTGGCCAGCGATAGCAGCCGCACCCGCCGTTTTCCCATCTCGATCCGGTTGCGGCCGGGCACCGCGCAAGCCAACGTCGCCAACTACCAGTTGCAGATCCGAGACAGAGGACGCGCCAAGACCCTCAAGGTCCGCGCGACCAGGGTGAGCGCATCCGCCTTGCAGGGCCGCCGCTTCCGGTTCCGGGGCCGGACCGGCCACACCTACCTGATCCGAGCGCGGGCGATCGACCGGGTGGGTCGCAGCGGGCCCTGGGACAGCTCCCGCACGATCGTCCCGCTCGACGACGCCCGCCGCGCCACCCCGGCGCTGCAATACCGAGGCGACTGGTCGCGGTTGCGCTCCAAGCGCGCCTACGCCCGCCGCCTGAGCCGCTCGACGCGACGTGGCGCGCGCCTGAGCTTGCGCTTTCGCGGCGACCGGCTGTTCGTGGTGGGCCGGACGGGTCGCCGCGGCGGCAAGGCGGGTATACGGCTGAATGGCCGCCGTCGCGTGGTCAGCTTCTACAGCCGCCGCACGCGCAACCGCAGGGTGGTCGCCATCCTGCGCGCCAAGCGGCGGAAAGTGAACCGGCTCCAGATCGTGAACCTGGGCAAAAAGGGTTCGCGCCGCGCGCGCGGCACCCGGGTGGAGATCGACGCCCTCGGCGTCAGGCGCCCGTGACGGCCAACATGCGCCCCGCGTCACGAAGCTGCTCCCAGTAAGAAGGCTCTGGGCCGCACCGAGAACGGGCCGGCGTAGGTGGGCTCAACTGAGAGCGGTCAAGGCCCCCAATGCGGTGCTCGCCGGCGGTTACTCGCTGGCGCAGAACGTGGAAATTCCGCACCGGACGAGCGTGAGCTCGTAGCGACGTTGAGGGACCCCGGGCATGTCGAGCAGGAGCGCTGCCCGTTCCCGACCCACGGCGCGGACGCGGCCCATCTCCTGCTCGGAGACCGGGACGACGAGGAACTCGAGCTCATCCCTGCGGGGGAAGTCGAACGCGGTCTCGCCGATCGTGCGGCCATCGCTTCCCAGCAGGCGGGCCTCCCCGCCGCACCTCTCCCGGCGGGCGTCCGACGGGCACTGGACGTCGAAGTCGACACCAATCGGAGGCCCGCTCATCGCCCCTTCACGCTCCTCGATCTCGGCGAGCCCCCTCGCGCTCAGGAGGTCGGCGAGCAGGCCGGCCGGCTCGTCGCGCTCGAGCGCGCAGCCGAAGACCCGGTCGTAGCCGTCCGCGAGGGCCCGCGTGCGCCCGCCGCAGCCGAGGCAGAGGCGCGAGGTCACGGCGAATCCTTGTCGGTCGGTGGCAAGCAGGAACATCTGCCCCGGCCGGGAGTTGCGCGCCGCGCTCAACCCTGCTCCAGTGGCGCCATCGTCAGGCCGGCGTCGCGCAGCTGCTCCCAGTAGAGCTCGGCCGGCTCCTTGGGCCCCGACCAGACGATCGCCCGGCCCGCGTTGTGGATCTGGTCGGCGATCGCGTAGCCCTGGTCGATCGTCATCCCCGGGATCACGCGAGCCAAGGCGCCGGCCACACCGTCGAAGGTGTTGTGGTTGTCGTTGAGCACGATCACGCGCCAGTTGCCGTGCACGCCGCCACCGGGTCCGCCCACCCGCGGCTTCTCGACGGTCACCGGGCTCAAGCGGGCTCCTTCTCGTCCCAGTAGCGCCGCAGGCCCAGGCCCAGCTGCTCCGGTGGCGCCGCCTGGATCAGCGCCTCCGCCATGGCGGGGTCCAGCGCCGCGCGGGTCTCGGCCTCCGACCAGGCGGCGAACTCCTCGGGGCTGAGGTCGCGGGCCCGGTCTGCCTCGGTGCGCAGCGACTCGCGCACCCGGGCCAGCTGTGCTCCCACGTCCTCGTGGCGGCCGAAGTGCGTCAGGCAGAGCGCGCTCGGCTGCCAGGCCTCGATTGCGTCGAGCGACTCGAGCCACGCCTCGACATCGATCTCCGGCGGGGGGGTGGGCGCGACCGTGTAAGCGTGGCCGGGAAGCCTGACGCCGCCCATGTCGCCCACGTAGGCGTCGCCGCTGTCCTCGTGCAGGAAGCAGACGTGGTGAGACGCGTGCCCGGGCGTGTACGCCACGCGCATGCCCTCGACCGTCTCGCCTCCCCGCAGCGTCTGCAGACGCTCGGGATCGGCCGGCGCCACCTCTCCCCACAGCTCCTCCATCCGGTCCCCGTACAGTCGCCCGGCGCTCTTGAGCAGCTTGGAGGGGTCCGCCAGGTGCGCCGCACCCGCCTCGTGCACGTACACCGTCAGCTGGGGGAAGCGGCGCATCAGCACGCCGGCGGCGCCGGCGTGGTCGAGGTGGATGTGGGTCAGCAGCAGGGCGCGGGGCTCAGTCTCGAGGCCGGCCAGAAGCGTGTCGAGGCAGGTGGTGGGGCCCGGATCCACCACTAGGCCGTCCGCCTCGTAGGCGCAAATCACGTGCTCGCGGCCGAGGTGCTTGACGTCGATCGAATGGCTCATCGCAGCGGCTGAACATACAATCCCGATCCGTGACCGAGCCCAAACCCCACCGGCTACCCGAACGCGACCGCCCGTGGGTGATGCGCACCTACGCGGGCCACTCGACCGCCACGAAGTCCAACGAGCTCTACCGGGGAAATCTGGCGAAGGGGCAGACGGGGCTCTCGATCGCCTTCGACCTTCCCACGCAAACGGGCTATGACCCCGACCACGAGCTGGCGCGGGGCGAGGTGGGCAAGGTGGGCGTCTCGATCGCGCACAAGGCCGACATGCACGCGCTGCTGGACGGCATCCCGCTCGATGCGATGAACACCTCGATGACGATCAACGCCACGGCGGCCTGGCTGCTGGCCCTCTACATGACGGTGGCCGAGGAGAACGGCGTGGACCGCGGAGCCCTGGCCGGCACCACCCAGAACGACATCATCAAGGAGTTCCTCTCCCGCGGCACCTACGCCTTCCCGCCCGAGCCGTCGATGCGGCTGATCGCCGACATGATCGCCTTCACCGTCGACGAGGTTCCCAGGTGGAACCCGATCAACATCTGCAGCTACCACCTCCAGGAGGCCGGCGCCACGCCGGCGCAGGAGGTCGCCTACGCGGTGTCCACCGCGATCGCGGTACTCGACGGCGTCCGCGAGCGCGTGCCCGAGGAGAACTTCCCGCGGGTGTTCGGCCGGATCTCGTTCTTCGTGAACGCCGGCATCCGCTTCGTCGAGGAGCACGCAAAGCTGCGGGCGATGAGCCGGATCTGGGAGCAGCTCGGCCGCGAGCGCTACGGCGTGGAGGACCCGAAGTTCCTGCGCATGCGCTACGGCGTTCAGGTCAACTCGCTGGGGCTCACCGAGGCCCAGCCCGAGAACAACATCATCCGCATCGTCCTCGAGGCGCTGGCCGTGACCATGGGCCGCGACGCCCGCGCCCGGGCCGTGCAGCTGCCCGCGTGGAACGAGGCTCTGGGGCTGCCGCGTCCATGGGACCAGCAGTGGTCGCTGCGAATCCAGCAGATCCTGGCTTACGAGACCGACCTGCTCGACTACCCCGACATCTTCGAGGGCTCGCTCGTGATGGAGGCCCTCGCGGACGAGCTGGTGGACGCTGCCCGCGCGGAGATGGCGGTGGTGGCCGAGCGCGGCGGCGCGGTGGCGGCGGTCGGGTACATGAAGACGCAGCTGGTGGAGTCCAACCGCGCGCGCGTCGGGCGGATCGAGCGCGGAGAGCAGAAGGTGATCGGCCAGAACGTGTTCACCGAGCACGAGCCCTCGCCGCTGCAGGACGGCGAGGACGGGGGCATCCTGAGCGTGGACCCGGATGTGGAGCAGGGTCAGATCGACGCTTTGGAGCTGTGGCGCGCCGACCGTGACGAGTCTGCAGTCTCTGCGGCGCTTACCGCCCTGGGTGAGGCGGCGGCGGATCCGGGAGTGAACATCATGCCCGCGACGCTGGCCGCGGCTCAGGCGGGCGCTACGACGGGTGAGTGGGCCGCCGCACTTCGCGACGTGTTTGGTGAGTACCGGGCCCCCACCGGAGTCGCGGACGCCGCAGCCGCCGTGTCGGACGACGCGCTGGACGAGCTGCGCGACCGCGTCGAGCGCGTGTCTGAGGCGCTCGGCCGGCGGATCAAGATCCTGGTGGGCAAGCCGGGCCTCGACGGACACTCCAACGGGGCCGAGCAGATCGCGGTGCGCGCGCGGGATGCCGGCATGGACGTGGTCTACGAAGGGATCCGCCTGACTCCGGCCCGCATCGCCGCCACCGCGGTCCAGGAGGGCGTGCACGTGGTGGGTCTCTCCATCCTCTCGGGCTCGCACGCCCAGCTGATCCCCACCGTGCTCGACGAGCTGCGCGACGCCGGCGCCGACGTGCCCGTGGTGGTGGGCGGAATCATCCCGCCGGCCGACGAGCGCGCCCTGCTGGCGGCGGGCGTGGCCCGTGTCTATACGCCAAAGGACTTCGAGGTCACCCGCATCATGGGCGACATCGTCGACGTGGTGGCCGAGCGCTACGGGGCCGGCACCCCGGCGTAGCCGCTCGCGCACCTTCGCGGCGCGGCTGCCTCGGCGCGCCTCCTTGGTTACCTCCGCGGCGCGCGCTCGTCACATACGTAACCCCGCCGTCACCAAGCGGCGGCCATGCTGGACTGCATGGAGGGGGTTCACTACGTTCCGTCCCGAGGAGGGACGTTTCGTAGTGAACCCCTGCCGGCCTCGGCGGTCAGGAACTCGCCACCGGACGTGGCCCTCGCACGGCTCGCCCAACGCCAGCACGGGGTGGTGACCCTCGCGCAGCTAGCGGCGGTGGGGATCGGACCGAGCGGGACGCGCAACCGCGTCGCGGCCGGGCGGCTGCACCGGGTGCACCGCGGCGTCTTTGCGGTCGGCCACGCTCTCCTGCCTGGCCGCGGGCACTGGATGGCGGCCGTGCTCGCATGCGGGCCGGATGCGGTGCTGTCCCACCGCTCGGCGGCGGCCCTCTAGGGTCTCAGAGCCGACACCCGGCCCAGGACGGACGTCTCCCTACCGCGCCACTGCGTGAGGAGCCGGCCGGGGCTGAGCGTGCACGCGAGCCTCACCCTCGATCCCCGGGATGTGGAGCGTAGGGACGGGATCCCCTGCACCACGGTCGCCCGCACGCTGCTCGACCTCGCCGAGGCGCTCAACGGTCGGGGCCTGGAGCGAGCGATCGAGCAGGCGGAGGTCCTGCGCCTATTCGATCGCCGCCGGATCGACGATGTCCTGAATCGCGCAGTGGGGCGGCGCGGGGCTTCGAGACTCCACGGGCTGCTCAACTCGAACGTCGAGCCCGCTCTCACCGAGAGTGAGCTCGAGGAGGCCTTTCTCGAGCTGTGCCGCAACCAAGGCCTACCGCGCCCGGAGGTCGCCGTCTGGATCGCCACGAGCGAGGGCCGCCTGAAGGCGGACTTTCTCTGGCGAGTGCAGAGTCTGGTCGTCGAGACCGACGGCTACGCTTTTCATGGCCACCGGCGCGCGTTCGAGCGCGACCATCGCCGCGACGTACTGCTCCAGCTCGCCGGCTGGAAGGTGCGGCGCTTCACGTGGAGCCAGATCACCGCCAACGCTCCCCTGGTGGCGGCCACGGTCAGGGCGGCGCTCGCCGCGGCCCACTAGCTTGACGCCGGTGACGAGCGAGGGCAGAGACCCTGGCGCCCGCCCGGACGGACGCCGGTGACAAGCCAGGGCAGAGACCCTGGCGCCCGCCCGGACGGACGCCGGTGACAAGCCAGGGCAGAGACCCTGGCGCCCGCCCGGACGGACGCCGGTGACAAGCCAGGGCAGAGACCCTGGCGCCCGCCCGGACGGACGCCGGTGACGAGCGAGGCCAAAGACCTCGGCGCCCGCCTGCGCGGCCGCGATCTGAGCGCCGCGCCGGCCGCGCTCAACCTGATCGAGGACCGTTCGCCGAGCGCGAGCGAGGCGTCCGCGGAGCTGCTGTCGGAGGTCTCCCCCGCCGCCCTGGGCGGTGAGGCGCCCGCCCACCTCGTGGGCGTTACCGGGCCGCCTGGGGCCGGGAAGTCGTTGCTGCTCGGCGTGCTGGTCAAGCAGTGGCGCGACGCCGGCCGCACGGTGGCCGTGCTCGCGGTGGACCCGTCCTCGCGGCGCTCGGGCGGCTCGCTCCTGGGCGACCGGGCGCGCATCGACCACGACCCCAAGGACGCGGGCGTGCTGATCCGCTCCACGGCCGCCGGCGGGCGCCTAGGTGGCCTGGCCGCTCCCACCCGTCAGGCCGCACAGGCGCTGGCCTGCGCCTATGACGTGGTGGTGATCGAGACGGTTGGCGTCGGCCAGTCGGAGACCGATGTGGAGGAAGTCTGCGACACCGTGGCGGTGGTCGTCCAACCCGGATCCGGCGACACCCTCCAGTTCCTCAAGTCCGGGATCATGGAGGTGCCCGATGTGCTCGTGGTCACCAAGGCCGACGTCGGCGAGCTCGCGACCAGCGCCCGCCGCGACCTGAGCGCGGCGCTGCGCTCGCTCGACTCCCGCGAGGTACCGGTGGTGGCCGTCTCCTCGCTCCCGCCGCCCACGGGCGTCGACGAGCTGGTGAAGGCGCTGGACGAGCACCGGGCGGGGCTGGACCTGCCCGCCCGACGTCTACGCTCCCGCCGCATGATGGCCCTCGGAGAGCTCGTGGCCGAGCACGGCGAGACCGCGCTGCGCGCGCTGGGCGGTCGGCGCGCCGCCGAACGGCGGCTGGCCGAGGAGGACCCCGCTGCGGACGTGGCCACGCTCGTCCTAGCGCTGCGCACCGAGGCGGGCGTCGGTTGAGTCTCGGCGCTCAGATCGCGTTGCTCGTCGTCGTGCTGGGCGCCGTGACGGGTCTGGCCCTCCTGGCGGGAGCCGCCAACCTAGGCACCGCGCTGGGGATCGGGCAGATCGCCTTCGCGCTGACGCTGCTCGCCCTGCTGCTGCGCCGCTGAGTGCTGCCCGCCTCGACGTCAGCCGTCGAGCGCCTCGATCCGGTAACCGTCTCCCACCCGCACCAGCTGGAGCGTCTCCTCCACCGGCCCCTGGCCCTCGGCGGTGCTTCGCACCCGCACGCTCGCCCGGGCGCCCTCGACCCGGATCGACAGGATCGTGATCTGGGGACGGCGGACGTCGCCCGCGGTGGAGCGCAGCAACCGGATGCAGTCGCCGCCGCCCGCCCGCTCACGGGCCTCATCGCTCAGGAGCTGGTTGCAGATCGCCGCAAAGCGGCGGCCCTTGGTGGCGTGCTCGAGGCGGTCGATCGTCCCCGCTACCTCGCGTGGTGCGCCGCGCGCCGGGGGTGGATCACCCTGCGAGTCATCGCCCGAGCAGCCCGCCAGCACGGCCAGAGCAAGCAGTCCAGGGACGCCGCGCTTCACGCCTGCGAGCATAATGGGCGCATGGAGGGCTCAGCCGCGGACTCAGTCGGAACCCGCTCGAGCTGGCTTCGTTGCTACCGCTGCTGGTCGCAAAGCCTCGAAGTCCAGCTCCATTACGAGGGAATCCTCAAGGTCGACCCCGAGACCGGCGAGGCCGTCGAGCCGGTCGAGGAGGTCCAGGAGGCCGTCGTGCAGTGCCTGGAGTGCATGCACGACCAGCCCCATCTGAACCTTGCCTTCTACGAGGAGGACGGCCGCCGGGTCAGCCGGATCGAGGCGGTGGAGGATCGCTGGGAGCGGATGGTGACGGGCACCCCGTGGGTGGCCTCCTGCACGGTCGCGGTCGACGCTGACCAGGTGGAGTCGTGCTCAGGCCCCGAGGCCGCCGACTCGCTGGCCTTCGCCGCCTTCGGGGAGCACGGAACCCGCGAGTTCTTCACCCACGTGCGCTTCCACAAGCACGAGGACGAGAGCCGGGTCGTGATCCACATGCTGGTCGAGCTCTACGCGCGCTCTGCCGAGGAGGCCAACGAGGTGCTGCAGTCGGCCGCCCGCGGCTCACTGACGATCACCTCGCTGGCCGAGGAATCCCGCCCGCCGGCATCGAGTGCCGGGGGCGGCTCGCACTAGCCGGAGCTGACGGTGGGTACAGGCTCCAAGGTCCGCACCGCCGCGAGGCGGGTATGAGCGCGATCCGCGCGCTCGAGCGCGCGGATCTCGAGGCGGTCATAGATCTCTACGAGGCCGTCTTCCGGACCGACCTGCCGCGCAAGCCGGGGCTCGGAGCGGAGTTCGCGAGGACCGTGCTCGATCATCCCTGGGCCGACCCCGAGATCCCGTCGCTGGTGTACGAGGCCCCCGGCGGGGCGATCGCGGGCTTTCTGGCCTCCCACGTGCGGCGCATGCGCCACGGCTCCGAGCCGATGCGGATGGCGTGCAGCGGCCAGCTGGTGACCGATCCCGCCTTCGCTCGCCGGGGTATCGGCGCCCTCCTGCTCCGGCACTACATGAACGGCCCACAGGACTTGACGATCACCGACGGAGCCAACGAGTCCGTGCGCGCGATCTGGGAGGGGCTCGGCGGCAGCGCGTCGGCGCTCAGCTCCCTGAGCTGGATGCGCGTGCTGCGCCCGGCCGCGTTCCTGGCGGACAGGGCCGAGCGCCGCCGCGGCGGCAAGCCGCTTCCCGGCGCCTTTGGCGTGGCCCAGGTCGCGGATGCGGTGGTGGGACGGCGACTGGCGCCGGGCGAGGTCGCCACGGTCGCCGAGCCCCTCGATGCCCCCGGCCTCATCGAAGCCGTGGCCGAGCTCTCGCGTACACCGCCCGCAGCCGCACGGCATTCGACGCCGGTTTACGGACTGCGTCCCGACTACGACGAGGCGTTCCTCGACTGGCTGTTCGCCGAGATGGCCGCCGTGGTCGCTCGCGGGGAGCTGGTGCGCCGCCTGGTTCGCGATCACACCGGCGCCTTCGTCGGCTGGTATGTCTTCTACAGCTGCCCGGGCGGAATCTCCCAGGCGATCCAGGTCGGCGCGGCACCCGCATCCGCCGGCGCTGTGCTCGACCACCTCTTTCACGATGCCGCCGAGCGCGGGTCGGCGGCTGTCCAGGGGCGCGTCGAGGCGGCGCTGCTGCCGGCGCTCACCGCACGCCCTTGCGTGTTCCGGGGAAGCGATTGGGCTCTGGTGCACAGCCACGACCCGGACGTGCTCAGCGCCATCGCCTACGGCCGCGCGCTGCTGACGCGGCTCGAGGGCGAGTGGTGGATGGGTCACCATCTCGGGCCCGACAGCCCGCTCAGATGACCCGGGGATGCTAGAAAGCCCACCTTGAGCCCGAACGACCCCTCCCCGGTGGCCGCGAAGAGCTCCGGGGGCGCTGGCATGCCCGCCGGCGGCGACCCCGCGGACTTCGACGCGGCCGCGCGGCTGCCCCGGCTGGTCGAGGGCACCGCCGACGCGGTCCGCGAGCTCGGCCGTCGTGGGGCCGTGGTCGCGGTCTCGGGGGGTGTGGACTCGGGGGTCGCCGCGGGGATCTGCGCACGCGCCCTCGGCCCCGAGCGAGTGCTGTGCCTGCGCCTGCCCGAGCGCGACGTCGGCTCGGCGTCCTCTGACCTCGGCCTCGAGCTTGCCCGCACGCTGGGGACGGCCACCGAAGAGCAGCCGATCACCGGCGCCCTGGAAGCGCTCGGCTGCTACGACCGCCGCGACGAGGCGATCCGCTCGGTCTTTCCCGACTACGAGCCCTCCTGGCGCCACAAGCTGGTGCGTTCCGCTCCGACCGGCGGCATGATCGTGTTCTCGGTGGTGGTAAAGCCGCCCGACGGCCCCGAGCAGTCGCGCAGGATGCCCCCCGGCGCCTACCGCGCCCTGCTCGCTGCGACGAACATGAAGCAGCGGGTGCGCAAGCTGCTCGAGTACAGCTGGGCGGACAGGCTGGGCTACGCGGTGATCGGCACCCCCAACCTGCTCGAGTTCGACCAGGGCTTCTTCGTCAAGGGAGGCGACGGTCTTGCCGATGTGAAGCCCATCGCGCAGCTCTACAAGGGACAGGTATACGAGCTCGCCCGGCTGCTCGGCCTCCCCGAGGCCATCGCCACCCGCCACCCCACCACCGAGACGTTCAGCCTCCCCCAGACCCAGGAGGAGTTCTACTTCGGTTATCCGTACGACCGCATGGACCCGCTGGTGTGGGGCCAGACCAGCGGTGTGGCGCCCGCCGACCTCGCGCCGCGGGTGCAGATGAGCGCGTCCGAGGTGGAGGTGGCCTACGGCGAGATCGAGCGGCGCCGGGTGGCCACGCGCTACCTGCACGCCGCCGCGATCGTCCCGGAACCCTGACGTGTGCGGCATCGCCGGCATCGTGCGGGCCGGGCCGGAGGCTGCGGTCGCCGAGCCTTCGCTGCTGCGGATGGCGCGTGCAATCCGCCATCGCGGGCCCGACGGCTTCGGGCTGGCGCTCGATCGTGGAGCGGGCTTCGTGTCGACGAGGCTGGCGATCGTGGATCTTCCCCGGGGTTGGCAGCCCCTCGAGTCGGGATGGCGAAAAAGGGGGGCATCTCCCCGCGGCGGCCTGCTCGTCTACAACGGGGAGGTCTACAACCATCCCGAGCTGCGCGCCGAGCTGCGCGGGCGCGGAGAGCGCTTCGAGACCGAGAGCGACACCGAGGTCGTGTTGCGAGCGCTCGAGCGCGACGGGCTCGACGCGCTTCAGCGCCTCAACGGGCAGTTCGCCCTCGCCTGGTGGCAGCCCGAGGACCGGCGGCTGGTGCTCGTACGCGATCGCTTCGGGGTGCGTCCCCTCTACTACTCGCTGCTCGATGACGGCTCGCTCGCCTTCGCCTCGGAGGCCAAGGCCCTGTTCGCCTCCGGTGAGGTCTCCGCGTCCCCCGATCTGGCGGGCCTCGACGACACCTTCACGCTCTGGGGCCCAAGGCCCCCCAGAACTCCGTTCCGGGGCGTGAGCCAGCTGCCGCCCGGCGGGCTGCTGATCTGGGAGCGCGGGAAGGTCACCGTGCAGCGTACGTGGTGGAGCGCCGACCTCGGCACCGCCACCGACCCGGGCGCAGACCTGGGCGAGGTCCTGCGCGACAGCGTCGCGCTGCGCCTGCGCGCCGACGTTCCCGTGGGCGCCTACCTGTCCGGGGGGCTCGACTCGAGCGTGATCACCGCCCTCGCCCGCGAGGAGGCCGGCCGGCGCCTGCGCACCTTCTCCGTCGCCTTCAGCGACCCACTCTTCGACGAGCGTGCCCAGCAGGAGGTCGTTGCACGCGCGCTCGGTACCGACCACCACACTGTCGAGATCGCCCCGGCCGACATAGCGGCTGCGTTTCCGGAGGTGATCCGGCATACCGAGGCGCCGCTGGTACGCACGGCCCCGGTCCCGCTGTTCCTGCTCGCGCAAGAGGTCAGGCGCCATGCCATCAGCGTCGTCCTCACCGGCGAGGGAGCCGACGAGCTGTTCTGGGGCTATGACCTCTTCAAGGAGGTCACCATCCGCGAGCTCCACGACCGCGAACCCGACCAGGCGCTGGCGCTGCTCGATCAGCTGTATCCCTACCTCGGCGCAGGGGGGGCGCGAAGGGGGCCCGCCTGGCGGCGGTTCCTGCTCGAGACGGGCGCGCCCGACGACCTCCTGCGCTCGCACCTCACCCGCGTAGAGGCAACCGCGACCGTCAAGGCCTTCTACCACCCGGAGGTGGTGGCCGAGCTCGCGCGCGAAAGCTCGTCGATCGACCGTCTGCGCTCCGAGCTGCCCGAGTCCTTTGGGCGCTGGAGCGCGCTCCAGCGCGCTGCCTGGCTAGAGGTCAAGACCCTGCTCGGGCCCTATCTGCTGGCCGCCCAGGGCGACCGCGTGGCGATGGCGCACGGAGTCGAGGGCCGTTTCCCGTTCCTCGACCACCGCGTGTACGAGCTCGCCGCCGCCCTGGCGCCCGAGCGCAAGCTCGACGGCATGCGCGACAAGATCGCCCTGCGCGAGGTCGCCTCGGAGCTCCTGCCGGCCGAGGCGGCGTCGCGTCCCAAGCAGCCCTACCGGGCTCCGGAGGTCGCCCCGTTCTTCGCACCGGACTCTCCGGAGTGGGTGCGAGACCTGCTCTCTCCCTCGGGGCTCGCCGAAGCCGGGATCTGGGACGAGCGGCGGGTTGCGGGCCTCGTCCGCCGGGCCGAGGCGGGGCGCGTCGAGGGCATCCGCGAGTCGATGGCGCTCGTGGGCATCCTCTCGACCGGGCTCTGGCACCGGGCCTTCATGGGCCAGGGTGCCGGCAGCTATAGCGCGGAGACGGCCGAGCCGCACGTGAGAATCGACCACACCACCGAAGCCGCGGAAAAGGAGGTCGCATGAGCGAGACCGACGTCAGAGTCGAACTGCGTACGTTCATCGAGGACAACTTCCTCTATCTGCGCCCGGGCCTCCAACTCGCCGACGGCGACGACTTCCTGGCGCGCGGGATCCTCGACTCGCTCGGTTTCGTCGAGCTGGTCGAGGAGGTGCAGAGCCGCTACGAGATCACGGTTGCCGACGACGAGATCACCGAGGAGAACTTCGGCTCGATCGACGCGATCACGGGCTTCGTGGCCCGCAAGCGCGCCGAGACGTGAGCCCTCGGACGCTCGACGAGGACCTCCGTGCCGCCGCCGCGCGGCAGCCCGACAAGCCCGCCGTCGTCACCGCTGCGCGCACGGTCAGCTTCGGCCAGCTCGAGCACGCCGCGCGCCGCATCGCCACGGGGCTGGGCGGGCTGGGGGTCGGCCCCGGCGACCGCGTCGCGCTCGTGCTGCCCAACGTCGCCGAGATGCCGGAGGCGATCTACGGCGTGCTGCGCGCGCGTGCGGCGTTCACTCCTCTGAACCCCACGATCAAGGAGCACAAGCTGGCGGCGCTGCTCGAGCACGTAGGGGCGTCGGCGGTGATCTGCGACGCCGATCGCGCCCCCACGGTCGAGGCCGCGGCCGCGACGGCCGGGGGTATGCCGGTGGTCGCCGACCTGGCCGCGTTCGGGCAACCGGGCGAGCCGGCCTTGCCCGCGCCGCTGGACATCGACCTCGCAGCCGTGATCTACACATCGGGCTCCACGGGCGAGCCAAAGGGGGTCACGGTCACCCAGCGCAACATGAGCTTCGCCGCCGGCTCGATCACCGAGTACCTGGAGATGGGCCCCGAAGATCGGATCCTCTCAGTGCTCCCGCTCTCGTTCGGCTACGGCCTCTACCAGCTGCTCACCTGCGTACGGGCGCGGGCCACGCTGGTGCTGGAGGCGGGCTTCACCTTCCCGGGCCGGGTCGTGCAGCTGCTCGAACGCGAGAAGATCACCGGGCTCCCGGGCGTACCGACCGTATTCCAAGTGCTGATCTCGCTGCAAGGCCTCGCAGATCGTGAGCTTGCCCACCTGCGCTTTCTCACCAACGCCGGGGCGGCCCTGCCGGCTGCGACCATCGCCGAGGTGCGGCGCACCTTCTCCGGAGCGCGGCTGTACTCGATGTACGGGCAGACCGAATGCACGCGCGTGTGCTACCTGCCGCCCGAGCAACTGGATGAGCGCCCTACGTCGGTTGGCGTCGCCATCCCCGGCACGGAGGCGTGGGTGCAAGACGAGGAGGGGCGCGTGGCCGCGGTCGACGAGATCGGCGAGCTGATGGTGCGTGGCTCGCACGTGATGCAGGGCTACTGGAAGGATCCGCAGGGCACCGCCGAGCGTCTTCGCTCCGGCCGCTGGCCCTGGGAGCGCGTGCTTGCGACCGGGGATCTGTTCCGCCAGGACTCCGAGGGCTTTCTCTACTTCGTCGGCCGGCGCGACGACCTGATCAAGTCGCGCGGTGAGAAGGTCGCCCCGCGCGAGGTCGAGGAGGTGCTGCACGCCCTACCAGGGGTCCGCGAGGCCGCTGTGGTGGGAGCGCCCGACGAGCTGCTGGGCCAGGCCGTCCACGCCCACGTCGCGCCCGAGAGTGGGCGCCGGCTGGACGCCGACGAGGTGAGGCGCCACTGCGCAGGGGCGCTCGAGTCCCACAAGGTCCCCCAGCGCGTGATCTTTCACGCGGCCCTGCCGCGAACGGCGAACGGCAAGCTCGACCGCGCCGCTCTGCTCGCGAGCTGAGAGAAACGGTGCGGTGCGCGCCGGGTAATCTCCGGTGCGGTGCTCGCCGGGTAATCTCCGGTGCGGTGCTCGCCGGAACGACGTTCCGGCTGCGCTCCTCCCGAGACGTTCCGGCTGCGCTCCTCCCGAGACGTTCCGGCTGCGCTCCTCCCGCGGGGCTGGCGTGGGCCGGCCCGGACACTCCTACACTGGCCGCGTGATCAGAACAATCCTGCGCTTCGTCGGATCGGTGCTCGCGGTGAGCGGCGCGCTGATGCTCACCGACGCAGGGGCCACCCTGCTCTGGCAGGAGCCCGTGAGCTGGCTCTTCGCCGAGCGCGAGCAGGACCGGCTCGAGGAGGCGTTCGCCAAGCCCCCGAAGCGGGTGCTCGACAGGAAGCCGCTACCGGGCGACGCGATCGGCCGTCTCTCGATTCCACGCCTCGACCGCGAGTACTTCGTCGTCGAGGGCACCGAGACCGAGGATCTGCGCAAGGGACCTGGCCACTACGCCAACACGCCGCTGCCGGGCGGGCGGGGCACCGTGGCCATCGCCGGGCACCGAACCACCTACGGCGCGCCTTTCCGGACGATCGACCAGCTCGACCCCGGGGACGGGATCACCATCGAGATGCCCTACGGAACGTTCACCTACTCGGTGGAGACGACCAGGATCGTCGAGCCGACCCAAGTCTCGGTGTACCGGAAGGTGCGCTATGACCGGCTGATACTTAGCGCCTGCCACCCCCTCTACAGCGCGGCCCAGCGGATCGTCGTGTTCGCGCGACTACAGAAAAGCGTCGATCGGTCGACTGTGAAGTGAGCGCGCGTCCTCCAGCGAGGAGCCGTCGCGGGACTCCAAGAAGAGGATCAAGCCCACTACCAAGGCCAGCGAGATGGCCAGTACGACGACCCAGTAGACGATTCTTACGAGAATGCCCACGACCGAGATCCTAGCGTCGGCGAGCGAACGCTTCGGGCGCCCGCTGGCCCTGCTGCGAGCTAATCCAACGCTGATACCGGCGCTCGCCGCGGTGGTGATCTTCATTGCGCTCGGGGGCTCGGAGGCGGGCTTCTACCCGATCGGCAACAGCCAGGACCCGGGTCTCGGGTGGTACCCCGCCGCCGTACTCCTGCTCGCGCTCCTGGTCGCCGCAGTAATCGCCGTGCCCCCGCCCCGCCCTCTTCCCCGAGCCGTGGTGGCCGCCCTCGCGCTGCTGGCCGGCTTCACCGCTTGGAGCTATCTCTCCATCACCTGGGCCGAGCAGAAGGGAGTGGCCTGGGACGGCGCCAACCGCACCGCGCTGTACCTGTTCGTATTCGCACTGTTCGCGCTCTGGCCGATCACCGCCCGGGCTGGGCGGCTGGCGCTGGGAGCGCTCGGGCTCGGCATCGCCGGGCTCGGACTCGTGGAGCTGCTGAAGGCAGACGCCTCCGCGGAGCCGCTGCTCTACTTCATCGGAGCGCGCTTCGCCGAGCCCGCCGGCTACATCAACGCCAACGTCGCGCTGTGGACCATCGGTCTCTGGCCCTGTCTGTATCTGGCCTCGGCCCGGGAGGTGAACCCGGTCCTCAGGGGCCTCGCCCTGGGCGGCGCCGGGCTTCTCGGTTGCCTGGCGCTGCTGGGTCAGAGCCGTGGATGGGTGTTCGCCGCTCCTGTCGCGGCGTTGCTGTTCGTCGCCTTCATGCCGGGCCGGGCACGGGCCCTGGGGGCTGTGAGCGCGGTGGCCGTGGGCGTCTTCCTCGCGAGGGGGCCGCTGCTGGCGGTGCACGACGCCTTCACCGACGAGGGCTTCGGCGGGTTGCTCGCCGACGCGACCAGGACCACCCTTCTGGTGGCCGGGGTGCTGGCTGTCCTGGGCCTCGTGGCCGCACTGGCCGACCGGCGCGTGCGGCCGACCGGCGCTCAAGCTCGCGGCGCCAACCGCGCCGCGGTCGCGGCGGTCGCGATCGTCCTGCTCGCCGGCGTCGGGTTCGCGGCGGCCACGGCGGGCAATCCGGTCACGAAGCTCTCCGACTCCTGGGAGACCTTCAAGGGCGGAGGTGAAGCCGAGGGCGTCGGCACCTCGCGCTTCTCCACGGTCGGCACCAACCGCTACGACTTCTGGAGCGTGGCCTGGGATCTCGCTCGCGAACGGCCGCTGAACGGCATCGGGAGCGAGAACTTCCAGCAGGACTACCTGGTGCGGGGCGACAGCACCGAGCAGCCGCGCTACCCGCACTCACTCCAGCTGGGAGTTCTCTCCCAGACTGGCCTCGCGGGTACGATCTTGCTAGCCGGCGCGCTGCTCGCGGCCGGCTTCGCCGCCCTGACCGCGCGACGAACGTCGGCGCGCGAAGGCGCAGCCCTCGCGGGGGCGGGAGGCACCGTGTTCGCCTACTGGTTCCTACACGCCTCGCTCGACTGGTTCTGGGAATTTCCCGCTCTCACCGCCACCGCGTTCGCGGCGCTGGGGCTCGCGGGAGCCGTCGGGCGCCGCGAGATCTCGCGCGGCGAGATCCCCGCCGAGCCGACGCCGCACCGCTTCTCGCCGGCGGCTCGCGTGCCGGGTCTGGCGCGCTGGGCCCGCCCCATCCTCGCCTCGATCGTGGGCATACTCCTGGCGATGAGCTTGATCGCGCCTTGGCTCGCCGAACGCGAGACCGAACGCGCGCTAGACAGCTGGCCGGCCTCCCCGTCGGCCGCCTACGACCGCCTCGATCGAGCACAGGCGCTCAATCCGCTCTCACCGAAATCTCACCTCGTGGCCGCGACGATCGCCGTGAGGGTCGAGGATGAGGCGCGCGCCATCAACGAGCTCGAAGAGGTGCTGCGCCTGGAGCCGCGCACCTCCTTCGCGCTCGCCGAGCTGGGCGCGCTGGCCTCCGAGCGCGGCGAGCGAAGCGAATCCGAGCGCCTTCTGCGCCGCGCCCAGGCCTACGCGCCCCGTGACCAGATCGTGACCGACGCGCTCGAGCGAGTACTATCGGGACGGTTGGTCGATGTCCGGAAGCTGAACGCCAGTTACCTCCAGACGGCCCGCAGCCGGGTCAGCCGCAAATGATCCGTCGGCCCCGGTCGGCATAGTAACTGGCGAAACTGGGCATGACGTGGTATCAAAGGTGGGAAGCCGCCGATCCACGGACGGAAATAGGCAACTTACTCAAGGAGTATTTATGAAGAACTCGCTGAAGACGCTCCCAATCCTGCTCGTCCTCCTGCTGGCGTTCGCCGCTCCGGCCGCGTTCGCTCAGTCCAGCCAAGATGGGTACATCCAGCAAGGCCCGTCGATCGTCGATCGGACGAGCGGCCCTGACAACCAGCCCGGCACGGGTACGGACAACGACACGGGCACTGGCACTGGCACGAGCGCTGAGCTGCCGTTCACCGGGCTCGACCTCGGTCTGCTCGGCGTAGCCGGAGCTTCGCTGCTGCTGATGGGAGCGGGCATGCGCCGCATGACGCGCGCGCACGACTCCGCCTGAGAGAAGCGCAGTCATAGGCGGCGCGCGCCTGTCATGGCGCGCGCCTGTCATGGCGCGCGCCTGTCATGGCGCGCGCCTGTCATAGGTAGCGCGAGACGGCGGGCGGGTTTCTGAGGGGCCTGTCTTCCGTCGTCGGGTTCGCATACCCAGAACGGAGTACAGCAACGGGGGCGCCCGGCCGATAGGTCTGCGAGAGTGACCGTGATGAAGGCCTACGTCTCCGACCGCACCTCGGCGCCCGCCGCGCCCCACGGCGAGGCGTCCGCGCCCGACCGGCGGCTGGCTGCCGCGGTCCCGGGGAGCGCCTCTCCCCGCCGGTTGCGCGTGGCCTCCCTGCTGCTCCAGGGCCCTGGCTGGCGCGCCCTGCGCCTCGGCTTTGACGCCACGCTCCTCCTGCTGGCGGTGGCTGCGGCGCGCTTTGGCGCGCCCGCCGCCCAGATCCCATCGGATGGCCATGCCCTCGTCTGGCTCTTCCCGCCGCTCGTGCTCGCGTTCTTCGGCCTGCGGGGGTTGTACCGTGGCGAGCTCCAGGTCCGGGTGGTGGATGGCCTGACGACGATCGCGGCATCGACCTCGCTGGCCGCGGCCACCCTGATCGCCCTCGCCGCCTTCACCACCCCCGCGGCCAACCCGGCCCCGCTGATAGCGCGGGGCTGGCTGTTTGCCACCCTCTACCTGATGGGCGGCCGGGTGCTGCTGGCCTGGGCTCAGCGCCGCGCGCGCGTGGGGGAGCTGATCGGCAAGCCAACGCTCGTGGTCGGGGCCGGCCGGATCGGCGCTCAGGTCGAGCGGCGCCTGCGCGAGCAGCCCGAGCTCGGCCTAAGGCCGCTCGGCTACCTCGACTCCAACCCCCCGCCGGCCGAGATGGTCCCCGACCGCCACGCCCCTGTGCTCGGCGACCCGTCGGAGTTGGGCCGGATCGCCGAGGAGACGGGCGCGCGCCATGTGGTGCTGGGCTTCACCTCGGGCCCGGACAGCCTGCTGATGCCGCTCGTGCGCGAATGCGAGGCTCGGGGGCTGGAGGTCTCGCTGGTACCGCGGCTGTTCGAGAGCATCAACGTACGCATCGGTCTCGAGCACATCGGTGGACTGCCGCTCTTCGGCCTGCGCGCGGTGAATACCAAGAGCTGGCAGTTCGCGGTCAAGCACGGACTCGACCGCACCGTCGCGGCGCTCGCCCTGCTCGTGCTGTTCCCGCTGCTCGTCGCGATAGCCGCCGCCGTCAAGCTCAGCTCGCCCGGTCCCGTCTTGTTCGGACAGCGGCGCATCGGCCGTGATGGGCGCGACTTCGAGATGCTCAAGTTCCGCTCCATGCGCGCGGGCGCCCCCGAGCCCCCCGCGGTTACGCGCTCGGGGCCCGTCGAGCTCGCCGTGCTGGGGGCCGACACCGCACCCGGCGGCGTGGAGGGCGCCGACCGCCGTACCCGGGTGGGCACCTTCATCCGCTCCACGTCGCTCGACGAGCTTCCTCAGCTGTTCAACGTCCTCACCGGGCAGATGAGCCTCGTCGGCCCGCGGCCTGAGCGGCCCGAGTTCGTCGAGCTCTTCGGCCGCAGCGTGCACCGCTACGACGACCGTCACCGCGTCAAGTCGGGAATCACCGGCTGGGCGCAGGTCCACGGCCTGCGCGGCAAGACCTCGCTGAGCGACCGGATCGAGTGGGACAACTACTACATCGAGAACTGGTCGCTGTCACTCGATCTGAACATCCTCTTGATGACGCTCTCGACGGTCCTCCACCGGGCGGAGTGAGCCGGGACTCAGGTTCTTCACATGGTGTCGAGCGCCAGCCGGATACTGGGGCCATGCGCTCCACGCTGCATTCCGCCCTCCGCAGGACCGCTCGCAGGGTGCTTCAGGGTCTCCTGGCGCGGCCCGCCGTCCGCGAGCGGCTCTGCCGACGAGCCCTCGACGCCTGGGATGGCGCCGACAGCGTTGCCTTCGTCTGCTTCGGCAACATCTGCCGCAGTCCCTTCGCCGAGGCGGTAGCCCGCGAACGAGCGCCCGGCCGCAGAGTGCTCTCCGCCGGTTCGACGCCAAGCCCGGACCGGCGCTCCCCTGGCCAGGCGGTGCTGGCGGCCAGGGCCTGGCACGTGGATCTGCGCCCGCACCGCTCCCAGGCATTCTCACCCGAGCTCGCGGCCACGGCGGACGCCATCTTCGTGTTTGACCTGCACAATCTCCGCAAGGTCGTGATGCAGCACCCGCGTGCGCTCAAGCGGGTTCACCCCCTTGGGGCGCTCGCGCCAGGGGGACCCCTCTTCATAAGCGATCCCTTCGGCGGCGATGACGCCGCCTTCGACCGGACCTTCGAGCAGATCGCCGCCGCTATACCGGCCGCCGGTCCCCGCTCCGCGCAACGGCGCGGGCGCTCGGTGGGCCGCTTCCGCCATCATAGGGGAGGTGTTCCTGAGCCCCGCGAGGCGCCTGACCCTCGGGTGCCTGAGCGCCATCCTGATCGCGGGCTGCTCGGGCGACGAGCCTGATCCTGAGCCGGCGCCCGCCGCGCCGTTCGTGACCTCCGGCGGTCCTGGCCCCGTCACGGTATGGGCCGTCGGCGACGCCGGGCACCTCGGGGAGCGCGAACGTCCGGTTGCGCGTCTGATCTCCGCCGCAGACCCTGACCGGCTGCTCTACCTGGGCGACGTCTACGAGACCGGCACAGCCGAGGAGTTCCAGGCCTACGACTCCCTGTACGGGCGCCTCGCCCGCCTGACCGCGCCAACGCCCGGAAACCACGAGTGGCCCAACCACACCGAGGGCTATGACCCCTACTGGGCCCGCCGGAAGGGGCGCACGCCGCCCCCGTACTACTCGTTTACCGTCGCGGGGTGGGAGATGATCAGCCTGAACTCACAGATCTCCGGCGATGAGGGCTCCGACCAGCTGGACTGGCTTCGCAGCCAAGTCGCGCAGCCCGGCACCTGCCGCCTGGCCTTTTGGCACAGGCCGCGCTACAGCGCCGGGACCAGCGAAGGGCACGGCGACCAGCCCGACCTCGATCCGCTATGGCAAGCCCTCGGGCACAGGGCCGCACTGATAGTCAACGGCCACGAGCACCACATGGAGCGGATGAAGCGCCGGGACGGCATCGTGGAGCTGATCTCGGGCGCCGGAGGGCATGGGAACCGCTACCCCCTCGACGAGGCCGATCCACGGCTGGCCTTCGCCGACGCCGGCCACGACGGCGCGTTGCGCATGCGCCTGCGCCCGGGGCAGGCCAAGCTCGACTTCGTGGCCACCGGCGGACGGGTGCTCGACTCGAGCGTGGTCCGCTGCCGCGAGAACCAGCCGGCTGGGCGGCCTTCAGCGAACGTCGAAGCGAGCCCCCGCTGAGCCCCTGCGGCCGATCGGGTCCAAAGCCCTGATCCTAAGCGCGTAGGCGCCGGGCTGCAGGCCGCGCGCGGCGGGAATGCGTAGCCGCCAGGCACCCCGGTCGCGAAGCGCGAACGATCTCGCCCGGTGACACGAGGAGCGGCGGAAGCGGCGGCCGTCGAACGCCTGGCACCCTCCCTCGGGGGCGCGCCGCACCAGCGACACGCGCAGGCGACCGGCGTAGCCGCGTGCGCGCCCGGCGAGGGCTCGCGAGCCACGGGGCAGGGTGGCGCCCTCGACGGGCCGCTCGATGGCGACCACCGGACGGTGAGGCCTGCAGCCCACCCGCCCCGAGTCGGAGCGGCTGCCGTCGGGATGGCGGTATCCGTAGGTCATCGCCGAGCGCTTCAGGCCCAGGCGCAGTGCCCCGGGGCTCGAGCGGTCCGCCGCCGCCAAGCGCCGGTCTGAAGAATCGATCTCGTGGAGCGGCAACCGTCCGCCCGCCCCGGCGATGAACTGGGTGATGCCGCGAACGGGCCGGAAGCGCTGGTAGTTGTGATCGTGACCGTTCAGGACCACGGCCGCCCGGCCGGCGAGCGCCCTCCAGAACGGCTCGACATCGGCTGCATCGCTGTGGAAGCCGGCGTCGTAGCGGGGACGGTGCCAGAAGGCGACCGTGCACGTGCCTCCGAAGCGAGACAGATCTCGGCGCAGCCAGGCCAGCTGGGGCGAGGCGGACCCCGTGTCCTCCTCGCTGTTGAGGCTCACGAAGTGCCAGCCGTCGAGGTTGAACGAGTAGTAGTGCGCTCCCTTCGCCCCCCGGGCGCGCCGGCCCCAGTAGCGGTCATAGCCCGATTCACGGTTGCCCCACTCGTGGTTTCCGGGAGTGGGATTGGTTATCCGCTTGAACCGCCCCCACGAGCTCGCGTAGTTGGTCTCGAACTCCCGGGCGCTACCGCGCTCATACACGTCACCGAGGTAGAGCAGGCGGTCGATGCCCCGCCCTGCCACCCACGAGGCCAGGGAGTCGTCGGCGCCGGCGGACACCCCGCCGTCGCCCACGGCCCAGAGACGCGTCCCGGCCGCAGCCGTCGAAGCCGCGCCGAGCAGGACGCACAGCGCGATCAATACCACCGCCGATCGGCGTCCCGCGACGGAGCTCGTGGCTGTCAGGCCTCTCATCAGCGTCCCAACACAGGTGGTCACCGAGCGGCCTGGTCTCGATCGGGCCGTCACGGCCTAAGACCGTTCTTGGACCGACCGTAGCCATCGGCGCGCGGAGCGGGTCCCTACCCGCACGAGGCGCCCCGGCGCGCTCTCGAACAGTGGCTCGTAGACCTCCGCGAGCTTCAAGACGAAGCTCGGCAGGCCGTCCTTGCCCGTGATCATCGAGCGCTTCATCTCGAGTGGAGCCCAGCTGCCACGGCCGTGACAGGTCACCGCGGCCTCGAAGCCCGCCTCGCGCGCCGCGGCGACCGCTTCCGGTCCGTACATGCAGAACGGATAAGCGAACGTCCTCACCTGGCGCCCGGTTAGCGCGTTCAAGGCATCCCGGCTGTCTGTCATCTCGCGCACGCAGTCCTCCATCCCCATGCCCGAGAGGTCCGGGTGGCTCACCGTGTGCGCCCCGAGCTCGATTCCGGCTGCCGCCACCTCCAGCAACTCCTCCTCGGTCATCATGCGGGTCCCGGAATTCGCGGCGATCCAGGGGTTGGGCCTGCCGATCAAGCCGGTGGCCACGTAGATCGTCGCCGGGAGGCCATATTCCCGCAGGATGGGCAGCGCCACGTGGTGGTTGTCGTCCATGCCGTCGTCGAAGGAGAGGGCGACCAGCCCTGGAGGCGGCTCGCCTCCCGCTGCCCGTGCGGCGAGCTCCGCCACCGTCACGAACTCGAACCCGGCGTCGCGGAGCAGCTCGATCTGAGTCCGGAAGGCGGACGGGGAGACACATAGGAAGTGAGGGTCGGCGACGCTGTTGGACTCGGCCACGCCGTGGTAGCAGAGGATGACCGAGCGTCGGCTGCGCAGCAGACCTGTTACCGGCCGCAGGCCCACGGACGCTCTCACCGGCGCGGCAGCCTGCGGCGGACCCGCTGCCGGACCGCTTCCACACTCAGCGCCAGCGCCGGCAGCGGATCCTCGCCGGCCCACCACGCGCCGACGATCGGCCGGGGCGCGCGCCGCAGGAGCCTGCGCGGAGAGCCGCGAAGCACCGCCACTAGGTCGGCCTCGAACCACCGGTAGGTGACCCCTTCACGGTAGGCGCCCGGCGGGCCGGTGGGCCGGTCGAGCACCACCGAGTGCCAGGCCGCGGGCAGGTTCACCCCGCTGGCCAGTGCGAGTGGCAGCGACCCATAGAAGCGCGGGTTGACGTCGATGAGCTTGGGCACAGTGCCGTCCTTGACGAACTGGAGCTGGGCGAAGCCCCAGTATCCGGCCGAGGCGAGCATCGAGGCGGCCCGGGCGACGAGCTCCTCGTCGGGGGCCACACTCACGGCGAGGCTGCTAGACCCGGCGTCAGGGGGCCACGTGCGGGTGGCCTCCTGCTGGATTCGCGCCACGGGGGACCCGTCGCGTCCCACGACCAGAGCGAGCGCCAGCAGCCCGCCGCTCGATCGCTCCTGCACGAGCAGCGGCTCATCCTCGGGCAGGCCGTCGAGCAGGCGGTCGAGATCGGAGGCGGACTCGACCACCAGCGCCGAGCCGGTCGCCCCTCCAGGTCTGACCGGCTTGACCGCGGCGGGAAATCTGACGCCGGCGACGCGAACTTCCGCCGCGGTGCCCTCCGCGAAGGTCTCCGGCGTCGAGAGGCCCGCCTCGGCGGCCAGTCCGCTCAGCCTGCGCTTGTCGCGTAGCGTCTCCAGCGCCTCCCATCCGGAGTAGGGCAGGGTTACCGACGGCCCCAGAGAACCGGCGTGGGCGTAGAGGGGGTCGATGGCCGCCTCCGAGCCCGGATACACGACAAGCGGCCCGTGCTCGGACGCCAGGCGCGCAATCGAAGCGACGAAGCCGGCAGGATCCTCCACCGCATCGGGACCCGTAGCCCGGATCGTCGCAAAGCGCGACAGGCGGCCCGCTCCCCCGCGGCTGGGCGCCAGGGCTACCGTCTCCAGTCCGGCCCGGCCCAAGGCGCGCAGGCCGGCGACCGCGCTGCGGATGTTCACATCGGTGATGAGGGCGTCCATCGCCGGTCACCCGCTCCTTAGCCGCTGCAGCAGCCGCCGCACGGCCCTGCGCACGCCTTCGGGGGCCGCCCGCCACACCCGCCGGGGAAACAACGTCAACTCCACGAGGGCGGCCCGCGGTCCCGCGGGGACCATCATGAGCCACTCGGCCCGCTGCTCGCCGTCCGCCAGCCGGTACTTGTAGGCCTGCGCCCCCGGGCCTAGATCGCAGTGCGCCTCTCCACGCTGCAGAGCATCCTCGATCGCAGCAACGATGCCGAGGATCGACGGCCGCTGCGCCGCCCAGGCCTCGTCGAAGCCGCCGAGCCAGTAGGAGAGCTCGCCCCCGGCGGCGAGGAAGATCTCTGCCGCGATCGTTCGCCCGTCGACGTCGATGCAGAAGAGCCGGAAGCGCTCCCGCGCGAGCAGGCTGCGCCCGGCATCGCGCAGCATGCGCTCCACCCCCGGCGTGAGCGCGCCAGATCCCCCGCGCTGGGCCCAGCGCCCGTGGTGCAGGCGGGCGAAGGACTCGAGGTCGCGGTCGAGCTCTTCCGGCGATCGGGACATGCGAAAGCGGGCGCCGTGGGCCTCGAGCTGCCGGCGCGAACGGCGGATCTGCGAGCGGAAGTTCCCGCTCTTGGAAGGCAGCCAGCCCTCGAAGGTGACCCCGCGCAGGTCGAGATCCGGAGCCGGATGGGTGACCTCGATGTGCAGGCGCGGCCGTCTTCCAGGCCACTCGGCGGCGATCAGCGACGGCCACCGCGAGCTGGCGTGCATCCCCTCGAGCGCCAGCAGGTCGACCCGCGGACGTGCGCTTGCGAGGCAGGATGCGAATGCGGCCGCGGCCTCGCGCTCGCGGCCCGGCTCAGCCAGCGGCTCCACCGGCGAGCAGGACGCGGCCGCCAGCAACCTGTATCGCGCCGGGCCGAGCCGGCTCGGCATCACGTAGAAGGGAGCGATCCCCACCAGCCGGTCGCCATCGAGCGCCACAACCGTGCGCAGCCTCCCGCGCGGCTCTACATGGCGCAGCCAGGCGAGCATCCACCCCGGTGCACAGTAGGGCCGGCCCAGCTTGACGGCCAGGGCGTCCCAGCTCGCACCGTAGGTCTCGAGCTCGGCGAGATTCTCGATGAGCACGCTCCTCACGGCCGTCACCCTGCAGCCCGCCACGGATGGGACAACTCGACGTAGCCGGCCGGGCGCATCGCCCAATGCTAAGGCCGCACGAGTCCGATCGCCCCGGACCCATCGCGGCTAGGCAGAAGGCCAGAAAGCTCGGTTCTTGCTCAAGGCGGGTAAGAGGACTCCCGACGTGATTGGGGTGCGACGTGCCACGGCCTTGTTCGGTTGCCTGCTCTGCGCGGTTCTCTGCGCGGCTGGCGCCGCGTCCGCCGGCGCTCCGGGGACGGTTCCCAGAATCGGCAAGTGCCCCGTCTTCACCCCTGACAACCCCTGGAACCAGCGGGTCGACAGGCTTCCGGCGCTGCGGGGCTCGAGCAAGATGATCAGGCGAATCGGCCGCGCGTCACGGCTGCACCCCGACTTCGGCTCCGGCCGCTTCCAGGGTGGACTCATCGGCATGCCCTTCGCCACGGTCGGCCGCCGCCAGGCGCCCAGCCCGATCGCCTTCAGCGACGCTGCCTACTCGGATCCGGGCCCTTATCCCATTCCGGCCACCGCGCCGATCGAGGATCGTCCCGACCGGCACGTGATCGCGGTCGACACTCACAACTGCCGCCTGTACGAGGTCTACCAAGGGTCTCGCCGAAGCGATGGACCCTCATGGCGGGGCGGCTCGGGCGCCAGATGGGACCTCACCTCCGACCGCCTCAGGCCCGAAGGCTGGACCTCGGCGGACGCCGCAGGGCTTCCCATATTCCCCGGCCTGGTCCGCAACGAGGAGGTCGAGGCCGGCGAGATCCGGCACGCGCTCAGGATCGCCGTGCCGATGACCCGCCGGGCGTGGATCTACCCAGCGCGCCACGCCTCCTCCGAGTTCCGCGATCCCACGCTTCCGGCCATGGGCCAGCGCCTGCGTCTGCGGTCTCGTGTGAACCCGGATGACTTTCCTCCCCAAGCCCGGGTCGTGGTGAGGGCGCTCAAGCGCTACGGGGCACTCGTGGCCGACCAGGGCTCACCGCAGATCCACCTGACCGGTGCACCTTCCCCCGGCTGGGACATGTCCCAGGTGTTCGAGCTCTCGCGCTTGCGCACCCGCGATTTCGAAGTGGTCGACACCCGCTCGCTTCCGCGCCCGGCGCCCTGAGCGCGCTTCAAGCGGACTTGATCCGCGCCGGACTGCGAACATACCGCGGTGGCGAAGTCCTCTGAGTCCCCCTGGCCCGCGCTGGCCGGCCTGCTGGACACCCGAGCGCTCTTGTGGCGAGGCCCCGGCGGGAGGTCCGACATCGACCTCGTGGCGGTTCCCGGCTTCGAGCACGGGCTGGCGGATTCCCTGCGTGCAGCCGGCCTCGCGCCCAGGGTCGGCGACCCGGGCCACGTCATGTGGCACGCGCCGGCGGGCGAGCAGCGCCTACCCCTCGACGTGCTCGAACCGGGCACCTGGCCGGGGCGCTACCCCCCGCTCGGCGGCGTGCTCGCCCGCGCACATGAGGAGCGGGGCCTGCTGGTGGCCAGCCCCGAGGATCGCCTGCTCATCTTCGCGGCCGACGCGCTGGCCGGCCGGCCCGTAGCGAGGCTCGCCGAGCGTGCGGCAGCGCTGCTGGCGCAGGCGGGGGTTGCAGACCGGCTGACGAAGCTGGGCGCCGAGCAGCGGATGAAGGCCCCGGCGCGCCTTGCCGCCCGCCTGGACCGCGTGGACGGGGTGGGTCGTGGCGGACGGCTGCCGTGGCGCAGCGGGCTCGCCTGCGGAGCCGGCTCGGCGAGGGGACGGGCCGCGCTGCGCGATCGCCTGGTAGGACGGCTGCGAAGGCTGCGCGCCCGGATGAGCCGGCGCATCCGACCGGGCGGGCTGCTCATCGCCCTCAGCGGGCTCGACGGGGCGGGAAAGTCCTCCGCCGCAGAGGCGATCAACGTCCGGCTGGCCGAGCGGGGTGTTCCGGCTCGGGTGGCCTGGGCTCGACTCGGCAACCGCTGGCAGGTCCTGGACCGCATCGCCGGACCGGTCAAGCGGCTCCTGAGGCGTGAGGGCACTGTGGCGGATCCGGTGGCCGCGGGGGGACCGGCTATCACCAAGGTCCGCAACGTCCACGAGGCGCAGCGACGCACACCCGTGGGCTGGGCGTGGGTTCTCATAGTGGCGGCGGTCAACGCGCGCGACGGGCGGCGAGCCGCCCGCGCGAGGCACGCTGGCCTCGCCGTGATCTGTGATCGCTGGACCGCCGATGCACTCGTGGATCTGCGGGTCCGCTACGGCCGCCACCGGGCGGCCGAGGCGCTCATCCGCGGTGCGCTGCCCCGGCCGGACCTGGCCGTACTGCTCGAGATCGATCCCGAGACCTCGCGGCTGCGCAAGCCCGAGGACCAGGCCGATCGCGTGCTCGCCGAGATGGTCGACCACTACGCGCAGCTGGCCGACCGGTTGGCGTTGGTGCGCATCGACGCGCGCCGGCCGATCGCCGAGGTCTTGCACGAGTTGAATGCCGCGGTGGACGGCCTTCAGGCGGACTGAGGACGTCTACCGCCGGCCGGCGCCCCCCCGGGGAGGGCTCTGCGCCTCTTAGGGACCGTCAAGGAATAACCTGCGGCTTGATCGTGTAGTTCCACTCGGGGTGGAAGCTCTGGCCGTTGAGGTTGACGGCGGCGAGCTCGGCGTCTGAGACCTTGATGTCCTTCGCGTAGGAGCCCTCGTCGAGGCGGGCGTAGACCTCGAGGCCGGTGCGCGTCGTGGTGGCACCGATCAGGTTGACGATCACCTCGTGGCTGACCAGGGGCTTGCCGCGCCAGTTCTGCGAGATGAAGCTGAACAGGCGGTGCTCGATCTTGTTCCACTTCGAGGTGCCGGGCGGGAAGTGGCAGACGCTGACCTGAAGCCCGGTCTCGTCGGCGAGGCGCTGAAGCTCGGTCTTCCAAAGCCGGGTGCGGTTGCCGTTCGAGCCGCCGCAGTCGGCGGTGATGGTGAGCTCGCTCGCATCGGGGTAGCGCTCCCGTCCCAGGTACTCCCACCAGGAGCGGATCGAGGCGACCGAGAACTGGGCGGTGTCCGAGTCGATCCCGACGTTGACGAAGCCCGTGTCCTCACCGATGTCGTAGACGCCGTAGGGGATCGCCTTGCCGAGCTGCTTGTCGATGAAGTCGTGGGTGCGGACCGGGATCGGCGAGCCCTGCGGGCGCAGCTCCCGGCCAACCGCCTTGAAGTCCCCGACCAGCTCCTTCTTCTTGGTGTCGACCGAGATCACCGGCTGGCCGGCGGCGATCGCCTCGGTGGCGGTCCGGTTGATGTGGCGAAACTGCTCGTCGCGATCGGGGTGATCGGCCCCCTCGCGGGTCTTCGCGTTGGCCTGCAGGCTGTAGCCCCGGCAACGCAAAAGCTGCGCCACCGTCTGGTGGGAGACCTCGTGCCCGAGCTCGCGCAGGCCCTCGGCGAGCTTGCGCACGCTTTTCGCCGTCCAGCGCAACGGCTGCTCAGGATCACCGCGACTTTCGGGGTCCACCAATCGCTCCAGGTCCTCGAGCAGGCTCGGATCGGTGACGCTGATCGGCTTGCGCCCACCGCCCGCCCTTCGCACCCGCGCCGTACCGATCGAGGAGCCCGACTCGAGCTCCCGCAGCCCGGCGCGGATCGTGCTCTCGGAGATCCCGCTCGCGCGCGCGACAGCGGCGATCCCGCCGCGCCCGTGCGAGCGGGCCTCAGCCGCCGCCCACAGCCGCCGGCGGCGCTCGTCGAGGTCCCCCGCCAAGGCCCGATAGCGCTCGCCGATCGCTGCCTCGTCGATCACGCACGAAAGTTACGCCGCGCGCACCCCCGATCCCTTTGAGTTATTAGCTGACGGCCCCTTAGCTGCGGCGCCCCACACGGCCAGCGGCCACGCGCCTGCCGAGCACCCGAGCCTCGACTCGGGCTCCGCGAACTTGACGGACCGAGCCGAGCCGGCGCCGGAACTGACCCGAGCGGTTGGCCCGTACGCGATGGCGGCGGGTGCACGTGGTGCGACAGCCGGAGACCTTCAGCTTCACGATCGCCCGAGCGGGCGCGCGGCCCTTGACGTAGGCGACACCGTGGTCGACGACGATCTGCACCCGCAGGACCGGGCTCTCCGGCCGGCGTGCGGGGGGCGCGCCGGAGTCCCCGGACCAGGCCGCCTTCACCGCGGTGTACGCGGGCTTGGGCGTGTAATCGCGGGTCATCAAGCCGAAGTTGCTCTCCATGTCGGTGCGATCGGTCCCCTTGTCGCGGAGGTTGTAGACGATGGCCGACTTCACGTAAGGCTCGGCGTCGATCACGTCGAACGAATCGTGAAGGTAGTCGGCCTGCTTCTGGGCCGAGACGCACCAGCGATCTCTTCCGGTGCAGTCGGTCCAACCGAACTCGGTGATCCACACCGGGGTGTTGTCGCCGGCGGCCTGCTGGGAGGCGCGTATGGAGCGCAACCCCGGGAGCAGCGTGTACTGCTTCCACTCCTCGTCCCACTTGTCCGCGGGGGCCCGCCACTCGTTGTAGGGGTGGACCGAGATGCCGTCGTAGAAGCCCTTGATGCCGAACGAGTAGAGGCGATCGAGGAAAGCGCGGTCGGCGAACGAGAGCGCGCCCGCCAGGACGGGCACGTCGCGGTTACCGGCCTTCGCGAGCGGATACGTGGCCTTGACCAGCGGTGCGTAGGCCGCAGCCGGGTCGCGGGCGGTCAGGAAGTTCTCGTGGTTCGGCTCGTTCCAGACCTCCAGCGCGGCGAGCTTGGTGCCGTAGCGGGCGGTCAGCCACCGGGCAGAGCGTGCGTAGTCCAGCGGATCGGCCGGCATGTACTTGGTCACGCCGCGGTCCCACCAGCTGCCCTCGCAGCCCTGCTTGAGCGACTCGGGGGCCGAGGAGGCCCAGCAGGGAGTCGACCACAGGTTGGCGATCACCTTCATGCCACGGGCGTCGGCGCCGGCCACGAACGCATCGAGCTTCTCGACGTACCAGTCCGAGTATTCGTCGGGTCCATCGGTCTGGAGGCTCGACCAGGCGATGTCCGTCCGCACGGCGTTCGCTCCGAGGTCGTGGACGAGGTCGAGCTCGCGGGCTATGTTCTCGTCGCTGCTGCTCGACCACAGCGAGTGCAGCTGCACGCCACGATAGGCGACCGCGGCCGACGCCGTCGGGACTACGGCCAGGACGGCCAGGACGGTAACGGCGAGTACGAGCAGACGGGACTTGATCGACATGGCGGCGGCACCCTTCCTTGGGTTCGAATCTGCCACCGCCCTTCTCCTTCGGTAGCCCGGCTGGCCCTGAGGGCCCCGTGGCTTTGCGTCCCCGTCTTGCGACCGGTTTGCCGTTTCGGGAGGTGACTCCTGCCCTCTTTCTCGTCAGGGGGCCGCCCACCCCGAAGAGGGGGGTGCGCAGGTGGACGGATGGACCACCGTCGCGGAGTCCCTGGACCCGACCGGCGGGTCAGCGAGAAGCGGCGTCGCGCAGCACGTCGACCAGCAACCGCGCGCACTCGGGCGCATCCGGATGGTGAGCCACGATCTCGCGGGCGGCAGCGCCCGCTCTCTGGCGAGCCACCGGATCGGCCAGCTGACCGAGGGCCCCGGCAAGTTCCACGTGATCGCCCGGCTGCACCCTCACCCCCGCGCGTCCCTCGAGCCGGCGCACGACGGCCCCTCCCCCGGCAGCTATCACGGGGACGCCGGCGCGCATGGCCTCGAAGGCCGATGTGCCGAACCCCTCCTTGGACGGCGCACGCCACTCGCCCGTCGGCTTGGTGAGCACAGCCAGCGCGTCGAAGGCCGCCAGCCAGTGGCTCACGCGCGGCACGAGCCCCGCGAAGTGCACCCGCCCGGCCACCCCCAGCTCGCGGGCCAAGCTGAGCAGGCGGTCGGTCTCACCCGGGGCGGCATGGTCGTCGACACCGGCGACGACCAGCCGCCAGCGCTGCCCGCCCGCCAACGCGAGGGCGCGGATCGCGTCGTCGACGCCCTTGAACGGAACGAGGCGCCCCGCCATGATCAGCGTCGGATCTTCGGTGAGCGGTATCCCCCGCTCGGCCATGGCCTGCCGTGCCTCTGCCCGAGAGGCCGGGTGCTCGTCGGGGGCCGGGGGCGGAATGATCGCGACGTCGTTACGCCGTACAGGTGCGCCGAGCTCCTCCACGGCTGCCACCACACGGTCTGAGAGACGCCCCAGCGGCACCGCGAGCCAGCTGTCGTAGCCGTGATCGTGCTTGGCCCAGACCGTGGGCACGCCCGCGAGCCGCCCCGCGGGCGCCGCCACCAGCTGGGCCTTCAAGACGTTGCCCAGGACCACATCCGGGCGCTCCCGGCGCAGCAGGCGGGCGAGCCAGGCGATCGCGGAGGGAAAGCTCCAAGGCTGGCGTCCGACCTCGCGCAGCGTCACGGGGATGCCCCGCCGCTCGAGCTCTGCCCGCATCGGGCCGTCCTTGAGCAGGACCACACGCACGTCGAGCGCGTCGGTGGCATCGAGCAGCGCCAGCAGCCAGCCCTCGGAGCCGCCGCCGGACTCGGCGTAGGGCTGGACGACCAGAACCCGAAGCCGGCCGCCCTCGCGGCGGGCCAGCAACTCGTCGTACAGCTCGCGCACACCCTGGAGCTGCACTCGCAGGTCGTGGCGCTCCTGTACCCGTGCGCGTCCGGCCGCCCCTTCGGCGTCCGCGCTCTCGCGATCACTCAGCCTCTGCGTCAAGGCGGCGCGCAGTGCCGCCGGGTCGCCTTCGGCTACGACCGCGCCCACCCCTTCGGCGACCTCGCGCATCCCGGGCACATCCGTCACGACCACGCTCCGCGCGCAGGCCAGCGCCTCGAGGACCGACAGCGACATCCCCTCCCACCGCGACGGCTGGGCCACGACGTCGGCCGCTTCGAGCCAGGAGCGGACCCGGTCGGTCTGGCCCACGAAGCGCGCACCATCCGTGCCACGCGCCTCCAGCTCGGGCCGGTCCGGGCCATCTCCGAGAAGAGCGAGGACCGCCGTCGGCAGCTCCTCGCGCAGCTGTGGCCAGACCTCGAGCAGTGCCGCCTGGTTCTTCTGACGGTGAAGGCGCCCGACGCACACCGCGAGCGGCTCGTCGCCGATGCCGAGCTGCGCGCGCGCGCGGTCGCGCGCATCCGGCCCCGGCGCCGGTAGGCGATCGAGGTCGACGCCGTTGGGCAGCACCCGATAGTCCGTACGCACCCCGGCCGCCTGACCGAGCCGGCGCTCGTCCTCGCTGACGCAGAGGACGACATGGGTCCAGCGAGCGCCCAGGATCTCCCAGGCGCGGGTGGCCCGCTCCACCGGGCCGCTCTTGGCGAAGAACGACCAGGCGTGAGGCTGGTGCACGGTCGGCAGGTGCCCTCGCAGGAGCAGCCTGCCCACCAGGCCCGCCTTGCTCGAGTGCAGGTGTACGACATCGGGCTGAAAGGACTCGACGATCCGGGACAGGTCTCGGATCTCACGGGCCACCCACGGCCCGGGCTGGGCCCGTGCAGGCCAGTCGCAGAGCTCGGCGCCCGCGGGCATGCCGCCGCCCGCTCCCTGCAGCGGAGCCGCCACGCACACCGAGTATCCCCCCGCCAGCTGGTCCTCCGCGGCGGTGGCGATGAAGCGGCCCAGGCCGCCCAGCAACGACTCGCTCACATGCAGCACCCGCCGGTCCATGGACAGATGGTGGCACGAGATCGATCACAATCGGGCGATGCGCGTACTGCACGTGGCCCAACCGCTCGACGCGGGCGTCCCCCGGGTCGCCGGCGATCTCGTCGCCGATCAGATGCGTCGCGGCTGGGAGGTCACCGTCGCCTGCCCGCACGAGAGCGAGCTGCGCGCCTCGGCGAGGCGGGAGGGCGCGCACCATCTGCCCTGGGAGGCCAAGCGCGCGCCTGGAGCGTCGGTGCCCGGAGAGGCCCGCCGGCTGGCCGCGCTGATACGAGAGGCCGGTCCTGACCTGGTACATCTGCACTCGGCCAAGGCGGGACTGGCGGGCAGGCTGGCGATACGAGGGCGGCGTACGACGCTGTTCCAGCCCCACGCCTGGTCCTTCGAGGCGGTTAGGGGGCCCCTGCGGACCGCCACGGTGGCCTGGGAGCGCGCCGCGGCGCGCTGGGCGAGCGCAATCGTCTGCGTAAGCGAGGACGAACGCCGGCGCGGCCAGTCGGTGGGAATCGACGGGAGCTTCGCCGTGGTCCCCAATGGCGTGGACCTCTCGCGCTGGCCGGTGGCCGGTCCCGCCGAGCAGGCCGCGGCTCGCCGCGAGCTCGGGCTCGGCGACGGGCCGCTGGTGCTCTGCGTCGGGCGCCTCTCCGAGCAGAAGGGCCAGGACGTGCTGCTCGAGGCCTGGGCGCTGGTGGCCCAAAGCGCACCGGACGCCTGCCTCGTGCTGGTCGGCGAGGGGCCCTTGCGCGCAGCGCTCGAGTCCGACGCGCCTCCCCGGGTGCGCTTCGCGGGCAAGCGCGACGACGTGGACGTCTGGGTGGCGGCCGCCGATGTGGTGGCCATCCCGTCGCGCTGGGAGGCCGGCCTTCCGCTGGTGGCCATGGAGGCGATGGCGCGCGCACGCAGCGTCGTAGCCGCCGACGTGGCTGGTGTCAGCGAGGGTCTCGAAGGAGGCTGCGGGAGGGTCGTCGGTGTAGGCGCGGCTCAGCCGCTTGCCGAGGCGTTGACCGAGCGGCTGCTCGACGGCTCCCTCGTCTCCCGCGAGGGAGCGGCCGCTCGCCGGCGGGTCGAGACGCGTTATGACCTGAGGCGGACGACCGCGCAGATGGCGCAGCTCTACGACTCGATCATCGTTCAGAGGCAGGGCCCACCGAGGGCTGGGAGGACTCTGCGGAGCCGGCCTGCCGGTCCGAGAGGCTCGTGAGGATTCCGGCGAGGAGAAAGAAGGTGCCGGTCACGATCGGAACCCGGATCTGGGTGATGGTCAGGCCCTGAATCACGAACGCGAGCAGCGCGGCGGAGATGCCCAGTCCGAGTCCGCGCTCCAGGGGGCGGCGCGCGCGGGCCACGCTCAGGCCCCTGGCGGCCAGCTGGACGAGGAAGACGGTGAAGGCGGCCAGACCGATGATTCCCGTCTCAGCGGCCAGGCTCAGGGGAACGCTGTGGGCGTTCTCGAGGGTCTGCCCTCGTTCGAACAGCGAGCGCCGCGCGGATTCGAGCTGGAACTGGTTGACCCCCACCCCGAAGAACGGATGCTCCTGGGTCACCTCGAGGGCCGTCGACCAGATCTGCGGGCGGGTACTCTCGCGGGTCGGGTGGCGGACGGTGGCGATGCGCTCCTCGACCGACCCGAAGTACTCCGACTGTACGAGTGGGTTGGCGTTGGCCAGCGTCAGGGAAACGACCAGGGCCAGGATCGCGATGGCCACGTAGCGCGCTCTGCGCCAAGCGAGCAGCAGGAGCAGCCCCGCGCCGAACCCCAGTACGCCTCCCCGAGACAGTGAGAAGAGCAGGCCGCCTATCCCCGCCGCCAGAGGCGCCAAGAGCCACAGGTGGCGCTTGGTCTCGGCCAGCAGCAGGGCGACGCCGGGCAGCAGCGTGAGCGCGAGCAGCGCCGCGTAGTAGTTCGGGTCGGCGAAGGTACCGGCCGCTCGCGTTCCGGACACGGTGCTCCCGCCGCCGAGGAGCTCGGTGCCTCCCGACTGAACGAAGGAGAACGCGCCGATAGCGCCCAGGAGCCCGGCACCGGCGACAAGGGCGCTGATCACCGCACGCATCTCACCCACCGTGAGCGACTGCGCCTGGAGGTAGACCAGGCCGAAGAGCGTCCACAGGACAGCGACTCGCAGCACGGGCGCCGGCTCCGCGGCAAACAGCAGTCCAGCCGTCACCGCGAGCAGCAGGACGGCAACCGGCAGATCACGCAGCGCGGGCTTGGCGACCGTGTCCGGGCGCAGGAGCACGCGCGCCAGCCACGCGATCGCCACCGCGACCAGCGCTGCCTCGGCAGGCGAAAGCGCTCCGCTCGCCAGGGGAAGGTTCACCGCCTCGAGCGGAGTGGCCAGCGCCGCTCCCACGAGGCCCACCACGGGCCGCAGGAAGGCGGCGATCACGAACGCGCCCGCGATCACCGCGGCAGGCAGCGCCAGAGGGTGAACCGCGTACGCGGAGACGGCGAAAAGCGTCGCCAGCACGGCGGCCCCGGCGGCGGCGAGCGCGGCGAGCGCCAGCTCGGTGGGTATCCGGCTGAGGGCCGGGCGGAGGCTCATCAGAGGCCGAGGGCGGTTGGGGTCGCCGGGGAGGGTTCGCCGACCCTAGACCGGCTCCCGCTCGCGGCCGCGGGACTCCTTGCGCTGCTTCTCCCCTTCGAGGTAGTAGCCGTAGCTCGCCGTCTCGAAGCTGGGATCCCGGTTTAGGACGAGCCCGAGCACCCGGGCGTGGGCAGCCTCGAGGCTCTTGAGCGCTTCGCGCACGCTCGTATCCGTAGAGCTTCCGAGGTCCACCACCACGATCAGCCCGTCGACCCAGGTGGCGATGAGGGAGGCATCGGCGCCGATGCTGAGCGGCGGGCAGTCGATGAGGATCAGGTCAGCGCGGTCCAGCAGGTCGGCGGTCGCTCGATTGCCGAAGCGCGACTCGAGCAGGGCCGAAGGCGTCGGCGGAAGAGGGCCCGCGGGCACGATCGAGATGCTCGGGAGACCCGTGGGATGTACCACCTCGTCCACGCTGGCGGCCCCCACCAGGTAGTTGCTGAATCCCGGCAGCAGCGGCTCCGCACGGTCGGGCATGAAGGCCGTCTGCAGGGCCGGGCGCCGGAAGTCCGCCTCCACGACGATCACCTCCAGCCCCATCTCGGCGCTCGCGATCGCCAGCTGCATGATCGTGGTGGTCTTGCCCTCCGCCGCCTCGCCGCTCGTGATGGCGATCGAGCGCGCGGGACTGCCGACGGTGGAGAACTGGAGGTTGGCCCTCAGGAGGCGATAGGACTCCCGGAACGCGGAGATCGACTTCTCAGAGCGGCGCCGGCGCGGCACCCTGGCGAGCACGGGCGCCTCGAAGCGGGACTCGACGTCATCGGAGGTCCTGAGCCGGTGGTCCAGCCGGTCGCGCAGGAAGCCCAGCGCGAGCCCGAGCGCCAGGCCGAAGATGGCGGCCAGGAGCGTGTACAGCGTGGGCTTGGGCCGCGCCGGGCTGGTGGGCACCGGTGCCCCGTCGGCCAGCGAGATCGTGGCCTTTGTGGTCTCGGCCAAGTTGCGGCGGGCATAGTCGATGAAGACGGCTGCGTAGGTGTCGGCGATCCGCTTGGCCCGCTCGGGGTCGGGGTCCTCGGCATTGACCTCGAGTAGCTGGGTCTCGGAGACCGGCTCGAAGGTCGTGGCCTCGCCAAGCTCGCGGGCGGACGCGCCGTCACCCAGGCTGCGGGCCACCTCCCCGGCGATGTTCGGGCTGTCGATGATGTCGGCGAACGAGCGCGCGAACGCCTGGCTGGCCTGGACGCTGTCGAAGGTCTGCTCGTCCGCCTCGAGACCCACCAGCAGCGTGCTGTGGGTGGAGTACACCTTCTCGAGGCTCTTCGATACGACAGCCGCCGTGACGACGAAGACGAGGAACGTGGCGCCGATGAGCAATCTGCGCCGCCAGATGATCGCCAGTGGCGAGTCGTCTCTCACGCGAGCCATCGTACCGGTTGCTATCGGACGCTCCGGGGTCGACCTTGAGAGCTAGGCCCGTTACGCCGCGGCCCTCGACGGCAAGCGCCGGCGCGCCAGCCCGAGAAGGAAGCGCAGGTCGTCGGGGCTGACCAAGCGCTCCACGACGAGGAAGGCGGCCGCGTAAGCCGCCACCCCGACGAGGAGCGCCGGCACCAGGTCCTCTCGCAGCGGCCACATGGCCGCCGCCATCGCCGCGGAGGACAGCAGCGGGGCCAGCAGCGTCCTCATGAGGCGCGGGCGTCCAATCGCCTCTACCGCGAGGCCGAGCGTCGCGCCCGCGAGGACGAGCTCGGTGCCCAGCATGGCAAGGGCGGCGCCCGTAGCCTCCAGGGGCGGAACTAGCGCGAGGTTCAGAGTGACGTTGATCGCCAGGGCGATGCCGAACCAGCGCTTGAGCCGGGCGGGGTCGCCCCGCGAGATGATCAGCGCGCAGGCGATGCGCACCACGCCGAGCACGACGACCACCGCGGCCAGGGCCCGCATGGGGGCTACCGCTCCCGCGAAGCCCTCCCCGAAGAAGAGCGTCAGCAGCGGCTCGGCAAGCACCGCGAGGGCGACACCGCACGGCGCGTGCAGGATGAGGGTGGCCTTGAGCGCTCGCTCGAACACGGGACGGATTGGGGGATCGCTGTGCTCGTCCAGGTAGGTGAACATGGCGCTGAAGGCGCCGACGAGCGCGCTCGAGAGAAACAGCGTCGCCTCGAGCAACCGGTACGCGGCTCCGTAGAGGCCGACGACCACGGTCGTAGTGAACGCCGAGAGCATCACGGCATCGGCTCGGGAGATGCCCACCGAGAAGAGGTCATAGGTCGCGAAGGCGAGGCTCGTCCGGCGCAGATCCGCGCGCTCGGGGGCGGGCAGGTGGACTCCCGGCCAGCGGATGCGCCTGGCCAGCCACCACAGCGCGACGCACAGCCGCGCGACCGTCCCGAGCGCGTACGCGACCGCTGCCGCGATCACCCCGTAGCCGAGCAGGAGAGCGGTGGTGCCCAGCCCGGCGGCCAGCAGGCGCTGGGTGAGCAGCGTGCCCGCGACGAGGCCCGCACGCTCGAACGCGTCGAAGACCGCGGAAACCGTCATCGCGAGGGTTTCGAGCAAGAGGGCTCCGGTGAGGATGAAGATCGCGGTCCGCGTGGTGCCGTCACCGACGAAGATGAGAACCAGGAGCCACGAGACGAGCACCACTGGTAGCGCCCGCGCGAGCTTGAGCGCCATGACGTTGGCGAACAGCCGCTCCAGAGCCCCCTTGTCGCCGGCGACGCGGCGCAGGAAGTAGTCGTCGAATCCCATCGCGACCGGTGTGATCGAGAGCTCCGCCCAGGCGAGGGCGAAGAAGAAGATCCCCAGCCCCTGCGGGCCCTCCTCACGGGCGAGCACCGCGAAGAGGACGAGCGAGGCGAACTTGCCCATCAGCTCTCCCGCCGCGCGCAGGATCGTATTGGCCGCTGCCCGCGCGGCCGTGCGGGCGGCTGGCCCGTGATCCGGCGACGGCTGCGTCACGCCGCCGGAGGGTACTCAGGCGAAGTGTGGAGGACCGTTGCACTCAAGGTCTCCCACGTGCATGCCGATGCTCGGCTGGCAGGCGGGTGGCGTAGAAGAAACGTACCCTGCTCCCAGCAGGGAGATGGCGGTGCAATGCCGCCCCCCCGCTCCTCGGATGAGAACAAGGGGGGCACCGCCCCCCTTTGCAACCCCCCAGGCGCATCAAACGAAGTCAAAGGGGGGCACCGCCCCCCCCTTGCAACCCCCCGGGCGCATCAACGGGGGCACCGCCCCCCTTCCAACCCCCGGCGCGCTCAAAGACCCGTTCGACTTCCCTAACCTTCGGCGCTGCCCGATGATCGACCTGCACTCTCACATTCTTCCCTCCTTGGACGACGGAGCGCAGGACATCGAAGCTTCGCTGGCGATGGCCGAGATGGCCGTACGGGAAGACATCACCACGGTCGCCGCCACCCCGCACGTCAGCCCCAGCTACCCGCTCGACCCCGCGGCGATCGAGGACGGGCTGGAGCGGTTGAACAGGACCCTTGCCGAGGAGAACGTGCCGCTCTCGGTAGTGGCCGGGGCAGAGTTCGCCGCGACGAGCCTCACGGAGATCGACGACGAGAGCCTGCGGCGACTCGCCTTGGGGGGCGCCGACTGCCTGCTGGTGGAGAGCCCTTACGTCTCGGAGGTGCCCTTCTTCGAGCGGCTCATCTTCGACCTTCAGCTTCGGGGCTTTCGCATCCTGCTCGCGCATCCGGAACGCAGCCCGATGTTCCAGCGCAAGCCCGACCGCCTGAGCGAGCTCGTCGCACGCGGCGCTCTGTGCTCTGTCACCGCAGGGTCCATGGCGGGGGTATTCGGGACAACGGTGCGTAAGTTCACGCTCACTCTGTTTCGCGAGGGCCTGGTGCACGATGTCGCCTCTGACTCCCACGACGTGTCCCGCCGCCCTCCGGGTCTGAGCGCCGGCTTTCGCGCACTCGAGTCCGAGCTTCCCGGCATCAGCGACCAAATGTCCTGGTTCGCCGAGGAGTGCCCGGACGCGATCCTCGGCGGGCAGGCCCTGCCGCCTCGACCGCGCCGCCTCACCCCGCGACCGTCCACCTGGCGGCGCGTGCTGCGCACGGCGGGATGATCGTCGAGGGGGCCATCATGGCCGCCTGCGCGTTCTGCGCGCTCGGCGGCGCCGGTGCGTCCGAGCACCTGGCGGGCGTCAACGTGCATCCGCTGTGGGACGACAGCTCCGTGGCGGATTTCGACCGCGAGCTCGATATGGCGAAGTCGGCCGGAGCGAACGCCGTTCGCATGGATCTGTCCTGGTCGAGCCTCGAGCTGGAGGGAAAGGGCCAGTTCAACGAGCCCTACGTGGCCAAGGCAGACACATTCTTCGAGCACGCCCAGGACCGCGGCCTGGAGGTGATCGCCACCCTGACGTCGACGCCGTGCTGGGCCTCGAGCGCGCCCGAGAAGCTCAAGCGGGGGTGCGAGGGAGCGTGGTGGAAGCGCGACGTGCACGTCTACGCGCCCGCCGATCCGAACGACTACGCCGACGCGGCGGAGTGGGTTCTCAGGCGCTGGGGAAACCGACTCGGTGCCGTCGAGGTATGGAACGAGCCCAACCTGGCCATCTCGTTCAAGGCCCCCGACCCGGTGGCGTCCTATGCCTCGATCCTCAAGGCGGCCTACCCGCGGATGAAAGCGGCGGCGCCCGGCGTGACCGTGCTCGGAGGCTCGCTCGCGTTCTCCGATGGCGACTTTCTGAGCGCCCTGTACGACGAGCATGCCATCAAGGGCAGCTACGACGCCATCGCCTATCACCCCTACAACGAGTGGCGCCACCCCGGCGACCCCTGGCTGGCCAAGTGGAGGAAGTACGCCTACCGGCCCGGCACCCGCTGGATGCGCGACATCATGGTGGCACGAGGCGACGCCGAGGTGGACCTCTGGATCACAGAGACGGGCTTCTCCACCTGCCTGGCGGGCAGCGACCGCTGGTGCGTAAGCGAGGACCAGCAGGCCGAGTACACCGAGGCCACCTACCGGATCGCCCGCGAGCGGTGGCCCTTCGTCAAGGCGGTGGTCAGCTACAACCTCCGCAACAAGGGCAGCGCGCCCGGCGACCGCGAGGCGCAGTTCGGGCTTCTCCGGCGCGACTTCGAGCCCAAGCCCGCCTACCACGCCCTACGGCGCGCGCTCGCGCGCTGAGCCGGCCGCTGCAGCGAGGCCCGCCTATCCTCCCGGTCGTGCCTACCACGTTGCGCACGCGCGTACTACCGCTGGATGCGGCAAAGCTCACAGCGAGCGATGTCGATCGCTGGCGGGCGCTCGTCGACGCTGCGGTCGAACCGAACCCCTTCTTCGAGCCGGTGCTCGCTCTCGCCGCGTCGGAGCACCTGGGCGAGCGGGGCGTGTCGCTGCTCGTGGTCGAGGACGACGCGGGATGGCGGGCGTGCATGCCGGTCCGGGCCAACAAGATCGAGCGTGTCGTGCCTGGTCTGCGTACATGGGGTCACCTCTACTGCTTTCTCGGCACTCCCCTCCTCGACGCCGACCACGCGGTGCCGGCGGCGCGCTCGCTGCTGGGCATCGCCCTCGCCTCCAGGCGCCCGCTGACTCTCGCGACCCTGACCGATGGCGGGCCGGCCTCGAGCGCTATCGACCAGGCCGCCGCGGATCTCGGGCTCGTGACCATCGCCGAGACCCGGCACGAGCGGGCTTTCCTGGAGCGCAGGCCGGCCGGCGACTACCTCGACAGCATGCGCAGCCACCGCCGGCGTGAGCTCGACCGGCTCGGGCGCCGGCTCGAGGCGGAGCTGGACTGCCCACTCTCGGTAGTGGACGAGGCGGGTCAGGACGCCGCCGTGGACCGATTTCTCGAACTCGAGCGCTCAGGGTGGAAAGGACGCGCCGACACCGCCCTCGGCTCGTCTGCCGGACACGCCGCGTTCTTTCGAACGGTGTGCCGGGCGTTCGCCGCCGAAGGGCGCCTTCAGTTGCTCGCCCTCTCGGCCGACAAGAGAACGGTGGCGATGAAGTGCAACCTGTATGCGGGCGAGGGTGGCTTCTGCTTCAAGATCGCCTACGACGAGGAGCTCGCACGGTTCTCCCCAGGAGTCCAGCTCGAGCGGGAGAACGTCCGGCTCTTCCATCACGCGCGGTCCGAGCGGTGGCAGGACTCCTGCGCCGATCCCGAGAACGGGATGATCAACCGGCTCTGGCCGGACCGCCGCCGGATCCGCACGACTGTGCTCGCACGTCGCGGCGTTCGAGCTGAGGCGTCGCGCCACGGCATCAGGGCCGTGCGGGCGATCCGAGAATCTGAGAGGAGAAAGTCATCGACACGATCCTGAACATCGAAAGCGAATCTCTAGAAAATGGCTTCGGCAGGGCCCCCGTGGGCGTGGGGCACTCACTCACCCAGCACCCTCTGCTCAGTGTCGAGGCGATCGCGCGCCTGGCCGAGCGGCTGCCCGAGGATCGCGTAGAGCACAACGTCGCCGACCTCCCCAAGGTGGTGGATCCGAACGCGGTCCGCCAGAGGGACGAGCCGCCGGGCGAGATTGCCCGCAACATCGAGCGCAACGGCTGCTGGATGGTGCTCAAGAACATCGAGTCGGACGCGGATTACAAGCGCCTCCTCGACGAGTGCCTCGACGAGGTGGCGCCCTACGTGCGCGAACGCGACGGTGGGATGACCGAGCGCGAGGGCTTCATCTTCCTGTCGGCTCCGGGATCGGTGACCCCTTCGCATACCGACCCCGAGCACAACTTTCTGCTCCAGGTCAGAGGTACCAAGCAGATGAACGTGGGTCGCTTCCCTGACACCGAGACCGAGCAGCTTGCGCTCGAGCAGGCCCTCGGTGGCGGACACCGAAACGTGAACTGGGAGCCTGCCGACCCGGTCACCTTCGCCCTGCAGCCGGGCGATGGCGTGTACGTGCACCCTCATGCCCCTCACTGGGTGCAGAACGGGCCGGAGGTCTCGGTCTCGCTGTCGATCACCTTTGCAACGCCCGCCAGCCAGAAGACACGGCGGGTGCACGCGATAAACGCCCGCCTGCGACGACTCGGCCTCTCCCCCACGCCTCCCGGCCGCAGGCCCCGCCTCGACCGCGGCAAGGTGGCGGGCTTCAACGCGATGGGCCGCGTTCGCGCTCTCAAGCGCTGACATCCGTTCGCGCTCTCAAGCGCTGACATCCAGTGATGCGCTCACCAACTTCGGCCGGCTGACACACGTCTTCAGATCGGCAGCCGGTTTTCCTGCCGACCGCTTGTGTATGGTGCGTTTTCGCAACGCCGAGCTTCCGCTGCCGACGCGGAAGACGGGGGAACCAGGTAGCAGGGGCGAACCGCACTCTCTTTGCCGAGGGTGACGGCGCGCAGGCTTCTTCAGCGCGAGCCCGTCAGCTAACCCCGTAGGCCGACGAAGGAGATGAATGAGTTACCGAGCTACGCTCATGCTCGCAAGCGTTCTTGCGATGCTCGCCATTGTGGTCCCTGCCGCACCCGCCGACGCGCGGCCGGCGAACGATCGGCTGGAGAGGCTGGCTAGGGCCAAGATCAACGCCCTGCGCGCCCGTAACGGCGTACCTCCCCTTCGCACCTCCAGGACGCTTACGCGATCCGCCGCCTCTTACGCGCGCTACATGCTGCGCACCGGCTACTTCGGACACCTGTCCACCATCCGCGCCTCGCGCCGCTACCGCAGCCTCGGCGAGATCATCCTGCTCCACCGCGGACTGCACGGCCGGCCGCGAATCGCGGTCAAGTACTGGGCAAAGTCGCCGGGGCACCGCTACGTGATGCTCACCCCCAAGTACCGCTCGATCGGGATAGGCAAGGCCAGTGGCTTCTTCCAGGGCCACAACGTCACGCTCTGGGTATCGCACGTCGGGCGGCGGTAGGCCGGCCGGCCCCGCGCGCTAGGAGGCCGGCTCGCCCGGCGTCTTGCGCGGCACGAGCACCGAGCGCTTGAACTCGGCCACCAGCGTGCCGTCCTGGTTGAGCACGCGGGTGTGAACGCGCACCACGCCGCGGTCGGGCTTGGAGCGCGACTCCTTCACGTCGAGCACCTCGCTCTCGCAGAAGAGGGTGTCACCGTGGAAGACCGGAGCCGGATGGGAAAGCTCGTCCGTGGCCAGGTTGGCGATGGCCTTGCCCGAGATGTCGCCTACCGACATGCCGAGGGCGAGCGAGTAGACCAGTGGTCCGACCACCACGTTGCGCCCCTGCTGGGACTCCCCCGCGTACACGTCGTTGATGTGCAGCGGGTGGTGGTTCATGGTGATCATGCAGAAGAGGTGGTCGTCGGACTCCGTGACGGTCTTCGCGGGCCAGTGCTTGTAGGTGGCGCCCAGCTCGAACTCCTCGAGGTAGCGGCCGTACTGGCGCGCGCCCGTAGCCTCGCGGGCCGCCTGATCTGTGGTGAACTCACCGCCCATCGGCGCGGCACTCTAATGGTTCTCGGTGAGCAGCCGAAGGCGGGCAGCACGCATGAGCGATAGATTCCCGCGCCGTGCGAAACCCTCGTGACTTCTTCAAGCCCCTGGCCATCGGCGCCCCCGAGCCGATTCGCGAAGTGCCGCTCACGCCCTCGCGGATGATTCACTTCTTCGACCCCTCTAACGAGAAGATCGTGGGCAAGCTCGCAGACCTCGCCACCAAGGCGGATGTGCTGCTCGGCAACCTCGAGGACGCGGTCGCCGTGGAGAACAAGGAGGCGGCTCGCGAGGGTCTCGTGAAGGCCGGCAGGGAAATCGACTTGGGCGAATGCGCCCTGTGGACCCGCGTCAACGAGCTCGCGAGTCCCTGGCTCCTCGACGACCTCACCACCCTCGTCACCGAGATCGGCGACAAGCTGGAGGTGGTGATGGTTCCCAAGGTGGAGGGCGCCTGGGACATCCACTACGTGGACCAGCTCCTCGCCCAGCTCGAGGCCAAGGCCGAGCTCGACCGGCCCATCCTCGTGCACGCCATCCTCGAGACCGCCCAGGGCGTGACCAACCTCGAGGAGATCGCGGCCGCCTCCCCGCGCATGCAGGGCATGAGCTTCGGCCCCGCCGACCTCGCGGCCTCGAGGCGGATGAAGACCACCCGTGTAGGCGGGGGCCACCCGGGCTACCTCGTGATCTCCGATCCCGACCCCGACGATCCCGAGGCCGATCGCCCGACCGCGCAGCAGGATCTCTGGCACTACTCCATCGGCCGCATGGTCGACGCCTGCGCCGCTAACGCCATCCTCCCCCACTACGGCCCGTTCGGCGACATCAAGGACCTGAAGGGCTGCGAGGCCCAGTTTCGTGCCGCCTTCCTCATGGGCTGCGTCGGCGCGTGGACGCTGCATCCCGCGCAGATCGACGTGGCCAAGAAGGTCTTCTCGCCCGACCCCGACGAGGTCAAGTTCGCCAAGAAGGTGCTCGAGGCGATCCCCGACGGCCGCGGCGTGCACATGATCGACGGCAAGATGCAGGACGACGCGACGTGGAAGCAGTGCAAGGTGATGGTCGATCTGGCCGAGCAGCTGGCGGAGAAGGACCCCGAGCTGGCCGAGGCCTACGGGCTCTAGCCCGACTCGCACGATGCGCTTTTTCGAGTTCGAAGCCCGCCGGATCGTCGAGGACGCCGGCATTCCGGTGACCAAGTACGGGTTCACCCAGAGTGCCGAGGAGGTCGCGAAGATCGCCGAGGACATCGGCGGGCCGGTGGTGATCAAGTCGCAGGTGCTCACCGGAGGGCGGATGAAGGCGGGCGGCGTCAAGTTCGCCGACACTCCCTCAGAGGCCTCCGAGCACGCAGCCGAGATCATGCAGCTCGAGATCAACGGGCACCAGCCGCGCGGCGTGCTGGTCGACCCGAAGGCCCAGATCAAGCAGGAGTACTACGCCAGCGTGGTCTGGGACGGCACCCGCAAGCAGCCGATGATGCTGTTCAGCGATATGGGCGGGATCGACATCGAGGAGGTGGCCGAGACCCACCCCGACCACGTGGGCCGCGGGCACTTCTCCAACCTCATTCCCCTCTCGGACTTCCAGGCCAAGCAGACGATCGCCGCGACCGGGGTCACCGGCAAGGCGCTCACCCGCCTCACGCCGATCCTCACCGCCCTCGCGCGCCTCTTTGCCGAGCGCGACCTGACCCTGGCCGAGATCAACCCGCTGGCCGAGCTCGAGGACGGCTCCTTCGTCGCCCTCGACGCCCACATGGAGATGGAGGACGAGGCGCGGCCGCGCCAGAAGGCGCTGCTGGCCAAGCTCGAGATCGCCGAGGACGACCAGCGCTCAGGCTACGAGCCCTCCCCCTTCGAGGCAGCCGTCAAGGCGATCGACTCGGCCGACCACCGCGGCGTGATCCAGGGCAAGGACACCGGCTTCGAAGGCAACATCGGGCTGGTGATCGGCGCCGGCGGGGGCTCACTCACGCTCACGGACGCGGTGCGCTCGCAGGGCGGCAATCCGGCCAACTACTCGGAGATCGGCGGCAACCCCTCGGTGGCCAAGGCGTGCGGGCTGGCCAAGGAGGTGCTGAGCAAGGACGGAGTCGAGAACCTCGCTGTGATGATGTCGATCGTGTCCAACACCCGGGTCGACATCGTGGCCCGCGGCGTGATCAAGGCCTGCCTGGAGCTCGACAAGGACCCGAGCGAGACGATCGCCATCTTCCGCATCCCCGGCGCTTGGGAGGAGGAGGGGTTCAAGATCCTCGACCACTACGGGATCGAGTACTGCGACCGCTCGGTCTCCATGCACGAGGCCGCGCAGCGAGCGGTCGAGAAGATCCAGGGCAGCTGACTTGAGCATCCTGATCGACAAGGACACGACGTTCATCGTCCAGGGCATCACCGGGCGCGAGGCCGTGAGCCTCACCCGCGAGTGCCTGGACTACGGCTCGAACATCGTCGGGGGCGTCACCCCCGGCAAGAAGGGGCGCGAGGTGCACGGCGTGCCGGTGTTCGACACCGTGCAGCAGGTGATCGCCAACAACGACGGCGAGGTGCCGGACGGGTCGGTGGTCACCGTGCCCCCCGGGTTCACCAAGGATGCTGTGCTGGAGGCCATCGAGTCGGGTATCAAGCTGGTCGTGATCGTGACCGAGCGCATCCCGCGCCGCGACGTGGGACAGATGGTCGAGCTGGCCCACCTGCGCGGAGCGCGCATAATCGGGCCCAACTGCCTGGGCCTGATCGTGCCGGGGGTGGCCAAGATGGGCGGCATCGGGGGGCCGGCGCGCAACGCGGCGCAGGCCTACCAGCCCGGCTCGGTGGGCGTGATGAGCCGCTCGGGCGGCATGACCACCGAGATCTCCTCCACCCTCACCGCCGCCGGCCTCGGTGTGTCCACGGCTGTCTCGATCGGTGGCGACCCGCTCATCGGCTCCACCTACGCCGAGCTGATGCCCCTCTTCGAGGCCGACGAGGAGACGGAGGCGATCGTGATCTACACCGAGCCGGGCGGCCGCATGGAGGCGCAGCTGTCGGAGTGGATGGTCGAGAACGACTCGCGCCTTCCGATCGTGGCCTTCATGGCCGGCCGCTTCATGGACGACGATGCGATGAAGGGAATGTCCTTCGGGCACGCGGGCACGATCGTGGAGGGCAAGGAGGACACGGCGGCGGAGAAGATCGCCCATCTCGAGGAGGCCGGCATCCCGGTAGTCGAGCGAATCGATGAGATCCCCGACGTGGTCAAGCGCAAGCTCTCAGAGACGCAGGCGGCCTGATGTCTCACATCTTCATCGACGTCGAGGTCTCCGATGGGGTGCGCAGCGACGCAGAGCTCGCCAAGAAGCTCGAGGAGGTCTGCCCGGTGGACATCTTCGCCGACCGCGACGGAGGCGTGGAAGTGGTGGAGGAGAACGTCGACGAGTGCATCCTCTGCGAGATGTGCGTGCGCGTCGCCCCGCCCGGGGGAGTGCGTGTGATCAAGCTCTACGACGACGGCGCAGCGCTCGAGCGCTGACCCGAGGGCGCCGCTAGCCGCGCGCGCGGCTGAGGTGGCGCTCGAAGACGTTGGCCAGCAGCTTGATCACGGCCGAGTCCCCGCTCACTCTCACGTAGCCCTTCTCGTAGGCGCGGGCCCACTCGCGCAGGCCACCCTCCACGGCGAGCGTGTTGAACTGCTGGCGCTGGACGATCACGTCCACCCTTGCGTCGCCCGCCGGGTCGCGCTCGATCTTCGGTCCCGGCACCTCGACGCGCCAGATCGGGGCGTCACCGCCGCGCGCGGCAAGCTCCAGGCGGATGACCAGCTTGAGCTTGCCGATAGCCGGAACGTCAGTCACCAGGCGCTCGACCGCCTGCCGGATCAGGTGCTTGGTATCGGCCGCGGACACCTGTTCACCCTATCCGGCCCGGCTTTCCCGTCGTGCGAAGGGGGGTGCCCCCCTTCGCCCGTCATCCCTGTCAGATCTTGTGGCGCTGCAGCAGCTTCTTGCCGATCACCATGCGCTGGATCTCGGAGGTGCCCTCGCCGATCAGCAGCAGCGGAGCGTCGCGGTAGAGGCGCTCGATCTCGTACTCCTTCGAGTACCCGTATCCGCCGTGGATGCGGAAGGACTCCTCCACGCACAGCCGGCCGGCCTCGGAGGCGAACAGCTTGGCCATGCCGGCCTCGAGGTCCGAGCGCTCGCCGGCGTCCTTGAGCCGCGCGGCGCGCAGGGTCAGCAGGCGCGCCGCCTCGACCTGGGTGGCCATATCGGCAAGCTTGAACTGGATCGCCTGGTGCTGGGCGATGGGCCTGCCGAACGTCTTGCGCTCCTGGGAGTAGCGCAGCGCCAGCTCCAGAGAGCGCTGGGCGATGCCCACGCCCCGGGCGGCCACGTTCACGCGGCCCACCTCGAGCGCATCCATCATCTGGGAGAAGCCGTTGTTGAGCCCCTCCTCCTCGCCGCCGAGGATGTTCGCGGCGGGGCAGCGATACCCGTCGAACACCAGCTCGGTCGACTCCACGCCCTTGTAGCCCATCTTCCTGAGCTGCGGCGGCACGGTGAAGCCCGCGTACTCGCCGGTGTTCTCGCTCACGCCGGGCTCCTTCTCGGCGATGAAGCAGGTCATGCCCCTGTGGCGCGGATCAGCCTCGGGATCGGTCTTGACCAGCGTGAAGACGATCCCCGAGCGCAGGCCGTTCGTCACCCACATCTTCTGGCCGTTGATCTCGTAGTCGCCGTCACCGGTCTTCTTGGCGGCCGTCTTGATCGCCTGGACGTCGGAGCCCAGCTCGGGCTCGGAAAGCGAGAACGCGGCGCGGATCTCGCCAGTGGCCATCCGTGGCAGGTACTTCTGCCGCTGGTCCTCGGTACCGAACTTCATCAACAGGTAGGACCCGATGAAGTGCGTGTTGACGATCCCGGAGATCGAGATCCAGCCCCGCGAGAGCTCCTCCACGATCATCGTGTAAGTGGTCAGGTCGAGGCCCATGCCGCCGTACTCCTCGGGGATGGTCACGCCGAAGAGCCCGAGCTCTCTCATCTGCTCGACGATGGCCTCCGGGAACTCGTCCTCGTGGTCGAAGTGCTCGGCGTTCGGGAGGATCTGCTCGTCCGCGAACTGGCGCACCATGTCGGTGATCGCCTTCTGCTCGTCGGTCTTGTCGGGGGGGCTGGCTACGGCTGCCATTGCATCGGCGCTCCCGGGTCGGTTGATTCGCGAGTCAATACAGGCCTGAGGATAGCCGTGTACACGCGCCGGCCGATGGATACCGCGCGCGGCGCGCCCGGTATCGGGGATCGCCTAGAAGCCCTGGGGGTGGCGGGCGGTGTAGCCCGCGGGCGAGCGACTGTACCTGCGCCAGCGCGGGCCTGGGCCCGAACGGCGGTCCTCGTCGGAGAGGCGGTCACCGCCGCTCGTGTCGAGGCGCAGCCCGGCGATCACCACGTAAGCGTGGCCGGGGTTGGTGTAGATGGTGATCCAGCGACCCTGACCGCCGGCTCCCCAGCTCATGAAGCTGCCGGAGTCGAGCGGGCTGGCGAGGAAGCGGCCTCCGTAGAGGGCAAAGCTGATGGTTCCGGAGCAGTCGTAGCCACGGTCGAGCGCCGTGCCGAGGCCGCTGCCCCTGTATAGCGAGTGCCCGCCGCCGTAGATGTAGGGCTTGCGGACGATCCGGTTGGCGGCCGCGATCGCGTTCTTGACCCGCGACGGGGCCCCGGCGGGCGGGATCGCGATGCCGTCGACGATCTTCGCCCGCTTGGCGGGCGGCGGCGGAGGCACGTAGGCGGCGCCACCGCCGTCGGCCGCAGCTCCGGAGGGAGCGAGCAGGGCGATAGCGGCAGCGGCCGTTGCCGCGCGGAGAAGTGTGGAATGGAGGCGTTGCATACTCTTTCGAACGCCTACGGGGTTAGCTGACGGGCTCGCGCTGAAAGAGCTTGCGCGTCTCGTAATTCGAGATTCGCCCCAGTGGCCGAAGCCACCCTGGGTCCCCCGTTCCGCGGCCAGCACGGATTCGGCGTGGGGCGAAGCTAGCAGATCTGCCTGGACGGTTTCAACTTGGGCCATGCCTCATCTTCGACGCGATGACCGCAACCGGGTGCACGATCACGTGCGGGACAATCCCCTGAATGAACTTCACCAGGGACATCGTGGACGCCGCCCCACCCGGGGCAAACGCGCTCGTATCCCTATCTGGAGACCGAAGACGCAGCGAGTTGACCTTCGGCGAGATCGCCGCCGGCGCGGCCCGCCTGGCGGGAACGCTCACCACCCGCCACGTGAGCCGCGGCGACGTGGTTATGACCGTGATCGGCAACCGTCCCGAGTGGGTGCTCGGCCTGCTCGCGTGCTTTCGGATCGGCGCGGTGGCCCTGCCGTGCACCCCCCAGCTGCGCTGCGCCGACCTGCGGGCCAGGATGGACGCGGCCGAGCCCAGGGTCGTGATCGCCGACGCGAGCAGTACGGAGACCGTGCGCGCGGCGGGCTTCACCGGGCCGGTGCTGACCATGCCCGACGAGCGGCTGTTCGAGGCGCCTCCCGCACCGGCGGCCGAACTGGCCCCGGACGACCCCGCGCTGATCGTGTTCACGTCGGGCACGAGCGGGGCCCCGAAGCCCATCCGCCACGGCCAGCGCTACCTGACCGGCCAGAGCGTTCAGGCCCAGCACTGGTTCGGCGCCCGGGCCGGCGACCTGGCATGGTGCACCGCGGCGAGCGGCTGGTCGAAGTCGGCGCGCAACTCGTTCATCGCTCCCTGGCTGCGCGGCGCCGCCGCCCTGCTCCACGACGGGCGCTTCGACGCCGAGGAGCGCCTGGACATCGTCGAGCGCGAGCGGGTGAACGTGCTCTGCATGGCCCCGACGGAGTACCGCACGATCGCCAAGCGCGCGCGGCTGCGCCCGCTCGGCCCCCTGCGCCACGCGGTGTCTGCCGGTGAGGCGCTCAACCCGGAGGTGATCGAGCTGTGGCAGGAGCGGGTGGGCGTGGCGGTCCACGACGGCTACGGGCAGACCGAGACCGGCGCCCTCACGGGCATGCCGCTCGGCGAGCCGGTGCGCCCGGGATCCATGGGCCGGCCGCTGCCCGGCTTGCGCGTCTGGGTCGAGGAGGGCGAACTGTGCGCCGACCCCGCGTCCGTGCCCACCTTCTTCCTCGGTGGCGGACCGGGGCCTTGGCACACGGGCGACCGGGTCAGAGAGGACGAGGACGGCTACATGTGGTTCGAGGGGCGCAGCGACGACGTCATCATCTCGGCGGGCTACCGGATCGGCCCTTTCGAGGTCGAGTCGGCGCTCGTGTCGCATCCCGCGGTGGCCGAGGCGGCGGCGGTAGCCGCGCCCGACGACGAGCGCGGCCAGGTGGTCCGTGCGGTGGTCGTGCTGCAGGAGGGCTCGCACGCCGGTCCGCGGCTCGCGCGCGAGCTGCAGGACCACGTGAAGCAGCGGACCGCTCCCTACAAGTACCCGCGCATCGTCGACTTCGCGGCCGACCTGCCCAAGACGGCGAGCGGCAAGGTGCGCCGCGCAGACCTACGCCAGTAGCGCCAGCGCGCCAAGATGGGACGCAACCTCCGCGTTTTGTCCGGTCTTCAGGGTTTGTACGCATCTATGCCGGCAGACCTTCCGATATCCAGCTCATGAGGTCGCTCCTGCTCACAGTCGTCCTGGCGCTTGCGCTCGCCGCCCCCGCGATGGCACAGGGGCCCGCCCAGGACGGCTACACGCCCGACGGGCCGCAGGCGATCGAGCGGACCCGCGACTCGGGCGCTCCCAGCGACTCCTCCGGTCTGCCCTTTACCGGCGTGGACCTGGTGCTCCTGGCCGGCCTCGGCGTGGGCCTGGTGGCCGTCGGGGCGGCCATGCGCCGACTCACGCGCCCGCTTCACGCCTGAGCGCAGCCTTCACGGGGGCGTCTGAAGGTAGCCTCCTGGCGATGGCCAACCGCCTCGCCGGAGAGACATCTCCATACCTGCTCCAGCACAAGGACAACCCGGTGGCGTGGGAGCCATGGGACGACCGCTCCCTGGCCCGGGCGCGCGATCAAGCCCTCCCGATCCTGCTGTCGATCGGCTATTCGGCCTGCCACTGGTGTCACGTGATGGAGCGCGAGTCCTTCGAGGACGAGGCCACGGCCGCCTACATGAACGCGCACTTCGTGTGCGTCAAGCTCGACCGCGAGGAGCGCCCCGACCTCGACTCGATCTACATGGAGGCCTGCCAGGCGATGACCGGCCAGGGCGGGTGGCCTCTCAACGTGTTCCTCACTCCCGAGCAGGTCCCCTTCTACGCCGGCACCTACTTCCCGCCCGAGGAGCGCCACGGGAGACCGAGCTGGCTCGGAGTGCTGGGGGCGGTGGCCCAAGCCTGGTCCGAGCGCGCCGACGAGATCCGCGCCGGAGGCGATCGCGTGTCCCGGCAACTGCGGGGCGGCGCCGCTCTGGAGCCTTCACCAGACCCGATCGTCGCGTCGCTGCTCGACGACGCCTGCGAACGGCTGCGGGGTATGTACGACAGGCGCTTCGGCGGGTTCGGCGGGCCGCCGAAGTTCCCGCCCGCGTCCACGATCGAATTCCTCCTGGGCCGCGGCGAGACGGATATGAGCGCTCACACCCTGCGAGCGATGGCGGCCGGAGGGATGTACGACCTGGTGGGCGGAGGCTTCGCGCGCTACGCCGTCGACGAGCGCTGGCTGGTGCCCCACTTCGAGAAGATGCTCTACGACAACGCGCTGCTGGCCCGCGCCTACCTGCACGGCTGGCAGGTGACCGGAGATCCGCTGTTGCGGCGCGTGGCCGAGGAGACGCTGGAGTGGGCGCTGCGCGAGATGCGTGGCCCTGAAGGCGGGTTCTTCTCCGCCCTCGACGCCGATTCCGAGGGCGAGGAGGGTCTGTTCTACCTCTGGACGCCCGAGCAGCTGCGCGAGGTGCTCGGCACCGAGGACGCCACCATCGCGGGCGCCCACTACGGCGTCCACCCGGGCGGGAACTTCGAGGGGCGCACGATCCTCACCCGGACAGGCGACGAGCCGCCCGGCCTGGAGGACATGCGACGCCGTCTCTACCAAGCAAGGGCCGAGCGGGTGTGGCCCGCGCTCGACGACAAGCGGCTCACGTCCTGGAACGCCCTCATGATCACGGCGCTGGCCGAGGCGGGGGCCGTGCTCGAGCGCGACGACTTCCTCGAAGCCGCCCACACGGCTGCCGAGTTCGTGTTGGGTGAGCTGCGCGACGAAGACGGTCACCTGCTGCGCACCTTCAAGGACGGCGGGGCCAAGCTCAACGCCTACCTGGAGGACCACTCCTTCCTGCTCGAAGCGCTGCTCGTGCTCTACGAGAGCACGTTCGAGCCGCGCTGGTTCGCCGCCGCACGCGCACTGGCGGACACCATGATCGAGCGCTTCGCCGACGACGAGCACGGAGGGTTCTTCGAAACCTCCTCCGACCACGAGCAGCTCCTGACGCGGCGCAAGGACCTGGAGGACCACCCCATCCCCTCGGGCAACTCGGCCGCCGCGCTGGCTCTGCTGCGCCTAGGCGCCCTGACCGGGGATCATGTCTACTCAGACCGGGCGCTGGGCGTGCTGAGGCTGGCCCACCCCCTGGCGGCCCGCCACCCCCAGGCCTTCGCCCACCTGCTTCAGGCGATCGCCTTCCACCTGGCCACGGTGCGCGAGGTGGCACTGGCCGGCGAGGACACCCGCGAGCTCGAGCGCGCCGTGCGGGCGCAGTTTCGCCCCCACGTCGTCGTGGCGGGCGGCGATCCCGACGGCGTGCCCCTCCTGGAGGGTCGCGGCCCGGTGGGCGGACGCGCTGCCGCCTACGTCTGCGAGGACTTTGCCTGCAAGCAGCCGGTCACCGCGGCCGACGAGCTGCGGGCGTTGCTGGCCTAGCCGCCGCCCGCGTCACGCGCGCGCGTGGGCGGGCGCGCCACGATCTCGCGGCGCCCCTGGCCCCTCACCGCCGTCGTCCTTCGCGAGCGCCGACGGCCACCAGAAGCGCTTCCCGAAGCTCAGCCCGAGCGCCGGCACGAGCACGCTGCGCACGAGGAAGGTGTCGAGCAGGACCCCGAAAGCCACCACGAACCCGATCTCTGTGAGGAAGACCAGCGGCAGCACCGCGAGTACGGAGAAGGTGCCCGCAAGCACGATCCCGGCGCTAGTGATCACGCCACCGGTCACCGCCAGCGCCCGCAGCATCCCTTCCCTGGTGCCGTGCTTGAGCGTCTCCTCTCGCGCGCGAGCCACGAGGAAGATGTTGTAGTCGACCCCCAGCGCCACCAGGAACACGAACGCGAACAGCGGCAGCGACGGCTCCGAGCCCGGGAAGCCGAACACCACGTCGAACACGAAATAGCCCACGCCCAGCGAGGCCAGGAAGCTGAGAATCACGGTTGCGATCAGCAGCAGAGGAGCGGTCAGGCAACGCAGCAAGACCACCAGGATCAGCAGCACCACCACCAGCACGATCGGCGGAATGAGGATCGAGTCCCGCGCCGCTGCTTCACGCACGTCGGCCTCGACCGCGCTCGCGCCCCCGACCAGCGTGCCGGGGGCAGCGCCGGAGGCGGCGTCCCTGATCGGATCGATCAGATCGAAGGCCTCGGTCGAATAAGGCTCGGGCACGAGGGTGGCCTGCACGAGCACGCCGCGCTCGCTCTGGGCGACGGGAGGCGTGACGGACTCGACGCCCTCCACGCCCTTCACCGCGCGCGTGACCGCCTCCACGCGGTCGGGTGACTCGACGATGATGTCCGCCGGAGCGCTGGCCCCGGCCGGAAAGCTCTCACTGAGGATCTCCTGGCCCTGGACCGACTCCACCTCGGTGCGGTAGCCGTCGTTGGTCGTGAGGTCCGTGGAGAAGAAGCCGAGCCCCGCGCACAGCACGATCAGCACCGCGATCGAGCCAACGATCACGCGGCTCGGTCCCCGCGCCACCCGGTCCCCCACGCGCTTCCAGAAGCCGTGGGTGACGTTGGCCTTCTTCTCGTGATGGTAGCGCCGCAGCTCGTAGGGCGTAAACGCGGCGCGGTCGAGCGGGCCGACGATGAACGAGGGCAGCACGGGCCAGCCGAATCGCGCGGCCAGTAACGCGCTGAGCCGTCGCAGCAGCGCATTCAAGACCACCAGCGGCAGCAGCACGAGCACGATCAGGCACGGCCCAACGACCCTCAACAGGGCCCCCACGCGCGAACCATCGACAATGGAGGTTTTCGCCGCCGCGCCCTCGGGCGCCGTGGTGGGAGTGTGGGGCACGAACGGCCAGAACGCGCGCCGCCCGAACACCACGAGCAGGGCCGGCAGCAGCGTGAGCATCGACAGCGCGGCACAGGCCACGCCGATCGCGCCGATCGGGCCGAGGCCGGCGGTTCCGTTGACCTTGGCGATCGTCAAGCACAGCAGCGCGGCGATCACGGTCGCCGCGGAGGCGAACACCGCGGGACCGGCGGAGCTGATCGCCGCACGCATAGCCTCATGGCGGTCGTCGGTCTCATGGAGCTCCTCGCGAAAGCGCGAGACGATCAGCAGCGCGTAGTCGGTACCCGCACCCAGCACGAGGATCGACATGATCGAGCTGGACTGGCCGTTGATCGTGACCCCGAGCTCGGAGATGCCATAACCGACCGAGCGTGAGAGGGTCTCGGCGAACATGACCGCCACGAGCGGGATGAACAGGAAGATCGGCGACCGGTAGATCGCCACCAGCAGCGCGATCACCAGGGCGAGAGCGGCCAGCAGCAGGGTGCCGTTGATGGAGGCGAACACCTCGATCGCGTCAGCGGCATAGCCGGCGCCGCCGGTGAGCTTGACTTCCAGGCCTCCGCCGGGGTCGGAGACCGTGTCGCGCCACTTCTGGATCGGGTCGAGGATCGAGTCGGCCTCGCCGTCACCCTTGAGGTACGCGGTGACGATGGCGGCCTTGCCGTCGGCGGAGCAGATAGGCCCCACGAACGGCGAGTAACCGGCCGGCTGCCCGGGCACGGGGGTCGTCGGCCCGCCGCAGCCCTCGGGCGGGGGAGGGCCCTGGGGCGGCGGTGAGCCTGCCCTTCTTCCTCCGGAGGCCGCCGTGGCGCCGTCGGCCACCACCGAACGGAAGCGCTCGCCGTCCAGTCGCCGGACATCCTCTGCGATCTTCGCGCGGTCCTGGGCGGTCAGGCCCGAGTCGCGCCGGTAGACGATGACGGCCGGAGCGAGCTCACCGCCCTGAAGCTTCTTGGAGGCCGAGAGCACCGCGGTGGACTCCGCGTCGCCGGGCAGGAAGGAGGTGGACTCGTTGTCCTCGGCGTCGGTGAACTTGGCCGGCAGCTGGGCCGGGCCGGCGGCGATGAAGATGCCGACGAGCCAGACGAGCAGCACGATCCACTTTGCCCGTGAACCCGCTACGAGGGCAAACCACGAAGGGCGAGAGCTCATCTGCGAGACCTTTCGGTTCGGTGGGAGTCCAGAGGCTGCGCATCCTGCCACACCCTTTTCCCCGGCCGGTTCTGAGCGTGTGAACGCCATGGCGCCCGGTGCCGTGACCGTTTACGTCACCGAGACATCGTGGGGATGGTTGCCATTAGGCTGGGCCGCTGTGCACGAGAGCGCCGTGATCCGCCGCCTGCTCGCCCTGGTGAGCGTCTCCCTGGTCCTGACCGCGACGGGCGCCGAGGCGCGCCGCATCTCTGGCTCGAGCGGCCCCGACCGGATCTCTGGGACAACTCGCGCCGACACGATCCGCGGCGGCAAGGGCGCGGACCGCATCTTCGGCCGTGGCGGCCGGGACCGCCTGGTCGGACAGGGTGCCGGCGACATCCTGCGCGGACAGGCGGGTCGCGACCGGCTCATCGGCGGGCCGGGGAAAGACCGGGTCAACGGGGGGCCGGGCGCCGACCGCGTCAGCGGCTCCGCCGGCAACGACCGCCTGCGGGGGCAGGGCGGCAGCGATCGTCTGAGCGCGGGTCCGGGAAATGACCGGCTCAACTCCGACGCCGGCAATGACTTGCTGCTGGGCGAGGCCGGGCGCGACAGCCTGGCCGCCGGCCCCGGCGACGACCGCCTGTTCGGAGGCGCGGGCAACGACCGCCTCTTCGCCGGCCCGCCCACCGGGCCCGAGGGCGGCGACGACCTGTTCGGCGAGGCCGGCAACGACAAGCTCAGAGGTGACAAGGGCATCGACCGCGTGGACGGCGGCGCGGGCGACGACAACATGACCGGCGGCGACAACGAGGACGACATCATCGGCGGGGCGGGCAACGACACCATCGACGCGCGGGACGGCTTCGAGGACACGATCGACTGCGGCGAAGGCGAGGACACCGTACGGGTCGATTTCCAGGAAGACGGCGTCGACGACTGCGAGAACATCGAATTCGAGCCGGAGCCGCCCGAGGCCTAGCGCAAGCTGACGGGAGGACGGCCCCGGGGCTTCCCGGTCAGCTGCGCCTCCCTACTCCTCAGCGCCGGTAGGCCTTCAGCACCGAGTCGGGCTTCGTGAAGATCCCGCCGGCCTGGCCGTCGTAGGTCTTGAAGCCGAAGCGATCGGCGAGCTCCTGCAGACCATCAAGGTCGCTGGCGTGGCTGCCCTCCTCGTCGAAGATGCCGCCTCCTCCGCCGAACGAGCACGGGTTGGACGCCACCTGGGACGGGTCGGGCAGGCCGGGCGGATCGAAGTCCGGGTTGGCCCAGTCGAAGGACCGGCCGATGTTGCGCGCGTGGCGCTGCCGTCGGGTCAGCGACCCCAGCCCGAACCGGTAGGAGATCAGCTTGAGGATCGACTCGTGGCCGTAGCGACCGTGGTCGACACGGAAGCGGCCGCTGTTGCTCGCTGGGCGCGTGTAGGGCGAAAGGGCCACGGAGGGGATGCGAAAGCCCATCTGTCCGAAGTCCATGTCGAGGTCCCGGCTCATCCGGATGTCAGGAACCCGCGGCGGGCGCACGTGGTCATAGAACCCGCCCCACTCGTCGTAGTTGATGAACATCACACCGCGACGGTAGTTGGGCGAGCGGACGAACGCGTTGGCCACATCGGCCATGAACGCCTGCCCGAGACGCACATCTCCGAGAGGATGCTCGTCGGCCGACGCGCCATCTCCGCCCCCGCCATCACGAAACGGAGGATCGACGATCGAGATGTTGGGCAGCGTGCCCGCAGCACAGTCCGCATAGAAGCGGGACACGGGGTTCGACCAGGCCAAGCCGCGCGGACCGTAGACGGCCGCGAAGGGCTGGTCGGAGAAGTAGTAGCGGGCCGAGACACCCCTGCTGAGCGCCCGGTCGAAGATCGTCTCGAACTGGTTGCCGCCCTTGTTGACGTCGACCTGGCTGATGTTCTCGGTCTTCCCGGCCGAGGTTGCGGCCCACTGGTAGTAGCGGTTGGGAAACGTGGGTCCGAGCAGGGAGCAGAAGTAGCGGTCGTAGAGCGTGTACCGCCGCGCCGCCTCGTGAATGAAGCCGAGATCGCCCTCGTTGTAGTAGGTCAGAGCGAACTCGTCGTTGCCCGACCCGTCGGCAATGAAGCCGTTGCGAAGCTGAACGCGGCCCGACTCCCAGCCGTGCCCCGGGTCGGGGTGGCCGCAGCCCTGGAACTTCGTGTCCCCGAGCGAGTCGGCCGGCCGCGTGGGCACCGCCTGGCCCTGCGAGTTGCGGTAGCTCTCACTCTGAGAGGCGTCGGCATCCGGATTCCAGCCGAAGTAGTGGTCGAACGACCGGTTCTCCATCATCAGGATCACGAAGTGGTCGATCTCGACGTTGCGCGGCGAGGGCAGCAGTGTGCGCCGGGCCTCCGCGTCGGCGGCCTCGGCCAGCAGAACGCCGGCGGGCAGGGTGGTCGCCATGCCGGCGAGCCCGGCCGTGTAGGCCGTGCGCTCGAGGAACTCCCGCCTGCTGAGGTCAGCGTCTGACACCGCCTCGCCAGGCTAGCGCGAAGGGGTCCTCAGAGGTAAAGCTTTCGTTACAGGATCGCCATGTAGCGATCCAGCTCCCACTGTGTGACCTGCACGCGGTAGTCGTCCCACTCCTGGCGCTTGATCTCCACGTAGCGGTTGAAGATGTGCTCGCCGAAGGTGCGCAGCACCAGCTCGGATTCGGCGGTCAGCTCGATCGCCTCGCCGAGGTTCTCCGGCAGCTGCTCGATTCCGAGGCGCTTGCGCTCGTCGGGAGCGAGGTGATAGAGGTTCTTGTCCATCGGCTCGGGAAGCTCGTAGCCCTTTTCGATGCCCTCCAGGCCGGCCGCCAGCAGGATGGCAAAGGTCAGGTACGGATTGCAGGACGGATCGGGGCAGCGCAGCTCCATGCGCGTGGCCTGCTCCTTGCCGGGGTGGTAGAGCGGCACACGCACCAGCGCGGAACGGTTACGCCGCGACCACGCGCAGTAGACCGGCGCCTCGTACCCAGGCACCAGCCGCTTGTAGGAGTTCACCCACTGGGCGAAGATCGAGGAGATCTCGCGGGCGTGCTTCAGCTGGCCCGCGATGAACGCCTTGCCCACGTCGGAGAGGTAGTACTGATCGTCGGCGTCATAGAAGGCGTTCTGACCTTCGTGAAACAGCGACTGATGCGTGTGCATCCCGGAGCCGTTCTCCCCGAACAGGGGCTTGGGCATGAACGTCGCGTGCCAGCCATGCTGTATGGCGTACTCCTTCACCGTGATCCTGTACGTCATGCAGTCATCGGCCATCTTCAGCGCCGGGGCGTAACGCATGTCGATCTCGTGCTGGGAGGGGCCCACCTCGTGGTGGGTGTACTCCACGTGGATGCCCAGCTCTTCCAGCGCAAGGACGGTCTCCCGGCGCACGTCCGACCCCGCGTCGAGCGTGGTGAGGTCGAAGTAGCCGCCCTCGTCGAGGATCTCCGGCTGGCCCGACTCCGGGCGCGCGTTGCGGAAGTAGAAGTACTCGAGCTCGGGGCCCACGTTGAACGTGTCGAATCCCATCCCCTTCGCGCGCTCGAGCACCCGCCTCAGCACCTGGCGCGGGTCGCCCTCGTAGGGCTCCCGGGCCGGCGTCTGGATGTCGCAGAAGATCCGGCCCACGCCCTTGTCCTCGGGGCGCCAGGGCAGGATCGCGAAGGTCGAGGGGTCGGGCATGGCGATCATGTCCGACTCTTCGATCGCGTTGAAGCCGGTGACCGAGGAGCCGTCGAAGCCCATCCCACCCTCGAAGGCATCCTCGAGGTCGGCCGCGTTGATCGAGAAGCTCTTGAGCTGACCGAGGATGTCGGTGAACCAGAGGCGGACGAAGCGGATGTCGCGCTCGTTGACGATCGCCCGTACGTCGTCAGCGCTCTGCGGCTGGTCAGCCATGAGATCCTCCAGGAGGTGAGTGGGCTGCCGAGAAGCCGCTTAGGCTACTGAGCGAATCTCAGAGGTGGGTGTTCGCCCACGACTTCAGCGCCCGCACGGCGGGCTCGAGCGCCCGGCCTTTTGAGGTAAGCCCGTACTGCACCCGGGCGGAGGCGCCGGCCTCCTCGTAGCGGGTCACGATTCCTTCGCTCTCCAGCTCCTTGAGCCGCTCGGACAAGAGCCGGTCCGAGAGGTCGGGCACCAAGTGCTTGATCTGCGAGAAGCGCAGCGGCCCATCCATGAGCACCAGCAGGATCGCCCCGGTCCAGCGCTTGCCGACCAGTTCGACAGCCCGGTGGTAGAGCGAGCAGCAGGTCGAGCGAGCGGCTGGATCGCCCCGATCCACCTCGGCGGTAGGGGCGGCCGGCGTTCGCGTCCCAGCGACCATGAGCACAACGATAGAAGACAGAGCCGCCCCGGCGCCTGCGGGCAGTGGTCGGACGGCCCGTGCGGGGGGTGGCCGGAAGGCCACGGCGCTACGCGGCCTGAAGGACGCGGGCTTCCTCGGCGGAACCGTCCTTTGGCACGTCACCCGCGCGGGTGACGAAATTAGAGAACGAGTTCAGCGCCACGTGGGCGACCGCCTCGAGGATCTGCTCGTCTTCCCAGCCGGCCTCGCGGGCCTCCTCGTGGAGGTGCAGCGGCGGCGGCCCGTCAGACTCGAGCAGGGCCCGCACGTAGCGCAGCAACGCGGCTTCGGATTCCTCCCGGGAGTCAAACTCGCGAGCGAGGGCGACCTCGTCGATCCCGAGTCCAGCGTCGCGCGCGGTGCGCAGCAGAGTGGCGAGCGCGTACTCGCTGCCCTGGTGCTCGGCCACCGCGAGGCCGATCCGCTGCTGGGTGCGCGCGGTCAGCGTGCCGTGACGCAGCTCGGAGCGAAAACGGGCGTAGGCGCGGAGTGTGGCCGGAGCGCCGGCGAGCACGCCGACGATGTTGGAGAGCTGCCCGCCGCCTGCAAGTGCACCCTTCAGGACGGGAAGGCTGCGCTCCGGGGCCGTCAGCTCGTCGTGTACCTGGAACCTGCTCTCCTTGATCTTCATCAGGCCGCTCTTTTCTTCTTAGGACTTACTGAGTGTAAGTGTAACGCAGGGCACCATAAACCGGATCACTAGGAATACGCGTCGGCGATCCTTCCGGATCTATCCGGCCCTGCGGCGTCTCAGGCCTGTAAGGAGCGCTACAGGGTGGCGGCGTGGGCGGTGGCAACCGCCATGAAGACCAGGAAGAGCCCGAGCACGACCGCCCAGAGGGCGATCCGGTCGGGACGGGCCTCGATTCGCGCGGCTGCCGGCGAGGAGCGGCGCCTCGCGGGGGCCGGCTGGCCGGTGATCTTGACCGTACGGCGGCCGTTGGCAGCATAGGTGGGCGCGTACTCGGCTTCGGGTGCCTGCTCGACGAGGTGTAGACGGCGGGGAGCGGGCGCTCGGTGGTCTTCTTCGCTCAACGAGCGGGCGGTGGCGTTATGCATGGACTCCCTTTCTGATGCCGGCGGAGTTAGCTGACGGGCTCGCGCTGAAAGAGCTGCGCTACGTCACGTGCGACGATTCGCCCCTGGCCCGAAGGCCTATGGTTCCCCCACGCCCCTACCGGGGCTTTGGCTGGACGCGGGCGCATCGTAACAGCGCCACCGGCGGAAGACAGGCGGCCGAGGATGCGACGTCCAGGTCGATCGTCCAGCGGCGCGGCGGCGACCGGTTGGCGCGTCTAGCGCGAGGCGACCTTCGCAACGTACTCGGCGACGGCCGAGGCGTCCTCGTCCTGCAGGAGGTTGGCGGGCATCCTGTCCTGGCCGGTGCCCCCCTGCTCGATCGCTCCGATCACGCGCTCGGGAGTTATCTGGCCGATCTCATCGAGGTCGGGGCCGGTCACCCCATGGGCGTTCACGGCGTCGAGGTTGTGGCAGCTGGAGCAGGTCTGGCGAAAGAGGTCCTTGCCGCGCTGCTCCTCCTCACTCAGGTCCGCGCTCTGGAGCGAGCCGTTGCCGCCGGCGGCCTGGCCGCGGCCGGCCAGGATCAGAACCGGCACCACTAGGCCGAGCAGGAGGTAGAGCGCGGGGATCGCGAGCTTGAACCCGCGCCCCCCACGTGTGAGATAGGCCTCTCGCGCCTGTCCGGGACCGCCCGAGAAGGCAATGAAGACGACCGCCCCGCCCAGCAGCAGGAAAGGGATCAAGACGGCCAGGAACTCCATCGGGGCGGCATCCTATTCGACCGGCGTGACGCCGAGATGGCCGGCTCCGCGAATGGGAAGGGCCCCGCCGAGGCGGGGCCCTTCCGGTAGCCGGCCGGTAAGCCGGATTTTGTCGAGGACAGTCATCCATCTCCCCCGTGGCGAGACGGGGCGGGCCTCTAGCCCTGCGGCCTACCTGGGACTCGGCGGGCAGCGTCATCGTCCCTGCTTGGCCTTGCACCGGGTGGGGTTTGCCTGGCCGGCGTGTCGCCACGCCGCCGGTGCGCTCTTACCGCACCATTTCAACCTTGCCGGCGGCGAGGAGAACAACACTCCTCGCCGCTTAGGCGGTGTGTTTCTGTGGCACTTTCCCGCGGGTTTTCCCGGGTCGGTCTCCCGACCACCCTGCCCTTCGGTGTCCGGACTTTCCTCGAACGCCGGGTTTCTCTCCGGCGCCCGCGACTGCCTGGCCGGCAACACAAAGCCTAGATGGTTGATTCCGAGTTGACGTGCCCGCGGGGGCGCGCCAGATTTCAAGCTGGGCGCCGCACGCGGCCGAAGCGGGTAGCAGAGCTACCCGCAAGGCCGTGAGTGGCGATCCAGCGCCGATATGGCGCGTCATCCGTGGGTGCGGCAATAAGAAATCGACCATCGAGAGGGGACGCGGGCACCCCGACAATCTGGAGGCAGCGCTCGTGCGCTGACTCAGCGCAGTGAGGAGCCGCAGTCGCCACAGCGCGCTTTCGATTCCGCTGTGACGCCGATCATTTGACCCCGGCACAACGGACACTCGGCCGCCCCGCCGGCGCACAGACCCTCCCATACACCGTCGAGCCTCTGCTCGAGCGTGAGCCTGCCGCCGTCGGAGCTGTCGAACGGGCGCCGCACGCCCGCCGAGCCGAGCTTTCGAGGATGGTCGACGGACAGCCGCGGGGGCGGGTGAAACAACGCCGCGCCGCTCATATGACCCTCCTCAGGACGCCCACGACCTTTCCGAGCACGGATACCTCCGTGCTCACAATCGGCTCCAGCGCATCGTTCTCGGGCTGGAGACGCACGTGGTCGGCCTCTTTGAAGAATCGCTTGACCGTGGCCTCGGCGTCGCCGACGAGCGCGACGACGATCTCGCCGTCGCGGGCCGTTTCCTGGCTGCGAACTACGACGTGGTCGCCATCGTGGATACCGGCGCCGATCATCGAATCGCCGGTGATCGTGAGGATGAACTCGCCTTCGTCGCCACCGGCGAGCTGGGGAATCTCGACGTACTCCTCGATGTTCTCCTCGGCGAGGATGGGCTGGCCGGCAGCCACTTGGCCGACCAGCGGCAGGCCCGGGCCTGCACCCACGCGCGCCGCCCTCTTGGCCTTGTCGACCAGCAGCTCGATCGCCCGCGGCTTGGTGGGATCTCGCCGCAGCAGGCCCACCTTCTCGAGGTTCCCCAGGTGCGCGTGAACCGTCGACGAGGACGTGAGCCCGATCGCCTTGCCGATGTCGCGCACGGTCGGCGGGTAGCCGTGTCTCGCCGAGTACTTCTTGATGAAATCGACGATCTCTTGCTGGCGCTTCGTGAGGTTCAAGTCGGCCATAGAGCCCCCTCTTGCGTCGCGTTCATTGGCTGCGCTGCGAACATGTGTTCGTAGACTAGCGATCCGTCGGACGGAACCAGGGGGACGGCCCGGCGGCTCTATACTCGGCCCGGCTACGCGCCTGTGGCGGAATTGGTAGACGCGCAAGGTTGAGGGCCTTGTGGACCATTTGGTCCGTGGGAGTTCGAGTCTCCCTGGGCGCACTGAAGTTCCTGCAAATCGATCGTTTTGCGGACCCGCTAGAGAGCGATTTGGCCTGCGTAACGGAACGCAACAACAAATGGCTCTGGGACCGCCGCCTCCAGCCCCCCGCAAAGCGGTCCGACGAGAGGGTGACTGCGCTCTGGAAGGCCATACGAACGGCCAGGATCGGCGGCATTGCGCAGCAGACAGGGCTCCACGCCTCGCGGGCTCGAGATACGCTTTCGCAGCAGCGTGCAATGACCGCGGGCCACACTCGGCGTAGCGCCCAGCCGCCGTGCGATCGCGGGAGCCGCTGAGTCCGCGCGGTGACCCTGGTTGGTCTCGCATCGTTGTCCTACCCAATGCGGGTCAAGTGTCCCGGTGCCCGAACCCCGGGCCTGGTCTTACCCTGGAGTGAGAAGGCGAGCAGCCACACCGAAGCCTTCTGGTCGGTCGTGAGATGGGAGAGTTCGTCAATGGCTTCTTCGATAGGACGCGGTGGACGGCGACACCGTGGTCGAGCTGTGGGGGCGTGAAGGGGGCTCTCCGAGGAGGAAGCCCGCCGGCGCCTGTCCGAGGTGCTGCTGGTGGCCACCACCGACTCCGGGCAGCTGGTGGTTGTGTCCAGCGCATACGTCCCGATCGACGAGGTGGAGAACGAGGGCCTGAAGCGCCACTTCGACGACGCGCTCCCCACCGACTTCACCTTCCTCGGCGAGAACCAGCGCGGCGACCACGTCCGGGTGCACTACCTCCCCGGTGCGCTCGCCCCACCGCTCCTGTGAGGGGCACGCCCTGAACCGATCCGCTGACAGCCGGGTCGAAGGCGCTATGCCCGAGGCCGAGAAGCCTGAGCCCACGACATCGACGGCGGCGGTCCGCACGCCCTCCAATCGCGTGATCCAGGGGGCGCTGCTCCTGTCCGGCGCCGTGCTCCTCGGGCTGACGGTGGGCCAGGACCGGATCTCCTTCTACTGGACGCCACTGATCCTCGGCCTGACCTATCTCGCGGCCGCGATCGTCGACGGGCCGCGCGGCGGCTACTGGGCCACCGCGCTTGGGCTCACCGGATGGGGGCTCGCCGTGGTGTACCTGGGGGAGGCGCGCCCGGTGGACATCGATCCGGCCGGCGCCTACCTCGCGGGAGCGGGCATCGCGGGCATCGCCGCCGCGCTGCTGAGGCGTCGCGGATTTCTGGTCAGCGAGGTCGGCTTCGCTGCCACGGTGGCCGCGGGCGGCCTCGTGCTGGCCTTCGCGCCGCGCGCCCCCGACACCCTCGAAGACGCCACCACGTACGCAGTCGCGCTTGGCGTGATCGGCCTGCTCAACGTAGCCGGCGGCGCCTACGGGCTGGCAAGAACCGTTCCGGCCGGCAGCGGGTCTCAGTAGGCATGATGAGCTGGCGGATGATCCGCGAGCACCGGTTCTCCCGGCGACATCTGCCGGCGATGCTCGACGACGAGCTCACCGACCGCCAGCGCCGCCGGATCGAGGCGCACGCCGACGACTGCCCGGAGTGCGGGCCGCTGCTGCGCGACCTGTTGCGCTTCCGTCGGCTTCTGCTCGGGCTGGGCCGCGGCACCGGGGACGAGA